>Ga0209555_10000070_pt1 | contig 80476 bp, 72 predicted proteins | sample SaaInl85LU_5_DNA_FD_184643 | JGI IMG/M metagenome (GOLD analysis project Ga0209555, IMG submission 184643) | Marine microbial communities from expanding oxygen minimum zones in the Saanich Inlet - ESP_85LU_5_DNA (SPAdes) (version 2) | ecosystem: Environmental > Aquatic > Marine > Intertidal...
AAAAAAGCGGACAAGCCTATAGAGTTGATTTAGAACTAGAGGTTTTGGCTGAAATTTTAAATAAAGAGCGTTTTATTAGCTGTCATTCATATGTACAAAGTGAAATCAATATGTTGATGAAAGTTGCAGAACGCTTTAATTTCAATATCAATACGTTTACACATATTTTGGAGGGCTATAAAGTCGCAGATAAAATGAAAGCACACGGCGTTGGCGCTTCAACATTTAGCGATTGGTGGGCCTACAAATACGAAGTGAATGATGCTATTCCTTACAACGCAGCAATTTTGAATAATGTTGGGGTTATTACAGCCATCAATAGTGATGACGCCGAAATGTCTAGACGTTTAAATCAAGAAGCCGCTAAAGCAGTAAAATATGGCGGCACTTCAGAAGAGGATGCATGGAAAATGGTAACTCTAAATCCAGCAAAACTTTTACATATTGATGATAAAGTTGGTAGCATAAAAGTTGGAAAAGATGCCGATTTGGTGCTTTGGAATAATCATCCGCTATCAATTTATGCAAAAGCAGAGCAAACCCTCATTGAAGGAGCTACATATTTTGATATTACTCAAGACCAAGAGCATCGAAAAAACATTACTGAAAAACGAAATACTTTAATTCAAATGATGCTCAAAGCCAAAAATAAAGGCATGAAAACACAAGCTATTAAGTTGAAAAAGAAACAAGATATGCATTGTGATATACTCGATCATGAACAAAATCACAATCACAATTAATACTAAAAATTATGAAAAGAATTAATTCATATATCATTGCACTTTTGACCATTTCATTTTTGGGAAGTGCACAACAAACCCCTGCAGCTCAGCAACAAAATACGGTTGCAATTGTTGGAGCAACAGCTCATATTGGAAATGGAAGTGTTCTAAAAAATAGTCTTATTATTTTCAAAGATGGTGTACTTCAATATGTAGGAGCAAATGATGAAGGGAAAATAAATTCTGATACCGAAGTTATCAATGCAAGTGGACAACATGTTTACCCAGGATTTATCATTCCAAATTCTACATTGGGACTTATAGAAATTGATGCTGTTCGGGCTTCTGATGATGATTCAGAAATTGGGACTTGGAATCCACATATTAGAAGTTTAATTGCATACAATACAGAGTCAAAAGTTGTAGAAACAATGCGTCCAAATGGAGTGCTTTTGGCACAAATTACACCAAGAGGAGGTCGAATTTCCGGAACTTCATCTGTTGTGCAATTGGATGCTTGGAATTGGGAAGATGCTGTTGTAAAAGTTGACGATGGTGTTCATATGAATTGGCCAAACTCTTTCTCAAGAGGTCGTTGGTGGGCCGGAGAAGATCCAGGACTAAAGATCAATAAAAATTACAATGTGGAAATTCAAGAGCTTGCCTCTTATTTTAACAATGCAAGAGTTCATAATGTCAACGAAAACCAAGGTTTAAATTTGCCTTTTGAAGCAATGAAAGGTCTATTTGACGGCAATAAAACTTTGTATATTCATGTTGATGATGAAAAAGGAATTATTGATGCTGTTGCATTTTCGAAAACACAAAACATACAAAAAGTTGTTTTAGTTGGAGCCTATGAAGCCTACAAACAAACCACATTGCTAAAAGAAAATGGTATTTCTGTTTTACTTAGACGCATCCACACAAGACCCGAAAAATCTGATGAAGATTATGATTTGCCTTTTAAACTAGCAAAAATGCTTGTAGATGCTGGAGTTATTGTAGCACTTGAAGCTAGCGGCGATATGGAACGCATGAATTCTAGAAATTTACCATTTTACGCAGGAACAACGGTGGCATACGGCCTTACCAAGGAGCAAGGGCTTCAACTCATAACGTTGAATGCTGCAAAAATTCTTGGAATTGACGCACAATATGGGAGCTTAGAAGTTGGAAAAAGTGCCACACTATTTATCAGCAAAGGCGATGCTTTGGATATGCGTACAAATCACTTGAAAAATGCTTTTATTGACGGAAGAAAAATAAGTTTGGAAAGTCATCAAACAAAACTATGGAAAAGATATTCAAACAAGTATAAAAATCAATAATACAAAAAAAATCAACTCAAAGCCCAAGCCAATGGTTTGGGCTTTTTTATGCAAAAGAAAATAAACCTATTTTTGTGATATGATACAAGAAATCACCAGTCTAAAAAACCCTAAAATTAAAAATGTGTTGTTGCTTAAAGAAAAATCAAAGCATCGAAGAGCGCAGGGGCTTTTTATAATCGAGGGAAAACGTGAGGTGTTTTTAGCTATCAAAAGTGGATATACAATAGAAACCATTTATTTTGAACCCCAATTATTTTCAGAAAAAGATCTTCTCCAATTTGAAAAATATAATTTTGAATGTATTCGAATTGATGCAAAGATTTATAAAAAAGTGGCCTATCGTGGAAGCACAGAGGGTGTTTTTGCAGTTGCAAAATGTAAGGATTTATCTTTAAATCAATTACAAATAGAATCTGCAAATCCTTTGATACTAATCGCTGAATCCCCTGAAAAACCTGGAAATATTGGAGCATTATTAAGAACCGCTGATGCAGCAAAAATTGATGCGATAATTATTGCAGACCCTCTAACAGATATGTACAATCCAAACATTATTCGCTCGAGTGTAGGTGGTATTTTTTCTACTCAAATTGCAACTGCTCCAACAGATGAAGTCATTGCATTTATAAAACAAAAAAACATTTCGATTTATAGCGCTATTTTGCAAGATTCAAAGTCTTATGCGGACATCAATTTTCAAAATTCTTGTGCTATAGTTGTTGGTACAGAATCTAATGGGCTAACAGATAGGTGGCGAACTTTGGCCACCCAATGTATACATATACCAATGCTTGGTATTGTAGATTCTATGAACGTTTCTGTTGCTGCTGGCGTTCTGTTGTATGAAGCCAAGCGACAGCGTAGATTTCAATAATTACTACAATTGATTGTTTTTAGAAATGTTTTTAAAAAGTACCACACACGGTTGGTTGTTACAAATGTTTGTTTTAGTTTTAGGGTATGACTGCAGAAGAAATCAAAAAAGAAAATGCCGCAATAGCAAAGGAATACAAAGAACTCCTTAGAATTAGCTATAGAAGTCTTTCTGCTGCAGACAAAAAAGTCATTCGTAAAGCTTTTGATGTTGCTGTTGATGCTCATAAAGATCAGCGCCGAAAATCAGGTGAAGCCTATATTTTTCATCCAATTTCAGTTGCAAAAATAGTCGCTTCAGAAATTGGATTGGATGCCACCTCTATTGCCGCAGCACTTCTTCATGATGTTGTAGAAGATTGTGAGGACTATAACATCCGTGATATTGAACAACTTTTTGGAGAAACCATTGCACGTATTGTTAATGGATTGACAAAAATTTCAAGCTTAAAAAAAGATAAAGACATCTCGCTACAAGCTGAGAATTTTCGGAAAATGCTACTCACTCTTAATGATGATGTTCGTGTAATTATTATTAAAATCGCCGATCGTTTGCATAACATGCAAACCATCCACTCACTTCGCGAGGACAAACAAATAAAAATTGCTTCAGAAACACTTTATATATATGCGCCTTTGGCACACAAAATTGGCCTGTATAATGTTAAATCAGAACTTGAAGATTTAGCTCTAAAATACACAGAACCGGATATTTATGAATCTATTTTTCTTAAAATAAAAGAAAGTAAGGAAGAGCAGGATTTGTATATCAAAGAAATTAGTTCAGTACTGGAGAGTGCATTAAAAAAAGAACGTATTAAATATGAGATTAAAGGTCGACCAAAATCTATATTTTCCATTCGGCGTAAAATGCAAAAACAAGGAGTTTCTTTTGAAGAAGTTTATGACAAATTTGCAGTGCGTATCATTTACAAATCTGGTGAGAAAAATGAAAAATTTCTGGCCTGGAAAATATACTCTATTGTTACCGATTTTTTTAGGCCCAATCCCACTCGACTGCGCGATTGGATATCATCACCAAAATCTACAGGATACGAAGCATTACACATTACCGTAATGGGTCCAAAAGGACGTTGGGTCGAAGTTCAAATTCGTAGCGAAAGAATGAATGAAATTGCCGAAAAAGGGTATGCAGCACACTACAAATACAAAGAAGGCGATATCAGTAATGATGAAAACCTTGAAAGTTGGATTGGCAAACTACAAGAGGTCATGGATAACCCAAGTGCCAATGCTGTTGATTTTGTTGAAGAATTCAAATTAAATCTTTATGCAAAAGAAATTTTTGTATTTACTCCAGACGGCGACTTAAAATCTTTACCAAAAGAAGCAACACCACTCGATTTTGCATTTAGCATTCATACCGAAGTTGGCCTAAAGACAAGAGGTGCAAAAGTTAACGGAAAGCTAGTTCCATTGAGTTATACATTGCATAGCGGAGATCAAGTTAGTATTATTACTTCTGAAAATGCAAAACCAAATTCAAACTGGTTAGATTATGCCACCACCGCACGTGCACGAAGCAAAATAAAATCTTCGCTAAAAGAGGAGAAAAAACTTATTGCAGAAGATGGAAAAGAAATTTTAAGGCGTAAACTCAAACAGCTTAAAATTAATCTAAATGAGCGATCCATTAATGAATTGGTCAATTTTTTTAAACTGCAGACGAGTCTAGATTTGTTTTATAGAGTCGGAATTGGCAGTGTAGACAACTCCATGTTGAAAAAATTTGCAGCATCAAGGAGTAATGTTTTGGTAAGTTTTATCAAGAATAAAATTCAACGCAAAAAGGCCTCAACTGCAGAAACTATTGATAACGACGAGATTACCTCTAAATATGATATGCTGGTTTTTGGCAAGGAAGAGGAAAAACTCAACTACAAAGTGGCTTCTTGTTGTAACCCAATTCCAGGAGACAAAGTTTTTGGGTTTTTAAGTATTCGAGAGGGGATAAAAGTTCACAAGAAAAACTGTCCAAATGCTGTAAGTTTACAATCTAATTACGCCTACCGAATTATACTGGCAAAATGGATTGATTCTAGCCAGCAAGTATTTAGAGCGGTAATTAAACTTACTGGAATTGACGAAAAAGGACTCGTTAATGATATTACAAAGCTTATTTCGGCGAACATGAATGTGAATATAAAAAGTATCAAATTTGACTCACACAGCGGTACATTCAATGGAGAAATAGCGGTAGAAGTCAACAATAGTAGTTTTGTTTCCAAACTGACGGAGCGCCTAAAAAAAATAAATGGCATTGAAAAGGTTACTAGAGTCTAAAAATTAGTTAAATTTGGAGTTTCGATCATGAGTACAAAAACTAAACATAACAATCAGGAAATTGTAAAAAATGTTTTTACAAAATATCTTGAAGAAAATAGCCAGCGAAAAACTCCTGAACGCTTTGCTATCCTACAAGAAATTTATAATAATGAAGATCATTTTGATATAGAATCACTTTATATCAAGATGAAAAATAAAAAATACCGTGTTTCTCGCGCAACCCTTTACAATACCATTGAACTTTTATTAGAATGTGGTCTTGTAAGAAAGCATCAATTTGGATTAAACCAAGCACAATACGAAAAATCATATTTTGACAAACAACACGATCATGTTATTCTTACAGATACTGGAGAAGTTATAGAATTTTGTGATCCAAGAATTCAATCCATAAAAAAAACCATTGAAGAGGTGTTCGATATTGATATTAAAAATCATTCTTTATACTTCTATGGAACAAAAAAAAATACTAAAAACTAACGAAACAAAATGGCTGTAGATTTGCTACTAGGACTCCAATGGGGTGATGAAGGAAAAGGAAAAATTGTTGATGTACTTACCAAAAACTACGATATTATTGCAAGATTTCAAGGAGGGCCAAATGCAGGTCACACCCTTGTTTTCAATGGAATGAAACATGTACTACACACGATCCCATCGGGTATTTTTCATGATGATGTAAAAAATCTTGTTGGAAATGGAGTTGTAATTGACCCCGTAATTTTCAAAAAAGAATTGGATAAACTTTCAGAGCAAGATGTAGACTTTAGAAAAACGTTATTGATTTCTAGAAAAGCCCACCTCATTTTACCTACACACCGGCTTTTGGATGCGGCTTCTGAAACTTCCAAAGGAAAAGCAAAAATTGGTTCCACACTAAAAGGTATTGGCCCAACATATATGGATAAAACAGGTAGAAATGGAATTCGTGTTGGTGATTTAGAACTAGAGAACTGGAAAGATAAATATCGTAATTTAGCGAACAAACATCAAGCTATGATCGATTTCTACAATGTTGAGCTTGAATATGATTTAAAAGAACTTGAAAATGATTTTTTTGAGGCTGTAGAAACGTTAAAAACATTAGATTTTATTGATTCTGAAGAGTATTTACATCAAGCAAAACGTGATCAAAAATCGATACTTGCTGAAGGAGCACAAGGTTCCCTACTCGATATTGATTTTGGAACATATCCATTTGTAACCTCTTCAAATACCACTGCAGCTGGCGCTTGTACAGGGCTTGGAGTTGCGCCGAACTCCATCAAGGATGTGTTTGGGATTTTTAAGGCCTATACTACACGTGTTGGGTCTGGTCCATTCCCAACAGAGCTTTTTGATGAAAATGGTGAAACTATGAGTCGTGTTGGACATGAATTTGGAGCAACAACAGGTAGACCAAGACGTTGTGGGTGGTTAGATTTGGTTGCACTGCGTTATGCATGTCAAGTCAATGGTGTTACGCAACTAATGATGATGAAAGCCGATGTTTTATCTGGATTTAAAATATTAAAAGTTTGTACAGCATACAACTATAAAGGACAAGAAATCACACATTTACCATACAATATCGAATCTGAAAATGTCTCTCCAATTTACACTGATTTTAAGGGTTGGGATGAAGACTTAACGTCTATGGGTAGTGTCGACACGCTCCCACAAACATTGATTGAATACATTGAGTTTTTGGAAAATGAATTGCAAATTCCAATTAAGATTGTATCGGTTGGTCCAGACAGAAAGCAAACTATTTTTAGGTAATTGATTTTTGTTTAAAATCACTTAGTCTTCTTAATTTTAGTTGTAATTGCGCTTTAAATTTTGGAGAATCCCTATTTTTGTTAAAATTCGAATTCAAAGTCGTGAAAAATAAACAGCGTCTAATTTTATTCATTCTATCTTTTTCCTTTCTAACATTTGCTCAAGAACGGAAACAAATTGAAATTGAATATGCACCATATATGACTTTTGAAGAGGATAAACCCGATGCTACAATCCTTACACGGGATGATTCTGATCAAGTTCACATCAAACATAAAGGCATTGAAATGTGGTGTGATGAAGCTATTTATTATGGCAAAGAAGATTTTATAGAAGCCTACGGAAGCGTGAGAGTCAAACAAGGAGATAGTATTAATATGACTTCCAAATACGTTGAATATAGCGGAAAAACACAACTCGCCTATGCAAGTGGCGATGTAGTTCTCATAGACCCTGACTCAAAATTATACACAGATGTATTACATTTTGATCGTATAAAACAACAAGCTTATTATAATCAAAAAGGCAGAGTGGTTCGTGATACATCAGGTACAATCACAAGTACTATTGGGCGTTACTATGTGAACTCAAAAAAGTATCAATTTGTAGATAATGTAAAATTGATTAATCCAGAATATGAGATTGACACAGAACGTTTGGATTTTTACACCGAATCTGGTTATGCATTTATGTTTGGACCGACAACAATTACAAGTGAAACAAGTGTAATTTACTGTGAAAGAGGATTTTATAATACAAATAATGATACTGGACATTTTGTAAAAAAATCAAAAATAAACTACGATGATCGTATTGTTGAAGGCGATAGTGTATACTTCAATCGCAACAAAAATTTTGCATCTGCAACCAATAACATTACGGTTACAGATACTTTAAACAAAAGTATTATAAAGGGACATTATGCCGAAGTTTTCAGAGAAAAAGACTCCGTTTTTATTACCAAAAGAGCACTAGCAATTACAGAACAAGAAAATGATTCCATTTTTATGCACAGCGATACACTTATGGTAACAGGACCAGCTGATGAACGAATTATTCGAGGTTTTTATAACGCCAAAATGTTTAAATCCAATTTGAGTGGAAAAGCAGATTCTATTCATATGAATCAAAAAACAGGACTCACACAATTGATTAATTTTTATGATGTTGATGCTGATGCGTTTTCAAAAAAAGAACATCCAGTTTTATGGCATTTTGAAAGTCAAATTACAGGTGACTCTATTCATTTGATTTCAAATACAAAGAAGGAAACTCTAGACTCATTAAAGGTATTTAATAGTGCATTTGTTATTAGTAAGGATAGTTTGGGCGATGGATTTAATCAAATTTCAGGTAAAGTATTGTATGGTTTATTTGAGAATAATGAATTGAACACAATTGATGTTATAAAAAATGCTGAAACTATTTACTACCTAAGAAATAGCGAAAATGAACTTGTTGGTATTGATAAATCAAAATCTGGATCGATTAAAATATTCATTTCAGAGAATCAGATCGATGAGTTAAGAAAAATTAATCAAATAGGTGGTAAAACATATCCAGAAGAAGATTTTCCAGAAAAAGAAATAAAACTAAAAGGATTTGTTTGGCGCAACGAAGAACGTCCAAAAACCGTTGATGACTTATTTTCAGATGATCCTCCACTAGAATTAGTAAAAATTAAAGGTTTAGAATCCTACATTCCCCAAGCAGAATTTTTTGATGAAGATCTTATCAAACGCGTTGAAGACGCTGGAAATTCAGGAGAAGATTTGAAGAATAAACAAAAAAATAAATCACCAAAAAAAGACAATAAAGCAGCAAGAAATTTACCTCTTGAAAAAATCAATAAAATGCAGAAATCTGCTCCAAAACGCGATGAAGCATTGAAACCTAAAACACTGAAAAAGCAAATTTGAGTAAAGAAGATTTTTTAAGATTTCAAGCACAAACAACACCACACCCTTTGGCAATGGAAATATCACATGCTGAGGGCAGTTATGTTTATGATCAAAATCAAAAGCCATATTTAGATTTCGTTGCAGGAGTTTCGGCCTGTAGTTTAGGACATCGTCATCCAAAGGTTGTAGATGCAATAAAAAAGCAGTTGGACAGCTATATGCACGTGATGGTCTATGGTGAATATATTCAAAAACCTGCTTTGGAACTCACGCGATTATTAGCTAAATATTTACCCAATCATATTGAAAAAACATACTTAACTAACTCTGGTACAGAAGCAATAGATGGTGCTCTTAAGCTAGCCAGACGCTATACTGGTCGTTCAGAAATAATTGCAGCGCACAAGGCCTATCATGGAAATACTATGGGCGCACTGAGTGTCATGGGCTACGAGGAGCGAAAGCAGCCCTTCCGCCCGCTTCTCCCAGATGTTCGCTTTATACATTTTAATGAAGAAAGAGAATTACAAAAAATTACTACGAAAACAGCCGCAGTTATTTTAGAGACCATTCAAGGCGGTGCAGGCTTTATTGAACCCAAAAATAACTATTTATATAAAGTTGAAAAGAAATGTAAAGCCATGGGGACTTTACTAATTTTAGATGAAATTCAACCTGGTTTTGGACGTACAGGAAAGGTCTTTGGATTTGATAACTATAACTGTAACCCCGATATTGTAGTAGTTGGTAAAGGACTTGGAGGTGGAATGCCAATTGGTGCCTTTTCGGCATCAGCCAAAATGATGGACAGTTTGTCCAATTTTCCAAAATTAGGGCATATCACAACATTTGGCGGGCATCCTGTTATTGCTGCAGCAGCATTTGCTACGCTAAAAGAAATTACTCAAAGTAATTTAATGAAAGAAGCTATAGAAAAAGAAAAATATATTCGTGAGAAATTAAAACACCCACTAATAACAGAAATTCGTGGAAAAGGCCTTATGCTATCTGCTATGACCTCAAGTGCCGAAATCACAAACAAAGTTGTTCTTGACGCCATGGATAAAGGATTGATTCTATTTTGGTTATTATATGAACCAAAAGCCATCAGAATTACGCCTCCACTCACAATTTCATTCAAAGAACTAGAAGAAGGATGCGATATTATTCTAAACATTTTAGACTCTGTTGGTAAAAACTGTTAATTATTTTGTTGAAAACATTCGCATTAGTGTATCAACTCTGAGTGATATAATTATAAATTTATTATAACAAAAAACACTCTATGGAGTTAAGCCCTTCAAACGAAAGTCAAAATATCTCGTTAAATAAATTCGAGTCAATGTTAAAGACCAATAATGTTTTTTTCTTTGATTCCAACGAATTTGAAAGCATAATTCACCATTACTTAGAAATTGGAAAAATTGCATTGGCCAAAAAAGCCATCAATCTAGGATTAGACCAGCACCCAACATCTATAAATTTAAGATTATTCAAAGTTGAAATATTAATTTTTGAAAACGATTTTAATGCTGCGGAACGCTTGCTAAATTCTTTATTTCAAATAGAGCCAAACAATGAAGAACTATATATTCAAAGAGCAAATATTTATTCCAAAAAAGACCAACATCAAAAAGCTATTGACACTTTTAAGGAAGCTCTAAAAATAGCAGAAGATTGTTCTGAAATTCACTCACTAATAGGTATGGAATACCTATTTATGGATCAATATGAAGACGCAAAAACACATTTCATTAAATGTGTAGATTTAGATATAGAAGATTATTCATCTTTATACAATACCATATATTGCTTTGAGTTTTTGGATCAAACAAAAGAAGCTATAAAATATTTAAATTGGTATTTAGATCAAAATCCATATTGTGAAGTGGCTTGGCATCAGTTAGGCAAACAATATCTCGAGGAAAAAGAACTTCAAAAAGCACTAACTGCTTTTGATTTTGCGGTAATTTCTGATGACACTTTTATTGGTGCATATCTAGAAAAAGCAAAAGTTTTGGAACGCTTGAACCGCCACGAGGAAGCTATTGAGCAATACAGTATTTCAATGGCTATTGAAGGGGCTACTGCATATACGCTATTGAAAATTGGGTATTGTTATGAGCAAATAAATAAAGATGATCAAGCCCTTAAGTTTTATATGAAATCTGTGGAAGAAGATCCTGCTTTTGACAAAGGTTGGATGGGAATTTCGATATTTTACTTTTCAAAAAAAGATTTTTTTAAATCCTTATTTTACGTCAATAAAGCTATAGATATTGACGATGAAAATGCAGACTATTGGTTGTTTTATTCAAAAATTAACGAACGCCTAAATTATTTAGAAGAAGCAGAACGTGGCTATAAAAAAACTCTTGATCTTGGCAACTGTTCCTTAGAAACATGGTTATCGAGGGGGGATATTTTAATAAAATTAGGTGAATTGGAAGCCGCAAAATACAACTTTGTACAGGCATTAGAACACCACCCAAAAAGTGAGGAATTAGAATTTAGGATTTCAGGGATTTGCTTTAAACTCAATGAAACAGAAACAGCATACACACATTTACTCGCCGCTTTACACTACAATTCGGAGCACGCTTTTATTCTTGAAGAATTATTTCCTGACGTAAATGCTCAAAAAGAGGTGCAACATTTCATTAAAAGCTACAACAAAACGTCCAAGTAAAATTAGCTATCTTTAGTGTTCAATAACGCATTGACATGAAACGTAATTTATTAGATTATTTTGCACTAATTTTGAAAGGAATAGCCATGGGTGCAGCCGACCTAGTCCCTGGTGTGTCAGGAGGAACAATTGCTTTTATTTCTGGAATTTATGAAGAATTAATTTCTAGTTTAAATGCTATCAATTTAAGCTTGATAAAAACCATCAAAACAGAAGGATTAAAATACTTTTGGAAAAAAATAAATGGAAGTTTTTTGGTTGCTATACTATTGGGAATTGCAGTAAGTATATTATCACTTTCAAAACTGATCACATGGTTACTTCATGAAAAACCTATACTGGTTTGGGCCTTCTTTTTTGGTTTAGTTTTGGCTAGTATTTTATTTGTTACTAAAAAAATAAATCAATGGAAATTAGTTGAATTTTTAGGTTTAATTATGGGTACACTTTTTGCCTATCAGCTCACAAAAATTGGAGCTATGGGCAGTTCTGAAAGCATGTTGTATTTATTTATTTCAGGAGCTATTGCAATTTGCGCAATGATTTTACCAGGGATTTCTGGAGCATTTATTTTAGTAATACTAGGAAGCTACAACACTGTTTTGCAGGCCATAAATGAAAAGTCAATTGGCAAGTTATTGGTTTTTATTGCGGGTGCAATTGTTGGAATATTATCATTTTCAAAATTACTAAAGTGGTTATTTAATAACTACAAAAGCATAACTTTAGCAGTACTTACAGGATTTATGGTTGGTGCATTAGCAAAAATATGGCCATGGAAAAGAGCTCTTAGCTTCAGACTGAATTCAAAGGGAATTAATGTTCCACTAAATGAAGAATGTGTTTCTCCATTATCTTTTGATGGAAATCCACAAATTTTATCTGCTTTTACACTAATGGTTTTTGGATTTTTAATGATATTAGTTCTTGAAAAAATTGGCTCCAAAAACAAAACAGTTGGATAAGTATAGCACTATAAAAGATAAAATACTCCTTATTCTTAAAGGATTAGCAATGGGCACGGCCAACAAAGTCCCCGGTGTTTCTGGTGGAATCGTTGCATTTGTTGCTGGATTTTATGAGGAATTTATTTATTCGCTTCAAAGATTTAACAAAAAAGGGTTCAAACTTCTTTTTTCAGGGCGTTTTACTTCTTTTTATAAATATATCAATGGGCGTTTCTTAAGTTTATTGTTCTTGGGAATGATTATCAGTTATTTTAGCATTTCAAAATTACTAGATTACCTGATTATTCACTATGAATTGTATGTTTGGAGTGTGTTTTTTGGAATGATTATCGGTTCTATTATTTATATTTATAATGATTTTAAATCTTGGAACAGAACGACTATTTTCAGTACAACTTTAGGTATTATTTTGGGCTTGAGCATTAGTTTTTTAAATCCAGCAACTGAAAATGATCATCTTCTGTTTGTGTTTTTTTGTGGTATCATCAGTATCACTGGTATGACACTTCCAGGCTTTTCTGGTTCATTCATACTCATACTATTAGGTAATTATGTACTTTTATTGGTTGATGCTGTTAATGCTCTTTTTGATGTCTTTTTAGGATTTAGTACTGGGGATTTTTCAGTATTGTCTGACCCCTACACCAAAAAAATGCTTAAAATATTATTTGTTTTTACACTTGGTTCAGTTGTTGGCCTTGTAAGTTTATCTCATTTGTTAAGCTATGTTTTAAAGAAACACAAAAACATCACACTTGCCCTCATAATGGGATTCATAACAGGCTCACTAGGAGTGGTTTGGCCTTGGAAGAACACAATTTATACGCAAAATTCTGCTGGCAATTTTTTATTAGATTCGAGAGGAAAAAAAATTATAGAAAATTACCAGAGATATATACCAGAATTTAATACTGATACCGTTTATGCCATTATCTTTGCTTTACTAGGAATAGGCATTGTTTTGAGTTTGGAATGGTACGGAAATCATCAAAAAAAACTGAAATGAAATTATTTGGGTTAATTGGAAAAAATATAGATTACTCTTTTTCAAGAACATATTTTTCTGAAAAATTTAAGCAACACCATTTGGACTGTGTGTATCAGAACTTTGACTTGAATTCCATTAAAGAATTTCCCCGTATTTTTGATAGTGAAAATATCTATGGGCTGAATGTTACTATTCCATACAAAGAAGCTGTTATCCCATATTTAGATGCGTTAGACCACGAAGCAGAAGCCATTGGTGCTGTAAACACCATACTTATAAAAAATAACAAGTTAATTGGCTGTAATACAGATCATTATGGATTTAAAACTAGTCTTATTCCACATTTAAATTCTACACAAAAAAAAGCACTCATTTTAGGAACAGGCGGCGCTTCAAAAGCAGTAGTTTATGCATTAGAATCACTTGGAATTGAAACTAAATTTGTATCAAGATCAAAAAAAATTAAAGGTGCTCTAAATTATAAAAACTTAAGCGCCTCTGATATTCAAGAACATACACTAATTGTAAATTGCACGCCACTTGGTACACATCCAAACATAGAAGAATGTCCGCCGATTCCGTACAACGGAATTGGAAAAAACCATTTGCTTTACGATCTAATCTATAATCCTAGCGAAACTAAATTTTTGGGCTATGGAAAAAAAGCAGATGCAAAGACACTCAATGGACTGAAAATGTTGGAGTTACAAGCCGAAAAATCTTGGGAAATTTGGCATTCCTAATGTTTAGAGATAAATTTTGAATTTGTAAGTTTAAGGGATAAGCGTATATTTATACACTTAAGGAATAAAATAACCCAAAAACCTTACATATGACAACGATAGATAACCTGCAAGATGCAGACGGAACATTAGAAGAACAAAAAAATAATACTACAGAAAATCAAACTCCTCAGGAGGAAGTTAAAAATGTTGAAATACAACAGCATTCACAAACAGACATAGAGGTTGAAGTTTCTGAACTTAAAAGTGTTAAACAATCATCTGAGTCTTCGGAAGAAACAACCGAAGTACAAGACAGTGAAGTTGAGTCAAAAAAAATAGACAAAATAAATAAAGTAAAAGACTTCAACTACGAAGATATGTCTTTAGAGTCTCTGATATCTGAATTTGAACAACTTCTCAAAAACGATGATATTTATAGTATTCGCCCTAAAATTAATGCTATAAAAAAGGTTTTTAATCAAAAATTCTCTATCATTCTCAATGAAAAAAAAGAGGCCTTTTTGGCTGAAGGTGGAAACAGTATTGATTTTAGTTTCGACAGTCCAATAAAAAAACAATTTAATGGTCTATCTAAAACCTTTCGAGAAAAAAACGAAAAATTTGAAAAGAAAAAAACAGAAAGTTTAAAACAAAATCTAGAGTCTAGATTACAAATAATAGAAGAAATAAAGGGCTTAATTGATGTAAGCCAAAGTAGCAATGCAACCTACAATAAATTTAGGAACTTACAAGAACAATGGAGAAGTCTTGGGAAAGTTCCTGTAAAAAATGCGAATGATGTATGGAACAACTACCGTCATCATGTAGAAAAGTTTTATGATTTTCTGCATCTTAACAGAGATCTTAGAGAACGAGATTACAAGCACAATTTAGAGAAAAAACAAAAGCTCATAAAAAGTGTAGAAGCTTTGGCTAGTGAAGAAAATCTTGGACGAGCATTTAGAGAACTTCAAGCTATACATAAAATATGGAAAGAGGAATTAGGACCTGTTTCTAAAGAATATAATGAAGTGTTGTGGGAACAATTTAGTGCTGCAACTAAAGTTATCAATGACAAGCGTCAAGAGTATAATGCTCATATCGAAAAAGAATTAATGACTAATTATGAAAGTAAACAAGTCATTATTGAAAAAATTAAATCTTTAGCAGATGCCAAAAATAGCTCACACGGAAAATGGCAAAATAGAGTGAAGGAAGTGGAAGAACTTAGAGAAAATTTCTTCAAAATTGGTAGCGTTCCAAAAAAACTAAGAAATCAATCTTGGACAGATTTTAAAAGTACCTTAAGAACTTTCAATAAAACAAAAAATAATTTCTACAAAGACCTGAAAAAATCACATGCAGAAAACTTAAAAAAGAAAAAAGAGTTAACCGAAATAGCTGTACAAAATAAAGACAGTGAAGATTTTGAAACCACTGCTGCATTGATGAAAACGATTCAAAATCAATGGAAAAACATTGGTCATATTTCAAAAAAAGACAGCAATAAACTTTGGAAAGAATTTCGTGGAGCATGCAACCATTTCTTTGATCGTTATCATGAACAAAAAAATGCTGGAACACCAGAAGAAATTGAAAATTTAACTCAGAAAGAACAGCTTTTCAATGAGGTAAAATCTTTTGAAGTTGGAGACAATAAAGAAGATGATTTAAAAATCATAAAAGATTTTTCTAAACAATGGAATGCACTTGGTCGTGTACCAAAAAACAAGCGTCATATCGATCGGGATTTCTTTAAAACAACAAGTAAATTATTCGCAAAAATTGGAGTGAATGAAGAAGAATTAAAATCTTTAAAATACACGAATAAAATTCAGGAACTGAGTAAAGATCCAAGGGCACTTAATAACGAAATTTCCTTTGTGCGAAAAAAGATTGATGAAATCAAATCTGATATGAATCAATTGGAAAATAATCTACAATTTTTCTCTAATGTAGCCGATGACAATCCAGTAGTGATTGATGTGCAGAAGAAAATTGAAAAGCATAAAGATCAACTACAGCAGTGGACCAAGAAACTGTCAAATATCAAAAAAGTAATCAACTAAGGTTCTTGTTGCCTTTTTGCTTCTTCCCAAATGACATCCATTTCAGAAAGTGACATTTCAGAAAGTGAACGCTTTCTGAGTTTGGCCTGTTCCTCCAAATATTGAAATCTTTTGATGAATTTTTTATTGGTACGCTCTAAAGCATTTTCAGGATTGATGTTTATAAAACGTGCATAATTGATTAAGGAAAATAGAACATCTCCAAATTCAGATTCTATCGCTTCTTGATTTTTGGCTTTAATTTCTACATTAAATTCTTGTAACTCCTCCTCTACTTTTTCAAAAACTTGTTGGGGTTCTTCCCAATCGAAACCAACACCGGATACTTTTTCCTGAATACGTATTGCTTTAACCAATGCTGGCAAACTTTTTGGAACACCTTGTAATACACTTGTTTTTCCTTCTTTTAACTTTATTTTTTCCCAATTTTGTTTAACCTCTTCTTCATTATCAACTTTTACATCTCCATAAATATGAGGATGACGTTGAATTAGTTTTTCGCAAATACCATTCAAAACATCTGCAATATCAAAAATGTTAGTTTCACTTCCAATTTTAGCATAAAAAACAATATGGAGTATCAAATCACCTAACTCGCCCTTGACTTCTTCTAAGTTTTGTTCTAAGATAGCATCGGCGAGCTCATAAGTTTCCTCTATTGTAAGAGGCCGAAGGGTTTCCATCGTTTGTTTCTTGTCCCATGGACACTGTGACCGTAATTCGTCCATTATAGTCAGTAAGCGATCAAAAGCTTCTAATTGTTGTGTGCGTTTTGTCATTGATTAAAGTTTTAGATTGCTCATTTCTTTACTGGCAATATTAAATTCAGTTATGATTTGTTCTATAATTTCTTTTACTGGTAAAATATCATCAATTAATCCTGCTATTTGTCCAATTTCTAATTCTCCTTCTTCCAAATCTCCCTCAAACATGCCTTTTTTTGCCCTGGCTCTACCAAGCAATTTTTTTAAATCTTCCTGGGTTGGATGACTTTGGTATAATCGAACAACATCTTGATAAAATTTATTCTTTAATAATCTTACAGGTGTTAATTCCTTTAGTGTAAGCTGGGTAGCTCCATCTTTTGCCTTGAGTACTTCGGCTTTGAAAGCTTGATGTGCAGAGGACTCTATACTAGTTACAAAACGACTTCCTATTTGTACGCCTTGTGCACCTAATGTCATTGCAGACAACATTCCTCTGCCTGTTGCAATTCCACCAGCAGCAATGACTGGAATAGAAACGGCTTTGTATACCATTGGAATTAACGTAAAGGTTGTGGTTTCTTCTCGCCCATTGTGACCTCCTGCTTCAAAACCTTCTGCTACAATAGCATCTACACCACAGGCTTCCGCTTTCAAAGCAAATTTTACGCTACTTACCACGTGAACAACTGTAATTCCATGATTTTTCAACCACTGTGCCCAGGCTGAAGGATTTCCTGCAGATGTGAATACAATTTTTACATCTTCTTCTACAATAATCTGCATTATTTCTTCAATATTTGGATAAAGCAATGGAACATTGACACCAAAAGGTTTGTCAGTAGCAAGTGTACATTTTTGAATATGTTTTCGAAGAACATCGGGATACATAGATCCTGAACCTATAAGGCCTAAAATCCCTGAATTTGAAGACGCTGAAGCTAATTCCCAACCGCTATTCCATACCATACCAGCTTGAATAATTGGATATTGTATACCAAAAAGATTAGTAATTGTATTGTTCATAATGAATTTATTGTTTTTAAAACAATAATACAATTTAGGAAATTACACCCGAACCAACTAATTCATCGTTTAAATACCAAGCTACAAATTGCCCTTCAGTAATAGCGGTTTGTGGATTTTTAAATGAAACATATAAACCTGTGTTAGATTTATAAAGCGTTGCTTCTTCTAAAGGTTGTCGATAGCGAATGCGAGCCATTACATCTAGCTCTTCATTAGGGTTTAATGATAAATCTGGACGAACCCAATGTAGATCATCATTTGGAACAAATAATGTGTTTCGCAGTAGTCCTGGATGATTTTTACCTTCACCAACATAAATTATATTTTCAACAACATCAGTATCAATTACAAATAATGGCTCTTTTGTACCCCCAACTGCCAATCCTTTTCGTTGACCTTTTGTAAAAAAATGAGCACCTTGATGTTTCCCTATAACCGAACCGCTCTCTTTTGAATAAATATGTTTTTTGGATTTGAAATCTAGGGCTTCTTCTTTAGTATTAAAAACGGGTAGAATTTGATTGTAGGATTCAGATGTACTTGGAATAGCTACTATATCTCCTATTTTCGGTCTAAGTTTTTGTTGTAAAAAATCTGGTAAGCGTACTTTTCCAATAAAACAAAGGCCTTGAGAGTCCTTTTTATTGGCTGTGACTAAATTTAATTCTTGAGCAATTTCTCTAACCTGAGGTTTTGTTAATTCGCCAATTGGAAAAAGCGTTTTAGATAACTGTTCTTGAGAAAGTTGACATAAAAAATAGGACTGATCTTTGGTTGTGTCTAAACCAGACAATAAGCGATAGGTTGGTGTTTTTGAGTTGGAATTAACCTCAGCTTTTCTGCAATAATGACCTGTGGCAACAAAATCTGCGCCTAAAGAAATAGCTATTTTAAGAAAAACATCGAACTTTATTTCTCTATTGCATAAAACATCAGGGTTTGGTGTGCGACCTTGTTCGTATTCACGAAACATATAATCCACAATACGCTCCTTGTATTCTTCACTCAAATCAACAGTTTGAAATGGTATTTTCAATTTTTCAGCTACGAGCATAGCATCGTTACTGTCATCCAGCCATGGACATTCATCAGAAATTGTAACAGAATCGTCATGCCAATTTTTCATGAACAATCCAATCACATTATAGCCCTGTTTTTTGAGTAAGTATGCAGCTACGCTAGAATCTACTCCACCAGAAAGTCCAACAACAACTGTTTTCATTTTACAAAGTTATGAAATATAACTCAAGACGAATTTTATCTTATTTTTTACGACGTTCTTGGGCGGCTTTTTGTTTTTCGGCTTGCTCCATAATTTCAGCCATTTTCTTTTGAAAACGACTTTGTTTTTTGGGCTTTGCCTTGCTCACATTAATTTTTGCTAATACCTTTTCTTCATCAATGATATAGTTCTTTATGACAAGCATAATTCCAATACTAATAAGGTTTGAAACAAAATAATATAAACTCAAACCTGAGGCATAATTATTAAAGAAAAACAACATCAAAAGCGGTGAAAAATATATCATATATTTCATCATTTTTGCCATGTCTGGCATACCTTCTTGTTGCGGTTGGCTTGCCATATTTTGACCTGTTGTCATTCGCATGTAAAAGAATATTGCAATAGAGGCCAAAATTGGGAATAAACTGATATGATCGCCATAAAATGGAATATTAAATGGTAAGTCTGCAATAGTATCATAGGAGCTCAAATCCTCTACCCATAAAAATGGTTTTTGACGTAGTTCAAATGCAATTGGGAAAAACATAAATAAAGAATAAAATACTGGAATTTGCAGCAATCCAGGTAAACATCCACTAAGAGGACTTGCTCCTGCTTTGTTTTGCAATGCAAGAGTTTCTTGCTGAGCCTTCATTTTATCCTTTTTATATTTTGCTCTAATGGCATCTAATTCAGGCTTCAATATTTTCATTTTTGCCTGAGATAAAAATTGCTTGTATTGAACAAATGAAAGCAATATTTTAACCATTATGGTCATTACTATAATCGCAATTCCATAGGATAAAAAACTACTGAGCCATGCATACAATGGACTAAATACTGACTTATTGATCCAACCAAATATACCCCATCCAAAAGGAATACTGCTTTCAAGATTTTTATCATATTTTTTTAGCACCTTGTTATATGTTGGTCCAAAATATAAACTCATGCTTTGTGCCAATTCACCAGATGAATATGTCAACGGAAATTTTGTGTTATAACGTTTTGTAAAAACGGTATCAACAGTTTCATCCTCTACTAAATCAAAAGACTTTAATTCAAGCTTGCTTAGAGGAGAATCTGGCACTAAAATAGAGCTAAAAAAATGCTGTCTGTATGAAATCCAAGACACCTTGTCCAAAGTTTCATCATCCTCACCTGCTTGAGAAAGTTTTCCAGTTTTATCTCCTTCGTATTCGTATGAAAGTCGTGTGTAGCGATTTTCAAAAGTTATGCTTTGATCTTGTCTTAAAGCTTTAAAATCCCATTCAAAATTTGAATTTTTATTTGAATCTAATACTCCTGAGAGGCCTTTGGAACGTATGTCAAAACCTAACATATAATCATCTGATGTGATTGTATATAGGTACTCCAAATATTGATCTTCTGATACTTTTAGTTTCATTGATAAAACCTTGTTGGAACCTTCTCTTTTCAATGTGGGTTCAAAATAAAGATCTGAAGTGTTTAAAGTACGATTATCCGAAGTTGAAAAACTCAAATTGAAACGCGCTGTTTTATCTTTAATAAGATATACAGGGACAGAGTCATAATTTACAAAAGTTTTAAGCTTAGCTTCTGAAATTCCGCCACCCTTGTTGTTTATTTTTAATAATAAAACATCATTTTCTAGTATGGTAAAATTTTCGGTGGCTGAAGGTATTTCCAAAGAATATGCAAAAGCTCCTAATCTAGATTTTTGCTGATCATTTGAGGTGTTTTGAATATTTTCAGGTTTTTGATTGGGACTATCATCAATTTGTACCTCCTTTGCTTGTTGTTCTGCTGCAAGTTGTTCTGGCGTGGGTTGGTTTTGCCACAACATGTACAATAGAATTGCTCCAATGAGTAAAAACCCAATGAGTGAATTTATGTCTAACTTTTTTTCTTCCATATTTAGAAACTTAATTGGTCAATTGTGTGATCCAAATTAAATATAATTTTAATTTGATTTTTTATGTCTTAGAGCCGCTTCAATAAATGCTTTAAATAAAGGGTGTGGATTAGCTACAGTACTCTTATATTCTGGATGATATTGTACACCAACAAACCAAGGGTGTGTTGGAATTTCTATAATTTCAACAAGACCTGTATCAGGATTAATTCCTGTGGATATCATTCCTTTTTCTTCTAAATGCGTTTTATATGAATTGTTATATTCATAACGATGTCTGTGGCGCTCATTGATAGAATTCTTATTATAAGCATTATATGCAGTGGATGACGGTGATAGCGTACAGCACCATGCTCCCAAACGCATTGTTCCACCCATATTTTCAATTTGTTTTTGGTCTTCCATCAAATCAATAACAGGATTTTTGGTGGCTTCGTTCATTTCAGAAGAATTAGCATCGGCAAGCCCTAGAACTGTTCGAGCAAATTCTATAACGGCCATTTGCATTCCTAGACAAATACCAAAAAATGGAATATTGTTTGTTCGAACATAACGTATGGCTTCAATTTTTCCTTCAATGCCTCGCTCTCCAAATCCTGGTGCAACTAGAACACCGTTTAGTTCCGATAATAATTCTGAAACATTTTCTGATGTAATATGCTCAGAATGTATAGATTTTACAATGACTTTAACTTCATTTGATGCACCAGCATGTGTAAAAGCTTCCAAGATAGATTTGTAAGAATCTTGTAACTCTACATATTTTCCAACCAAACCAATAGTGACTTCATTAGTTGGTTTTTTATGTCTTTTTAAGAATGTATTCCAAGATGTTAAATCAGGATTGTGCCGTTCTAAATTCAATTGTCTTAAAACAACCTTATCTAACCCTTCTTCAAGCATTAAATTTGGAACATCATATATAGTTGAAGCATCAATTGATTGAATAACACATTCTTCTTTTACATTGCAAAAACGAGCAAGTTTTGTACGAATAGATTGCCCTAATTCATGTTCTGTTCTACATACCAAAATATCGGCTTGAACTCCACTTTCCATAAGTGTTTTTACACTATGTTGAGTGGGTTTTGTTTTTAATTCACCAGCAGCAGAAAGATAAGGAATGAGGGTAAGATGAATGGTTATAGCGTTGTCATTGCCCATTTCCCATTTCAACTGGCGTACAGCTTCAACGTAGGGTAAGGATTCAATATCACCAACTGTTCCACCAATTTCAGTTATAACAATATCATAATCTCCAGAAGAACCCAATAATTTAATCCGATGCTTTATTTCATCAGTAATATGAGGGATTACTTGGACTGTTTTACCCAAAAACACACCTTGGCGTTCTTTATCAATAACACTTTGATAAATTCTACCTGTAGTTACATTATTGGCTTGCGAGGTCGGGACATTTAAAAAGCGTTCATAATGTCCCAAATCCAAATCTGTTTCTGCACCGTCATCTGTTACATAGCATTCGCCATGCTCATAAGGATTGAGTGTTCCGGGATCAATATTAATGTATGGATCAAGCTTTTGGATAGTAACACGATAACCTTGGGATTGAAGGAGTTTTGCAAGTGAGGCTGCAATAATACCTTTTCCAAGAGAGGAACTCACACCTCCTGTAACAAAGATGTATTTCGTTGTGGTTTGTGTCATTGTACGCTTATAAACGCAAACAAATTTACAAATAACTATTTAAATTTTACGAATAAAATTTAGTTGTTTGTAAACAATCATATTTATTTGATTTGTTTGCTTTGTTAAAATTAAAAATAGGTAGTAAAAATCTATTTAATACCCACCAATTCAACATCAAAAATAAGATTTGCATTTGGTGGAATAACCCCTCCTGCACCTCGACTTCCATAAGCCAATGCACTTGGTATTACAAATCGAGCTTTTTCGCCTACATGTAGTAATGCAATACCTTCGTCCCAACCTGGAATAACTTGACCTACACCCAGTGTAAATTCAATAGGATCATTACGTTTATAAGAAGAATCAAATACAGTTCCATCTACCAATTGACCTTTGTAGTGGACAGATACAACATCATTTTTTTGAGCTTGTTTACCCTCCCCTTTTTGGATAATTTGATAGCGTAGTCCGCTTTCTGTTTTTTCAAATCCGCTAGCTAATTTTTCGAGCTCCGATTCGATAGCTGCTTTTTCAGCTTCAATACGTTTTGCACGAGAACCTTCAAAAACTCTAAATGACTCTATAGCATTAAATGCTTCTGCATCAGTTCCTACAGCCAAAATTTCTAAAGACTCAATAGTATCGCCTTGGGCTATTGCATCTACAACCGTTTGACCTTCAATGGTTTTACCAAAAACAGTGTGTTTTCCGTCTAACCATGGTGTTGGTGTATGAGTAATAAAAAACTGGCTTCCATTTGTGCCTGGTCCTGCATTTGCCATTGATAAAATTCCAGGTTGATCATGCTTTAATTCTGGATGAAATTCATCATCAAATTGGTAGCCTGGATTTCCTGTTCCTGTTCCCAGTGGGCAACCGCCTTGAATCATAAAGTCTGGAATAACACGATGGAATTTTAATCCATCATAATAAGGTTGTCCTTGTTTTTTGACATCATTTTCTAAATTTCCTTGAGCGAGTGCCACAAAGTTACCAACTGTTCCTGGTGTTTTTTGGAATTCTAAATTGACTAAAATTTCTCCCCTTGAAGTTGTAAACTTGGCATATAAACCGTCTTGCATTTGTTTTGTATTTGGTTCTAATTTTTAATGGCACAAAGGTAAGCAGGATTTGAAAAACTTTTTAATTAAAACGAAAAAATCTATAGAAATTAATTAGCGACTTCACTAAAAAATTTGATACGATACAAACGAAGTTCTTCTTCGTCATAATCGCCATCAAATTCTTCAATGGCTGCGTCAATATTGTCGGTGTCAGATTCCATGAAATACTCATGAATTTCTTCTTGTTGATCTTCGTCAAAAATTTCATCAATCCAATAATTGATATTTAATTTTGTTCCAGAAAACACAATGGATTCGAGTTCAGTTAAAAAATCATTCATTTCCATTCCTTTTGCAGACGAAATGTCTGTTAAGGGTAATTTTCTATCAATATTTTGAATGATATAAAGTTTTAATGATGAATTTGACCCTGTGGACTTGATGACTAAATCTTCTATACGAATTATGTCATTTTCTTCAACATAACGCTCAATAAGAGATACAAAATCTCTTCCGTATCGTTTTGCTTTTCCCTCGCCAACACCGTGAATATTATGGAGTTCTTCTATAGTAATTGGATATTTAAGTGCCATATCTTCCAAAGAAGGATCCTGAAAAATTGCAAATGGAGGAACACCTAATTTTTTAGCATTAGATTTTCTCAAATCTTTTAGCATACGAAACAAGGTTTTGTCTGTTTCAATTTTTGAACTTTTACTAATTGAGGCAGAATCGTTGGCATAATTATGATCTTCAGCCATCATAAATGACTTTGGGGATCTCAAAAATTCATATCCTTTGTCTGTCATTTTTACAACCCCATAAGATTCTATATCTTTTTTTAGCATCCCTGAAACCAATACCTGTCGTGTAAGCGCCATCCAGTAATGATTTTCATTAGATTTTCCTTGTCCAAAAAACGGTTGTTCATGAGTTTTATGAGAAATAATTAAAGCATTTTCTTCTCCAGTAAGAACCTTTACAAGATCTTTTGTTTTATATTTTTCTTTGGTGTTTAAAACCATATTAAGAACCATTTCTACTTGGTCTTGAGCTTCAACTTGCTTTTTTGGAAAACGGACATTATCATCCATATCACCACCTTCGCCTGTTGCATTATCAAATTCTTCCCCAAAATAATGTAGAATAAATTTTCGCCTCGAAATAGACGTTTCTACTAACGCCACCACTTCTTGTAAAAGCGCAAAGCCAATTTCTTGCTCTGCAACAGGTTTTCCATGCATGAATTTCTCAAGCTTTTCTATGTCTTTATAGGAATAATAAGCCAAACAATGCCCCTCTCCACCATCTCGTCCAGCGCGACCGGTTTCCTGATAATAACTTTCAATACTTTTTGGAATATCATGATGGATTACAAAACGTACATCAGGTTTGTCAATCCCCATACCAAAGGCTATGGTTGCTACAATAACATCAACATCTTCCATCAAAAACATATCTTGATGATTAGATCGTGATTTTGCATCTAAACCAGCATGATATGGAAGTGCTTTGATTTCGTTGACTTGTAGTATTTGTGCTAGTTCTTCTACTCGCTTTCTACTTAAACAATAAACAATACCTGATTTGCCTTGGTTTTGCTTGATAAATCGAATAATATCGTTATCGACTTGTTGGTTTTTTGGAACAATTTCATAGTAAAGATTTGGACGATTAAAGGACGCTTTAAATGTATTGGCGTCAGTAATTGCAAGATTTTTAAGAATATCTTCTTGAACTTTTGGTGTAGCAGTAGCGGTTAGTCCAATAATTGGAATATTGTTTCCTATTTTTTGAATGATACGTCTCAAATTGCGGTATTCAGGTCTAAAGTCATGTCCCCATTCACTGATGCAGTGCGCTTCATCAATAGCCATAAAAGATATGGTTTGATTTTGTAAAAACTCAGTATTTTCTTCTTTAGCTAAAGATTCTGGGGCAACATAAAGTAGCTTTGTTATTCCTGATTCTATATCTGCTTTTACTTGTTTTACTTCTGTTTTATTTAGAGAGGAATTAAGAACATGAGCAACGCCTTCTTTATCTGAAATTCCACGAATGGCATCAACCTGATTTTTCATTAACGCTATAAGAGGAGATACTACAATTGCAGTTCCTTCTTGCATCAATGCTGGTAATTGGTAACATAAGGACTTTCCTCCACCTGTTGGCATAATTGCAAACGTGTGTCGTTTTGACATTATACTGGCCACAACTTGCTCTTGTAGGCCTTTAAATTTATTAAAGCCAAAATACTTTTTGAGTGCTGTGTGGAGTTGATCTGAAGTTGTATTCATTAAAAGGTTTAAATCAAACTAAAAACTTTTATTTAAAATAAAAAGTTAACATAAATTAAAATAACGTTTTTTACGGTTATTTTTTGTTTTTTTGTATTCCAATTCTAAGATAACTATATTTACTATAGTAGACAATAAATTTATGAAAACTTTAATATCAAAAAGCGCTATTGTTGAAACCGCTAAAAGCTCTGTAGAAGAACAAAGTCATGCGGTAAAACACATCGCTTCCCTGATTGATGAATCGTTCGCTGAAGCTGTTAAACTTATTTTTAATTCCAATGGTCGTGTCATCATTACAGGAATAGGAAAAAGTGCCATTATTGCCAATAAAATTGTTGCCACATTAAATTCTACAGGAACACCAGCCATTTTTATGCACGCTGCAGATGCTATTCATGGTGATCTAGGTTTGGTTCAAGATAAAGATGTTGTGATTTGTATTTCTAAAAGTGGTAACACGCCAGAAATTAAAGTCCTGATTCCTCTTCTAAAAAGAGCAAGTAATCCTTTAATTGCTATCACTGGAAATAAAAATTCGTTTTTAGCAGAACAGGCCGATTTTGTATTTAATTCTTATGTTGAAAAAGAAGTCTGTCCAAATAATTTAGCGCCAACAACAAGCACTACTGCACAGCTCGTTTTAGGCGATGCTCTTGCGGTATCGCTTTTGCATATGCGAAATTTCTCTAGTAATGATTTTGCAAAATATCATCCAGGTGGAACTTTAGGGAAAAAATTGTTTTTAACTGTAAAAGACCTCGTAGAACAGAATGAAAAACCTAGCGTTGAACTCAATTCAAACATTAAGGAAGTAATTGTTGAAATCTCTGAAAAACGCCTAGGTGTGAGTGCTGTTGTAAATCAAAATAAAATTCAGGGAATTATTACTGACGGTGATCTGAGACGAATGTTGGCCAAAACCGATGATTTTTCAAACCTGTGTGCGGCAGATATTATGTCCAAAAACCCAAAATCAATAGATATTGATGCTATGGCTGTTGATGCCATGCAACTGATGGAAAAACATGAAATCTCACAATTGTTAGTTACTCAAAACGACACATACGCTGGTGTCATTCATTTGCATGACTTAATCAAAGAGGGAATATTGTAGCTATGATCCAAGAAAAAGAAATGTCCTTTCTCGATCATCTTGAAGAACTAAGATGGCATATTATCCGGTGTACAATAGCAATAATTGCGGCTGCAACTTTTGCATTTTTAGGGAAAAGTTTTTTGTTTGACAAACTCATATTTGGGCCAACAAAAACCGATTTTTTTACCTACGACTTGTTATGTAACGCATCAGCACTTATTGGCTACGATAGTTTTTGTAACACCTCTTTTGATTTTGAAGTACAAAGCAGAACTATGGCAGGACAATTTTCGGCACATATTTGGACTTCTATTACCTTTGGATTTATTATTGCTTTTCCTTATGTGCTTTATGAATTTTGGAAATTTATAAGCCCTGGACTGTATTCAAACGAAAGAAAACACTCTAGAGGATTTATTACAACGTCTTCTATACTTTTCTTTATTGGGATTTTATTTGGGTATTATGTTATCTGTCCGTTATCCATCAACTTTTTAGGAACTTATAGCGTAGCCGATCAAGTACACAACGACTTTGATTTGAACTCATATATAGGATTAGTGCGCGCTTCTGTTTTAGCTTCAGGATTTATTTTTGAACTTCCTATAATCATCTACTTTCTTACCAAAGTTGGGCTTGTTACACCAGAATTTCTAAGACGAAACCGAAAATATGCGCTTGTTATTGTTTTGATTGTTGCAGCCATCATCACACCACCCGACGTTGCCAGTCAAATTATTGTTGCCATACCCGTTATTATTTTATATCAAGTTAGTATTCTTATTTCAAAAATTGTCATAAAAAAACGAAAACGAAAAACATGAGTAATCCTGTAGAACAATTCAACGCTTATCGCGAAAAAATGAATACTCAAATTTTAGCCGATAACAATACTGTGATTAAACGTATTTTTAATCTAGACACTAAAGCATTTCAAGAAGGTGCATTAGATGTAACAACCAAAGAACTTTTGGGTTTAGTAGCCTCTGCCGTTTTGCGCTGTGACGACTGTATTAAATACCATTTAGAAAAGTGCCATAAAGAAGGACTTTCAAGAGAACAAATTGTGGAAGCCTTAAGTATTGCTACACTTATTGGTGGCACAATTATGATCCCTCATTTAAGACGAGCTTATGAATTTCTTGAAGCTTTAGAAGCCTAGAAGTATAGATTTAATTATATTTACATCCATATAAATTTACAATGAAGTTAAGCGTTCAAAATCTGATGAAATCCTACAGCGGCAGAAAGGTTGTAAAAGACGTTTCTTTTGAAGTTAAACAAGGTGAAATTGTTGGTCTTTTGGGCCCTAATGGCGCTGGAAAAACAACTTCATTTTATATGACAGTTGGGTTAATTAAACCCAATGGAGGCGCTATATTTTTGGATGACAAAGAAATCACAAATTACCCCATGTACAAACGAGCACAAAGTGGTATTGGATATCTTGCACAAGAAGCATCGGTCTTCCGAAAATTGAGTATTGAAGACAATATTTTAAGTGTTTTACAAATGACTAAACTGTCTAAAGAAGAACAACTCAACAAAATGGAATCTCTTATTGAAGAATTTGGTCTTTCACATATCCGGAAAAACAGAGGAGATTTGCTTTCAGGTGGAGAACGTAGACGAACAGAAATTGCTCGTGCTTTGGCAACCGACCCTAGTTTTATTCTTTTGGACGAACCTTTTGCTGGTGTCGACCCCGTTGCTGTTGAAGATATTCAGCGGATTGTAGCACGACTCACAAAAAAGAATATTGGCATTCTTATAACTGACCACAATGTACAGGAGACACTTGCCATTACAGACCGTACGTATTTGATGTTTGAAGGTAGTATTTTAAAAGCAGGTGATCCAGAAACTTTAGCCAATGATGCAATGGTTAGAAAAGTATATTTAGGTCAAAACTTTGAGCTAAGAAAAAAGAAACTAGAATTTTAAAATTCGTCCTTATTCAATTCCTGTGCTTTCATAATTTTTTTCTGATAACGCCCTTGTACAATATCAATAAGTACTAATATTACAATAACAAAGTAAAAAGTAGTTTTACTCATTGGTACGATTTCTTCGCCAAAAAGTTTGAGGTGTGCCAAATGACCACCCTCGGTAAGCAACATAATCCCAACGATAAACAAAATAAATAGACCTAAAACTTCATACATTCTATTTTTGGTTAAAAATTCTGTGACTTTTTCTGAAAGCCAAATCATAAGAAGACCACCAATGATAATTGCAGTTGTCATGATCCACAATACATTGGTTAGAGCCATGGCACTAAGAATTGAATCAAACGAAAAAATAACATTCATAACCACAATCATAGTTATTACACTCGATACAGAACCATTTGATTTTGAGTCGGATATTGTAAAATTCTTAAAACTAACCATATGCCATATTTCTTTCATGGCTGTAAAAAGAATAAAAACACCACCAATTAAAACAATAATACTGTGGATATTAAAATGCCCCTCTATAACATCTGTAAAAGGAATATGTAATACTGGATCTTGAAAGTAACTGATCAATTTTACTAGAACGAAAAGCAAAACAATACGAAATACAATAGCAAGTCCAATTCCCATTTTTCGGACAAAAGATTGTCGTTCTTTGGGTGCTTTTTTACTCTCTAATGATATATATAGTAAATTGTCAAAACCTAAGACTGCTTGCAACATAACAAGCATAAATAAAGTGATAATATGATCAAGCATTGTTTGGCGGATTTAATAAGGATAAAATAATATAAAATATAATAAGCAACGGAATACCTGCAAATTTAAAAACAATTAAAGCTACAATTGAAAAAATAATAAGAATATATCTCGAAGCATTATCTGAAAATTTCCAAGTTTTGAATTTTAAAGCAATTAACTTTACAGGTGCATTCAATAAAAAGCAACTTAAAAGTGTTGTTACAGTTAAAAATAGTGGGTTCAAAATTATGGCATTATAGCTGTCATTATTTTGATACGCCAAAATAAGAGGCAAACTCATGATAAGCAATGCATTGGCAGGAGTTGCTAACCCTATAAAATAACTCGACTGTTCTGTAGAAATATTAAATTTTGCTAATCTATACGCAGAAGCCAAAGCAACTGACAACCCAAAATAAGGTAAAATTTGATATGTATCCCACGACGGAGTAATAGCTAATTCCAACAAATGAAATAATACTAATGCAGGTACAAGACCACTTGTTACCATATCGGCAAGAGAGTCTAATTGAAGTCCAAGTTCTGAGGTAGCATTGAGTTTTCTAGCAAAGAATCCATCAAAAAAATCAAAGAAAATTCCCATAAACACAAAAAATGCAGCGTTTGTCATATTACCTTCAACAGCAAAGATGGTTGCAATCGCTCCCGACAACAGGTTTAAAAGAGTAATAAAATTTGGAACAAAAGTTTTCAAATCGAATAATATTTATTTAGTAAAAATAATAAACTATTTTTGTTTCACACAAGTATAAGACAATATACACATCAAAATATAGTTTTTGAAGTACGTCATAAACCAAAGCATTGAATAATAAGCATTTCTTTTTGATTTTATTCATTTCAATTTCAACGGTTGGAATAAGTCAATCTGCACGAAAATATTCGAATGAATTTATGAATATAGGTGTCGATGCTGCTGCTCTTGCCATGAGTGGTGCAGTAAGTGCTACTAGTAACGATGTTAATTCTGGTTATTGGAATCCCGCTGGATTGGTGCAATTGGAAGATAATGCTTTGGCTCTGATGCATTCAAGCTATTTTGCAAATATTGCTAATTACAACTACATCGCGTTTGCAATGCCTTTGGACGATCGAAGTGCTGTTGGAATTTCTCTGATTCGATTTGGTGTCGATGATATTTTAGACACAACAAAACTAATTGACCAGCAAGGAAATATTAATTATGATCGAATTAATTTATTTTCTGCTGTAGATTATGGAGTTACGTTTTCTTATGCACGCAAACTTCCTATTCCAGGGTTAAATTATGGTGTAAATGCAAAAATAATTAGAAGAATTATTGGTGATTTTGCATCATCATGGGGCTTTGGACTCGATGTTGGAATACAATTTGAAACAAAACAATGGAAATTTGGCCTTATGGCACGAGACATTACAACTACGTTTAATTCTTGGGCATTTGATGACGACCGACTTCAAGACATTCAAAATGCAATTCCAGGCCAAAATCAAGAAGAGCCAGAAGCAAGTGAGCTTACTCTTCCAAAACTTCAATTTGGTGTGGCAAAAAGTTTTATTTTCGATTACGATTACAGCCTAAAAGCTGAGTTTGATCTTATTATGCGTTTCGAACAAAACAACGATTTAATTTCTACTTCATTCGTAAGCATCAACCCTTCACTAGGTTTTGAATTTGGATATATCGATTTGGTTTACCTTCGTGGTGGAGTTGGAAATTTTCAAAACGAATTGCAATTTGACAATACTAAAAAACTGAGCTTTCAACCTAATTTGGGCGTAGGATTCAAATATAAAGGTATTGCAATTGATTATGCTATAACAGATATTGGTGACCAAAGTGTAGCTTTGTATTCTAATGTGTTTTCGCTTAAAATTGATTTAGGATTATTTAGAAGATAAGCATGAAAAAATCACATTACTTTTTAATCTTTTTTGCCACACTATTTTCAATGGCTTATGGACAAATTCAATTGTCTACCTACTCCGAAGTTAGCATATTAACAATTGGACCTGGCACTTCACTAAACGATGCATTTGGGCACAGTGCAATTCGAATAAAAGACCCCATGTACCGCTTGGATATTGTTTATGATTATGGTCGATATGATTTTGAATCGGATGGTTTTTATTTGAATTTTGCCAAAGGAAAATTGAATTACGAAATTGGTTTCACTAATTACAAACCTTTTCTTTCGTATTACTTAAGTGAAGAACGAGAAGTAAAGTCACAAACTCTCAACCTAAGTCTTGGTGAAAAACAAGCATTTTTTCAGAAACTTCAACAAAATATTTTACCACAAAACAAAAGTTACGCCTACGACTTTTTTTACAACAATTGTGCAACAAAAATAAAAGACATTGTAGCATCTGTGAGTGAAAAACACCTAGAATTTGAGCAACCACAAGACTTTAAGCAACACACATTTAGAGCGTTAATTCGATCTCAAGTAGAGCAAAATTCTTGGGGAGGGTTTGGTATTGATCTTGCATTGGGGTCTGTCATTGACCAATTAGCTCCAGTTAACGATCATATGTTTTTGCCAAGATACATTCATACCTTTTTTGAAGTTGCAAAATTTAAAAACACAAATGAACCATTAGTCAAAAAACAAGAAATTTTAAATTCAAAACAATTAAGTGTAAAACATTCTTTTTGGAGTAGCCCGCTTTTTATATTTAGTATTTTGAGTTTTTTAATTGTTTTAGCAACGTATAAAAACTACAAAAGCAACTCCAGATCAAAATGGCTAGATGTCATGATTTTCTCTATTACAGGGCTAATTGGAGTGGTTATATTATTGTTGTGGTTTGCCACCGATCATACTGCAACAGCTTATAATTATAATCTGTTGTGGGCATTTGCTTTTAATCTTTTATTCATTCCTACCCTTTTGAAAAAAAGAGTAAAAAAACGATTTATTGGATACCTAAAATTTCTTTTAATTTTATTATTTCTTATGGCACTCCATTGGTTCACAGGAGTTCAGTCGTTCAATATTGGAATTCTACCACTATGGATAGCTTTAATAGTTCGCTATGTATACTTATGCAAATGGTACAACAAAAAATTAAGTCACTAAAAAAACAATTTAAACTTTAGCCATTGAATTATTTAAATGTAGAAGATATTTCAAAATCGTATGGTGAATTAACGCTTTTTGAGCATCTTTCATTTAGTATTCATAAAGACCAAAAAATCGCTTTTATTGCCAAAAACGGAACGGGAAAAACAACAATTTTAAATATTTTAACAGGTGCAGAAACACCCGATTCTGGTGCTGTGGTGTTCAGAAAAGATATTAGGATGGCATTTTTGTCACAAGAACCCAGCCTAAATCCAGAATTAAGCATAAAAGCGTCTATTTTTAATTCTGACAATCCAATTCTTAAAGTCATTGATAATTATCATAAAGCGCTTCAAAATCCAGATGATTCAAAAGGATATCAAGCAGCATTCGATGAAATGGATCGGTTGCAGGCTTGGGATTTTGAAAACAAGTTCACTCAAGTTTTATTTAAATTAAAACTTAATGATCTAAATCAAAAAGTAAATACGCTTTCTGGAGGTCAAAAAAAGCGTCTAGCTTTAGCAATAACACTTCTTAGTAAACCCGATTTACTCATTTTGGATGAGCCAACAAATCATCTTGATTTAGAAATGATTGAATGGCTGGAAGATTTTTTTGAAAAAGAAAACATCACCCTTTTTATGGTAACTCATGATCGTTATTTTTTAGAACGGGTATGCTCTACTATCATTGAATTAGATGAAGGGAAAATCTATTCCTATAAAGGAAACTACTCTTATTTTTTAGAAAAAAAAGAAGAACGAATTCAAAGAGAAGCAATAGAAACTAACAAAGCTAAACAACTTTTCAAAAAAGAACTGAAATGGATTCGGAGACAGCCAAAAGCTAGAACAACAAAATCCAAATCTCGAGTTGATGATTTTCAAGATATCAAACAAAGGGCACACCAAAGACGAAAAGACCATGAAATACAACTTGAAATTAATATGGAACGCTTAGGAACAAAAATTCTAGAGCTTCATAAAATTTCAAAATCATATGATGATAAAATTATACTTGATGGTTTTAGTTATATGATTCAAAAAGGCGAACGCATTGGGATAATTGGAAAAAATGGAACTGGAAAATCTTCATTTTTAAACATAATAACAGGAAGTATAAAACCTGATCATGGAAAAATTGTTTATGGTGAGACCCTCAAATTTGGCTATTACACTCAACAAGGTATTCAATCAAAACCTCAACAAAAGGTAATAGATGTTGTTCGTGAATTTGGAGATTATATTCCATTGAAAAAAGGAAAACAAATAAGTGCTCAACAGCTATTAGAACGTTTTCTTTTTAGCCGAAAAAAACAATATGATTTTGTAGAAAAATTGAGTGGTGGCGAACGTAAACGTCTTTATTTATGTACTGTGTTAATTCAAAATCCAAATTTTTTGATTCTTGATGAGCCCACAAATGATTTGGATATTGTCACCCTAAATGTATTGGAAAACTTTCTTTTAGATTTTCCAGGTTGTCTTATTGTAGTTTCTCATGATCGTTATTTTATGGATAAAATAGTGGACCATCTTTTTGTATTTAGAGGTAATGGAATTATTGAAGATTTTCCTGGAAATTATTCAGATTTTAGAGTTTATGAAGATAGCAAACCACCAACATTTGAAGAAAAATCTAAACCTAAAAAAAAGCAAAATTTACAGGCCAATACGACTTCAAAACTAAACTATAATGACCAAAAAGAATTAAATAATTTGGAAAGTAAACTTAAAAGTTTAGAATATGATAAAAAACAGCTTGAAGCCAAGTTTGAGGACAATGAATTGGATATGGAAACCATCGAAAAACTTTCAAAAGAACTTCAAAGTTTAATTCAACTCATTGAAGAAAAAGAATTGCGATGGATAGAACTGATTGAAAAATTTGAATGAAAAATTGGTGGCTTTATATAAAATTTTTATGGAGTTCAACCAACCAACATGGTGTACACTCCCCTTTTGTATTTGCTTTGGTTACCAAATGTTTTTACAATAAAAAAAAGTTGAAAATTTACGAAAATTTCAACGATGATTGTAAGAACATAAAAAAAGTGAAATTCCTTTATCGTTTTGTACATTATTTTGAATTTGAATCTATTTTTGTACCTGAAAATATCAATCCAAATTTTAATTCAGCTATAGTACTTGCACATCAACCAAATGACATCATAACCTATTCTTCAAAAGTTCCAAAAATTAAAAATTTTGATAAAAAAAAGCTCATTTATTTCAGTAATCAATCATTGAAAAACACCAAAGAAATTCAAAATATTTTAGAAAATTGTAGTAATAATTCTATTGTTTTGATTGAAAATATAAGGCAGAATTCACAGGTTTTTCAGCAGTGGAAAACACTTAAATCCAACCTAGCTATTCGTGTAAGTATTGATACTTTTGATTGGGGAATTTTATGTTTTAGGAAAGAGCAACACAAAGAGCATTTCATAATTCGTCTTTAGTATATAAAATTTATACTTAACTTTAAGTCCAATTTAAAAAATGATGAAAATATATACCAAAACTGGTGACAAGGGTTCAACATCTTTGTTTGGCGGAAAAAGAGTTCAAAAACATCATCTGTTGGTAGAGGCCTACGGCACCGTTGATGAACTGAATGCATACATCGGACTTATACGCGACAATGTGGATGATACTGACACTAAAACGAATCTCATTTCTATTCAAAATGTACTTTTTGAAATTGGTGCACATTTGGCATCTGATTCAGAAAATGATAAAAAGAATAAATCTAAAATCCCAAAAATTAAACAAAATTCAATTGAATTTTTAGAACATAAAATCGACCTAATGAACAACTCATTGGCTCCAATGACACATTTTATTTTACCAGGCGGACACAAATTAGTGTCGTTTTGTCACATTGCTAGAGCGGTATGCAGAAGAGCAGAGCGAAGAGTGTGTCAAGCTTCTGAAAATCAGAATATTAACTCTACAATTATTATATATTTGAACCGCCTGTCCGACTTTCTTTTTGTGTTGGCACGAAAATTGTCCAATGATTTAAAAATTGAAGAAATCAAGTGGATTCCATCAAAAAATGTATAACAATTAACAGCTTTGAAAACGGTTAATAACTTTGAAGATTAAATAAATGTGATTTTTCTTGACTTTTTCAGGTAAAAATTTATTTTTGCAATAAATTAAACCTTTTAATTATGTACTGGACACTAGAACTAGCATCTTATTTAAGCGACGCACCATGGCCTGCAACAAAAGATGAGTTGATTGATTACTCTATTAGAACTGGTTCTCCGCTTGAAGTTGTAGAAAACTTACAAGCTATTGAAGACGAAGGAGAAACCTACGATTCAATCCAAGAAATTTGGCCTGATTATCCATCAGACGAAGATTATCTTTGGAATGAAGATGAATATTAATTAAAAGTCTCGAAAAAGAGACTTTTTTTTTGGAATAATTATTCTCTAAAAAAGAGAACAAAACGTATATTTGACAGTCGTACATACTAAAATGTAGAGACAAAAATTAGAACAGCAAGAAAATGAGTCTACTCAATTCTGTATTAAAAGTATTTGTTGGCGACAAATCTAAGCAAGACGTAAAGTCTATCATGCCAATCGTGAAAGAAATTAAAAGCTTTGAACCCAAAGTATCTAATCTAAGCCACGATGAGCTTAGAGCAAAAACTGAGGAGTTCAAATCTAAAATACAATATGCCTGCGCTCAACATAACACAAAAGTTGAGCAACTAAGGGACTCAATAAAAGCTATTTCTGATATTGATGAAAAAGAAGATATATACGAAGAAATAGACCAAATAAATAATGAAATATACAGTACAACTCAAGACGTTTTAAACTCAATTTTACCTGAAGCTTTTGCTGTTGTAAAAGAAACTGCAAAACGTTTTGTAAATAATACATCTATAAAAGTCAAAGCGAATGCTTTTGATAGAGAAATAGCTGGAGGCAAAGACTATGTAACACTTGATGGAGATCATGCATTGTGGGCCAATTCATGGGATGCTGCTGGAAAACCTATTACTTGGGATATGATTCACTATGATGTTCAGCTCATTGGTGGTGTAGCTATGCACCAAGGAAAAATTGCAGAAATGCAAACTGGTGAAGGAAAAACACTTGTGGCTACCCTACCCGTTTATCTGAACGCTCTCACTGGAAAAGGTGTGCATTTGGTTACTGTAAATGATTATTTAGCAAAAAGAGATAGTGCATGGATGGCACCCATCTTTCAATTTCATGGTTTGAGTGTCGATTGTATTGATCTGCATAAACCAAATTCTGCTGAGCGAAAAAAAGCATACAACGCAGATGTTACTTACGGTACTAATAATGAGTTTGGATTTGACTACCTCAGAGACAATATGGCACACACCACAGACGATTTGGTACAAAAACCACATCATTATGCCATAGTCGATGAAATTGATTCTGTTTTAATTGATGACGCTCGAACACCATTGATTATTTCTGGGCCAGTGCCTCAGGGCGACCGTCATGAGTTTATGGAACTCAAACCAAAAATTCAAGATATCGTAAGCGTACAAAGAAAGTATCTCACTACTGTACTTGCTGAGGCCAAAAAAAATATCGCTAGCGGTGACACAAAAGAAGGAGGATTCCAATTGTTGCGCGCTTACAGAGGAATGCCAAAAAATAAAGCACTTATTAAATTTTTGAGTGAAGAAGGAATCAAACAACTTCTACAAAAAACAGAAAATTTCTACATGCAAGACAACAATAGAGAAATGCCAAAAGTAGATGCAGAACTCTATTATGTAATCGATGAAAAAAACAATCAAATCGAATTGTCCGACAAAGGTGTCGATTATCTTTCAGGAGTAGATGACCCCAACTTTTTTGTCATGCCAGAAATGGGAATGGAGATTTCAAAAATTGAAAGTCAAAATTTAGAGCCCGAAAAAGAAGCAGAACTAAAAGAAGAACTATTCAGAGAATTTGGAGTAAAATCTGAACGGATTCACACCATGAATCAATTGCTAAAAGCCTATGCCCTATTTGAAAAAGATATTCAATATGTGGTCATGGAAAACAAAGTAATGATTGTTGATGAGCAAACGGGTCGTATCATGGATGGTCGCCGCTACAGTGATGGATTACATCAAGCCATTGAAGCCAAAGAAAATGTAAAAATTGAAGCTGCAACGCAAACATTTGCTACGATAACACTTCAAAATTACTTCCGAATGTACCGTAAACTTTCAGGGATGACAGGTACGGCCGTAACAGAAGCTGGAGAATTTTGGGAAATTTACAAACTCGATGTTGTTGAAATTCCAACAAATCGTCCAATTGCAAGAGATGATCGAAACGATTTGGTTTATAAAACAAAGCGTGAAAAATACAATGCAGTAATTGAAGAAGTTACTAATCTTTCCAAAGCAGGAAGACCTGTTTTGATTGGAACAACAAGTGTGGAAATTAGTGAATTGCTAGGAAAAATGCTAAGTATTAGAAAAATTCCACACAATGTATTAAATGCAAAACTCCACAAAAAAGAAGCTGATATTGTTGCAGAAGCAGGAAAACCTGGACAAGTTACCATTGCTACCAATATGGCAGGACGTGGTACAGATATCAAATTATCTGAAGAGGTAAAAAATGCAGGAGGACTAGCAATTGTTGGAACTGAGCGACACGATTCTCGCCGTGTAGACCGACAATTGAGAGGACGTGCGGGACGACAAGGGGATCCAGGAAGTTCTCAATTTTATGTTTCACTTGAAGACAATTTAATGCGTCTTTTTGGAAGTGAACGTATTGCAAAAATGATGGATCGTATGGGACTCGAAGAAGGCGAAGTTATTCAACATTCCATGATTTCTAAATCTATCGAAAGAGCACAGAAAAAAGTTGAAGAAAATCAGTTTGGTATTCGAAAACGACTTTTAGAATATGATGATGTTATGAATGCTCAGCGCGAAGTGGTTTATAAAAGACGTTATAATGCATTGAACGGAGAACGTTTAAGAGTAGATTTAGCTAATATGGTCTACGACACTGCTGAAATCATTACAGAAAGTAACAAAGAAGCTAATGACTTCAAAAACTTTGAATTTGAATTGATTCGATACTTTTCGATGAGTGCGCCAATGGATAAGACTGATTTTGAAAACAAAAGCATTCAAGAAATCACAAAAGAAGTTTATAAAGTCGCTTTTGAGCACTACGAGTCCAAAATGGAACGTAATGCAGATTTAGCCTTTCCTGTTATCAAAAATGTATACGAAACACAGCGCGACAAGTTCAAGAGAATTGTAGTGCCATTTACAGACGGTGCGAAAACACTTCAAGTCATAACTGACTTAGAAAAGTCATATGAAACTAATGGAAAACAATTAGTTACCGATTTCGAAAAAAATATTTCTTTGGCCATTATTGACGAATCATGGAAAACCCATCTTCGAAAAATGGACGAATTAAAGCAATCTGTTCAGCTTGCTGTCCACGAGCAAAAAGACCCTCTTTTGATTTATAAATTTGAATCTTTTGAATTGTTCAAAGCCATGATGAATCAAGTTAATAAAGATGTTATTTCATTTTTATTTAAAGGAGAAATTCCTCAGGAAACCGCCAATACAATTCAAGAAGCCAAGGACAGACGTCGTGAAAAAGTTCAAACTTCAAAAGATGTTATTCCAAATATGGATGAGCGTGCTGCTCAAAGCAGAGCTGCAGGTAATACACAGCAAAGAAATCAGCCAATTGAAACTATTGTTAGAGAGCAACCAAAAATTGGAAGAAACGACCGAGTAACCATCAAAAATGTAATGAGTGGCGAAAGTAAAACACTCAAATACAAACAAGCCGAACCATTAATTAAAAAAGGGGATTGGATATTGGTAAGAGAATAAAAAGCCTTATTTGAGCTTCAAAATCAAGTTTGGATCTGGGCAATTCTCTTTATAAAAATCAAGTTCATTTGCACTACAAACACCAGGGTAATCACCAAAATTTCCTTGAAGGTCATTTATGATTTGAAAGTGCAAATGTGGAGGATAATCACCGTTAGCTTCAGAATTGCCTAAGAACCCTATAATTTCTCCAGCTTTTACCTCTGTACCAACTTTTATATTAGTAATAGAATCCAACGAAAGATGACCGTACAAAGTAAAAAATGTGATGCCATCAATGCGATGTTCTAAAATGATTGTTGGCCCATAATCACCATATGCAGTATTGTTTTTAAAACTATGAATAACACCATTTAGAGCCGCCAAAACAGGGGTGTTGGCCTCGCACCAAAGGTCGATCCCCAAATGAATATTACGTTGATTTTCATTGTTTTGAGTGTTTTGAGTGTTAAAATGTGAGCTTCTATTGTAAATCTCTCTTTTCTCCAAATACCCACCAAAGGCAATTTTTTTGGAATGAATTTTTAAATAATTATTAATGTATTCTGAAAGAGATTTGGATGAATTGAGTTTTATTTTTTTAAGCGCAGTATTTTGATGTGATAAATCAATAGAAATATAAGAATTAATATCCAACTCCGGGTAAAGAAGTCTAACTGCTGGAGCGCTATGAAATTTCATATAATGTCTAAAGTAAAAAATAATTATTTAGATTTGTAAAGTAACCCAAATTTACTCTACCCATGAAAAAAATTACCTGTATTTCCGTATTTTTTATTTTTTTATCGATCTCGTATTCTCAGTCAGTAGTATGGAGCGACAATTTTGATGACTTGGATATTTCCGATTGGATACTTTTTGATTATGACGCTGACGGTAGTAATTGGGCACCTACAACTGCTATATACAATTGTGTTGGTTCAATTTTGGGTGATGCCTCCAAAAAAAGAAAACCAAATAATTTTATTACATCACCTCTAATAAATTTATCAGAAGTATCAACTACTAGCCATTTGAAATGGGAGGAATTTATACTCCATAGTAATTTCACTAAATATTACGAGGTTATAATTACAGAGCAAAATGACATTAATTCAATATTAACCGCTGCTGTAACACCTGTATACAATGGAAACCCAACAACGCTTGTTCCGAACAGAACTTTAAAGTCTGTACAAATTCCTAGTACTTTTTTAGGGAAAAAAATATATGTGACTTTTAAACACCATCAACCTAATAATACAACTGGTACAGGAATGTTATTCATTGATAACGTTTGAATTGAAACCACTTTGTCGCTATCAAAACAAGATAATCAAAAGCTGTTAACCGTTTATCCAAATCCTACAAATGGAATTGTAAATTTGGAAGTAAACAAGAGAATCAACCGCATTGAAGTTGTTAACATTGTTGGAAAAACTGTAATGAAAATTGAAGCTTTTGAAGGGAATAAAATCAATAATGAACATCTAAATTCTGGACTTTATATTATCAACTTTTTTATTGATAACAAAACAATCATAAAAAAAGTTATCAAGCAAAACCCTTGAGGTCAATTCACCTACAAACAAAAACCATTTATTATGCTTAACTTTGACTATATCAAGCCTAAATTAGGCTTTTGTTAAGGCAATAAATTGAAAAAAAAAGAAGATAATTTTAAGGGTATAAAAGAACAAAAAGGCATTTCTAATCAAGAAATGACCAATGATAACGCTGTAAAAAGACTAAAACAAAAACGGAAAAATAAACGCACTATTGAAGATTTATTTTTGGGAATTATACAAGGTAACAGAACAGCTTTAAGTCAGGGTATCACACTCATTGAAAGTACAAAACAATCCGATAGAACTTTAGCAAATACATTAATAGACAAATGCTTAAATCATCCCAACCCCTCGCCTACTATTCGAGTTGGAATTACTGGCGTTCCTGGTGTTGGAAAAAGTACATTTATTGAAGCACTTGGCAAACACCTGGTATCTAAACATCATAAAATAGCGGTACTCGCCATAGACCCCAGCAGTAACAAAAGCAAAGGGAGTATTTTAGGAGATAAAACGCGAATGACAGAATTGGTACGAGAAGATAATGTATTTATTCGGCCTACAGCTTCTGGATCAACTCTGGGTGGTGTGGGTCAATATACAAGAGAAGCTATAATTTTGTGTGAGGCCGCTGGATACAACAAAATTTTGGTTGAAACTGTAGGTGTTGGTCAAGGGGAAACTGCTGTTTATGAAATGGTTGATTTTTTCCTTTTATTGAAATTGGCAGGCGCTGGTGATGAACTTCAAGGGATAAAACGAGGAATTATTGAAATGGCCGATGCTGTGCTTATCAATAAAGCAGATGGCACAAATATAGATGCAGCAAAATTAGCCAAAAGTGCTTTTAAAAGTGCATTGCATCTCTATGCTGCAAATCCTTCAGAATGGAACCCAAAAGTGATGCTATGTAGTGCATTAGAAAGCCAAGGAATTGTTGAAGCGTGGGATATGATCGAATCGTATGTAAAACTGACAACATCTAATGCCTTTTTTGTTAAAAAAAGAGAAGAACAAAATATTTTTTGGATGATGCAATCCATTGAAAATCAACTTCGAATTGATTTTTTTCAACATAAAAACACCAAAAAATTTCTTGATCAACAAATTCAACTTGTAAAAGAAAATAAGATTTCTCCCTTTGTTGCTGCACTAGAGGTTTTAAACTACCACAAGTCTTCGTTCTAAATATTTGAATAAAGTATAAAACAAGAACCCTGAAAACACCCCAAAAGTCAAACCACATAAAACATCAAGTGGATAGTGTAGACCTAAATAAATACGACTGTAACCAACAACGATACTCCATGGTAACATGAGATAGATCAGTTTTCTATTTGGTAACTTTAACATTAAAATTGTAAAAACAGCGACTGCCATTGTATTTGAAGAATGTCCAGAAAAAAAACCATATCCCCAACATTCACTTTGACGGATAAGCCCCAAAACTCCATCTTGCGCACATGGTCTTAGTCTTTCAAAACCAAATTTGAAAAGATTGGTAATTTGATCTGTAAATGTAATCATCCCTGCGAGTGATAAAACTAAAATTAAGATCGCTTTTTTACTCAAATTTTTACACATCAAATAAAGCAAAAAGACATAAAGAGGAATATAGGTAAGTTTGTTTGTAACGACTAGCCAAAAAGAATCCCAGGTTGGACTTCCAAAATTATTGAGATAGACGAGTAAATCTTTGTCTAGCTCTAAAATTTGATCAATAATTTGCATTACTCATTTTCGTATTTGGCAACTTCTAAATCGTAAAAAGAAGTGGCTTGTTGTATGGCATTTTGTGCTTCAGATTGTAACTCTTTTTCATCTTGCTGATCAAAATCCTCAAGCCATTCCAATTCATCATTTTCTAAATTTATAACAAATCGTGGAAATTCTGTGTGTATTACAAATATGGCTTCTGGAAATTCAGAGTTGTCTCCAAGAATAAATTTTGGTAATGTCATGATTGTTCTTGTTTAAGTATAAGTTTCTTCGAAAGATAATCAAAACGGATGTATAAAAAAACTGATGATGCGGTTAGCCCTGCTAAAAGTCCAATCCAAATCCCTGTACTTCCATACCGTGATGCGTCTCCCAAATAGTAACTCACAGGAAAACCAATAACCCAATAGGCAATAAATGTGATAAATGTTGGGATTTTTACATCTTGTAATCCTCGTAATGCTCCTAAAAATACTACTTGGGTACTATCGCTAATTTGAAATAATGCAGCAATTATAAGGAGTGTTGATGCAATTTGGACCACATTTTGATTGTCTGAAAAATGTTTTATATCATTTAAATCTAAATAGAATGTTGGTAACACTTGATGAAAAGTAAGGAAAATAATCGCAAAAATGGTTGCAAAAACAAAGCCCATAAAGAATATAGATTTTGCAATTCTTCTGAGTTCATCTGGTCGTTTTAGTCCTTTTTGATTACCAACTCTAATGGTGGCTGTCACACTCAAGCCTACAGCTATCATGTATGTCATGGATGATAAATTTAGTGCAATTTGATTGGCTGCTTGTGCATTTTTACCTAAAGTTCCACTCAGCCAAATGGCAGCTGTAAAAACACCAATTTCAAAAAACATTTGCAACGCACTGGGCAATCCCAAACTGATGATTTTTTTTAACATAGAATGTTCTAGAACGAAAAATTTTAAATCTTTAAGATATGATTTGGTTTTTTTTAATTGAACTAAGAAATACCACATTAGTATTAACATAACAAATCGAGAAATAAGTGTTCCTATACCTGCACCAACAACACCCATTTTTGGAAACCCCCACAATCCAAAAATCAATACATAATTGAAGAAAATATTAATTAGATTAGCTAAAATTGTGGCGTACATAGGATATCTTGTTAGCGACATACCATCGCTAAATTGCTTTAGCGCTTGAAAAATAATTAATGGGATTAAAGACACTGCAATCATATCCAAATAAGGTAAAGCAAGAACCACTACTTCTTCTGGCTGATCCATCACATACATTAATGGTTTGGCGAGAAGCATTATAACAAACAAAACAATAGCAATTACTGTACAAAGTACCACTCCGTGTTTTAAGGCGGATTTTCCACGTATAAAATTTAATTTAGAATCTGCTTCGGCAACCAAAGGTGTAATAGCTGTAGAAAAACCAATACCTAAAGACATGGCTACAAAAAAGAAACTATTGCCCAAAGATACTGCGGCTAGCTCTGCTGCACCAAGCTGTCCAACCATTAGATTGTCAACCAAACCCACAAAAGTATGGCCTAACATACCCATTATAACAGGTGCTGCTAGATGCCAATTATATCTAAACTCTTTGGTATATGCAGAAAACATCATTAAATATTTGAAACAAAGAAAGTTATTCTTCTTCGTCCTTTGAAGTCTTTTGTCCGCCAAAACCACCTACGGATAACAACAAATTGTACCATCGCAACAATTTTTTGATATCACTTGGATATACACGGTCTTCGTCGTAATTAGGTAAAATTGAAAACAAATATTCTTCTAAATCATCTTTTGAAGCATTTGGGGAAATGGAAGTTTCATTTCCATTTTCTTTATTGAAAATTTTTTCAAAAACATCGGATAAAGGAACTTCTCCTTCTAAGGTATACATTGAAATATCACTAAGTAAACTTTGTGTTTTATCTATTTTGATAAATGTTCGTTTGTTATCTAATAAAGATTCTACGATGTAACCACTTCGGCTAGGGTTTACAAGTTTAAAAAGACCAGGTTTGTTGGTTATAGCAAGTATTTTATCTAAAGTCATTATAATGTTTGTTTAAAATCTTTTTTTAGAAATTTTCGGAAAACGCATACGGTAATCCACATTTATTTTTCCTTTCGAAATAGAGGTTAATTTACTTTTTATTAAACGCTTTTTAAGAGTCGAAACTTTATCAGTAAATAAAACACCTTCAATATGATCATATTCGTGTTGAATCACTCGAGCAATTAAACCATCAAATTCTTGTATATGAGTATCAAAATTTTCATCCTGATAGCGAATTTTTATATGTGGTTTTCTTAATACATCTTCACGAACATTAGGAATACTCAAACAACCTTCATTGAAAGTCCACTCCTCACCTGTTTCTTCTAAAATTTCAGGATTGATAAATGTTTTTTTGAACGATTTAAGTGCCTTTCGCTCCGGTTCTGAATAGGATTCGTCTTCTGCAAAAGGGGATGTATCAACTAAAAAAAGTCGAATAGATAATCCAATTTGTGGAGCAGCCAATCCTACACCATAAGCGCCGTACATGGTTTCATACATGTTGGCAATGAGCGACTTTAAGTCCACATATTCTGATGTGATTTCAGTAGCTTTCTTCTTTAAAACTGGATCTCCATAAGCAACAATTGGTAATATCATTCTTCAACAATTTTGGTTCAAAAATACAACTCTCAAATCGTAAAAAACAAAGGAAAAAGAATTATTTACGATTCAAAAAGGATTGAAGTATAAGTGTGGCACTAATTTTATCGATAGTCGCTTTGTTTTGACGCTGTTTTTTCTTCATCCCACTATCAATCATAGATTGAAAGGCTAATTTGGATGTAAAGCGTTCATCTTCTCTTTCAATAGGAATATTTGGGAAAGCATTTTTTAATTTTTTGATAAATGGCTGAATAAGGTGTTCACTCTCAGAAGGTTGATTGTTCATTTGCTTAGGTAAACCAACAACAAAAATATCCACTTCCTCTTTAGAAATGTAGTCCTTTAAGTATGTAAGGAGTTGTTTAGTTTCAACGGTATCAAGTCCCGATGCAATAATTTGAAGCGGATCAGTTACAGCTATACCAGTTCGTTTTTTTCCAAAATCTAATGCAAGAATTCTTCCCATTACAACAAAAATACAACTTCACTTAAATAACAAGGCCGAAAAAAGCCTTATTTTTTACAAACTAGTCGGGAATTTTTACTCATTTTTTTTGAATATGATATATCTTTGATCTTTAATTCAATCAAAATGACCACATTACAACAAACTATTGAAACCGCATGGGATAATCGAGAATTACTCGGCGAAAAAAATACTCAAGATGCTATACGAGAAATTGTTTCATTACTAGACGAAGGTAGTCTTCGTGTTGCTGAACCAACAGAAAATGGATGGCAAGTGAATGAATGGGTAAAAAAGGCTGTTGTGATGTATTTCCCTATTCAAACCATGGAAACTATTGAAGTTGGGCCTTTTGAATTTCACGATAAAATTCCACTCAAAAAAGACTATAAAGCTAAAGGTATTCGTGTGGTACCACATGCTGTTGCACGCCATGGAGCTTATATTTCCAAAGGCACGATTTTGATGCCAAGTTATGTAAACATTGGAGCATACGTAGACGAAGGTACAATGGTAGACACATGGGCCACTGTAGGGAGTTGTGCTCAAATTGGTAAAAATGTACACCTTTCTGGTGGTGTAGGTATAGGTGGGGTTTTGGAACCCCTACAGGCTGCGCCGGTCATTATTGAAGATGATGCTTTTATTGGTTCGAGATGTATTGTTGTAGAAGGAGTTCGTGTAGAAAAAGAAGCGGTTTTAGGGGCCAATGTAGTCCTTACAGGGTCTACAAAAATTATAGATGTTACTGGTGCTGAACCCGTTGAATTGAAAGGCATTGTACCATCTCGTTCGGTGGTAATTCCTGGAAGTTATACCAAAAAATTTCCAGCTGGAGATTTTAATGTCCCATGTGCACTCATTATTGGAAAACGAAAAGAGAGTACAAACAAAAAAACCTCTTTGAATGATGCGCTAAGAACACATAATGTAGCGGTTTAAACTTTTTTGAATTGTAATTTTTGACCACGTTTACGTAGTTTTTTTGAGTTTACTTTTTTCTGAAAATTACGACTGTATTCGAGCATGAGATAGTACGTTTCCTCAAAAGATTTTTCAGCCAATTTAGCATAGGTTTTTGCCATAATTTTAACCATATATTTTGAGGGCCAAAGTCGTCTAATGTTGTGCATTCTTTGGTCAAAATTCAGAGTTTCAAAACGCATTCTATTCAAATCAATTAAATAAAAATGGTAGTGATTATTTTTTGTTTTTACAATAAGTGTGTTTCCAGGCGAATGATCCAAAAAATTGATACCTGCTTCGTGTAATTGAAATGTAAATGCTGTGAATTGTTTTAATATTTCATCGCGTTTTGGGTAATTTAAATCGTGAATTAAAACTCTAAAATCCAAATCATAATCAACATGAAGACTGATATAATAACTTTCTTTTAAACCAAAAAAATTAGTGGCTTCAAAATAAGCAACCGGAGTTGGTGTTAGTATTGATTTTTGAAGCAAAATATTAGCATATTGGTAGGAGCGTTTTGCTTTTGATGGGCGAATAAATCTATAAACAAAGGCATTAAAAAAATTAGGGTTTTTAAATTTTTTAAAATTAAAATTTAAACCCTCAATTTCAATACATTTAATGCTATTTCGATCTGATTTTAGAAGATTTCCGTTCTTTGTTTCAAAATTTAAGATTGCTTTTTCGATAGCAAGTTTTTTATCTTGAAAGTTAGAATGTATGATAAAATTCTTCATGGATACTTTTACAACTTTGAAAAAAGTAATATCTTGCTAAGATAGGCTATAGACTTTTATGAAAAAAATACTTGTGATTCAAAATAAACGTATTGGAGATGTTCTTATCGCATCGCTAATAGCTTCTAATATTAAAACTGTTTTTCCTGAATCAGAAATACATTATTTTGTTTATGACTACACTTCTGGGGTTATTGAAAATCATACATGTATTGATAAAATCATACAAATCAATGAAAAACAACTCAAGAAAATCCCAAATCTCATAAAAACAACCAGCAAGCTGAGAAAAGAAAAATATGATATTGTTTTTGACCCCTATGCTAAGTTTCAAAGCCGATTTATATGTTTATTCTCGGGAGCAAAAATTCGGGTAGGTTTCAAGAAAAAACAAAAAGATCCTATACTTCCATTCTATACACACAATGTGAATTTTTTAAAAGAAAAGACACACATTTGTGGAAAATCTATACAAGATCGTGTGCATTTGGTTAGCAGTGCTTTTCCATTGAAAAACCCCATTTATGACCCTAAAATTTATTTGAGTAAAAGTGAAAAAAAACAGTCCAAGCTTAAAGCCTATAAAAAGCCAATAATTATGTTTGGGATTTTGGGAAGCACCCCTCAAAAATCGATGCCAAATACTTATGTTGTTGAACTTATAGACCATTTGACATCAAAGTATGACATCAATATTTTATTCAATTATGCGCCACATCAAAAAAGTGAAGCGCAAAAAATATACAATGGTTGCAAACACAAAAATGCTATTATTTTTGACATTTATGAAGATAGCATCAGAGGGTTTATAGCACTAATGAACGAGTGCTCTCTTTTGGTTTCAAACGAGGGTGGAGCTGTTCACATTGTCAAAGCACTCGAAAAACCAACTTTTACGATCTTTTCTCCTTATGTTTTAAAATCTAGCTGGGCGAGTTTTGAAGACGGTGTGTTTCACAATTCAATACACTTGCTTGATGAGAAACCAGAATTATTTTCAACAAATAAAAGTAACTTAAGAAAGATTGAAGAAAATCCTCAATATCTATATCATCAACTTACACCAAAATTAATTCTTAATAAATTGAATCCGTTTTTAAAACATCATTTATCCTAATGAAAAAGCTCACCTTTCTTGAAAGCCTAAAAAATTGGAAAAGAAAACTCCGTTGGGATAGACAGTATAAAAGCGAAAAATGGAACTATTTATTTGAAAATGAAGAAGAACCACGCTACAATGGAATCATAAATGCCATCTCAAAATACATTGAAAATCCAAAATTATTGGATTTAGGAGCTGGAGAGGGTGTTTTGAGGTTTAAATTAAAAGAGCAAAATTCTTTATTGAAATATTATTGCGGCGTAGATTTTTCTCAAGTCTCGATAAAAAAAGCTAAAAAATTTAATTTTGATAACTCAAAATTTGTGGTTGCAGACTTGCACTACTATACCCCCGACCAAAATTATGATGCCATTATTTTTAATGAAGCCTTTTACTACATAAACCAAAAGTTAAAGTCCGATGTCTTGGAGCGTGTTTTATCCAAGCTAAACACTAATGGAATTTTAATTGTTTCTATTTTTAAAGAAGGTGAAGGCTGTTGGGAGTTTTTTAATCATGAAAAATTAGAAGAACTAGAATTTACAAAAATTGAATCTTCAAAAGAAAACAGATATTGGAAATTAGGGGTGTATAGAAAAAAGAACTAAAACTAAGCCTTTTCAGATTTAATAATACCAGAAGCTGCCCAAACTGCTTTTTCAGATTTTACCTTACTTCGTATTTGAAGATTTTTTTCTATAGATTCTTTTGTTTTGTAGCCTCTTGGGTGGTCCAAATGTACACAAATAGCACTATAGCGTAGTTGTTTACTTTTTATACCATAATTAAAAAGACGCTCACCAAGTTCACGATCTTGACCTCCATATTGCATGCGTTCATCAAATCCATTTACAGCTACAATATCTTTTTTCCAACCCGATGCATTATGACCATTCCAACTTGCATTTGTTGGAGTAATTGTATTTAAAAACCAAGATGTAAATCCTTTAGAAGTCAACTTGAAATTCTTAAATGTACGTTTCAATCCATGGGATTTCAACCAGTTTAAATCAAAACAGCGACCTGTATCTATATCTTCGTTTAAAATCAATTTAGAAATTGACATGGGAAGCATAAAATAGCCACCAGAAAGAAAATATCCCTCTTCTCTGTGTTTGACATGACATGCTACAAAATCCTGTCTTGGAATACAATCACCATCAGACATAATGATATATGGTGAACTACATTTTTGTATGGCTTTATTTAGAATTTGAGATTTTTGAAAGCCATTATCTTCATGCCAAACATGAACAATAGGGTAAAATACTTTTTTTTGAATAGATTCGATCAGATCAAGTGTTTCCTGCCCAGAGCCATCATCAGCAATGACAATTTCAAAAAATTGGTAAGATTGATTATTGTAGCCAATCAGTACCTTTTCAAGCCATTTTGGAGAATTATAAGTACTTATAATTATGGAAGTGTCAATCTTGTTCATCTGAGTGCGAAGATAAATATTTTTTATAAATTTGGCTTAAAATTAGCGATGCCAAAACTAACGGTCATTATTCCGACTTACAATGAAGACAAGTATCTTAAAGGCGCGCTTCATTCCGTTAAATTTGCCGATGAAATTATTGTTGTTGATTCCCTAAGTACAGACAAAACTGTTGAAATTGCAAAACAGCATGGATTTAAAGTTGTATCACGGGCTTTCGATAATTTTTCTAATCAAAAAAATTATGCCTTAGAATTTGCTAGTTATGAGTGGGTTTTATTTTTAGATGCCGATGAGCGCATTCCATATCAACTCCAAGTTGAAATCAAAACAGCTATAAATCAATCTGAAATTAAAGGTTTTAAACTCAAATTTCCGCATTTTTTTATGAACAGATTTTTGTTTCATCAAGGCAGTTCAGTTATTCGTCTTGTACAACGCAAAGAATGCAAGTTTGAAGGCAGCGTACATGAAAAACTTATTATTCCTGGAAAAATTGGTCAGCTCAAAACTTCTGTTTTGCATTATACCTACAAAGGCTTTGAGCATTATCTAAAAAAGAAAGATTCTTATGCCTGGTTTCAAGCCGAACAGATGCTAAAAAAAGGTAAAAAAGCAAATTACTTTCATTTAGCTTTCAAACCATTTTACCGCTTTTTTCATAGTTATATCATCAAAGGAGGTTTCAAAGATGGTTTGCCGGCACTGGCCGTTGCAGCTGCTAACGCCTATGGCGTGTTTTCTAGATATGCCAAACTTATGTTGTTACAAAAAAACTTAAAATAGAATTTTTCCAAACTTCACTTTAATCTTAAAAGAAGACAGACTTATATCGCCTTTAATATCTAAACGATTGAGTTCATATTTTGTTTGTAATGGGAGCCGATTTATTCGATTTCCAATGCGAAGCCCAAACGCAATTCTATGAGCAGATAATTGATTGAAGAAACGTAATTTTTTAGATTTTTCTCTTGGAAATTTCCCGTAGGGATAGGCCAAAATATTTTTGATATCTAATTTGTGTTTTTGTATAAAATCTTGACATTGTTGAAAATCAATATCCACATCATCTAAACTCAAACTATCATAAGGGCGATGTCTAAAAGAATGAAGTCCCAACTCAATCACGTTAGAATCAAAAGATTTTAACTGTTCTACAGACATGATGTTTTCTTGTCCGTCATTCCAATCATCATAACCACCAACATAAGCAAAAGGCACAAAAAAGCTTGCTTTTAGGTTGTATTTTTGAAGCAAAGGATAGGCATACTCCAATTGATTTACATAGACATCATCAAAAGTGATAATGATTGGTTTTTTTGGTGGTACCATTTTATTAGATTCCATGTCCGAGAAAAAAACACTTGTGTAACCTTTTGAAACTAAGTACCGAAACTGTTGCTCCAATTTTTCAACTGAGATTGTAAGCCCCTTACTTTCTGTTTTGTTAGCACAGACATTGTGATACATCAATATTGGAAGCTTTGCCATAAATTAAAACCTTTTATCGTTGTAAAATTATTACTTTTGTTCAGTACTACACAATTAATCGTACAGTTTTTAAATTTATGGTCAGTGCTGTTGTAATTTCTTTTGATGATAATGCGTATTTAGAAATGTGTTTGAAACACTTATCTTTTGCAAGCCAAATTATTGTAATTGGAACTTTAGATTCAAAAGTTTATGGGAGGTTAAAAAAAGAATTAGACATTGATTATATAGAAAATAAAAATGATGAAATTTCAACACTTTTTGAAATTGCAAGACGAGATTGCAAGCATGATTGGATTTTAGGGTTAGAAGCCAATATGATTGTTCCAACAAAACTAAAAAGTGAAATTCAATCCATAGTTGAAACCCAAAAAACACCCAAGATTTTCAAAGCTAAAACTCAATTTGACTTTATGGGAAAATCCATGAAATTTTCTGGGTTTCGAACAAAATGGAAACCAATTTTGTGGTCGAAAAAATCAAAGAATATTGGTACGTCACAACTAAACTCAAAGTTTACAACATTGTACTTGGATTTTGATTCATTTTCGCAACGAACCACACAAATTGCAAAAAGAAAAGCTTTTAAATTATACTCAAAAAAAGTAAAACCAAATATGATTGACTTTATTTGGAAACCTTTTTGGACATTGAAAAAAGAATGTGTTTTTAATCTTTGTATATTGGATGGGAAACAAGGTTTTATTTTGGCTTATCTAAGAGCATTTATGCAGCTAAAAACTTATCTTTTTCTTTGGTTAAATTACCGAAATCTAGAATAAAATATGATTAAATTATCGGCGGTTATCATCACTTTTAACGAAGAGGAACATTTGGAAAAATGTCTTTCTTCCTTACAAAATATTGCCGATGAAATTGTTGTGGTAGACTCCTACTCTACAGACGGTACTAAAAAAATATGCAAGGATTTTGGTGTACGTTTTATTGAGCAAAAATTCTTAGGCTACAAAGAACAAAAGAACTTTGCTTTGACTCAAGCAAAATACGATTATATTCTGTCTTTGGATGGCGATGAAGCTCTTTCTGACACTCTTAAAAAATCGATACTCGAAGTCAAAAATAATTGGAATAAAGATGGGTATTATTGTAACCGTCTAAACAATTATTGTGGGCAATGGATACGACATTCGGACTGGTATCCAGACCGAAAATTGAGGCTTTTCAAAAAAGAGAGTGGCACTTGGAAAGGTATTAATCCTCATGATTGTTTTACACTAATTTCAGGTAAAAAAAGTGGTCAACTCAAAGGCAATTTGTTACATTGGATTTATAGAGATTATGAAGAACACAACCAAAAAATTGAACGTTTTTCGAGTATTGCCGCACAAGCCTATTTTGATTTAGGTATTAAAGCATCATTTTTTAAAATTCTCTGGCGACCAAGTTGGGCTTTTTTTAAAGCCTATTTTCTCAGACGAGGATTTTTGGACGGATTCAATGGTTGGGTAATTTGTATTCAAACTTACAATGTCACATTTTTAAAATACATTAAACTTCGGGAGTTGTGGCGACAAAACAACATGAAAAGATGACAAAAAGAGTATTCCTTGAAGCGCACAATATAAAAAACCCTTATTTTGGATTTGGGCAGTTTAATTATCATCTTATAAAGGGACTTTACAATGCCAATATTGATGACTTTAAAATGGTAATTCATGCAAAAGATATTACTAAATTAAAAGAAGAATTTGGTGATTATTTTGAGTACAAAAAATACTATAGTCATAGAAGATATCCCCTTTTTGGTATCAGAAAAAAATATGATATTTGGCATTCTTTAAATCAAAATATAAAGATAGAGCCGCAATCTGAGAGTCCATATTTGCTCACCGTTCATGATGTTAATTTTATAGAAGAAGTTTCAAGTGATGCTAGACATCCCAGAAACCTTAGATTTCAAAAAAAATTAAATCGAAGCACTGCTATTACCTATATTTCAGAATATGCAAAGCAATCAACACATCAATATTTTAAAGTTCCGAAAGTACCAGAATTTGTAATTTATAATGGTAACCCAATTCAATCTACTAAAATAGAGGGGGATTATGTACCAAAATATACTACAAAACGTCCATTTTTATTTACGATTGGTGAGTGCACGCCTCGAAAAAATTTTCATACACTTGTACATATGCTTAAAGAGCTTCCAGAGTATGACCTTATAATTTCTGGAAATCAAAACACAGAATACGCAAAAGAAAAATTAGCAGCATGTATAAAATCCGAAAACTTGGAAAAACAAGTGATTTTAACGGGTAAAATTAGTGATATTGAAAAGCAATATTATTTAAAAAATTGTTCTGCATTTGTATTTCCTAGTTTGAGAGAAGGTTTTGGAATTCCGCCTATAGAGGCCATGCGCTTTGGTAAACCTGTATTTTTATCCAATAGTACTTCACTTCCAGAAATTGGAGGAAAACATGCTTTTTATTGGGATCATTTTGAGCCAAAATATATGGTAGAAATTTTTATAAAAGGAATGATAACATATAATGCCAAAAAAGACTGGTACTCTGAGCAATATATTGAACTCGCTAAAAGTTTTGATTGGAACAAAGCTGCAAAACAATATATTGAAGTCTATCGATCAATCCTCTAGCGAAAAAACTTTTTTTACCCAATTGTCTATGCGATAGGGATCTAAAATGTGATCTGGAACATCTACATAAGGAGATTCCACAAAAGATTTTGGAATATGTAAATTGTTGGGATCCAAAACTAGTATATTTTGAGGATTATAAAAATCATAATTAACAACATCTGTATTAGTGGTTATAAGTTTTTTTCTATACCCCAATGCTTCAAAAACACGGAAGGAAAGTCCAATTTGATTTTCTCTTTGAAATTCAACTAATATCTTTGATTTTAGTAGTTGCTTTTTAATCGATTGTACAGGAATTATGTCTTTTTGTATTGTCAAAAGATCATTTTTGATATTTTTATTTTTTATATCAATAGAAATAAAATTGAAAGACCAATCATGTGCTTTAATATATTTTGCCATTTCAACCAATTTATCAAATCTATAATCATCATCATGACTCGAAATATTAAAAAACAAAAAATCATGATTTTTTATTGATTCAGATTGGTCAAAAATATAATTTGTACAAAATTCAAAACCATATTTTTTCACATCTACTTTATCAAAACTCAAAATACGATCAAAAAAGGATATTATATATTTTTTTCGAGGAATATGCCCGATGCTATCAAAGTAAAAAGCTGTAAATACTTTTGTGTTTTTTTTTATGCTTTTTAGAACATAATCGTCCAACAAATCTGGGCGAATAATAAAAATTTTATCTTGTTGACCGAAAGGTCTAATGCGGTCCAAAATTTGCCTTTTCTTTAAGTTAACTTTTAAAAACGTTTTGTGTAAGAAGTTTGATAGTCGATGAAAAAAGTTTCGATAGCTATAGTTTTTATTTTCAATAAAAACCAACGTAGTTTCAATGTTTTGATGCTTTAAAAGTGCTTTATAAATATACTGTGTATAACCAAATGCAATTGGCACAATGATCATTATTTTTCGTTTAGGCATTATTCAAAATTTAGCGTAAATTTACAAAAATGAATTACCAATCTTTGCACATGGATGTTTCCATTATTTTAATTAACTACAATACTGCTAAATATACCCTAAATTGTTTAGATTCATTAAAAGAACACATTAAAACTACATTATCATACGAAATCATTGTTGTTGATAATAATTCTGAACCTGAAGATTATACCTTTCTGTCAAAAGGATTGGAAAAAAAACCTTCAATTCAACTAGTACGAAATTCAATCAATTCTGGATTTGGATCTGGAAATATGTTAGGAGCAAAATATGCTAAAGGAAACTATTTATTATTCATAAATAACGATGTAATTCTAAAAAACGATGTTATAAATATTTCTTATACTTATATGAATAACAACCCCAGAGTAGGAGTTTGTACTGCACAAAATTTTGATGAACATAATAATTTTATTCCTTCATTTGACCACTACAAAGGATTACGAAAATTAATTTTTGGAAGAGGATTCTTAGAATCTGTTAACCCACTAAAATATCCAAAACGAAAAAAACAACACAAGAATCCTTTAGAAGTAAATTTCATAAACGGTGCCTTTATGTTTTTTAGACGATCTACTTTTGATTTAGTAGGTGGATTTGACCCAAATATCTTTCTCTACTTTGAAGAAATGGATATTTGCTATAGGATGCGTTGTAAAGGATTTGCTAGTGTACTATTGCCTTCTGCAAAAATCATACACTTTCAGGGAGCAAGTACAAAAAAATCTAAAGATTTATATAAAGAAGGGTTTATTTCTTATTTATATGTTCTTAAAAAAAATTACTCTTATTTAAAATATATCTCAGTCATCATATATCTTTCTTTTACATTTTTAATAAAACCAAAGAAATGGGGGTTGTTAGCAATAGTTATTAAAGGTGGGGATTTATCAAAATCGTTAAGAAATAAACAACTAAGACGACATTAAATATCTTTTAAAAAAGTATTTTAATGTTTTCTTTAAAGGATACTTAATTTTAAAAACTTTTCGTTTGAACTTTTTCATTGTTTTAATGAGAACTTTCCTGTGTGATTGATCCAAGCTAGTATTTTTCAACAAATAATTTATGGTTTGGATAGTTTTTTGTAGCCTATGGATTTGAGATTTTGAGGACCAAACACTATTTTGGTGAACTCGGTAGACCGCCATTGCATCTTCCATTTTTTTAATCTTTCGGTCTTTTAGCATGGTTATATATAAAGGCCAATCTCCAATAGGCAATTCCGTAAAGTTGGCTTTTAGTACAAAGTCATTACGAAGCATCACAGTAGGTGTGTGCAAAAAATTTCCTTTCATCAAATCCATTAAACTATATTCGGATTTTTGAGAATTTGTAATATTGTCTTCTAAAAGTAACTGTTTGTTTTGATCAAAAATTTTTGCAGTGTGAAAGCAAATCGCAAAATTATTGTTGGCTTGTAAAAAATCTACTTGTTTTTGAAGTTTGTTTTCATCGATCCAGTAGTCATCACCTTCACAAAAAGCAATATACTTTCCTTTAGCTTTTTTTAGTGTGTCTACAAAATTTGGCACAACACCTATATTTTGAGTTCGGTAAGTAATGTTTAATAAATTTGAATATTTAGTCTCAAATGTTTTTAAAATTTGTTGTGTACTATCAGTCGATGCATCATCACCCACTAAAATCTCAAAATCAAAAGATGTTTTTTGAGTGCAAATATTTTCAATTGCATCAGATAAAAATGCAGAATGATTGTAAGTTAGCATAATTACAGAAACCAATGGTTTTGACATTTATTTAGGATTTTGATTTATGACACGCCCTGGAACTCCAACAACCACAGAGTTTTCTGGAACGTCTTTTAAAACTACACTACCGGCGCCAATAATACAATTTTCACCAATTTTTACATTGGGCAATATTGTTGCATTTGAACCAATAATCGTAAAATCACCAATAATACAACCACCCAAAATATTTGCACTTGGTGAAATTTCAACAAAATCTCCAATAACGCTATCATGACTTATTGTACTATTAATATTTATCAAGCAGCCCCTTCCAATAGAAATGTTGTTTGTAATAATTGATCCTTGCATAATTGTAGTTCCTTGACCAATTGAAACACTGTAACTACCAACAGTTGCCTTTTTTGAAATAAGAGTTTTAACATTTCCACCAATACTTGTAATTAAATGGTGTAATTTTTCTCTGTTAGAAGGCCCACCAACACCTAGAACAAATTCAAAACTATTAGAGGCTTTAAAAAAACTCTGAGCTGCATTAAGAGATTTGATGATTTCATAGCTGTCAAACAAAAAGCGTAATTGATTGTTAGAAATATTATCAAAAAATGCAATAGAATTGTACCCATATTCGGCTTCTACCAATTCCAAAAGTTCTTTGGCATATCCGCCAGCTCCAATAATTAGCATTTAAGTTCGGTTTTAATAATTGTACATATTCTAAAAACATCTTTTTCATCTAAATCATAATACAGGGGCAAACATAAAATACGCTTTGATATTGACTCTGAAACTGGCATCTCAACACCATCTATATAATCAATAGTGTTTAATGAAGGATAAAAATAACGTCTCGGAAAGATATTTTGATTATTTAACGCTGAAATAACTTGAATAAGCTCAGCTTCTGTTTCAAAAAGTACAGGCATATATGCATAATTATAATTGGTTTGATTTTCAATTTTTTGAAAAGTAACAAAACCATTCAACTGTTTATGATAGAGTTTATAAATTTTCTTTCTGTTTTCTAAAATGCGATCAAAATAAGGAAAAACAGCTAAGCCTAGTGCTGCTTGTAATTCACTAATTTTACAATTGATTCCTAAACCATGAAAATCTGTTTCGCCTTTATGTCCAAAATTATGATGGTAATATAATTTATCAAAAAGTAATTTACTTTTAGTAAACAAGGCTCCTCCCTCTCCAGTATGAAATATTTTAGTTGCATGAAAACTACATGTACTAACATCACCATATTCAAAAATTGATTTGTTTTTGTACTCCACACCAAAACAATGGGCAGCATCAAAAATTACTTTTAAATTATATTTTTCAGCAATTGCTTGTATTGCTTCAATTTTACAAGGATTTCCAAAAACATGAGTCGCTATAATTGCTGTAGTTTTTTGAGTAATAGCTGATTCAATTTTTAAAACGTCAATATTGAATGATGAACTGTCAATATCTACAAAAACCGGTTTGCAATTTTCCCAAATTATACTAGATGTTGTTGCAATATAACTAAATGGAGTCGTTAATATCTCGCCTTTTAATTCTAATGTTTTGATAGCTATCTGAAGAGGAAGAGTTCCATTTGTGGTGATCAGTATATTAGATATATTATATTTTTTTTTGATGTTATTTTCTAACTCCAAAATCAATTCTCCTCTATTAGTAATCCAACTTTTATTCCATGATTTACTAAGAATTTTTTGATACTCATTTTGATTAGGTAAAAATGTCTTAGTAACATTAATTCGTTGATGTTCCATTTCTATTTTTTTGGATTAATTTACTACACTAACAAAGCTACATATTTTTTATTAGACACAAATAAAGCTCCATGCTTATATCAAACACTACACAAAGAATATTCACTATATTTGAAAGTACTTACAATAAATTCAAATGCAACAAGATATTATGCTGGCCCTAAAATCTTTAAAAAAAGGAGGCCTTCTTCTTTACCCTACTGACACCGTTTGGGGTATTGGTTGTGATGCCACCAACTATGATGCAGTACAAAAAATCTTTGATCTTAAAAAAAGAGAAGATTCAAAAACAATGATCTGTTTGGTAAATTCTGTTCAAATGCTCAATCAATATATTGAGGAAGTACCAGAGTCTGCCTATCCCATTCTCAAATACGCTAACACCCCCACCACCATTATATATGACCGTCCACTTCGTGTAGCAGAAAACTTAATTGCTCAAGACAACACTTTAGCCATTAGACTGGTACAAACAGGGTTTTGTGCTGAATTGATCAAACGCTTCAAAAAGCCAATTGTTTCAACTTCCGCTAATTTATCTGGAAATCCTACACCAAAAGTGTTTAAAGAAATTGAAAATGAGATTTTAAAAGGTGTAGACTATGTTGTAACTTTGGAGCGCAAAAAAAAACCATCAAATCCATCTTCAATTATCAAATTGAGTTCAAATGGAGAAGTGAAGGTTATTCGTTAAAAAAATTGCAATTATACAAAAGGTCTATGAATCTTGAACACGCATTGAAAGATCCTGTTTTCAAAATTATCTCAGCTTCTGCAGACGAACTTGGAATAGAATGCTATGTAGTTGGCGGATTTGTTAGAGATTTTTTGTTGGAGCGCAACATTGGTCAAGATATAGATATAGTCGCTATTGGCAGTGGTATTGAATTGGCAAAACATGTTGCAAAGCACTTATCAAATCAACCTAAAGTCAGTATTTTTAAAACCTATGGCACCGCCATGATTCGTTATGAAAATATAGAACTAGAATTTGTTGGAGCTCGAAAAGAATCATACACCAAAAACAGTCGAAATCCTGAAGTAGAAAATGGCACTTTAGAAGATGATCAAAAGCGTAGAGATTTTACCATTAATGCACTGGCTATCGGGTTGAATACCTCAAACTTTGGTACACTGCTTGACCCGTTTGACGGACTAAAAGATTTAGATGATAAACTTATTGTTACACCATTAGATCCAAATATCACATTTAGTGATGACCCATTGCGAATGCTTCGTGCGATTCGATTTGCTACACAATTGGGATTTGAAATAGATCAAAAATCTTTAGAAGCTATTAGAGATAATTTTCAAAGAATTGAGATCATTACCAAAGAACGTATTGTTGTAGAATTACACAAAATATTAGAAAGTCCAAAACCATCAATTGGATTTTTATTACTTGAAAAAACAGGTCTTTTAGAAATTATTTTACCTGAAGTTACAGCATTAAAAGGAATCGATGAAGTTGAAGGACAGCGCCACAAAGACAATTTTTATCACACCTTAGAAGTTGTAGACAACATCTCCAACCACACCAATAATGTTTGGCTAAGGTGGACCGCACTATTGCATGACATTGGTAAAGCTCCAACAAAAAAGTTTAGTAAAAAAGTAGGTTGGACTTTCCATGGACACGAACTAAAAGGTTCTCAAATGGTCTATCATTTATTTAAGCGATTAAAAATGCCGCTAAACGATAAAATGAAATATGTTCAAAAATTAGTATTTATGAGTTCTCGACCAATTGCATTGGCCAACGAGAACATCACAGATTCTGCAGTACGAAGATTGGTATTTGATGCAGGGGAATATATTGATGATTTGATGACACTTTGCGAAGCCGATATCACCACAAAAAACCAGCGGAAATTTAAAAAATACCACAATAATTTTAAAATTGTTCGTGAAAAAATGGTGGAAGTTGAACAACGCGATCGCATAAGAGACTTTCAACCACCTGTAACTGGTGAGGAAATTATGAATGCCTTTCAATTAAAACCTTGTCGCGAAATTGGAATCATAAAAGAACACATCAAAGAAGCCATTTTGGAGGGACATATCCCCAACGAACATCAAGCTGCATATGATTTGATGCTTAAAAAAGGAATTCAACTTGGATTAACTACTGCCTCATGAAAAATTTTAGAACTTTATCAAAAATAGCACTTGTTGTCATCTATTTAGTCATTATAGCTGGGTCTGTTGTAAGAATGACAGGCTCTGGTATGGGATGCCCCGACTGGCCAAAATGTTTTGGGTATTATATCCCTCCCACACATGGATCTGAATTGCTTTTTAAACCTAATCATAGCTACAAAAAAGGTATGATGATTCTTTTGGATAGCGAACAATTTATGGTCGCCAAAAAAGATTTTACAACTACCATAACCTACGATGCCAACAATTGGGAATTGTACAGTACACACGACTATACCTTATATAATCCTGTTCATACTTGGACAGAGTATATCAATAGACTTATTGGTGCATTTTCGGGGCTTCCAATTCTAATTTTAGGTGTCTGGTCGGTGTGGTTTTTCAAGAATAATAAATGGATTACAATAATTGCATTGCTAACACTTTTTGGCATGGGCTTTCAAGCATGGTTGGGAAAAACCGTTGTTGACTCAAATTTAGCACCATATAAAATTACTGTTCATATGGTTATGGCGTTACTTATTGTTGCATTTATTTTGTATTTGATATTTGCCACCAAAACAAGTTTTAAACTTCAGAAGTATCACTCATTTTTTCACACTTTACTTGTCATAGGAATCGTCTTAACATTGATTCAAATTGTTCTGGGAACGCAAGTACGGCAGTTTGTAGATGAACAAACTAAAATGATGGGGTATGAAAAATCGCTTTGGCTTGCACAACCAAAACTTGATTTTTACATCCATCGCTCTACCTCTATTTTGGTGCTTATAATCAATGTGTATTTGTGGTTTATCAATAGAAAATTAAATTTAGGATACCATAAAATAAACCTTGTATTAGGCTGTATTCTACTTGAAGTTTTCACTGGCATTATGATGTACTACTTTGATTTTCCATTTTTGAGTCAACCACTTCATTTGGTCATTGCCTCAATTTTGTTTGGAATTCAAATGTATATTTTGCTTGAAGTTTTACACCAAAAAAGAACCATTAACCAAGTCATTGCTTAAAAACAAATAATTATGATATACAGATTTAGAGCTATATTAGATCACGAAAGTAAAGAAGACATTTTTCGAGATATTGAAATACGAAAAACTAATACTTTAGAAGACCTTTTCAACGTACTTACACAATCTTTTGGATTTGACGGAAGCGAAATGGCCTCCTTTTATGTAAGTAATGATGAATGGCATCAAGGGCAAGAAATTGCGCTGTTTGATATGGGTGAAAACGATGACATTCGATTAATGAACGAAACTATTATTGAAGACGTTGTTGATGAAAATCAGACTAAACTCATTTTTGTTTATGACTTTTTAAACATGTGGACATTTTTGGTTGAATTGGGTGAAATTGTCGAAGAAGCTCAAGGAACAGACTACCCAAATCTTATGTTTGTTTGTGGTCAAGTGCCTTCGGAAGCACCAGAAAAACAATTTGAGGCCGATCAATCTTTAGAAGATCAAGATGGGAATTACAAATTAGATGATTATGATGAACTCGATTTTGATGAACATTGGAATTAATTTTTTGTAACGTTTTGTGACTTAATTCGTCTATTAATATATATCCTAATAATTTGAAATCCATACTCAACTTAGAACATATCACTAAAAAATTTGGCTATCTCACCGCCGTAGACAACCTTTCGTTTACCATAGAAAAAGGTAATATTTATGGGATTTTGGGACCAAATGGTAGTGGAAAATCCACAACCCTAGGAATGATTCTAAATGTTGTTAATAAAACATCTGGAAACTATAGTTGGTTTGGAGGTACAATGGATACTCATAATGCCTTAAAAAAAGTAGGTGCAATCATCGAACGCCCAAACTTTTACCCCTACATGTCTGCTTATAAAAACCTAAAGTTGGTATGTAAAATAAAAGAAGTTCCACTTTCAGCTATTGATAAAGTTTTAGAAACGGTTGGATTATTAGATCGAAAAGACAGTTCTTTTAGTACTTTTTCATTGGGAATGAAACAACGCCTTGCAATCGCATCTGCACTACTCAATGATCCAGAGGTTTTAATTCTAGATGAACCTACAAATGGTTTAGATCCACAAGGCATACATCAAATTCGAGAAATTATAAAAGAAATTGCTCAAAGAGGAACTACCATTATTTTGGCTTCACACTTGCTCGATGAAGTTGAAAAAGTGTGTACACATGTTGTAGTCCTCAGAAAAGGAGTAAAATTATATGCTGGACGTGTCGATGAAATGATTTCTAGTTATGGTTTTTTTGAAATGAAAAGTAATCAAGAAAAAGCACTACTAAAGATGATTGAAAACCACCCAAAAATAGCACACTACAAAAAACAAGGCGGGCTAATCACCGCATTTCTTGCAGAAAATCTTGAAGCAGAAGAATTTGTTCAAATGCTTTTTAAGCACAACATAATTTTGACACATTTTGTTAAACGAAAGGAAAGTTTGGAAGAACAATTCTTACAACTCACAGATCAAGAATGATACGACTTTTACAGCTTGAACTTCAAAAACTATTACTCAATCGTACAAGTAAAATATTGATATTTATTTCATTTATTTTACCGCTTTGTGTAATTGTATTGTCTTCGATTAAAATTAACTTTTTTGGTTTTTTCACCCTTGAGCTTGGCGAAGTTGGAATTTTTAACTTCCCATTAGTTTGGCATGTTACTACCTATTTTTCTGCCTTGTTCAAATTCTTTTTTGCAATTGTTGTGGTGTCAATGATTGGGAACGAATACAGCAATAAAACATTAAAACAAAACTTAATTGATGGCTTGAGTAAAAAAGAATTTATTCTTTCTAAATTTTATGCTATTCTGTTTTTCTCTTTAATATCTACAATCATTATATTTCTTATATCTCTGATTTTAGGACTTATTTTCTCAAGTTACAATGAATTTGGCATCATCATAAGAGAAATAGAATATCTACCTGCTTACTTTATTAAGCTTGTTGGCTTCTTTTCATTTTGTTTGTTTCTTGGTGTGCTGGCAAAAAGATCGGCTTTTGCTTTGGCGTTTCTTTTTGTTGAATTTATTTTTGAATGGATTATTTTTGGACTAATTGTTTGGAAATTTAATGTGGAACTAGCCTCAAAAATTCAGAGCTTCTTCCCTTTAACTTCAATGTCAAATCTAATAAAACAACCTTTTCAGCGTATAGCAATTACAAAATTTCCAGACAAAAGTAGTTTGGACTACGACTATACAGTACATTTCGAAACTATGATAATTGTTGGAATTTGGACTTTAATATTTATATATCTATCCTATTTTCTTTTAAAGAAAAGAGATTTATAAGTTCAACTTTAACTGCTCATTATTTGTTGTAAAATTTTGTTAACTAGAGACTAATATCTTTAGTTTTTCCTAAATTTGAAAAGACAAATTCCACTAATGAAAGCTAATTTACTTACCTGCCTTATATTCACAACATGCCTTTTTGGATACTCACAAGCCGAAGCCTCTCATTGGTACTTTGGTAATGGTGCTGGTCTTGTTTTTGATGTTAATACAGGAACAGTCACAAGTACTGATGCAGCATCAAACACAATTAGTACTAATGAAGGGTGTTCGTCGATTTCTGATTTCAACGGCAATCTGTTATTTTACACAGATGGAAGAAATGTGTGGGACAAAAACCACAGCATCATGTCCAATGCAAATTATAATTCTGGAACAGGTTTGATGGGCGATCCCTCAAGTACATCATCAGGACTTATTGTTCCAAAACCAGGTGATCCAAATCAATATTACATATTTACAGTAGATGAGCCACATCATCAAAATGCGTTTGCATTTCCAAATCAAGGACCTGCTGAGGCTAATGGTAGTTCCACAAATGAATATGATAGTGGTGGTGGTGTTCCAGGTGCGGACGATGGATTTAACAATGGGCTAGCTTATTCTCTTGTTGATTTAACATTAAATAATGGTAATGGAAACGTTGTTAGTGCAGAAAAAAATATACAACTTGTTACTTATGAACCTAACGAACAGGGTCAAGAGAGCTATAAATGTTCAGAAAAAATAACAGCAGTAGAACACAGCGACAAACAGTCCTATTGGGTACTCACACAGTTTATAGATAACTTTTACGCTTTCAGAGTTGATGCGGCTGGAGTAAATACAACGCCTGTAGAAACAAATATTATACCTTTAATTAATTTTGAAGGCTATAGAAGAAACGCAATCGGGTATATGAAAGCTTCCCCAGATGGCTCAAGAATTGCAGTTTGTCACCGTCAAAATGGTAATCAACCAGGCGGTTTCTCGAATAACACAGGAAGTGTTTGGATTTATGATTTTGATAATACCACGGGGAATTTATCAAATCCTATAAATTTATTACCAAATTTTGGACCTTACAGTGTTGAATTTTCGCCAGATTCTTCAAAACTATATGTCTCTGGAAGTAACTCTGTTACACAATTTGATTTAAATACCAGCGATCCTGCATCAACAGATTTTATGGTCTATAGTGGATTTAATTTTATTGGAGCATTACAACTTGGCCCTGATGGAAAAATATATATTGCGAATACAGAAGATTCACAGTCTTTAGATGTAATAAATGATCCTAATACCTATGGAGTTGATGCAAACTATGTCCCTTATCAAGTTCAATTGGCACCAGGAACTTTTTCTAATATTGGTCTTCCTCCATTTATTCAATCTTTTTTCTTGGCTTCAATACAGCTCGAAAATTCATGTGTTGGTCAAGATGTAGATTTTAACGTAAATAGCACCCAAGTTTTTGATAGTATTACTTGGGATTTTGGTGATGGTATCGGAACTGCAAATGAAAATAACCCAAGTTATATTTTTTCAACTCCTGGCACATACACAGTATCCGCCGAAATAACTGCAGGAACAGAAGTCCTTACTTTTACTGAAGACATAATTATTAGTCAAAATCCAACAGCATTTCCAGCTGATGACCTCTTTATTTGTGATGATAATAATGATGGTGTTTCTTCTTTTACATTTCAAGAATCTGGAGATGATATCATAAATGGACAGGATACAGCTGTTTATTCGATTTCTTATCACCTTAGTTTAGCTGATGCAGAAACCAATTCAAATACTATAAATTTACCTTATCAGAACACAAACTCCACTGAAGAAATTTTTGCCCGAATTGAAAATAACATTAATAGTAATTGTTTTGATACTACATCTTTTGAAATTAATGTTTTTGATACTCCTGAAATCGCTACAGATGTTATAGTTTTTAGGTGTGACGACGGTTCGGATGGAAATCCCTCAAATGGACAAACTGAAATAGATCTATTCTTATTAGACGAATTAATAATTGGCAGTCAAGATCAATCCAATTTAAATATTAGTTACCACATAAATCAAGATGATGCAGATAATGATATTAACGGATTGCCCTTATTGTTTTATAACACAACCCCCTTTACTCAAACTTTAGTTGTTCGTGTCGAAAACATCAACAATGAAAACTGTTATACCACAGGTTTACTTGAAGTTCTGGTAAATCCCTCACCTGTAGCCAATACTGTTGACGATATACTTGAATGTGATGTTGACAATGATGGCCTGTTCAGCTTTGACTTCGTAGAATCTCAAAATCAAGTTCTTGGAGGGCAAGATCCTACAGCATTCACTCTTACGTATTATTTATCGCAAGATGATGCTGATGCTAAAACAAATCCTTTGACATTACCTTACCAAAATACCAATATCACTGAGGAAATTTTTGTAAGAATTGAAAACAATAACAATACTACTTGTTTCGACACAACGTCTTTTAATCTCACTGTTTTTGATACCCCAAATGCTAACGCTGTTCAAACTGTAGAAGAATGCGACAATTTAGATGATGGAAATAATGCCAACGGTCAAATAGAAATTAACCTCAATAATTTTGATGGCGATGTTTTAGGTGCTCAAGACAACACTCTTTTTAGCGTTTCATACCACTTAACACAAGGCGATGCAAATAACAATGATAATCCCATAATTTCACCCTACTACAATACAACACCATTTTCATATCAAATTTTTGCTCGAATTGAAAATAACCTGAAAACAGAATGTTATGATACGACTGTGTTTACAGTAAATATCAGCGCAACACCCACCGCAAATGATGCCGGAGATATATTTGAATGTGATGATAATGATGATGGAGTACTGTTTTTTGATTTCGCAGATGCACAAACACAAGTTCTTAATAATCAAAATGCTACGGATTTTAGCATCACATTTCACTCTAGCTTAGAAGATGCAGAAACCAATTCAAATGCTATAAATTTACCTTATCAGAACACAAACTCCACTGAGGAAATTTTTGTCAGAATTGAAAACAATAACAATACTACTTGTTTCGATACAACGTCCTTTAGCCTAACCGTTTTTGATACCCCAACTGCTAATGTTGTTCAAACTGTAGAAGAGTGCGACAATTTGGATGATGGGAACAATGCCAATGGCCAAAGAGAAATTAACCTCAATAATTTTGATGGCGATGTTTTAGGTACTCAAAACAATACTCTTTTTAGCGTTTCGTACCACTTAACACAAGGCGATGCAAATAACAATGACAATCCCATCACTTCACCCTATTATAATACAACACCATTTTCATATCAAATCTTTGCACGTATAGAAAACAACCTAAAAACTGACTGTTTTGATACGACTTTATTTACTGTGAATATAAATCCAATTCCTGTTGCTTTTGATACTACTCTAGTTCAATGTGATGAGGATGGTGTAAATGATGGTTTTACAATTTTTAATCTTGACGAAGCAAACTCAGCAGTGACCAACGTTGTTTCAGGTTTGAGTACAAAATTTTTCTTATTGGAAAGTGACGCTCAAAATTCAACAGGAGAAATTAGTGCTGCTCCTTTTACAAATACTGCGAATCCACAAATAATATATGTTCAAGTCATAAATGACAATACTGGTTGCTTTGATATTTCTCAAATATCACTTGAAGTTAGTTTAACCTCTGGCAATAATTCGGAATTGAAGTCTTGTGATAATGATGGAATTGAAGATGGTTTTAAATCTTTTACACTAAGTAATGCTACTCCAAGTATCCTTGCTGGATTACCATCAGATTATAACCTGGCTTATTATGAAACCTATGAAAATGCATTATTAGAACAAAATCCGCTTTCTAATACATTTACAAACACTAATGCATACAACCAAATTATTTATGCACGAATAGAAAACAACAATCAGTGTTATGGGATCAATGAATTAGAACTGACTGTATTTGAATTACCACAACTTAACCAGGGAGATCAAACGTTCTTTTGTATTGACTCTAACTCAGGCCCTGTATTTCTAAACAGTGGAATTATTGGTAATCCATCGGATTATAGTTATGTATGGTCAAGTGGAGAAATCACTGAAGAAATTGAAATTAATCAAGGAGGAACATATACAGTAACAGTAACAAATTCCAATAACTGCACACAAAGTAAAAGTATAACTGTAGTTAACTCTAATATTGCAACCATAGAAACTATAGATATTAATGATGTCAGCTCAAACAATACCATTTCGATTATTGCAACAGGTGATGGTGATTATGAATATGCATTAGACAACATCAGTGGCCCATATCAAGACGACATTACTTTCTATAATGTAACACCTGGTTTTCATACCGTTTATGTTAGAGACAAAAACGGGTGTGGAATTGCCAATGAAACAGTATCTGTAATTGGATTTCCAAATTTCTTTACCCCAAATGATGATGGTTATAATGATACGTGGCATATTTATGGCATCAATACCCCAAGTCAATCTGGAAGTGAAATCTACATCTTTGACCGCTATGGGAAACTTTTAAAACAATTGTTATATAACAGCTCAGGATGGGATGGCACCTACAATGGTAACCCTATGCCAACATCGGACTATTGGTTTTACATTAAATTAGGAGATAATCGTATCTTTAGAGGACATTTTACATTAAAACGTTAAAAATGAATCTATCAAAACGACTAATATTTTGTTGCTTTATTTTTTTTGCATCAAAAAGCTATAGTCAACCAATAACACTATATCACCAACACAATGGTCGCTATGATTATAAGGCCATTGGAAATACGCTAAACACCTCAGAAAATGGTGCATTTACGAGTTGTAACATCCTAACAGGGTCTTCAGCAAGCTTAAATATTGATTCAAACCAAACTGTAATTGCTGCATATCTGTATTGGGCAGGATCAGGTGATGGCGACTTTGATATCAATTTGAATGATACTGCTATAACTCCAGATCGAACTTTTTATTTTGAATTAGATGAAAATCGTAAATTTTTTGCTGCATTTACAGACATCTCACAACTTGTTCAAAATCATGGTAGCGGAACATATGCACTAACAGATTTAGAAAATATTAATATCTCTCAAAACTACTGCTCTACAGGTACCAATTTTGCTGGTTGGTCAATCGTTGTCATTTATGAAGATCAAAACTTGCCACTAAACCAAATCAATATTTATGATGGACTAGAAGCTGTTCCTGATGCCATTACCATACAACTTGACAACTTAAATGTTTTGGATGTGGACGGTGCAAAAATTGGGTTTATAGCTTGGGAGGGCGATTCGAGTCTGGCGGTCAATGAATCCTTAAAAATGAATGGATATTTATTGAGTAACCCCCCTTTAAACCCTGAAACAAATGCTTTTAACGGCACCAATAGCTTTACAGGTCAATCTAATCTTTATAACATGGATATTGATTTTTATGATATTCAAAACACTATAAATGTTGGTGATACTTCAGCCACAATTGAGCTGACCTCTGGTCAAGATTTGGTGATGGTCAACAATATAATTACTGTCCTCAATAGTCAGCTCCCAGATGCTACAATTGAGCTCGAAGAAGACCTCGAAAGTGCTTGTTTTTCAAGAATTGTAACTTTAAAATACTCGGTGTCAAATTTAAATTCTACTGCTGAGATTCCAGAAGGTACACCCATTGCTTTTTATATTGAGGATGTTTTGGTTGGACAATCCGAAACTGAAGAAATCATTGCCATTGGCGAAACAATTGATGGATCAATTAATATTGAAATAAATTCTAATATACCTGAAGAATTTGAAATCATTGCAGTTGTAGATGATGATGGTACAGGAAATGGTAGCCTTGATGAAATTAATGAAGACAATAATAATGATATCATCACGCTTGAGCTATCAAACGATGGATGTCCAATAAATATTCCTCAAGGCTTTTCACCAAATGGAGACGGCCTAAATGATTGGTTCAATATTCAAGGGGTATATGATGTGTTTTTGAATCATAAATTACTTATTTATAACCGTTACGGAACTTTAATTTTTGAAGGTAATAATGATTTGAAATGGGATGGAACATCCAATCGAGGCCCTAATCCAAGTTCCAAAAAACTTACTGTTGGCACCTATTTTTATGTCTTACGTTTAAACGAAGAAGGCTATGAAACTCAAACAGGTTGGGTATACTTAAATTATTGATTTATTGAGATTTAGGCAAAAGAAGTTCGTATGGTTTTGCACCGCATTATTGATTACCGTAATTTTGTATTATGCGATTTAAACTGTTATCAGAATTTAAACCCACTGGAGATCAGCCACAAGCCATCACAGAACTGGTTCAAGGCATTGAGAACTCTGAAAAATACCAAACCTTATTAGGTGTTACAGGTTCTGGAAAAACCTTTACAGTTGCTAATGTCATTCAAGAAGTACAGCGTCCTACCCTAGTCTTAGCCCATAACAAAACACTAGCAGCTCAGTTGTATTCAGAATTTAAACAATTCTTTCCTGAAAATGCAGTAGAATATTTTGTATCCTATTATGATTATTACCAACCAGAGGCCTACATACCTGTAACAGGAACATATATTGAAAAAGATTTATCCATTAATGAAGAAATTGAAAAACTACGGCTAAGTACCACATCTTCATTACTTTCTGGACGTCGCGATGTAATTGTAGTAGCTTCCGTTTCGTGTTTATATGGTATTGGAAATCCCGTGGAATTTCAAAAAAATGTGATTTCGCTTAAAACAAATCAAATTATTTCCCGAACAGCGTTACTTCATCAATTGGTGCAAAGCTTGTATGCGCGAACTGAAAGTGAATTTAATCATGGAAATTTTAGAATCAAGGGAGATACTGTTGATGTTTTTCCAAGTTATGCAGATTATGGTTTTCGTATTCACTTTTTTGGCGATGAAATAGAAGCTATTGAAGCATTTAACGTCAATGACAACTTAGTTATTGAAATCTATGAAACTGTAAATATTTACCCTGCAAATATGTTTGTAACTTCTCCTGATATTTTACAAAATGCGATCAAAGATATTCAAGATGATTTGGTTAAACAGCATGATTATTTTAAAGATATTGGTAAACATTTGGAGGCCAAGCGATTAAAAGAACGCACTGAATTTGATTTGGAAATGATTCGTGAATTAGGTTATTGTTCTGGAATTGAAAACTATTCACGGTATTTAGATGGTCGTGCACCAGGAACACGTCCGTTTTGTCTTTTAGATTATTTTCCAGAAGATTATTTGATGGTTGTTGATGAAAGTCATGTTACTATTTCTCAAGTTCATGCCATGTACGGAGGTGACCGTAGTCGAAAAGAAAATTTAGTAGATTATGGCTTTCGATTACCAGCAGCAATGGACAATCGCCCTTTAAAATTTGAAGAATTTGAGAGTTTACAAAATCAGGTGCTTTATGTGAGTGCAACACCAGCGGACTATGAATTGGCCAAAACTGATGGTGTTTTTGTTGAACAAATTATTCGCCCAACAGGATTATTGGATCCAATTATTGAAGTGCGCCCTAGTTTAAATCAAATTGATGATTTAATAGAAGAAATTCAACAACGTGTGGAGAAAGATGAACGTACTTTGGTAACAACACTCACCAAACGTATGGCAGAAGAATTGACTAAATATCTTACCCGAATTCAAGTGCGTTGTCGCTATATTCATAGTGATGTAGATACTTTGGAACGCGTAGAAATTATGCAAGATTTACGTAAAGGGTTATTTGATGTTTTAGTGGGGGTTAACCTTTTACGCGAAGGTTTAGATTTACCCGAAGTATCTCTAGTAGCAATTTTGGATGCAGATAAAGAGGGTTTTTTACGCTCCAATCGTTCATTAACACAAACCGTTGGGCGTGCCGCTCGAAATCTCAATGGAAAAGCCATAATGTATGCCGATAAAATCACGAAAAGTATGCAACAGACTATTGATCAAACCAACTATCGCCGAGAAAAACAAATTGACTATAATACAGAACACAATATTACACCAAGAGCACTCAATAAAAGTTTGGATAACGTCTTAACTAAAAACTCTGTAAGCAGTTATTACTATGAACAGGAGGCTCTTAAAGCGGCAGAGCCTGAAAGTGAATACTTATCGAAACCCGAATTAGAACAAAAAGTACGCGATAATCGAAAACTCATGGAAGCCGCCGCCAAAGAATTGGACTTTATGATGGCTGCCAAGTTTAGAGACCAAATTAAAGCGTATCAAAAAAAGCTAGAAGATTTGAAGTCTTAATATCTAACCAACTTTCGATGTAAACGTTCCCCTTTTTCTAGAGTGATAGATAACATATACGAGCCTGAAGACAAAGCGCTGAAATCAACTTTATGAATTTGTTTTGGTGTTGAGTTTGAAATTGAAAAAATCAATTGTCCTAAAACATTATATAATTCTAATTGTTTTATTTTGTTTTCAGAATTGCCACTGTCTATATTTAAAAAATCTCGTGTGGGATTGGGGTAAATTTTTAGAGGTTTTTGTTGTGCTTCAACAGGCTCTTCTCCATCAATTTCTTTTCCTTCTTTGTTTAAAAACACTTGTACAAATCCATCTCGAATTACAACCAAATCTGGAGAACTATCATTATTCAAATCTGAAAGTCCCAAACCACCATAAAGGTTGTAGTTTTCTAAAAGCGATAACTCATGTGTAAGTTGTTGATCTTTAATGTAATTATTAGTGGCTTTTTTTAGCATTACTATAGTTTCTTTATATTCTGGCACATTAATATTATACGCTTCATGATAGACGATATCATGTTTGCCATCATCATTCAAATCAGTGAAATATAATCGAGAAGCGGCTTTTTTTAATATGAGTTCAAAGTCTGGAGCTTTTTTTAAATCAAAATCGGCAGTACTATTTCCTAACCAAACATATACACTAGAATCTGTATTTTGTGTATTAACTTTTCGATGATTTGGTTCAGGTAAAATTAAATCCAAAAATCCGTCGTCATTATAATCTTCTAATTGCCACCACTTTACATATACAAATTGTCCGTTTATCTTTTCTAGAGTTTGATGCTTTTGAGTAAAATTTAAGTTTGTATTTTGAATGAGCGATAAGACTGAAAATTCACCGCCTTCAATTGAAATAAAAATATCCAATTTATCGTCACCATTAATGTCCTTAATTTCAATGTTATTATATAGAAAGGCGTCATCATACTTAAACTTATAAGTTTTTATGAGTTTTAACTTATTATTTTGATTTTCATAAATCCAAACCATAACCGGATGTCCAGAACCTGCAGAAACTGATACAATATCCATATCATTATCACCATCCAAATCAGCAAATCTTGTAGTCCCCCCGTGCGTATTGGTGGTTGTATTTCGGGTTGCAGAAAATTTTAATTGTTTTGAAATGCTAAATATTTTATAACTATTGCCCCAAAAATCACCCATTAAAAAATCGACTTCATTGTCATCGTTATAATCATAAGCGTCTGTTATTATACGATGTCTACTGCCTTTGTTATATAGTAATTCTTTTTCAAAAGTACCATCCCCTTTGTTGATAAAAAAGGAAGCCTGTGGCAAATAATCACCAGTGAAAGATTGCCCATAAATTGCTCCATCTATGACAAAATCTTTATGGCCATCGCCATTAAAATCTGCAAAAAACACATTTGATGGCGCTTTTTGATCGTCCTCAAACAAATGAGGTTTATAATCATAATGTTGTGGTTCATTAAAGCCCTTAAAAGATTGTGCAAAAACCAAAAAAGGAACTAAAAAAAAGGAAAGAAAAAGTAGTTTTTTTGTCATGAATTTGTAGATTATTGGGGATTAAATCTAGCATAAAGATATATAAAAATATTTAAAAAAAAATCCAGCACTATAGCACTGGATTTATATTATTATAACTTTTTGATTATCAAGAAAGTACAGCTTGAACTTTATCAGCGGCTTCTTGAAATTCGACAGCACTCTGCACGTCCAATCCAGAACTATCAATCAATTCTTTGGCAATATCAGCATTTGTGCCTTGCAAACGTACAATAATTGGAACGTTTATGGCATCTCCCATATTTTTGTAGGCATCAACAACCCCTTGAGCGACACGGTCGCAACGTACAATACCTCCAAAAATATTAATTAGAATAGCTTTTACATTAGGATCTTTTAATATAATTCTAAACGCTGCTTCTACTCGTGCAGCATCGGCTGTTCCTCCTACGTCTAGAAAATTTGCAGGGTCGCCACCGGCTTGTTTAATGAGATCCATGGTGGCCATGGCCAGACCGGCTCCATTGACCATACATCCTACGTTACCATCAAGGTCTACATAATTAAGTCCAAGGGCTCCTGCTTCGACCTCAATAGGATTTTCTTCTCTTGTATCACGTAATTCTAAATAATCTTTATGTCTAAATAAAGCATTATCGTCTATAGTAACCTTGGCATCTACAGCCATAATTTTATCATCAGAAGTTTTCAATACAGGATTAATTTCAAACAATGACGCATCTGATTTTATATATGCAGTATAAAGCGCTGATACAAATTTTGTCATGTCTTTAAACGCTGCACCAGATAGTCCTAAATTAAAAGCTACACGACGTGCCTGAAAAGGTAGAAGTCCTGTGGCAGGATCAATTTCTTCAGTAAAAATTAAATGTGGTGTTTCTTCAGCAACAGTTTCGATATCCATTCCACCTTCAGTAGAATACATAATCATGTTGCGTCCTGTGGCTCTGTTGAGCAAAACAGACATGTAAAACTCACTAGTTTCAGATGGTCCTGGATAATAGACATCCTCTGCAATTAAAACTTGGTGTACTGTTTTTCCTTCTGCTGAAGTTTGTGGTGTAATCAATTGCATTCCAAGAATTTGGTTTGAAATTTCACGAACATCGTCAATTGATTTGGCTAATTTTACACCACCACCTTTTCCACGACCACCAGCATGAACTTGTGCTTTTATAACATGCCAACCAGTTCCTGTCTCTTCAGTAAGTTGCTTAGCTGCAGCAATAGCTTCATCAGGGTTAGTAGCCACTAAACCACGTTGAATTTTAACTCCAAATGAGTTCAATATATTTTTGCCTTGATATTCGTGTAAATTCATTTTTAATTAATTGATTTTGTTTTCCCTCGTTGAGAAAATCAGTAAATAAATTGAGCCACAAAAGTAAATAACCAAATGCGTTTTACCAATATTTTTTAATGCTGATTTTTAACATGTTGTTATTATCAAAAAATTATGCCTTTAAGGTCTTTATTACTGAAAATGCTTTGTCTACCAAATGGTCTTCAACGAGAATGGTAAACTCGTTTGTGGTTGAAACTACTTCATATAAAGTAACATTTTCCCAAGCCAGGCGCTTGAATATTTGGTAATACAAACCCACAATTTTTGAATTCCCTTTAGGTAAATTAATACTTATAGCAGACAATTGGTCTTGGGCTCCAATCTGAATTTCGTTCTTGAAAATATCCTGAATAGCTGACTTTTTTGAACTCGAAACGATAATATTACTCTCAAAAATACCACGAGTAAATGCATAAAATACTTGGCGATCTGTGTCGATTTCTGCTAAAATTTTTGAATGATTGAGAATCAATGTTTTTGAATTCTGAAAAGTAAAATCCGTTAAATTTGAACGCACAGTTATGTCACCCATATTTTTGAAAACTTGGTTCAATTGGATTCTACGTTTTCCTCCTACAGGCGGATTATATCGCCTGAGTGCCATCATTATAGCACCGTTTTTAACAGGTTTATGTAGCATTTCTGAAATAGTAGAGTTTAAATCTTTGGCCAGTGCAGAAAAGTTTATAATATCTCTTGATAGCGCTTCTTCCAAAAAAGGTCGAGCAACTAAAATCTCCTGAACACAAGAAGCAATAGTTTTCAATTTGTTTATTATTTAACAATTTGTGTAAAATTAATAATAATATTTACATTTTCATGGAATAATGTATGTTAAATTATACTTTTGCATCCTAATTTTTTATAAGAAATAATGAAAGAAAGCACCCTTTTACAAATCGCTAAAGACTTTGGAAGTCCAATTTATGTGTATGATGCACACAAAATTGAATCACAATATGAACGCTTGACAACAGCTTTTAGTGGAGTAAAAAAACTTAAAATACACTACGCTGCAAAGGCACTTACTAATATTTCGGTGTTGAAATTTGTATCAAAACTTGGTGCTGCGTTGGATACCGTATCAATACAAGAAGTTCAACTTGGATTAAAAGCAGGTTTTGCTCGAGAAAATATCATTTACACACCAAATGGTGTATCGTTAAAAGAATTGGAAACTGTAGCAGAATTGGGGGTTCAAATTAATATTGATAGTTTAGATTTATTAGAGCAATTTGGTAGTAAGCACCCTGAAATTTCAGTATGTATTCGCATAAATCCACATGTAATGGCCGGTGGAAATACCAATATTTCTGTAGGACATATTGATTCTAAATTTGGAATTTCAATTCACCAAATCCCATTATTGTTACGTATTGTAGAAAATACAGGAATGAATATCAATGGAATCCATATGCATACGGGCAGTGATATTTTGGACATCGATGTCTTTTTGTATGCCAGTGAGATCTTATTTGAAACCGCCAAAAAATTTAAAAACTTAACATTTATTGATTTTGGCTCTGGATTTAAAGTGCCTTATAAACCCAACGATATTGAAACAAATATTGAGGAATTAGGTGAAAAACTTGCAGAACGTTTCAATACGTTTTGTGAAAATTATGGAAAAGTATTGACTTTGGCTTTTGAACCTGGAAAATTTATTGTAAGCCAATCGGGGTATTTTTTGACAAAAGTTAATGCCATAAAACAAACCACTTCAACAGTTTTTGCACAAGTAGATTCTGGATTTAATCACCTTATACGTCCTATGCTCTATGGCGCACAGCACCATATAGAAAACATATCAAATCCAAGCGGAAAAGAACGCTTTTACTCTGTTGTAGGCTATATATGTGAAACCGATACTTTTGCAAATAACCGCCGCATCAAAGAGATAGCAGAGAGCGATATTTTGGCATTTCACAATGCAGGAGCATACTGTTTTATGATGTCTAGCAACTACAATTCGCGTTATAGACCAGCAGAAGTTTTGTGGTATAATGACGAGGCGCGTTTGATTAGAGAACGTGAAACTATCAATGATTTACTTGCAAATCAGGTCGTGCTCGATTTTTAATTATTATTTTTAAATATATTAACAAAATATATAGGTTATTTCATTTATATAGCCCTAACTTTGCAGTCTAAAATTAAAATTAATACAGTGAAAAACGGTACAGTAAAATTCTTCAATGCATCCAAAGGATTTGGATTCATTACAGAAGAAGGTTCAGACACAGAACATTTTGTTCACGTTACAGGATTGATTGATGAAATCAATGAAGGTGACGCAGTGGAATTTGAACTAAAAGAAGGTAGAAAAGGCATGAATGCAGTAAATGTTAGAGTACTCTAATATTTAATAAAACATTATTTTTTTACAAAACCTTTCCAATTGGAAAGGTTTTTTTTTGACTATTCCAATCCGTCTACATAATCTTGAAGGTAGGAAAAAGCAGGGGTGAGTTGTCCGTTTTCAGTCATTTTGGAACGTGCCAAAATTCCATCTTTATCATCATTAAAAAATGCAGGTATGATTTTTCCGATAAAGGTATTAGAAAAACTTTCACTAGCGTCGCGAGGTAGCTCACAGGGTAAATTATCCACAGCCATTACTGCTATGGCATTTGGATTTTTGAAATCTACTTCAGATTCTGAACGAATGTCGTAGCCATAAATTGGGTTTTCTATTGTTGAAGGGCGAATGGTACACGCCACAGGACCATCAATATCACAACTAATATCCGCTACTACTTTAAGATTAAAATCTTCTACTTTTGCTTCTTCTCGTGTAAAAAAATAAGGTGATCCCTTACCATAGAAGTGTCCAGCAATAAACACATCAGCAACTTTAGTAAATCTAGAAAATGTTGATTCATAAGCTGTTGGAGATGTGAAAAAATCAGATTTACAAGATGAAGTTCCATCTTTTCTAGTGACATAATCGAGTACGTCTAATTGGACATAAACAGCTTCTTTGAACGATTGCGTTAAAAATTCGTCTATACTAACTTGGCGAATCTTCATAAAATCGAGTATTTCTTTGGCCCCCTGTCCTACTCGACCCGTTCCGGTGAGTACAATTTTAAGATTCGGAATTGATATTCTATTTAAGGTCATGTCAAGCTCTGTACGTCCTTTTAGTTGTGAGGCTTTTGGAAGTTCGAAACAATTCATTTTTTTTCCAATCGTGCGAATGCCATTATATGCGCCTACTACTCCTGCATAATATCCAAAACCTATCAGTCGGTTGTGGTTTTTATCGACTAAAGTTTCATGATCGTAAAGGGTTATGTTTTTGTCTAAAACCGCTTGTAAAAGTTTGCGGTTATAAGGTTGTTTTTTGATGGTATGACTGAAAAAAAAGTAGCTTTTGTTAGGGATAAGTGCCTCAATAGGTACTTCTTTGACGCCAATCATGACATCGGCTTGTGAAATATCGTTTGAAACTTCCAGTCCAAGTTGGAAATATTCATCATCAGAGAAAGCTCTAATGTCTGAAGATTCAATAAGAATTTGAGCTTTTGAGTGGAGTTTTAAAAGATTTTGACAAGACTTTGGTGTTAGGACCACACGCCTGTCTGGGGGTGATTTTTGTTCTTTGATGACGGCAAATTTCATAGGCAAAATAAAAAAGTATTTTTACGAAAATAATGGGATTTGAAAGTGTACACAAGTTTTTTTGTAACTTTGCTTTCCTCTTCAGAGGAATTACAATAAAGGGGTCGACTGGTATTGACAGCAGGATCTATGGAATTGTAAGCACGTCGTGTGATGATATTGATACACGTAAAAGGCCATATCAACATTTAAACGGCGAGAATAACTACGCTTTAGCTGCTTAATCCGAATTATAGTAGGATGAGCCTCGGCACACAAGGTGTGCAAGCTTTATGTCTCCTGAAAGCCTTGATTCATGGCGTTCAATTTTGAGACATCGTAAAAGTGGATCTAGAAATCTTAAAGCTTCGGTAGGGTTTCAAAATTAAAGAAGCTAAGGGATAAGTGGATTGTTTTTGGTCAGCTTATCTTCAAAAATTAATTGAAAACTAAACGTGTAGAAAGCCCTTTTGTAGCTTGTTTGGACCCGAGTTCGATTCTCGGCGACTCCACCACACGGGACAAACTCATATTTTTTGAGATTTGTCCCTTTTTATTTTCACCTAACTCCTTGTCTATCTGTAAGATATACCTCAACACATCATTGATTCTCGTAGTTCGACATTTTTTTCCGTCAAATTCTATTTTTTCTGGAAAAATCGAACTAATCAACTTCTTTTTATGCGCAATTGCACTGTTGGTATAGGTTTGTTTAAAATTTTCTAAATGCTGAAACGCATTTTCAATAAGACCCTTATATTCCGAATCTGAGGTATTTAGTCCATTCAAATTAGAAGTGATTTGATCACGTTGCTTGGTATATCGATTTAATGTTTGCCCGTAGACTTTTGGAGATATAGTTCCATCTACCAATAAATCTTGTAAATTTTCAATTCGCTGATTAGCTGAAGCTAATTCCTTCTCAAACTTTTTTCTTTTCCTGATTCTGTCTTTTTGATTAACTCCATATAAAGACTTTAAAATCTCCTTATACAGTACTTTTGATTGTTTGGTAAATTGAAAATCATCTAAAATAGATTCAAAAACCGTGTTGACTTTCTTTGCTGAGAATCGCTCTTTTTTACAATGATTACAATGGTAATAAAAATAC
>Ga0209555_10000071_pt1 | contig 80076 bp, 88 predicted proteins | sample SaaInl85LU_5_DNA_FD_184643 | JGI IMG/M metagenome (GOLD analysis project Ga0209555, IMG submission 184643) | Marine microbial communities from expanding oxygen minimum zones in the Saanich Inlet - ESP_85LU_5_DNA (SPAdes) (version 2) | ecosystem: Environmental > Aquatic > Marine > Intertidal...
AATTTCAAACTCAATCGAACCGCCGCTCTTGCTGAGTGGCGCCAACTGTTGAGCGCATAGATTAAAGCTGCGCCAGCAATCCGATGCGAGTTCTCATTAGTCTGACAGCACCCCTCCAAAACATCGTTCAAATGAACATCAATCTCGCGCAATACCTTCAGCGCATCCTCATCCGAATACCGTTTCCGTGCCATTTTTCACAACGCACTTGGTCAATAAATACTGGCACAGTTTTAGGGGGCCAAGACGATAGTAGGTTGTTGGATTTTCCGGGCCAGACTATGGGAAGTAAGTTAAGATGTGGGCGGCTTATAGTCCATGCCGGCCGCTTTGGTTGACGCGGCTACAACATCCTCACCGGTATAGCAATGAGCCGTCGTAATGTCAGATATCGCCCCAGATAGCATCGTCTTAGCAACAACACTCATATAATCACTCAGCTTTTCAAAATCGCTTATGACCACGCCGTCTCCTTCTGGGCGGCCAATTAGCCCATAAAATCCGATAAATTTTCCTCCAGCGTCCTCTATCAGAGCGCGCATAATAGGCTCTCTATTTTGCTTGCCTTCAATAATCGCTCTATGCGCTTCTGGCGTGTAGGTGATGTAAGTCATTCGAATTGCCATTTCACTCTCCAACTTTGTTTTTTTCATGCTGAGCGATATTAAGGCTGGTAATCTAGTATAGATTTGGAAGTGGTTTTGACTGTTCTTTTGTTTCTCGCCACAGGCAAGCATAGCCGTGCATCGATACTGTCAGTTTGCCTGTGCGCTTATGCCTACTGACGCCATAGGGATCCGCTTCGGGCGCTGCCGAAGGCGCAGTGCGGGTAGCTGAATTCTGCTCGAACGCACAATCGACGCGTGATTTCGACTGTCCGATTGCGCCCGGGTCAGCTTTAGCGCTGCAAAATCGCGTTTTGCCATTCGGTTAGGAAGCGACGTTTTTTCAAACCATCCAGATACACCAATAGCCCGGGGCCCATTTGGATGGGCCGTAAGGAGGTATCTGAGGCCGCGGGATTGCGATTGATCTCAGGAAAAGGGTAGGCACCCGAATTTTCCTCCGCAGACCAAGCCGATACGATCAAATGATCCACAAATTTTGCCGCTAATTTCGGATTTTGCGACGTGGTGGGAATGAGAGCGGTCCGCATCATGACGGTGGTGAAGTCGCGCGGAGCAATGATTAAAATCTTGTCTTTGGCATCTTCCCGGGCCATCGCATAGCTGCCCAAGACATTATAGGCCACGGCAATTTTCCCACGACTGACGTCATCAATCATTGCCCCAGAGCAGCAATAGAGCTCAACACTTAAATTGCCCAAGACTTCCGCCAAACGCCAAAAAACCTCAGATGTTCGCGCATCTTGCGTGGCAAATAAATACCCAAGCCCACTGGTGCGCAGATCATAGGTTCCGACTCGGCCTCGGAAAATATCGGGATGATCGCGCAGGATTGAAATGAGATCCTGTCGCGTTTCTGGGACGCCAAAATCAGCAAATGCCTCGCGGGAAAGGACGATGGTCGCTGGCTCTTGGGTAAAGGCAAACACGTAGTCATGCCATTTGCCCCAATCGGGCAATAAGGCGGTTGCAAAGGAGTTATGCGCCAGCGCCAAGCCATCATTTGCCAATTTTATCTGCAGATCCATCGCGCTGGACACTGCGATGTCATAGGGCGCCTGCTCGTCCTGCAAAGCGCGCATCAACTCTGTTGAGCTGACCACATCGTAATTCACCGTCACCTCTGGGTTTTGGTTTTGAAAACTGAGGATCATAGGCGTGAACAAGTCAATATCTGCGGTTGAGAGGATGCGCAGGACCTCCGGCTTGCTGGCGCGGCTTTCAAAATTTTGCTGATGCTCAATGTCGAAACTATAGCCCGGCATGGCAAGACTGCCTGAAAAGAGGCTCAAGAGAGCAGAAAAGATATTGAAACGCATGCGCCAACTCCATCGGGGTTATTTTCAAATGAAAGCGTGCCGCCATGCGCCCGCATCACTTCCTCTACAATGGTCAGCCCAAGACCAGACCCGACAGTGCCCGCCACATTGTCGCCGCGCACAAACCTTTGGGTTAACCGTTCCGCATCGCTGCTCGGCAATCCCCGGCCCTGATCGCGGAATGTCAGAGTGACCACAGTGCCTTTGCGCTCCAACTGAACCTCGACCCGGCTGTCAGGCGGCGAGTATTTTATAGCGTTATCAAGCAAATTTTGGATCGCATTTTGAATCAATATGATATCGCCTTGTATCGGTGAAGGCGCCGTATTTTCAAAAATAACGGTGATATCTTTCAGATTGGCCACCGCTTGCATCCGCGCCACGCTTTCGCGGACGAGCCCATTCAAATCTATCTCATGCCGCTCCAAATGATCGGTGCGCAATGTCACCATTGCGTGGTCTAACAACTGGCCAGCGGCACGAGAGCTGTTGTCTATGGCCCGGATCATTTCTCGCAGAGACTGCCGGTTCTCGTCTTTATCGACTCGTCTTAGGGTGATTTCAGCTTGGGCGCGCACTGTGGCGAGAGGTGTTCGAACGCGATGCGCCGCCTCTGTGATGAGATCCTCTGAGCGATTTAACGAGGTCTCCAACCGCCCGATAAATTGGTTCAATGACTGCACCAGAGGCGCCATCTCTTCGGGCACCCGCGCGATCACAGGGCGCAGATCCTGTGGACCGCGACGGGAAACCGAGGCGGCAAGCCGCGTCAAAGGTCCGACCGTCGACTGTGCTGCAAGAAGGGCAATAATGGCTGACAGAACAAAAAAACCACTGCCGAACAAAATGACCCGGCGGGAAATTTCAGAGAGGGTTTCCTGCATCCCATTTCGGCTTTGCGCAATAATCGCGCGCACTTCAATCGGTTGCTCGCCAAGTGCCAATTTTCGAGTTGCAGCGACGGAGCGGATGTCGAACCCACGGTAGGGACCTGTTACAAAAACCGGTGCATTGCTGTTGGCTGCAAGGTTGGGTCTTGGCAGGTCCGCATATCCAGTCAGAAATTCATCATTGAGATCAATTCTATAAAAAACCCTGTCATCGGCCAGATTGCTCAACATGGAAAAAGCGGAATAGGGAATATCGACCGCGATTTCTCCCTGCTGGATCGAGGCTGAATCTAATATTGAGGTGAGCGAAGCGGCCAGAATATTGTCCTGAGATTGCTCTGCCAATTGCTGGGCAAAGCTGCGCACAATGAGCACGAGACAGATCGTCAGGATCGCGGCGCCGCAGAGCAATTGGATCGTCAGCCTTTTGCGAATGGAGCTGTTCGATTTGACAAAGCCGTTCATATTTTGCTCAACCGATACCCAACACCGCGCACGGTAACGATGCCGATGCCGCTACCTTCGAGGTGTTTGCGCACCCGCGCGACATAGACTTCGATCGCATTTTCCGAAACATCTTCTTCATAAGAAAACAATCGATCCACCAGCTTCGCTTTTGAGTAAATTTGATCTGGTGTGTTGAAAAAAGTTTCTAACAGCCGCAGTTCTTTGTTGCGCAGATGCGTCGTCGCTCCGTTGTGCATAAGCGTGCCAGCCAGCCCATCAAATTCCACGCCGCCAAAATGCTTTCGGTTGGTTGCCGCGCCCCCCTGTCGGCGCAGCACCGCACGGCATCTGGCGTCCAATTCCGAGAAATCGAATGGTTTGGTGATGTAATCATCCGCTCCTAAATCGAGCACGCCCACCCGATCGGAAACTTCAGAGCGGGCCGTTAAGACAATGACAGGACTTTTGCCTGCGCCTGCGCGATAGCGGTTCAAGAAGTCCCGGCCATCCCCATCAGGCAACATAATATCTAGTAAAATCATATCGTAAGATGTGGTTGCCAAGAAGTCATCGGCAACAGACAAACACTCTGCATGATCTGCAACATGCCCATCAGACAGCAAGTGATCACAAATGGCCTTGGCCAATTGAATATTATCCTCGATTAATAAAAAGCGCATTGGCTGGCCTTTATGGGGTGCGATACTTCGTGTCAGGTTAGTGTCAGGTTTCCTGGTTACCCTAAGTCATGGGCGCGAAAATGCGCAATTGTCAAATGGGAGGAACTAATGAAACATCGTTTTGTAAAAGGGCTCATCACGAGCGCTGTGCTGGGAATAGGAGCTGCGAGCTCTTTATCCGCAGCAGAATGTATCGCGCCGGCCAACCCTGGCGGTGGTTGGGATTTCACCTGCCGGCAAATTGGGAAAATCATGTATGACATTGGTGCGGTGGATAAGCCCATCCAAGTCACAAATATGGCGGGCGCCGGTGGCGGCTTGGCCTTTGGTCACGTCGTGGCAGAACGTAGCACGGATGCCGATCTGATCGTTGCGGCCTCTTCTGCGACCTCAACGCGCCTCGCACAAAATGCCTATGCTGGCATGACCGCAGATCAAGTTCGCTTTGTTGGTGCGATTGGGGCCGACCCAGGTGTGATCGTTGTGGCCGCCGATAGCCCTTATCAATCTCTGACAGATCTGGTGGATGCGATCAAAGCGAACCCGGGTGAGATCGCCTTCGCGGGTGGCTCCGCAGTTGGTGGTTTCGACCATCTCAAACCTTTGATGATCTTGCAGCGGGCCGGTATCATGGACGTGAGGGCCATCAAATATATTGGCGTTGACGGCGGTGCAGATGCGATAACCCAAACTGTTGGCGGTTTCACGCAAGCGATGACGGGTGATATGTCTGAAATCGTCGGATTTTTGAAGTCTGGAGACGTTCGGGCGCTGGCCGTATTGACAGAAGAACGTGTGCCTGGATTTGAAAATATTCCAACCGCGATGGAACAAGGCATTGATGTCGTCGCTGTCAACTGGCGCGGACTCTATATCCCGAAAGACGTCAGCGATGAGACATTCAACACCTGGGCTGATCGTCTGCAGAAAGTTGCGGACAGCGCCGAGTGGAAAGCCGCAATGGCCGCCAATGGTTTGGCACCTTTCACGAAAGTTGGTGGGAATTTCCAATCTTATATTGACGGTGTGGTCACAGAAGTGCGCGCCCTGTCGAAAGAGATTGGAGTCATTCAATAATGTGGTCTGACCGGATCTTTGGACTGGTCGTGACACTGGTGGCGCTGGCATATGTTGCCAGCGCCACTCAGATTCCTACCAGTTTTTTGGCGGATCCTGTGGGTCCTAAGACATTTCCTATTCTCGTCGGCAGCATCGCTGCGCTCTGTGGGATTGTGGTGGTGCTACGCCCCGACCCAAACCCCGACTGGCCCGCGCTCAAAACATTGAGCGCATTGTTTGCGGCTGTACTGGTCTTGATTGCCTATGCCTATGCGCTCAAACCGATGGGGTTTATCATTCCAACCGCGATCACAGCTGCGATTTTATCTCATCAAATTGCGCCCCATCCTCGAAGAGCGATGCTTGCAGGGATCGGTCTATCCGTCGGGTTATTTGTTCTTTTTAAATTTGCCCTCGGCCTTGGTCTTGTGGCTTTCCCAAAAGGCTGGATCGGATGAGGATTTTCCTATGGACCTAATTGCAAATTTATCGCTCGGCTTCAGCATTGCCCTTTCCCCTTACACATTGTTGCTCGCAATCTGTGGCTGCTTTATTGGCACGATCATCGGAGCGCTGCCCGGACTTGGCCCCTCAAATGGCGTTGCCATCTTAATTCCCATCACATTCACCATGGGCCTGGACGCCACTTCCGCCTTGGTTTTGATGACGTCTGTTTACTACGGAGCCATGTATGGTGGCCGTATCAGTTCAATCTTGCTCAATATTCCTGGCGATGAGCCGGCATTGATGACCACGCTAGATGGATATCCGATGGCCAAGAATGGCAAAGCGGGCGACGCTTTGGTCATCTCAGGCGTTGCCTCTTTCACCGGTGCATTTTTGGCCACCGTTGGCTTGATGGTCTTGGCCCCGCTTCTGGCGCGGGTCGCCTTTCTCTTCGGTCCGGCGGAATATTTTGCGCTCTATCTTTTGGCTTTCGCCACATTGGGCGGAATGGCTTCAAACAACCAGGCCAAGGCCGCCATTGCCTCCTGTATTGGACTGGCCATCGCGATGATTGGCGTGGACAATAATTCTGGCATGCCGCGTCTGACGGGCGGCAATATGCACCTTTTCGACGGCATAGATTTTCTCGTCGCGATTGTTGGACTATTCGCTATTTCTGAGGTGTTTTTCTTTATTGAAAGCCACGGCAAAAGCACTTCAATTGGGGTGACATTGGGCAAGGTGCGCATCCCTTGGAAAGATATATGGGACACGCGTTGGACGCAGCTTCGCGCCTCACTGGTGGGATTCATCGCCGGTATCTTGCCCGGAGCTGGGGCCTCTCTTGGATCGTTCCTTGCGTATATGTCAGAAAAATCTATCGCCGGGGTGGATGGAAAATTTGGCACAGGCGCGGTTAAAGGCGTTGCCGCGCCAGAGGCCGGAAACAACGCGGCCGCAGGTGGCGCTTTGGTGCCAATGCTCACGCTTGGCGTGCCTGGCTCGGGTACAACTGCGGTACTCTTGGCGCTGTTGATGACCCTAAATATCACACCGGGCCCGACCTTATTCACCGATCGGCCAGAGGTGGTTTGGGGACTAATTGCGAGCCTATTGATTGCCAACGTGGTGCTCTTGCTAATGAACGTGCCGATGGTGAAAATCTTTGTGCGGATTTTGAGCGTACCTGCCTGGGTATTGCTGCCCGGTGTGACCATGGTCAGTTTTGTTGGTATTTATTCCCTGTCAGGCTCCTATTTTGATCTCTTGCTTATGGTTGGATTTGGGGTTCTGGGCTATGCCTTGCGCAAACTTGATGTGCCAACTGTGCCGGTCATCCTTGGAATATTGCTTGGCGGGCATATGGAAGACGCCCTGCGCCGGGCGATGGTTCTGTCGGACGGCGATTGGACCTATTTGTTCAGTTCAAACATCGCGATTGGATTTTGGATTGTGGCTGTTTTGGGTTTCGTTATGCCTTTACTGCTGCGCAATCTATTGAAAAAGCCACAGGCAATTGAAGATTGAGATGAGCGTTAGAGTTCTCATTCCCTCCGGCGCATTGGGCCTTGGCTATGACCGTGATGCTTTGGCGCGCGGCATTGCTCAGCGCCCCAATATCATCGCAATTGACGGCGGCTCCACCGACAGTGGGCCGCATTATTTGGGCACTGGGACAAGCAAATATTCCCGCGCCTCAATCAAGGCCGAATGGCGCGCGTTGATGCAAGCGCGCGCTGAGGCTCAAGTGCCTCTGGTTATTGGCACTGCCGGGACATGCGGTGCCGATCAAGCGGTGGACTGGTTGGTTGATATTACCCGAGAGATTGCCCGTGAAATCCAGCAAACGCTCAAAATTGCGGTTCTCAAATCGGGGCAATCTCAAACACAGATGCAGAAGGCGTTTGACAGCGGGAAGATGACACCGCTGCCCGGCGCCCCAACCGTGACCACGGACGATCTTGCTCAGTGCAGCAATATCGTGGCCCTTGCCGGGGCTGAGCAAATCCAAGCTGCGCTCGATACTGGGGCGCAGATTATAATCGCAGGGCGCACGACAGATACTGCGATTATTGCCGCCCTCCCTTTAATGCGCGGCTGTGATCCCGGTGGCGCCTGGCATGGTGCAAAAATCGGCGAATGCGGGGCGCTTGCAACCACGCATCCCAACACCGGAACCATCATGATTGAGTTTGACAGCACCGGCTTTACGATCACACCGATGGCTCAAGAGGCCTGTGCGACCCCGCAGACCGTTTCAGCACATATGCTTTACGAAAATGCAGATCCGTTCATTCTGCATGAGCCTGGCGGCTATCTGGATGTCACGCAAGCGCAATATACAGCGCTCGACGCGCGGCAAGTACGCGTCACAGGCTCACGTTGGGTTGCCACAGAGCCCTATCGAGTTAAGCTCGAAGGCGCAGTCTGTCGCGGATACCAAACCGTTTCCCTCGTGCTGGTCCGTGATCCGCGCTACGTCGAAAATATCCGAATGTGGAGCGATGATATTGCACAGCAGTCGCGCGCCAAAGCGCAGGCACGCGGTCTGGCGGATTTCACAATTGAGCTGCGCCTCATTGGAGTGGATGCCACGCTGGGGCCCTTGGAGCGCGACAGCCAAAAAGGCAGTGAAGTGGGGGTGCTGGCTATTGTGACCGCGCGGTCGCAACAAGAAGCGAATGAGGTTGCTAAGATCTTGAATCCCTATTTGTTGCACCACCCCCTAAGCGCGAATGAAGAGATGCCCACATTTGCCTTTCCGTTTTCACCGCCGGAAATGGAACGCGGGGCCTGCTATGAATTTTGCCTGCATCATCTCCTCGAATTGAGCGAACCGATGGAAGGGTTTCGGCTGGAGGTCTTGGACATATAATGCAACTGCGTGATCTTAATGTAAAAGTCAGATCAAAGAACGCTGGGCCATTTTGGTTGACGCTTGATATTTTTTGTCACGCGCCAGAGCAGTTTTCAAAGCTGTGCGACATAATATCGGATGAGGCCGTTGCGGCCTGTTTTGATCGTCCGGTTGCTGAAATAAACCGCTATGAAGTCGCCGAATTGTTGACGATAAAATTCAGTTTGCCACGTCCAACTGTGCAAGGGGTGACACGGGACCGTGACATGCATGGTGCGTCTTTCGCCCAGCTTTTGCAAAGCCTTGAACTGCCGCAACGCGCGGGAGATCAAACTGGAACAGAGCCATAGCGCGGCAGGCCGTCCTGCATGGCGACCCCATTGAGATGGCAGCGGGATGTAACAGGGGCTTCCTGCGCGTGTTCAAGACCTCAAATTTTTTATCCGCTCACCATGTTTCTGATACTGCCGGTGAGCAGCCTCATCTGACTGGGCCATTCTTTGTTTTGATGTGCCTGGGCGCGGCGCTGATCACGGTCTTCCCCGAGATTGCACTCTGGCTCCCTCAGGTCTTGTTTGCGTGACCATTTAAAACGAGCCGCTTCGTTTGCCCGTCGGAGCGGCACGCAAGCCGCACAATGGTCAGTTTAAGGCGATGATGAGGAGGGCAAAATATCAACTCAAGGTTGTTCATGATATGGCGGCCTTAAGGCCACTTTATGCTCAGGCTGTTAAATGAAGGCCTAATATATTTGCTTTGCAGAATGTTGCACATCGCGTCGATTGCCTCCAAGACATCCGCCCAAGCCAAGTTGCGGCCCTTCGCGGGGCGATGGCATGGAGATGCTGAACTCTAGCGGCGGCGCGATTTCCACCGCCGGTGCCTCAACGGCCTATACCTCGAGCCTGTGCCATCGAAGGGCTCAGCGGACTGCCGAGCAGGGGGCATCTCCCCAGAGTTTCGCATGATTGGCTGCTTGTGCTGTTGGATGAAATAGGTATGGTTTTCAGCGGAACCTATAAAGGTAAAGGAATTGCGATGACCTGTCTTTTTGTACAAGTACGCTGTCGGCCCGGTACGGCCTATGACGTCGCCGCGCAAATCGTGATGCGTGAAATTCATTCTGAGCTTTATTCCACCAGCGGCGATTTTGACTTAATGTTGAAACTTTATCTGCCAAATGATGAGGATATTGGGAGGTTTATAAATGACAATTTGCTCAACATTGACGGCATCGAGCGCACTTACACGATTCAAACTTTCAAGGCATTTAAATAGAGTGGCTCCTCTTGGGCGGTGATTGCCCATAGATCGCGGCTAAATCACGCTTACAAAATTTGCACTGCTCCACATATCAATATCCAGATAATTGCCTTGCAATACCGCGAGCTCACTCACACTGAGGTCTCCAGTCATCGTCGAAGCAGCATACAAGCGCTGTTCTGCTCCGGTGTCTTGACTGTCCGCGCACAGCAAGATTGACTTCGATTGTCCAGATAGGTTCAAATTCGTGAGGCTCCCAGTTTTGAGCTCCCGCGCCACAGCCTCTGAGGTGTCGAGATTTGCACCAACAACACGCACAATAGCCGCGGCGATGTTTAACTCAGGCACATTGGTCACAGAAATCAGTGGCAAGAAATCAAAACCGCCTGGCAGGAGATCGCCCAGATCAAGGCAATCACCGCTGCCACCTTGCTTGAAACCGTATAGTGTATCGGCGCCATCCGCTGTGCTTTCAGCACTAAACCTCACGGTATCCCGCGCCTGGACGTCTTCCGACAGGTCTATGATGTCGGCACCCGTGCCGGACATGACACTGTCACCGCCTTCACCGGCAAAAATACGATCGTCGCCGCTCCCGCTGCTCAGCGTGTTGTCGAATGCGTTGCCAATAATAGTGTCATTGCCGGACCCTGTTGTCGCGTTCTCAATCAATGAACCATTTGAAATCGTCAGTTGATTTGCCGAGGTGATATAAGCAGATTTTGAACCGACAAAGCTGTGACCACCAGAGCGCAAATCTACAAATACGTTTTGACTGCCTTGATAGGCGACTGTATCTCGCCCACCGCCATCAACAATAAAAACACCCGAAGAATTCGAAAATGTATAGGTATCGTCTTCCGAGCGGTATGATGGGTTCACACCATAAAGCTCTGTTAATGCCATGAGATCCAAAACCCTTGCACCCCCAGAGAATGTAGCTGGCTCAAGATTGTAAGACATAACAGTGTAACTGCTTATATCCTCACGAGAGCCAAGCACATTCGTATTATCGCCGTCGGCTTCAAAGGGATGTTTGAGACCAAGCGCATGATAAATCTCATGCAGAATGACTTCATAATCGAGATTAGTGATCTTAGCTCCACTAAAACGGGGGGCCACGTTATCATCGGATATAAAAACATCCATGCCGACTTCAAAGTCTGGATTCGGGAAATAAGCAAAACCAACTGTTTCAATTTGGCTACTTACGCCTATTGCAACAACGTTCATGTCTAATGGGTCGGTAACCTCAACAAATGAAACATTTAGATAGGCCTCTAATCGATCAAAGATTTCCCTCCCAGCGGTTTGCAGTATCGCGTTTGCCGTTTGCCAACCTATGACTTCCGTCTGCTCGTAGGGCGGTTGCACGACTGGAAATGAATACTCAATTACACGCGAATATCGCTCCAACATCGGTTCAACCGAGCGTTCAGGAGCATCCATAAGCAACGACGCCGTCCAATAGGGTTGCAGCAGTTCGGCTTCTAAAACCTTGAAATTTAGATCAACCGAAACAGGAGGTTCGTAATTTGCGGGTGGTGGAACATAGGACCCTAAGGATCCGCCGCCTCCCTGCTCACCGCCACCGCCGCAGCCCGCGAGGCCAAATAAAGCCAGTCCAGAATAGGTTTTAAGATGTGCTTGCGACTGTTGTTTCACTTTGGTCTGCTCTGCTTCAGAGCCAGAGATAAATTTTTTTACCAGCGCGGCAATTTGCAACCTGCTGTCCTTAGAACTTACAGCCATCTTCTGTCCTTAAATCAACATTCATGCCATCCGATCCAGATATCGGACATTGATACAAGATGAACCTTATTTCAATTTCTGGCGAGATGCTAAGATGAAATGTATCATATCTAATTATGTGAAAGACATTCGTAAAATCTCTCTAAAACCCGAGATCCTACGCGCCTTAAGTCTGCCATGCGGCCTGGAATTTGTCCCCATAGCATCCAAAAGTGAGGTTTACGACGGGCCACAACACTTGCGTCTGAGTCTCTTCACCGCAAAATGATGCATTTAAGATTTCTCAAAACGCGTTCTGTTGCGGCATTATAGGGGCAATATATTGCCGGATGATGCCCATTCCGGCGAACATTTGAGCACCGGGGTATCGGCGACATCCGCCCCATTATCACTGACAAGAGTGTCAGGACTGCCGAGACAGCTCACGAGGGTCTCGATCTCACGAACAACCGTCTTACCCCTCGTCCAAACTCTCTTATCAAAAGCATATATTTGCCGCGACATGCCCAGACTAAAGTGCAAAAATAAGTTGCATTGGGACGCCAAGCGCACCCGTCCCGTCTGTGCACCCTAAAGCTGTGCCTCTGATAATATTTTATGACCCATCATTGCGATGTGTCTGCGTGATCACTCTTGGCCGGGGGGAGCATAACCAAGTTTGGCGGCAGCAGAGATAGATTTGTCGATATTGAACTCTGGCATCACCATCAGATCGTCAATCGCCCCAGAGAGCCTAACTGTGGCGGCAATCGCTGAGGCGGTTTCGACAGAGTCCAATTCCATTTCAACAAGCACATCAAAATGACCTTGCAAAAATGTAAGATTATTGAGCTTGCCACCGGCGCCTTTGGCCATGTCCTCCATGGCTTGCCGACGTGCCGCATAGCTGCTTTTCAAAAGACCCGCCAAGCCGTCGTCGTTAAAGGCCGCTAAAAAGAATACTTTCATAGTTTACCTCCTAATTTGAGCGGTCGGGCATCGCCTGACCGGGCTGACACTTGAAGTGAGGATCAGCCAGGTCTGGCCCGTCGACCATTTGTTTTTGGCCAACCATGGGCCATGCTGCCGTTGGTGGCGCGGCTCAACTGTGAGCAGTCGTCCAGGCTCCAAAGTTCTTTGCCGATACGGTGACTTCATAGCCGATGAACTCAATGTCTCCATTTACCCAGCCATCATGGCCCGGAGCGAAGGTATATGCGTCGCCCGCATGTACGGTGATTTCAGCCCCGTCATCATGTACCACAGTCATTGAGCCCTGAACGACAACGCCGACATGGGCTGCTTGACAGCTATGACCACCCACCAAAGGTTTGACGCACTCGGACCACTTCCAGCCCGGTTGAAGCACCAATTTGGTGGCGGTCGCCACACCCAGATCAACCGAAGCTGAATGAGTTTTGTCCGGCTCTTTCAAAACATCGGGATTGGTGAATGATTTACTTGCTAAGGATTTTGACATTACGCTTCTCCAAACTTTCTGTTGATGGAGAAAGTCTGAGGCAGCGCATAATGAAAATCTATGTTAAATCATGCAGTGGTTTTGTCCTGAACCCACCCAAACGCAGCGCCAAAGGCCGCAACCGCGGAGCGCCATGACCTGCCCCCCAAGGGTCGCTCATTGTAATTTCTCCAGGAATAAAGGAGCCCTTCACAGCTGACTTTACGACTTAACGTTCTAATTTGTCGCGCAAACTGTAATAGGTCATTCCCACAGCAATCATCATGCTGCCGAGTGTTCGACCCACGGGCAGGCTCCAGTGCCTGCAATTTTCGAACACCGCAAATTCTGAGGGATCGCCCATGATACATTCTGCGGTGATCTCCGCGAGAATGTGGCTGAGCGCAATTCCGTGTCCGCTGTAACCTTGGACGTAAAAGACGTTCGAGCCGATGCGCCCGACCTGGGGAATGCGGTTTAGGACGATGCCATCCACCCCTGACCAACTGTAGTCGATTTCAATGCCCTTGAGGCGTGGGAAGGTCCGCTCCAACGCCGGTCGCAACTCCCGTGCAACGTCTTGGCTGTCGCGGCCCGAGTAGTTTGTGCCGCCGCCAAACATGACTCGATTGTCAGCTGTCAGGCGATAGTAATCCAACACGAAACGCCCGTCATAGACCGCAAGGTTATGCGGATTGATCGCGGTTGCATCTTCAACAGAGAGCGGCGAAGTCGCCATATTCGCGAGTGAGGCGGGGAACAGTTTGCCGCTCAGTTTCTTTTGTTCAAGCAAATGATAGGCGTTGCCCGCGAGCATAATTTTGTCGGCGCGCACGGAGCCATTCGCAGTGCGCACCACGGGTTTTGATCCGTGTTCGATTTTGACAACTTTGCTGTTCTCAAAGACCTTCCCGCCCAGTGATTCCACGGCTTGCGCTTGTCCCAGACAAAAATTCAAGGAATGGAGGTGCATGTTTTTTCGGTTCAGTAACCCGCCAATATAGAGGTCCGTTTCAAGATAGGCGTGCATATCCGCCTTAGAGACCATGGTGAGGTCATCGGACATTCCATGCCTACCGCCTTGGTCGTAAGTGCTCTGCAATTCGGCCAATTGCCCATGCGTCAGCGCTGTTTGCATATGTCCGAATTTGAGATCGCAATCGATACCATATTTGGCGATCCGCTTTCGGATAATATCATGCCCGCGCCATCGCAGCTCCCACACATAGTCTGCCGCTTTGTCCCCAAGCGTGCGGCGAAACTCGCGCTGCATAGCTTTGTCACCAGACAGGCTACCAGTGATTTGACCGCCATTGCGCCCAGAAGCACCCCAACCAATTTGGTTGGCCTCGCAGAGCACAACACTCAGGCCGCGTTCTGCGAGCTCAAGCGCAGTTGCCACGCCGGTGAAACCGCCGCCAATAATGGCGACGTCAGCGGCGATATCTGATGTGAGCTGCGCAAAACCCGCAACCGGGTTTGCGGTGGCCGCATAATAGGATGAGATATGTTTCATTGGTGATCACGGATGGGCATGGTCTTCTCACAATCCAAATTTGTCTTTAAATCCGTAGTACCAAGAGCCGATTATGGAATATGGCACGCGGAACATGCGGCCCCCCGGGAATGGGATGTAGGGCACTTTTTCGAACACGTCATAACGGCTTGCATCGCCGGAAATCGCTTCAGCCAAGATGCGTCCAAACGTATGTGAACCCGTGACGCCATGCCCTGAATAGCCATGTGCGAAATAGGTGTTGTTGTTGAGGCGGCCCATTTGCGGCACGCGGCTAAACGACAGCGCAAAGTTACCGCTCCAAGCGTACTCAATCTTGGTGTTCGCCAGCTCAGGGAATACTTTGTTCATGTTCTTGCGGAGCTTGGCCTCGATATCGCGCGGATCCGCGCCACCGTAGACGGTGCCACCGCCAAACAGGAGCCGATTGTCTGCGGACAAGCGGTAGTAGTCCAAGATGTAGCGGATATCCTCGACGCATGTGTCAGTTGGCAAAAGGCGTTTGGCCATTTCGACCGAGAGCGGCTCGGTCGCCATCACCTGTGTCGATACCGGCATCACGCGGGATGCCAGTTTTGGGACAACTTTGCCAAGGTAGGCGTTGCCGCAAAGCACAACAGTTTTACAGGTGATGGTGCCTGCCTCAGTTCTAACCACGGGGCGGGCGGCTTCATAGTCGACGTCAACAACAGGGGACATTTCAAAAATCGTACCGCCGTTTTTTTCAAAGGCGTCGGCCTCGCCCAAGGCAAGGTTAAGCGGATGCATGTGACCACCCGCGTGGTCGATCATTCCGCCCGCATAGATATCGGAGCCCACATATGCGCCGATTTGGTCTTTATATACCATTTCTTGCGTGTTTAATCCGTAGCCCTGCCATAGTGCCAAACGCTCTTCAAGTTCGCGCATATGGGCATCGGTGCAGGCCGTGAACAGGTTTGTGGGCTTGTAGTCGCATTGGATATCGTAAGTCTTAATGCGCTCGCGAATAATTTCGCCGCCTTCCATGACCAGACCAGCGACAAAATTTGCTGTATCCGTGCCGTACCTGCGTTTGATGGTTTGCAACGACGCGTTCAGGCCGTTGACGACTTGGCCGCCGTTGCGCCCAGATGCGCCCCAACCAATGCGCGCGCCCTCGACAATCACCACGTTATGACCCCGCTCAGCAAGGTGTAAGGCTGTCGATAGCCCAGAGTACCCCGCGCCAACAACACAGACATCAAACATGTGATCGCCCTCAACGGCGGGACGCAGACTGCGTGTATTCGCAGATGCGGCGTAGTAGCTTGTGGTGTGATCACCAGTTCCAGCATAAGATAGGTGTGCGTTCATCAGACAGTCTCCAAATATGCGTGATATTCTGCTCCAGATACAATGCCGAGGAAGTGCGTCAATTCTTGATGTTTCGCTTGCGCATAGAGCCGCACCAAGAGCGGGTCGAGAATCCGAGCAATGGTTGTGCCTGAGCTGAAGGCAACGATCGCCGTCAACCAATCCAGCGGCAGCTGTGGTGCATTCGCTTCATAAGCGTTACCTCTCAACGGCGGGGGCGGCAGAATTTTATCTTCAATCCCGATGAGCGCTGCTCCTAGAATAACGGCGAGCATCAAATAGGGGTTGGCATCTGCGCCTGAAACGCGGTGCTCAATACGCCGCGCGGCATGTGGTCCGCCCGGAATGCGGATCGCGCAGGAGCGATTTTCGTAACCCCATGCCGCACTTATTGGCGCAAAAGATCCAGGCCGCATGCGACGGTAACTGTTTTGATGGGGGGCGAAAATCAGCGTGCTTTCTTGCATCGCCTTGATCAAACCACCGACAGCAAACTGTAAAGCCTCAGAGCCTTTGTCGGTACCGTCATCAAAGATATTCTTGCCATCTTCGTCCACAACAGAGAAGTGCACGTGCAAACCGTTGCCAGCGGTATCCCCAAATGGCTTCGCCATAAATGTCGCGTGAAACCCATGTTGACGCGCGATGCTTTTGACGATGGTTTTAAACAAAAGCGCATCATCAGCGGCCTTCATTGCATCCGCGGTGTGAAGCAAATTGATCTCATATTGCCCCGCGCCACCTTCTGATACAGCCGAGTCAGCTGCGATGCCGTGGGCATTACACGCCACATAGATATCGTCAAAAAAATCACTCAGCGCATCCAGTTCGGACACCGATAGAATATTGTCCATCGCCAATGGTCTGTGCGCGTCTGGCAGGGTAGGCGTCCGCGGAATTCCATTTGTTACAGAGGTCAAATAAAATTCCATTTCCATGGCAACAACCGGTGTAAGACCCTTTTCTTTGAAACGTTTCAGAACCGTCGCCAATGCCTGACGGGAATCTGCGCCAACGGGCGTGCCATCCTCCTTGCCCAGCATCACTTGAAGAAAGCCCGAGGGCTTTTCGTCCCAAGAGCGTGTTATGACGCCACGGGCCGTTGGGACGCAAACACCATCTGCATCGCCGCTGTCCAAGACCAACTCACTGTCTTCAATGTCGCGCCCGAAAATATCGAGCGTGCAGGCCGACTGAGGCATGCGAACGCCGCTGCTCAAGGCATTTTTCAATTGATCGACAGGAATGCGCTTGCCGCGCAATACGCCATTGATGTCGCAGACCGCTACCGTAATTGAGTCGACATCTGGGTTTTTCGCCAGCCATTCTTGTTCGTTTAGGGATGTCATAGTGTGAGCCTTACTGAGGTTTTGTATGTGAAATTATTGTTGGCTTGCCGCGATGTTCTATTCAAACGTCGCGTAGATCTTGGTGACGTTTTCATTGGATTTCCAAACGCCAGAAAAGCCTGACGGAATGACGAAAGCGTCGCCCTTCATATGGGTGGTTTGGGTGCCATCTGCGCCCGTTAATGTCACGCTGCCCTCCACGATCACACAAAGCTCGTCCTCAGTGTAATTGACAGAAATCTCGCAGGGCTCACTGCTCCAGTGACCCACATGAAACTGGCCCGTGCTATTGGAGAAGGCATGCCTGAGTGTGGTGGTGCTTGCGCCTGAAATCAACTTTTCAGGAGCAATCTCGCCCAGAGTTGGGGTGTCGCTTGTGTTGATTGAAATCACTTTAGTCATAGGAACCTCATAATTTGTCGCGCATTGAAAACCACAGCATCGCAAGGATCAGCAGCGGCTGGCGCATAAGTCGGATACCCGGAAATTTGGGGGTTGGGATTTGGGACATGATGTCAAACCGCTCGGCCTGTCCTGCGATGGCTTCGGCGGCAATCTGGCCTGAGAGCGTGCCAAGCGCCACGCCTTGGCCAGAAAAGCCAGACATGCTGAGCACATTGCCGGAACCATAGCGTGCAAAATGCGGCAGGCGGTTCATGGTGATGCCCAAGGTGCCTCCCCAAGCATAGTCAATCTTGGCGTTTTTGAGTTGGGGAAAAATGCCCAGCATCGGTTTTCTCACTTGGGCAGCGATGTCATTGGGGAACTTGTAGCTATAGCTCTCGGTGCCGCCAAAAAGCATCCGATTGTCGTCACTGAAGCGAAAGTAATTCACCACGAATCTTGAGTCTGCCACTGCGATATTCTTGGCCAAAACCGATGCGCGCACCGCGTCAGACAAGGGTTCGGTTGCAATGATGTAATTGTTGATCGGCATCACGCGGTGGGTCACATCCGCATTCAAGTCACCGATGTACCCGTTGCAAGCCAAGACAACATATTTCGCGGAAATGCGCGCAGCCTCGGTTTTCACGAGGACCGAGGAACCATGCTGTATGGAGGTAACGCGGCTGCGTTCATGTAGTTTTGCGCCAGCGTTTTGCGCCATGCGCGCGAGGCCCAGTGCAAATTGCAACGGATCAATATGGCCCGAGCGCGTGTCTAAGCTACCGCCATAATAGGATTGAGATTGCACAAGCGCTTGCATCTCTTCTTTATCCAAGAATGAGATATGCTCATAAGCGTATTTCGTGCGCATTTTTTCCACATAGGCGCGGGAATGCTGGACGTAGCGCGCGCGGTGATCGGCATGTGCGATGCCCGGGTGAAACTCTGCGTGTACGAGGTCGGATTTGGACAGATCACGCACGCATTCCACGGCTTGCATGCCAATGTTCCAAAGCTCTCGTGCACGGTCGTCGCCGAACATTTTTTCAAGTTCATCTTGATCAATGCGCTGCCCTTGGCCAACCTGCCCACCGTTGCGACCAGAGGCGCCAAACCCGATGCGTTGCGCTTCAAGCAGGTGCACATTATATCCCCGCTCGGCAAGGTGGAGCGCCGTCGAAAGACCCGTATAACCCCCGCCAATGACGCAAACATCGCAGCTAAGATCGCCCAGCGCCGGCGCCGTGTCCGCAATCGCCGTGATATTGCTTGCATAGAACGACGGTGGGTAAGCCCCCGCTTTATCGTTTGCCGAAAGGAGGTCCATCAGACGTTCAACAGCAGGTGCCGCCGCTCCCAAGGAGAAATTTCGCGTTGATATTCTTCATTTTCCGCGCGCTTCAAGCCCAAAAAGAGTTGGCAAAATTCAGTGCCGAGCACATCCCACAGCTCAACCGCCTCTTCAAAAAGTTTGAGGACCCGGCGTAATACGTGACCTGGGGCGAATTGCAGATTGTGACCATCGCGGGTTTTCATGTCGCAGATGATTTGGATGGATGGATCGTCGCTCCAAGGAAGGACGGTGGCTGTGGACATGTCAGGAATGAGCGTAACATCTTTTTCGAGCCACTGATCCACAATGTCCATATCCACATATGCGCCGGATATCGTCTGGAAAAACAATGAGACCGGCAAAAAGAAGGACTCTTCTGGTTTGAACTTGTCAGAGGGCATCGCTTTACCACGGGACGTGCCTGCGATATCGGGGATGATGATCTCCACCTCGTCGATTCCACGACCTTCCAGGTCGTTTTGGACGTGCTCCGACAATTGGGTGATCCACGTCGGCCTGGGCGATGCTGTCTCTCGGCGGTTCATTGGCTTATACTATAATTTTGATCAAATATAGCCGCAGAGGGTTCAGCCACAAGCATTACGCCCTGTTCAAGGTCTTCTCTCATTGCTGACGCGGCCAGTTCGGTATTTTGGTTCAAAAGGGCGCCTAGGATATCAGCGTGTTTATCGGGTAAGTTTGCGGTGCCATAACGGCCGCAAACAAAGCGCAAACTTGGACCGACCTGTAACCAAAGCGACTGCGCAATGCGCATCAAGACCGGAGAGTCGGCGAGCTCATAAATGCCAAAGTGAAAATCCTTGTTGTTTTGGAGGTACGCATTGATATCCCCCGACTGGATCGCAACATTTATCGCTCTGTCAATTTCATGCAAGCTATTAATATGCTGTTCTGTTACGTTTTTAACCGCTCTTCGCGCCAGCTCGGGCTCGACACTCAACCTTAAAAAGTAAATATCATCCAGCTGTTTTTGGGTTAAAATGGGCACGATGACACGTCGATTTCCCAGTGTTTCCAACGCACTTTCGGAGGTTAACCGGCGAATCGCTTCGCGAATAGGTGTCATCCCCACGCCAAATTGTTCTGCAAGACCTTGTATCGTCATCGGTTGACCAGGTGCAAACCGACCCAACAGAATCCCGTCGCGCAAAGCTTCGTAAACAGCTTGATGCTCTGGCATCTTGTGGTCCACTTGCATAACTTTTGACCTTTTGAGACTGGGTGGAGTGCGTTTCCTTCCATCCATAATCACAAATAACTTGCTTTTGTCAAACTTTTGATCAAAAGTTTTTCAAACGACAATCAAACTGGGAGACCTCTATGAAACTGATTACCTCACTGTCGACAATCGCACTTTGTGTTGCGGTTCAGTCGGCGTCCGCAGAAGAAGTCCGCATCTATAACTGGTCGGATTATATTGACGAAGAATTGCTTGCAAAGTTTGAAGCTGAAACAGGCATCAATCTGGTCTATGACGTGTTCGACAGCAACGAAGTTCTTGAAACAAAGTTGCTTGCTGGTAGCTCAGGCTATGACGTCGTTGTGCCAACAGGCACGTTCTTGGAGCGCCAAATCCAAGCGGGCGTATTTCAAAAGCTCGACCCGAGCAAATTGCCAAATTACGGCAACGCATGGGAGCTGATCAAATCGCGCACCGCGCAATACGACCCAGACAACGCTTATTCCGTGAATTACATGTGGGGTACGACTGGCCTTGGCGTGAACGTCAACAAAGTCGCTGAAGTTCTTGGTGCAGATGCGCCAATCAATTCACTGGACCTGGTCTTCAAGCCTGAAAACATGGAAAAACTTTCGACCTGTGGCGTCTATTTCTTGGATGCACCAACAGAGATGATCCCAGCGGCTTTGGTGTACCTCGGGCAAGACCCCAATTCCCATGATCCGGACGTTTTGGCGATGGCTGAATCTGTGATGGCCCCCATTGCGCCCTATGTCACAAAATTTAATAGCTCAGAGTATATTAATGCCCTGGCAAATGGTGACATCTGTGTAGCCTTCGGTTGGTCGGGCGACATTCTTCAGGCGCGTGATCGTGCCGCAGAAGCTGAAAACGGTGTTGAAATCGCATATAATGCACCGTCTGAGGGCGCTTTGATGTGGTTTGACCAAATGGCGATCCCCGCAGATGCACCAAATCCAGATGCGGCTCACAAGTTCATCAATTTCATGCTGGACGCCCAGAACATGGCGGCCGCGTCCAACTATGTTTATTATGCAAACGGGAACCTTGCATCGCAGGAATTTTTGATTGAGGACGTGATTGGTGATCCCGCGATCTACCCTGATGCGGCGACACTTGAAAGGCTCTACACTGTCACAGCTTATCCGCCACGTGTTCAGCGCACGGTTACGCGCATGTGGACCACGATTAAGTCTGGCACCTAATGTTGTAGGCCCTCGTCGAAATTGTTAAAAATAACCGCATGGGGGGAGGCCTCCATGCGCGTTTAACAGGATAGCTGCAATGAACTCCGACGCCCCTTTCGCCCCTTGGCAAGATGAGACTGCGAAGCCTCTCATCGAGTTTTCGAATGTGACCAAACGTTATGGCGCATTTACCGCCATTGATCAGGTTGATTTGAAAATCTATCCGAGAGAATTTTTCGCCCTGCTTGGACCGTCAGGATGTGGTAAAACCACGCTGATGCGGATGCTTGGCGGATTTGAAACCGTTACCGAAGGGCGCATCACGATTGACGGTGTCGACATGAATGGGATCCCGCCGAACAAACGGGCCGTGAACATGATGTTCCAATCCTATGCATTGTTTCCGCACCTGACCGTTGCTGATAATTTGGCGTTTGGTTTGAAACGTTCAAAAATGCCCAAATCTGAAATTGATGGCCGCGTTGAAGAGATGCTGCGCCTCGTTCAGCTGCAAAAATTTTCTCACCGAAAGCCGCACCAATTGTCTGGTGGCCAACGTCAGCGCGTGGCGCTCGCCCGTGCATTGGCCAAAGCACCAAAATTGCTGCTTTTGGATGAGCCGCTTGGCGCGCTCGACAAGAAATTGCGACAACAAACGCAGTTCGAGTTGATGGATATTCAAGAGAAAACAGGCACAACCTTTGTGATTGTGACCCACGACCAAGAAGAGGCGATGACCGTTGCCAGCCGTATTGCGGTTATGGATAACGGCAAGCTGAAACAGGTCGACACACCAGACCGCGTTTATGAAGCGCCCAATTGCGTCTATGTTGCGGACTTTATTGGCGATGTGAATATCATTGAAGGCCAGGTGACCAAAGCACAGGGTGAAATGGCGGAATTGTCCTGGGGGCAGGGCAAATCCCCTATCCGTGGCATGGCTGGTGCGCATCTGAGCCAATCCAAATCTGGTGCTTTTGCGGTGCGACCTGAGAAGGTTGCGATCGGCACCGAGGCGCCGATGGACCGCCACAACCGCGTGACAGGCGTCGTAGAAGACATCGCCTACCTGGGAAATATGTCAACCTATTATGTGCGCATTGAAAATGGTGCTTTGATAAAATCACAAGTCGCAAATGATCGCCGGATTGCAAACCGCTCGATCACTTATGGTGATCGTGTTTGGCTGTCATGGACGGATACCGCTGGTATCGTTTTGGCATCATAGGGACGGGATCATGAATTTAGGACGCCGTCTTCTTATCACAGTGCCTTATGTTTGGCTCGTGGCATTGTTTTTGATCCCGTTTTTGATCGTTCTCAAAATTGCGTTGTCAGACTATGCCATTTCCATCCCCCCCTACACGCCCACTTTGGAAGTCGCTAAAGGCTGGGAGGGTTTTAAGGAGTTCTGGTCAAAGCTGGACTTCGAGAATTTCGTCTTTCTCTCGGAAGATTCCCTTTATGTTATGGCCTACCTGTCCAGTTTTAAGATCGCGGCAATCGCAACATTCTTGACCTTGCTGGTTGGGTTTCCCTTTGCTTATGCGATTGCAAATGCCCCGGAAGAGTGGCGTCCGAGCCTTTTGATGTTGGTGATTTTGCCGTTTTGGACCAGCTTCTTGATCCGCGTTTATGCTTTGATCGGTATTATCTCTAACGAAGGGTTTCTAAATCAGTTTTTGATGTGGACCGGCATAATTGGCGAGCCGATTGTGATCATGAATACCACCACCGCCGTCTACATTGGCATTGTTTATACCTATCTGCCGTTCATGGTCTTACCGATCTATGCCACTTTGGACAAGCTGGATGGATCTTTGTTGGAGGCAGCGCAAGACCTTGGGTGCACACGCATCGGCGCATTCTGGTCTGTCACCGTTTATTTGGCCAAGCCAGGCGTAATAGCGGGCTGTTTTCTCGTCTTCATTCCGGCCTTGGGCGAGTTTGTGATCCCATCACTCTTGGGCGGATCGCGCACTCTGATGATTGGTAAAGTGCTGTGGGAAGAGTTCTTCTCTAATCGTGATTGGCCTGTGGCCGCAGCCGTTGCAGTTATCCTGTTGCTTGTGCTGATCATCCCAATCGTATTGTTCCAGCGCAATGAGCAAAAGCAGCGCGAGGCAGGCAAATGAGAAAACAATCCTGGTTTAACACTGTCTCACTGACCTTCGGATTTGCATTCTTGTATATTCCGATGATCTTCTTGGTGATTTTCAGCTTCAATGAATCCAAGCTCGTGACCGTTTGGGCTGGCTTTTCCACCAAATGGTATGGCGAACTGATGCGCAATGAGGCGTTCCTAGAAGCGGCATGGGTCACCATAGAAGTGGCTGTAATGTCGTCGACGATCGCAACAGTCTTGGGCACCATGGCCGCATTCGTGTTGGTCCGCGCCGGTCGTTTCCGTGGCCGCACCTTGTTCTCGGGCATGATCTACGCGCCACTTGTGATGCCCGAAGTCATCACCGGCCTGTCGCTCTTGCTGCTGTTCATCGCAATCGGCTTGGATCGCGGTGTGGTGACAATTGTATTGGCGCACTCCACTTTCTCGATGTGTTATGTGTCGGTCGTCGTGTCTTCGCGCATGGCCTCCTTCGACGAAAGCTTGGAAGAGGCGGCGCTTGATCTGGGCTGTACGGCCTGGGACGCCTTTAAATCCGTCACCTTGCCAATTATTGCGCCGGCTGTGGCGTCTGGTTGGCTCTTAGCCTTCACGCTGTCACTTGATGACCTCGTGATTGCCTCTTTCGCGGCGGGTCCTTCGTCGACGACGCTGCCGATCAAAATTTATTCCTCGGTGCGTTTGGGTCTTAGCCCCGAGATTAACGCATTGTCGTCGATGATTATTGGCTTGGTTACGATTGGGGTTCTGGTATCGTCAATCATGTCCAAACGCTCCATCCAAAAGCAAAAGCGTGATGAATTGCTCGCGGTTCAATAAACGCCAACAGCCTCCATAGTCTCACGGCAATTGGTGTCGCCTTGAGATTTCGATCAGCAACGCATTTTGACATGATCCGGATATAGATGGGTTTCTCAAATGTTTGAGTGCCCAATGTCAAATCGTGTGCAAATATAGATCATAGTCCACATCTGAAATGGTGCGGGCAACGCGAGCATATTCGGCGGCCTTTACCGCAACAAAGGTGCGATGCATTTCCTCCCCCAAGGCTTCCTTTAAAAAGCCCGACGCCTTTGCTGCGGCAATCGCCGCGTTCCAGTCGCTTGGTATAGTGTTGGTCGTCTCTGCGTCATATCCATTGCCAGTGGTTTCCGGGCCAGGGTCAATCTGTTCGCAGATACCTTTGCGCATGGCGGCCAGTACCGTTGCGGCCACCAGATAGGGGTTGGCATCCACTCCCGAGAGGCGATGTTCGATCCTTCGCGCAGACCGCGCGCCTGCTGGAATGCGGACGGCGACAGAGCGGTTGTTGACTCCCCATGTCGGTGCAACCGGTGCATAGCTTTGATTGGCAAAGCGCCGCCAGCTGTTGGCGTGTGGGGCAAAGACCAGCATGCTCTGTGCCATCGTGGCGAGCTGGCCGCCAATGGCGTGGCGCAACATGTCGCTCCAGCCTTGGCCCGGTTCTTCGGCCAGCACATTATGCCCCGCATCATCGCATAGGCTTATATGGAGGTGCATCCCAGATCCGGCGAAATTCGCAAGCGGCTTTGCCATGAAACAGGCCACAACTCCGTGCCGACGCGCCTGTGCCCGGACGATCCGCTTGAGGCGCACCAAATCATCAGCAGCCTGCATGATATCCGAGCGGTGGTGCAGCGTCAGCTCATATTGCCCCGGCGCATATTCTGAAATCAGCGTCTCAACCGTGATACCGGCCAAGGCCGCCGCGGCATAGATATCCGTAAACAGTGGCTGCATTCCAATCAGATGATCTACGGAATAGACCTCGGTCTTTCGGGAGCGGCGCCCGTCCAGCACATCGCGCGCGGGCTGCACCTGCCCTTCGCTGTCGCGTTCAGGGTCCAGCAGGAAAAACTCCAGTTCAAGCGCCGCAACAGGATGCAGGCCAAGCGCGGCCATCGCATCGATTTGACCGCGCAATGCATGGCGGGGATCAGACAGCATTGGTGTGCCGTCAAGATGATATTGCGACAACAAGAGTTCCGCTCGGGCAGGCTTTGTGCCATATTGCGCGACCAGCGAGCCTGGCACAGGCCATGCGCGAAGATCACCGTCGCCTGTGTCCCAGATTAGGCCGGTCTCGTCGACATCCTCGCCCACAACGTCCAGCCCAAGGATAGAAATCGGCAAATGTCGCCCATTGGAATAAAGCCCCTCCAATTCGTGACGGCGTATGATCTTTCCGCGTCCGATGCCGTTGGAATCGAGCAGAACGATGTCGATGGCTTCTATGTCTGGGTGCGCAGCAAGAAAATCAGTTGCTTCTTGCAGCGATGCGCCCGATGGGCAAATATTAGGCATCTGTGCCCCCTTTGAGTTCCGTCACGACTTCCGTGAAAGCTTCGATCAATCTGTCGATCTGGCGAACCGTGGTGACAGGGCTGACCAGCATCATGTTGTGGAAAGGGGCTATCAGGCAGCCACGGTTTAACAGGCCGAGATGCACCGCAGCTTCAACTGCGGGATGATGTGCCGCTGCCGCTTGGGTGCCGTTCAACAGCGGGCCTGGCGCACAGATGAATTCCACACGCGCACCCACCCGAACAACGTGCCATGGCAAACCCGCCTTTGCAATCGCATGGTCCAGTCCCTTAGCCAGCCGTGCCGCCCCTGCTCCCATATGGGTGAAGGCCTCGGGCGTCGCAACTTTTGACAGGGTTGCCTCAAGACAGGCAAATTGCATCGGGTTGCCGGCCAAAGTCGTGCCCATACCAGAATGGCCCGAGGGGCGCTCCGCGTCATAGGTTTGGAACCGCTTTGCCACAGCGTCGGTCATACCCCACAGGGCGGTAGGCATGCCCCCGGCGACACATTTGCCGATCACTAACATATCCGGGGCAAGCCCGTTTTGACCCGTGTAGCCGCCGTGCCCCGTTGATTGCGTATGTGTTTCATCAATGATCAGCAACGCGCCATGGGCATCGGCAAGGGCGCGCAAACCTTCCAGAAACCCAGGCTGCGGCAGGACCATGCAGGAGTTTGTCATCACAGGTTCGGTCAGGATCGCAGCCACATCGCCATGAGCCAGCGCGGCCGCAACGGCCTCCAGGTCGTTGAATTCAACACAGACAGCCCCTTCGAGCAGATCAAAGCATTGCCCAACCAAACCGGCGCGCGCCGCAGTCTGGCCTGCCTGCAGTTCGACCATCGTGTCCTCCAGCGTGCCGTGATAGCAGCCGTTGAACACCAGAATCTTACGGCGCCCCGTGAGCGCTCGGGCAACGCGCAAGGCGTTGCGGTTTGCATCCGTGGCGCTAAGCGTCATTTGCCAGATGAAATCGCCGAAATGCGCAACCATCAGCGCTCCGGCCCTCAACGCCGCCTTTGAAGGCAGCATATAGGTCAAACCACGGCGCGCCTGACGCCTGATCGCACGGGCCACTGCGGGGGGAGAATGGCCAAACATCGACCCCGTATCCCCGAGGCAAAAATCATCCAACTTGTGACCGTCAATGTCGATCAGCCGCGCGTCTTTTGCCTTTTTCACAACCAACGGAAAAGGAGAGGGCCAGTCCCGCATCCAATGCATAGGCACTCCGTTCAGCCAGGGCGCCGCCCCAGCATCCAATGCGGCCCGGCTGCGTGGACGATCGGTCATAAAACGGGCGGTTTCCTTGGTTCGAAAGTCTTCAAGCAGATGGGTCTGAATACCAGCTATGGACGCCTGCGAAGAAGCATGTGAAATATCCGACAAAATGTCTCCTAAAATTCTGGCGCGTAACTCTTTTTCGGTGCAATTGCATTGCCGAAAGCCTGTTGCCAGGCAGGAGCAGGAAGCCCTGAAAACTCTGACCCGTCAACCCAATTCGGATCAAAATGGCGGCACAAATCTATTGGAATGACAGCGCTGGCCAATTCCAAGCCAAGGGTGAGGTAACCATCCTTCGCCACACCGGAACTGGATCTGTCCTGTGATAGGTCTGGTCTCGTTAGAGCGCTGTTTGCTATGCAGGAGATATGAACTGGCAATATGATACCCAGATAAGTGTTGCCGTGATGCTTGCGGATGGCCACGACCAGCGGATTAACGCGGCCGCAGGTCGCGTGTTCTAAATAATTTTTAATTTTCCATATTTAGTTTGTAAATTGAATGATCATACCATATTATGTCGTATCATAATAGGTTTTAGGCTCAGTGTAGATCATGATAAGTCATCTGGGATTGACTAAATTATTTTGGATATCATTGGCATTTGCTTATTCCTTTGTGATACTTGCAGCTTATTCAATCTTAACCCTCCCCGAAAATACATTCAGTTCTGACAGTTCCGAACACGTTATGGCTGCTGTAAAACTTTCGTATGTGAGGTTGTCACTCTCTGTTGTTAGTTTGGTGGTTTATCCAATCCTGCTGTTTAGCTCTCTAAAATATACCAAGTATGTTACAATCGCATTAACTGCTTGGGCGATCGCTATCTACATCGACGATCATTTAGTTCTGTACAGAATTATAGAATATCCTGAACGGGGTATTGTTGTTTTTATACAATCCATTCGCCCAATCTTCTTGGCGAGCTTATTATGGATGAGCTTTGAACTCACTTTTACTCGGTCGAAAGTGCGTTAGCAGCATGGCAGATAAGAAATTAAACGATACAGAAATTGGCGCTATTCTGGAAGCTTTCGCTGAAAGCAGGGATGTTAAAGTTGATTCAAAAAATCAAAGCCGGACATTTAAGTTTCTCATCGTATTTATTAATTTTTATGTCTTGGGATTTATAATAATTTACTATTTTTTAAGGTACAATTTGCTACAAGCGGTTGATAATGGCTTAATGACCGAGGAGTTCTTCATTGTCTTCGACGGACGGGCTCAAATAATGTTTTGGTTTTTAGTTTTTATAAATATGGGGGCCTATTTCAATATTGGATTTAAGATCATTTCATTAATAGCACTTGTTTATCTTTTAAGTAGCACAGTTGATAATGCAGTTATCTTTTCTGGCCTAGTGAGTTTTGCTGACCGCCCGTATTTTTCGATGTTTGTAGCCTCTCGACCGATAATAATTATTGCTATTGCTTGGATGGGCTTGTCCCATAAAAATGGGCTTGAAGGTGATTAAGAACGAGCTTCTCAATGACCAAACTCTGAACCATCCCACAGCACCAACTCAGCATCACCTGCGGCCTCTGTAAGCTCCATACGATGCTAGAGGGCAAACCTCTTAGCTGCAGTAGGAGGCGACACCATAGCCCACGAGCTACGGCATAGTGGCAGATGCCATAACTGTGGTGTGAAGGGTAATACCGCGTATCAGATCGTTTACCACGGATATTTTTGATGTTGCGATCTATGGTGTTGGGGTTAAGCGAAACGAATGTGTGTGGGGTGACCGTGTCGGGACGCAGATATTTTGACATCAAAATAAGCTATATAAGGCTTAATAGTAAAGCTGGCGTCCCCTGAAGGATTCGAACCCTCGACCTGCCGATTAGAAGTCGGCTGCTCTATCCAGCTGAGCTAAGGAGACGCATGCGGGCTTCCTATTACGCAATGCCGGTTTTATCTAGTAAAAACTTCATTTTCTACAGCGGCTTTTGGCTCTGTGACATCTTGCAGCCGGGGCGCTTGGCGGGGGCGATATTGGGGGGTTCAGGTGGCTGAGGAGGTGACCCTTGATCTACTTGAAAAACTGCTTAACCATGAGGCACTATACTCAAGGAGGTCCTCAAAATGGTAAAAATCTCTCTTTTCATTGCCGCTGTGGTCGTGCTGTCCGCCTGCGATGTTCCTTTCATTCCGGGAATTTAGGCAAGCCTAGGCGCTTTGTTTACCCGCCGCTGCGGTCACCTGCGCCTTTGAATGGGTTATTGCCGAAACAGGCTAGACAGATGCATCTGCGGCGGACTAGCGTTGCATAGGTTGAACGCGGATGAGGAGATCCAAAATGGCGACGTATCGTTGCGGTATTTGCAATATGGGGGTCGATGCCAGTTGCACCGATTGTAAGGAAGCGCTGGTCAATGACAATTTGACCCTGGGAGATGGCACGATTGTGCAGATCTCCAAGTGCCCAAAATGTGAAGGTAAAATCAAGTCACCGATGTGCTGCGGTGCAGATATGAGCTGCTCTATTTAGCCAGACGGCGCCTGCATGCGCTCAGATCTTGGGCAATGAACCAAGAAAAAGCCCCCACCGATGTGTCGATGGGGGCTTGTTTTTCGTACAGGGTAACCTGTCTTGGATTTACCAGTCCTCGCGCTGAACAACGCGGGTCTTGATTGGCAGTTTCATCGCAGCAAGGCGCAGAGCCTCACGGGCGACGACATCTGAGACGCCATCAATTTCAAACATAACCCGGCCAGGCTTGACTTTGGCGGACCAAAAATCAACGGAACCTTTACCTTTACCCATCCGAACTTCGGTTGGCTTTGAGGTTACGGGCAGGTCTGGAAAAATTCGGATCCAAACACGGCCTTGACGTTTCATGTGACGGGTCATGGCACGACGCGCCGCTTCAATCTGGCGCGCAGTGATGCGCTCAGGTTGCGTCGCTTTCAGGCCGAATGAGCCGAAGTTCAGGGTGCTGCCACCCTTGGCTTCGCCGTGGATCCGGCCCTTGTGCATTTTGCGGAACTTAGTGCGCTTTGGTTGAAGCATTGTTCTTCTCCTTAGCGGTCGTTGCGGCGATTGCCACCTGCACCACGTGGTGCTGGGCCATCTTGCAATTCTTGCGATTTACGATCACGCGCGGCTGGATCATGTTCCATGATCTCACCTTTGAAGATCCAAACTTTGATCCCGATGATACCATAGGCTGTTAGACCTTCAGCATGTGCGTAATCAATGTCAGCACGCAGTGTGTGCAGCGGAACGCGGCCTTCACGGTACCATTCGGTACGCGCGATTTCAGCGCCGCCCAAACGACCGGCAACATTCACACGAATGCCCAGGGCACCCATGCGCATGGCGCTTTGAACCGCACGCTTCATGGCGCGGCGGAAAGACACCCGGCGTTCCAATTGCTGCGCGATGCTCTCAGCAACCAGGGCTGCATCAAGCTCAGGCTTGCGCACTTCAACGATGTTGAGGTGCAATTCGCTGTCTGTCATTGCGGCCAGTTTGGAGCGCAGACCTTCGATGTCCGCACCTTTTTTGCCGATGATCACACCTGGACGGGCTGTGTGGATTGTGACGCGGCACTTTTTGTGCGGACGCTCAATGATCACACGGCTGACACCAGATTGCTTACATTCTTCGCCAATGAAGTCCCGAATTTTCAGGTCTTCCAACAGCAGGTTGCCATAATCTTTGGTATCTGCATACCAACGGCTATCCCATGTACGGTTGATCTGAAGACGCATACCGATTGGATTGACTTTATGTCCCATTACGCTTGCTCCTCAACCTGGCGAACCAAAATAGTCAGTTCGGAAAATGGCTTAACGATCTTGCCAAAACGACCGCGCGCCCGAGGACGACCGCGTTTCATGGTCAAGTTTTTACCGACATAGGCTTCTGCCACAACCAGCTCGTCAACATCCAAATTGTGGTTGTTTTCAGCATTTGCAATTGCAGACTGCAGACATTTCTTCACGTCATCAGCAATACGCTTCTTAGAGAAGGTCAGATCTGTCAAAGCATTGTTGACTTTTTTACCGCGGATCATCGCAGCAACCAAGTTCAGCTTTTGCGGGGATGTCCGAAGCATGCGCGCTTTCGCCATTGCTTCATTGTCAGCCACGCGGCGGGGATTTTTATCCTTGCTCATAGCTTATTTCCGCTTCGCTTTTTTATCAGCCGTGTGTCCGTAATAGGTACGGGTTGGCGAAAACTCACCAAACTTCTGGCCAATCATTTCTTCAGTCACACTGACAGGAATATGCTTCCGGCCGTTGTAGACGCCAAAGGTCAAGCCCACGAATTGGGGCAGAATTGTTGAACGACGCGACCAAATTTTGATAACGTTGTTGCGGTCGCTTTCGCTGGCAGCTTCGGCTTTCTTAAGCACGTAAGCATCCACAAAGGGACCTTTCCATACGGAACGAGACATCGATTAACGCCCCTTCTTCTTGGCGTGACGCGAGCGAATAATAAGCTTTTGTGACGCTTTGTTTTTGTTGCGCGTGCGTGCACCTTTGGTCGGTTTGCCCCATGGGGAAACCGGGTGACGACCGCCAGATGTCCGGCCTTCACCACCGCCGTGCGGGTGATCGATCGGGTTCATAACCACACCACGAACGGAGGGGCGCACGCCTTTGTTACGCATCCGGCCCGCTTTGCCGAAGTTTTGGTTAGAGTTGTCTGGGTTAGACACAGCACCAACAGTGGCCATGCATTCTTGACGGACCAACCGCAGTTCACCTGAAGAGAGGCGAATCTGAGCGTAGCCACCATCACGACCAACAAATTGAGCATATGTGCCAGCTGCGCGCGCAATTTGCCCGCCTTTGCCCGCTTTCAATTCGATGTTGTGGATGATTGTACCAATTGGCATGCCTGAGAAGGGCATTGCGTTGCCGGGTTTGATATCGGCTTTTGCAGCGGCGATCACCTTATCACCAACAGCCATGCGCTGAGGGGCTAGGATATAGGCCTGCTCACCATCATCATATTTGATGAGTGCAATAAATGCTGTCCGGTTCGGGTCATATTCGATCCGTTCCACAGTTGCTGGAACGTCAAACTTATTCCGTTTGAAGTCCACAATACGGTAAAGGCGTTTTGCCCCACCGCCACGACGACGTGATGTGATCCGCCCGGTATTGTTCCGGCCGCCCGATTTTGTCAAACCCTCTGTGAGAGTCTTGACAGGACGTCCTTTCCAAAGCTCCGAACGGTCGATCAGTACCAGCCCACGCTGGCCCGGCGTCGTCGGTTTATACGACTTGAGTGCCATGCTTTCTGTCTTCCGTTTGCTTCGTGCAGCCCAAAAGGGCCGCTGGTGTTTAGGCCCCCGTAGGTGCCCGATGAATTTGGGTTCCCCCAAACGACACCACCCCAGACGAATCTGGGGTGACTGACGATGAGGGCTGATAGCAGGGGGCGGGGAGGGAGGCAAGAGGGCCAGGGCAAGGTTTTAGGAGCCTTTTGTGCAGCGCCGGTCGGGCAGAATGGCGGGTCCTCAAAAGAGGGCCGCCCCTGCCAGCGGGCTGTCGATGAGGCCGTCCCAGATCAGTTTGATCGATATGATCATCAGGGCCCAGGTGACGAATTTGAAAAACAGCGCTTCGGGAATTTTTTTGACCCAAAAAACCCCGAGATAGACGGCAAGAGCGGCCGGGAGCATCAAGAAGAGTGAGACAAAGGAGCTTTGCATATTGACCTGTCCAAGCCAAATATAGGGGATCAATTTGAGGGCGTTGCAATAGGAAAAGGCAATAACTGAAGTGCCAACGAAAACAGATTTTTGCAACTTCAACGGCAGGGTGAAGATTTGCCAAGGCGGACCGCCGTTGTGGCTGATGAAACTGGTGAAGCCGGCGATGGTCGTCCAGAACAACGCGCGGCCTGTGTGGATCGGTTTCTTGGCGGGATCGCCCCTTTGGGTGAGCATGCGCAGGGCAAACACTGCGCCCATCAGGCCAATCAGCATGGTGATCACCCATTCGATGATCAAATGGGCGGTAACACTGCCAATCGCCACCCCCAAAGTCATTCCTATGGCAGCTATTTTTAACACTTGGCGGTTAAAGTCTCGCCGATAGGCGACAAGCGCAAAGGCATCGGAGACGATATAGACCGGCAAAAGCAAGCCCGCGGCGGCAATGGGAGACATGTAAAGCGACAGGCTCGGCACGGCCAAGGCCGCCACAACCGGAAGCCCCCCTTTGCCGAGCCCAACAGCGATTGCCGCCAGGGTCGCGAAAAACCAAAAACCAAGGCTGTAGTCCATAGATATTCTTCACTTTACATGATTGGCAGGGGCGCCAGACCCTGCGGCTTCTCTGCGCATTGGCGCCTATACGACCGGGCAGAGCCCGCCATCAAGATTTACGGCCGTACCTGTAATGTATGAGGCCCTTTGTGAACTCAAAAAAGCCACGAGATCGGCATATTCTTCAGCCTCTCCCATCCGGCCCATTGGAATTTTCTGTGAGAAATTCTCGTAAATTGAACTCGGATCGCCATTTTCAGCCCGGCGGATCCATTGCATGGATTTCAAATAGCCAATGCAAATGGCGTTGACGCGGATATTGCTGGCGGCAAATTCCTGCGCCAAAGACTTGGTTAAATTCAACCCCGCAGCGCGCATGACGCTTGTGGGCAGCGCGCCGGCAGCTGGTGCCTTGCCACCGCCAATGCTGGCATTGACAATGGCCCCGCCACCGCGCGCCGCCATAATCGGAATGGCAAGCCGCGATAAGCGCACGGCCGCCATGACCTTGAGATTGAAATCTGAAAGCCACAGCTCATCCTCCACCGAAGCCAGACCCATGGCGGCGGATGCGCCGGCATTGTTGACCAAAATATCGAGGCCGCCGTGCTGCTGCAGAATTTCGGAGATCAGCGCGTCACAGTCATCTGAATGTGTAACATCCGCGCGCAGTGCCATAACCTGGCCGCCGTTGTTGCCCGAGGCTTGCACCGCGGCTGTGATCTCCTGGGCTGCCTGTTGCGCATGCGCCGCGCGACGGCCGCAGATCACAACCAAAGCCCCTTCGAGTGCCAACCGATGTGCGGCCGCCCGGCCCAAGCCATCGCTGCCACCGGTCACAAGGGCCACTTTCCCGCTTAATTCCAAATCGAACACAGCTCTCTCCTGTTTTTCGCGCAGAGATCTCTCTTGGCGCTTTGATGAAAAGGCTGACCCAATTGCGATGGTAACGCAAGCGGCGTTGCGGCAGTTTGCTTCCTCCGCGCAGGACCGGTCAATAAAGTCACAGCATGCCGCCACTGGCCACCGGTGGTATAGCGATTGCGACCAGCTCTGGATCGGGCCAGATCTGGATCATTGGGCGGTCGCGGCGGATCAAACACCGCGGCGCACAGCCCAAACCGCCCGGCGGAACACGGCCGCGGGCGCGCCGGCGCTTGACTTGGGGCAAGAAGCCCGGCGATACATGATATACTGTGTAAATGGTTTTGGAGTTCGAAATGAAAAAAGTGATGGTTTTTGTTGTTTTGGCAACCGCTTTGACCGGCTGCCTGCAATCCCAGCCGGTGCCTGCGCCGGAGCCAGCTGTTGAGCCCACAAAGGTGGATCTTCAAAAACTGTTGGACCGATTTGATATTTCCGGGGCCTTTGATTGGCTGAACAGCCACCGCGCCGCCAATAAAGACAAGGCAGCTGGCGAATAGGCGCGCCAATTTTTCGAATACAGCAATCGCTCCCAAGTGGCCCTGTTGCCCGCAGATTACCCGCAGATGCGCTGTCAGGCGTCAATATATTGTGGATAAGTCGTCCGAACCCACAGGATAAGGGTCGTTGGCGTTGACTCCGGCCCCAACGCTTCGGCACAGTTAAGCCAGAAGAATCACGAGGGCATGTTTCGGTGCGGTTTTCTAAACTACGGTTGAACGGGTTCAAAAGCTTTGTGGACCCCACAGATTTGATTATTGCAGATGGGTTGACCGGGGTGGTGGGCCCCAATGGCTGTGGGAAATCAAATTTGCTGGAGGCGCTGCGCTGGGTCATGGGCGAGAATCGCCCGACGGCCATGCGCGGTGGCGGTATGGAGGATGTGATCTTCGCTGGGACCGCCACCCGCCCGGCCCGCAATTTTGCCGAAGTCAGCCTGCAAATTGACAATAGCAAACGCCTTGCGCCGGCGAGCTTCAATGAAAGTGATCTGTTGGATGTGGTCCGCCGCATCACCCGAGATATTGGCTCTGCCTATAAAGCCAATGGCAAGGATGTGCGGGCGCGAGATGTTCAGATGCTCTTTGCCGATGCCAGCACGGGCGCGCATTCTCCTGCCCTGGTGCGGCAGGGTCAGATCAGTGAATTGATCAATGCCAAGCCCAAGGATCGGCGCCGGATTTTGGAAGAGGCAGCCGGGATTTCGGGTCTCTATGCGCGGCGGCATGAGGCGGAGCTGAAATTGCGCGGCGCCGAAACCAACCTGTCGCGTGTGGATGACGTGATTGAACAACTGGCCAATCAATTGTCCCAATTGGCGCGGCAAGCGAAACAAGCTGCACGATATCGAGAGTTGGGGGCCAGCCTGCGTTTGGCCGAAGGGCTCTTGCTGTACCGCCGGTGGCAAGAGGCAGAGGAGGCCCGCGCCGCTGCCGAAGAGGCGCTGCGCGCCGGTACGCTTTCGGCGGCCCAGGCCGAAGCCGCGGTTCAGAAATCGGTGAAGGCCCGCGAGATTTGCGAGGCGGCCCTGCCTCCTCTGCGCGAGGAGGAGGCCATCGCCAATGCGGTGTTGCAGCGGTTGAATGTGCAAAAAGATACGCTCAGCGATCAAGCAAAACGGGCTGAGCAAGCCATTCACACTTTGGAGCAGCGCATCGCCCAGCTGGCGGCTGATATGGTGCGGGAGCAAAACCTGAATGCGGATGCCGGCGACACAATCGCGCGTCTGCGTGCGGAACTGGCAGAGCTTGAAGAGGCCGGGGCAGGGCAGAGCGCCAAAGTACAAAAAGCCGCCGGAGAGGCCTCGCAGGCGGCCGCGGTTTTGCACGATCGTGAATCGCAATTGGCCGAGATCACCGAAGATGTCGCGCGTCTGGCCGCCAGCCATCAATCGGCGGATCGGTTCTTTGAGGATGCTCAAAAACGCCTGGCCAAGGCTGAGTCCGAAGAAATGAATGCTAAGGCGGCGGTGACCGAGGCCAGCACCCAAGCCAGCGATGCCGCGGCGGCCTATGAGCAAGCCCATCGCGATGAGGCCGCAGCTGTTGAGGCAGTTGCACATGCCGAAACGGCCTTGGCGGAGGCGGAGGCGCGTCGGGCGGACTGCCTGACCCAAGAAAACAGTGCCCGAACCGCCAGAGCTGAGGCGAATGGGGTCGTTCACGCGTTGCAGGCGGAACTGTCCGCTCTGGCAAAATTGGTGGAACGCAACCGTGGTCAAGGCGACCAATTGCTGGATCAAGTGCATGTGCAAAGCGGATATGAGAAGGCTTTAGGCGCGGCGCTGGCTGATGATCTTAAAGCCCCGGCTGTGACCGCCGAGGGACGATCAGGCTGGGCACAGCTTCAGGCCTATGACACCCCGCCCCGCCTGCCAGAGGGCGTTGAAAGCTTTGGGCAATATGTCACGGTTCCTGGCGTGCTGAACCGCAGGATTGCACAGGTTGGCCTTGTGACGGCCGAGGAGGGCGCGCGGCTGCATGGGGCTCTTTTACCTGGGCAAAGGTTGGTCAGCCGTGAGGGCGATCTTTGGCGTTGGGACGGGTTTCGCGCCCAAGCCAAGGATGCCCCCTCAGCGGCGGCCTTGGCGCTTGAGCAACGCAATCGCCTTCAGGCGCTGCAATTGCAATTGAACGAGGCGCAGGCGGTGGCGGGCGCAGCGGAAACGGCGCATCAAGCGCTGGTGGGTGAATTGCAAGCTCTGACCAAAACCGATCAAGAGACCCGCCAAGCCCGGCAGGCCGCAGATCGGATGATGGCGGATGCGGGGCGCGCATTGTCGCGGGCTGAAGCGGAGCGCAATCTTGCCGGCGGGCGTGTTGAGGCATTGGCGTTGTCGGTTGCCCGCTATGGGGAAGAGGCGCGGGAAGCGCGCGTGCAGCTGCGTGACGCGCAAACCCACCGGGAAGGTCTGGAAGATCTTGCTGCGGCACGGGCGCGGGTCGAGGATGTTCGCCTGACCGTTGAAGCCAGCCGGGTCACCATGATGAGCCGTCGCGCGGCTCATGATGAGCTGCGCAGTGAGGGCGAAGCACGAGTCAAGCGCATGGCGGCAGTGACCAAAGATATTGGCAGCTGGCAGGAGCGTTTGGGAAATGCCAAAACGCGCGCTGTCGAGCTGGAACAGCGCCACAGCAAGGCTGAATCAGAATTGGCAACAGCCCTCGCAGAACCTGAAAACATCCGAAGCCAGCGGGCAGAGCTCATCTCTGCCTTAGAGCAAGCCGAAACGCGCCGGAAATTGGCCGCTGACGCCTTGGCGCGGGCCGAGACGGAGATGCGCCAGGCCTCTGAGGCTGAGCGGGATGCGGGCCGCCTGGCCACGGAAAGCCGCGAAAAACGGGCTGGCGCTGAGGCGCGCGCTGAGGCGGCTTTGGTCGCGGTGGGTCTGGCGGCGGAGCGCATTCGTGAGGAGCTGCAAACCGAACCGCAAAGCCTGTTGGAACAATTGGAGGTCGATCCGCTGAAAATGCCGCCCTCTGATCAGGTGGAGGCGGAAGTGGCGCGTTTGCGCCGGCAAAGAGACGCGCTGGGCGCGGTCAACCTGCGGGCGGAAGAGGACTCTCAAGAGGTGCGTGCGGAATTTGAGATGCTCACCAAAGAAAAAACCGATCTGGAAGAGGCCATCAAAACTCTGCGCGGTGGAATTGCCAGCCTCAACAAAGAGGGCCGCGAGCGTTTGTTGAGCGCTTTTGATGAGGTGAATCGCAACTTTGGCACTCTGTTTTCGCATTTATTTGGCGGCGGTGAGGCGAATTTGGTTTTGGTGGAAAGTGATGATCCGTTGGATGCTGGGCTGGAAATCCTATGCCAACCGCCGGGTAAGAAGCTCTCGACCCTCTCGCTTTTATCCGGTGGTGAGCAAACTCTGACGGCTATGGCGTTGATCTTTGCGGTCTTTTTGGCCAATCCCGCGCCGATTTGCGTGCTTGATGAGGTCGATGCGCCCTTAGATGATGCAAATGTGACCCGGTTCTGCGACCTGCTCGATGAGATGACCCGCAGGACCGACACGCGGTTTTTGATCATCACGCACCATGCGGTGACTATGGCGCGTATGGACCGATTGTTTGGCGTAACGATGGCAGAGCAAGGGGTCAGCCAGTTGGTGTCGGTTGATCTGAAGAAAGCCGAACAGATGGTGGCGTAGCTGCGGCAGAAAGTTTTTAAAGCCGATCGAGCAATTGCGGGGTCGGCCAAGCATCGGCGGGCAGTTTAAGCCTGACTTGCTCGGCCTGCACGGCCGCCCGGGTTTTGGAGCCCAAGATCCCATCGATTTTGCCGACATCATGGCCGCGGGCCATGAGTTTTTTCTGTAGCGCCTGCATTTCTGGCCCGGTCAAGCCTGTCTGAGGTGTTCCCGGATCAAACCGGGGTGCACCCGACAGCAGCGTGGCAAAATAGGCGGCTGTGGTGACATAGACCAGGCTCTGGTTCCATTCAAAATAGACGTTGAAATTCGGATAGGTCAGAAAGGCCGGACCCTTGTGGCCAACCGGCAGTAACACCGAGGCTTGGCCTGCGCTGGGCTGTAAGGGGCCATGCCGCCCCGTCACCCCTAGCGCCTGCCAGCGCGTGACGGGCAGGCTTTTGTCGAGGCCCGTGAGAGTCAGATCAAGCGTCTCGGGCAGATCAATTTCCTGCAACCACGGGGCACCGGCCTGCCAGCCCAATCGGCGCAGCATATGGCCGCCGCTCATAAGCGCATCTTCGGCAGAGTTTTGCAGATCGATGTGGCCATCCCCGTCGCCGTCGGTGCCGCTGGCCAGAATATCTTCGGGCAGCATTTGGATCATGCCGATCTCACCGGCCCAAGCGCCCTGCGTCTCGCGCGGATCAAAATCGCCTCGAAGGTACAGCTCAAGGGCTGCAAAAACTTGCGGGCGAAACAGCTCCGGGCGCCGACAATCTTGCGCAAGGGTGAGCAGCGCATTGAGCGTGTTGAAATTGCCCTGATTGACCCCAAAATCCGTTTCAAACGCCCAAAAGGCCAGTAGGACCCCGGATGGGATCCCGTAATCACGGGACAGCTTGTCAAAGGTTGTGGCATATTTGGCGGCGTTTTTTTGGGCATGCACCAAGCGATGCTCCGAGATCAACGCGTGAGAGAAGCTGATGAAGTCTTTTTGGAACACCCCTTGCCGGCGGTCCGCCGCGATCACTTTGGGATCTTGTGCGGCGCCGTCAAAAAAGCGCTGCACGGTCGGGCGCGGGTAGCCCATTGCGACGGCCTCTTGTTGGATACCCCTGGTAAATGACGCCCAATCCGCACCGCAATTGGCCCAGGCCAGGCTGGCGTAACACCCGAGAATACAGGACAAAAAGAGGCGGTGCATGTCAAATCTCCCAAAAAACCCACTGCAATTAGGCCTTTTTAAGGCAATAATGCAAGGCTGATGCCGGCCACCAAAAGCGCCATTGCGCCCCAGGTGAGCCAGAGAGTCTGAATAGATTTTTCAATCTCAACCGGACCGATGTTTTTGCGGCCTGCGGCATTGACCCAAGGAAATTTTTCAAATTTCCCTTCATAGCTGCGGGGACCTGAGAGGCTGATACCGAGCGCATAGGCCATCGCGGCTTCGGGCCATCCGGCATTTGGGGAACGGTGCAATTTGGCCTCAGAAACAATGGTGCCCCAGGAGGTGCGACAGCCGGTGATCAGCCAAATGCCAAAAGCGGAGAGCCGGGCTGGCGCCCAATTCAAAAGATCATCCAGCCGGGCGCAGGCCCAACCAAAATCCCGATATGTTTCGGTCTTATACCCAATCATACTGTCCGCGGTGTTGATCATTTTATAGATGATCACCCCGGGCAGCCCTGCCAATGCGAACCAAAAAACTGGCGCCGCAATCCCATCGGAAAAATTTTCCGCCGCGCTTTCTATGGCGCCGCGAGCCACCTGTGCGGCATCCATCTGGGCTGTGTCACGTCCAACAATCATGGCCACGCTCTTGCGCCCGGCGGCCAGTGACAGGCGCAGCGACTGTGCCACGTCTTGCACATGCTGCATTAAGGATTTTTGCGCGACGAGTATCGCCGTGACCAAAATTTCGGCCAGAGGCCCAAATTGCGCCAAGAAAAGCCCGATGAGCCCGCCGAGCAGAGCCAATGCCAGGCATAGGAGAATGCCTTTTGGCTTTTGATAGGGGGCGTGATTGAGCTTGCTGTTGGCACGGGCGATGAGATTGCCCATGAGCACGGCCGGATGCGGCAGGCGCGACCAAAGCCATTTGGGCTCGCCGAACAGAGCATCCAGAACGAGGGCCAAAAATAGGGTCACAGCGCCGCCTCCAACCGCTCCCATTGGCCCTGCGCAGGCAGGCCAAGCCGGATCCATGTTTGGCTATAAGGAAAAACCCGAGTCCAGATCCTGCGCTGGGCTAAGTGGTGGTGCAATTGGCCGGCGTCCGCGACTTCATAGGTGCGAAACAATGGGCAGGCGCCCATAGGGCGGGCGTCTGTGCGAAGCATCAGCCGGTCAAGACGTTCGGCATCCGCGCTCAGCCGGGCGCGGGTTTGGTCGGCCCAGGCGGTGTCGCTCAGTGCCGCTTGGCCAATTTTCAACGCGATCCCAGAGACCGGCCAGGGACCGAGTCTTTGTCTCAGAGCGTCGATCAACTCGGGATCTCCAATCGCAAACCCCAACCGTAATCCGGCCAGGCCCCAGAATTTCCCAAAACTTTTCAATATTATATGTCCAGGTTCACTGGCTCGTGCGATATGGCTCTCAGCGGGCGCTATATCGCAAAAGCTTTCGTCAATCACTGTCAGGGGCGCGGGTGGGATCTGAGGTTGGAATGTGCCGGTCGGGTTGTTGGGGTGGACCACAACGCGGGCCAGAGGCGCGCTCGGCTGTTCTTGGACCTCCCAGCCGTGAAACCGAAAGGCGGCGGCATGTTCATTATAACTGCGCAGGGCGATCTCGGCTTGGCCTGCAATGTGAAGTGCAGGGATTTGAGCAATGGCCGCGGAGCATCCCGGCACAGCCAGAACATCCGCCTGTGCCGGCACCCGCCAAAATCGCCGTGCGGCCGCAGCAAGCGCCGCATCTGCGCCCCTATCAGGCAGCGCCGCCCAATCATTCGGCCTCAGATCGAGGCCGGTTATCGGGTAGCTTTCGGGATTGATTCCGGTGGATAGGTCAAGCCAGTCGCCTCTAGAGCCGCCATAGGTCGCCGCAGCCGCGTCAAGACCACCCCCGTGATCGCGCCCATTTCCCGCCATTAGTCCGTATCCGGCAAAGGAGTCATGCGGGTGGTGAAATGGCCTTTCACCGCTTGCGGCCAATCGCGGTAGGGCACCTGGCCGGTGTCTGAGGCTTGGTGCAGCGCCGCATAATCTACAATGGCTTGGGCATTTTCAGCGCTTGGCTCAAATGTTCCCAAGACATATGACAATTTTTCGGGGCCTTGCACCGCGACATTGCACGCGCGGACGCAGCCCATCATGCAGGAGACACGCCGGGTCTTTACCCCTGCGGCCGCGGCTCTGTCTTCGATTAACTCCGCGAATATTTCGCCATCGGTGAGGGGCTGGGTCTGCGGTGTCCAGCCCTCGCGCTTGCAGGTGTCGCAAATGGTAATCCATGAGGTCATAGGGGTCTCCTGCCATTGACAGATCTGGGCGAATAGTTGCTTTGGCTGGACCAAAAACGCAAGGGCTTGGTTGCAGGTTAGACACCGCGCCCATGGGGCGCCTGCCAGTCGATGTCTGGATTGATTGGGATGATGCGATTGGGGTTAATCGTATCATGGCTGTAATGGTAGTGGCGGATGATATGATCCATATTCACCGTCTCGGCGATGCCCTCAACTTGATAGAGCTCGCGCGTATAGGCCCAAAGATTAGGATAATCTACAATGCGCTTGCGGTTGCATTTGAAATGCAGGTGATAGACGCTGTCAAAACGCAGGAGGGTTGGAAACAAGCGCCAATCGACCTCGGTGAGCCTGTCTCCCATGATATAGCGTTTGCGCGACAGGCGGTCCTCTAGCCAATCCAATGTGTCGAACAACGGGCCCACCGCGGCATCATAGGCCGCTTGGGTGGTGGCAAATCCGCAGCGATAAACGCCATTGTTGAGCGTGTCATAAATGCGTTGGTTGATTGGATCCATCGCCTCGCGCAGCTCTTGTGGGCAATAGTCCATCGCATTGCCGGTCAGCCGATCAAAGGCGGAGTTGAACATGCGGATGATTTCGGAGCTCTCATTGGAGACAATGGTCTCCTTGTGCTTGTCCCAAAGAATCGGAACCGTGACGCGACCACTGATTTTTGGATCTGCACGCAGATAAATATCGCGGGCAAATGGCAGGCCAAACAGCCGGTCACCCGTTGCACCTGGCCAATCGCGCGCGAAGGTCCAGCCGTCAGACAACATATCAGGATGCACAACGTCAACGCTGATATGTGCGGTTAAGTCTTTAATCTGTCTAAAAATTAATGTGCGATGCGCCCAGGGGCAGGCCAGGGACACATAGAGATGATAGCGTCCGCTTTCGGCAGGAAAGTCGGTGCTGCCATCGGCCGTGATCCAGTTGCGAAATTTTGCAGTTGAGCGCTCAAAGGCGCCTCCCGATTTTGTGGTGTCATACCAAATATCATGCCAAACACCGTCTACCAGTTGTCCCATCACCCAATCCCCAACTGCGCTGCATCCTGCGCGTCTACCTCAGAGCCGCGGCGCTGGAAATGGCAAAACCGATCTTGACAGTTTTGATAGAGAAGCCTTCCGTGGCAGATGCTCAGGTATTGACCGGCAAACCCTGCCAAATTTCCGTTAGGTTCTCCGTTATCGCTCGAGCTGCGGCTCTTTGATCATCGGGCAAGTCCCCATAAAGGCTCTTGGTCGTTCCCCAAAGTTGCTCTGCGTATACGGGGCCGTCGCCATTGTAGCTTTCACCTTTATAATGATTAGGATTGAAAAAATAAGAAGGAAAAATAGAGATGTCGGGGTCCCATTTTTTTATGAAATCTCTGAGAGCCTTGTTCCCCACACTCTGGAACGGTGTCAACAAGCTTTTAGGTTGCAATTGAGATATTTCGTCGAGGATTTGTGCCAAAAAACTGTGCCCGGGCGAGGATGCATAGAAAGGGCTTACGAAGCCCGGTTTTTTAGTTTCATGCTCGTATGCAGTGTAAAGCGCGGGCAGGACAAACAATTCATCCACGTTTCTAAGGCATATTGAATCCGCCTCGGGTAAGAACCCACCTTGTTCTAAGAGGATCTCATAACGCATTATGTCTGACACACCAGCGTAGTTTCTTTTCTTGCGTTTCATATATTCAACTATTTGAGCTTCGCAACGCCAGCGCCGGCTTGAGAGATAGCTGTTGTCAAACAGCTGATAGTCCCAGTCTGGGTGTTTTTGCTTCCAAGTTTCCATCCATTCAAGTGGCGGCTGCTTATCCCCAATCCAAATATGCCCAAGTTTTTTGGGAATGGGGGCCAAACCGACTTTAATCGTCTGATTTTTTGAATCGGAGCCTGCTGTCTGACGTTGGATATTGCGTGGCTTCGGGTGAATTTCTTTTATCAAGTCGGAAAGTTGTTGGTCTTGATCCTTGATGAGCGCCTCAGAGAGGCACCAAAGATCGTCTCCCACCCGCCATATGCGCAGTCCCATCGACGATAGTGCGTCGACATATTCAGCCTGCCGCGCAAGGTCGCGCCCATTGCATTCAATGATGGCCAATTTGGGGAAAGTTTCAGGGTCGGACAGCGAGTTTAATACCTCGAGTTCATGCCCTTCAACATCGATGACGAGGACATCGATACGATTGCAATTATTTTCTGACAGAATGTGATCGAGCCTTTTTGCATGGATCGTTGTGGCAACCAAATCGCCAATTTCATACTGTGCCCCTGACAAACGGCAAGCGGTTTCAATAGAGTCGTTCATGCGGCTCACATGAACAGAGGCACATCCTTGGAGCCATTTGGGGTATTTGCCTGCCGCATTTTGTGCGACGTGAAAGAGCATAAAATCGCTTTCAACGACCGAAACGGCCAGATTGACCGGAGTTACATTTGGATGGTCTGCGTAATTCTCGCTCAATCTTTCGAAAAAAATCGGATGAGGCTCGATCACCAGCGCATTCCAACCATTTTGCGTAATGTGACCAAAAACAGGATCCCAGCGTTTCCCGTCATGGGCTCCAACCTGCACGCAAATGGTGTCGTTGCCAGTTGATTTTTGCAATGCGGCGAACGCCAAACTCTTAAATTTGATTTTGCGTTCTTTACGCGACAGAGTGCTGCTCATAGTTAATCACTTATCTGATTTTTAGTAATAAATTAAAAAATTCGCTCTTCACTATCGTTTTTGGGCATTATCCGTCAAGTTAAATCACTGCTATTGCGTCTTGCCGGGTTAGACGTGGTCATCAGTCGGAGTGTTTCTAAGCAGCGGTCGTCTCGGCGCGTGGCTTAGGGACCATGGACCCGCGAAACGTCGCTTGCGGGTGCCGGGCGGTCGGGAATCCATTTGCTCCCGGCGCGGCAATGGCATAGCAGGGGGAAAGACGACGTCGAAGGACCGGAGAGGAGCATGGCGCTGCGTTGACCCAAACTGGGGATGCAGGTTGTGATCGTCGGATGAGACCGCACAACGGATGTGCGGCGGGGCCTTTGACCTATAAGATTAAAGGACCAAAATATGACCCGGTGTCTGTTATTTTTAGCCTGTCTTTTGCCCGCGCCGGCTTGGGCGCATTTGGGGCATGTGGAGGCCTTGGCTGGCCATGACCATTGGATCATTGCCGCCGCCCTTGCAGCAGCGCTTGCGGCTGGGGCCGTGGCTGCACTGAAAGGGTCCGAAACGCAGGATCGTGAGGGCGAAGAGCCCGAAGCGCAGGAGGCGTGAGATGAGTAAAATTGGTGTCATGATTTGTGGCCACGGCTCACGAAGCCAAGCGGCCGTTGATCAATTTAGCGTGCTGGCGGAAAAACTGCCCGCTTACCTGCCGTCGGAATGGGCCGTTGAATATGGCTATTTGGAATTTGCCAACCCTGTCATTCGCGACGGGTTGGATCGGCTGCGTGCGCAGGGCTGTGACAAGATTTTGGCCGTGCCCGGCATGCTCTTTGCCGCGATGCACTCCAAAAATGACATCCCGACTGTGCTGAACACCTATGCGGCCAAGCATGGGATTGAGGTCAGCTACGGCCGGGAATTGGGTGTGGATCCCAAGATGATCGCCGCGGCGGGTGGCCGCGTGCAAGAGGCGATTGCGGCGGCCAATGCGGCTCATGGGGAGGTTCCCATGCATGAGACCTGCCTGGTGGTGATTGGGCGCGGGGCATCGGATCCCGATGCCAACGGCAATGTCGCGAAAATTGCGCGGATGTTGCACGAAGGGCTTGGCTTTGGCTGGTGTGAGGTGGGCTATTCGGGCGTGACCTTCCCCCTGGTCGAACCCTGCCTGCAGCATGCCAGCAAGCTTGGGTATAAGCGGATTGTTGTATTCCCTTATTTCCTCTTTTCGGGCATTTTGATTGATCGAATTTATGGCTTTACAGATCAGGTTGCGGCGGAACATGCTGACATTCAATTTGTAAAAGCTGGGTATTTGAACGACCACGAGCAAGTGCTGGCGACCTTTGCAGAGAGGATCACCGAGCAGGTTGGGGAAATTCCACCGCCCAATTGTGCGATGTGCAAATATCGTACGCAGGTTTTGGGATTTGAGGCTGAGGTGGGTGCGGTTCAGGAATCGCATCATCATCACGTGGAAGGTCAAGGCGCCTCAGCGCCGGGCTCAAATGTGGAAGATTGCAACCTCTGTGACAGCTTTTGCACCGGGCTGTGCCGTTTGGAGAAACAGGCCAAAGGGCACGATCATCATGACCACAGCCATGACCATCCCCACGGTCATGACCATCCCCACGGTCATGATCACAGCCACGATCATGGGCATGGACATAGCCACAGTCACGACCACGTGCATGCGGAATATCCCCATGCGGATCATCCGCATGGGCCGGAAAGTGCGCGCAAGTCATCGAAGACATAAACCCCCTCAATGGGCGTGCCCATTTGAAGCAATCGAAGGCCCTGCGCATGCGCCCCTATGAAAAAGACCCAAAGGCCATATATGCTGAAAGCTTTGCCACAGTCGCGCGGGAGGCGGATTTGACGCGTTTTCCTCACGGGCTCGACAAATTGGCCACGCGGGTCATTCATGCTTGCGGCATGGTGGAAATTGCAGATCGTTTGGCCTTCTCTGAGCACGCTTTCCGCAGAGGCGCGGCAGCTCTGGCGGCGGGCGCACCGATCTTTTGTGATTGCGAAATGGTGGGCGCAGGGATCATCCGGCGCTATCTTCCGGCGGAAAACCCGGTGATTGTCACATTGAACGATCCTGCCGTGCCCGCTTTGGCTGAACGTATCGGCAACACGCGCTCGGCTGCGGCGGTTGAGCTTTGGGCGGCGCGTTTGGAGGGCGCCGTTGTGGCGATTGGAAATGCGCCGACGGCTTTGTTTCATCTGCTGGAACTCCTCGATCAGGGCGCGCCAAAACCTGCGGTAATCCTCGGATTTCCAGTTGGTTTTGTGGGGGCGGCGGAATCCAAAGCAGAGCTGGCGGCAAACCCGCGCGGCTGTGACTTTGTGGCTTTGCGTGGTCGGCGGGGCGGATCTGCGATTGCCTCTGCGGCGGTCAACGCATTGTCTGCGGGCCTGCCGGAGCTGATCGCATGAGCGCTTGGCTGCATATCGTTGGGATCGGTGAGGACGGGCTGGAGGGCTTGCTGCCTGCGGCCCGCGCCGTTGTGCAATCGGCGGAGGTTATTATCGGAGGGGATCGCCATCATCACTTGGCGGGACTCACCTCTGCGGAGCGTTTGAGCTGGCCCAGCCCATTTGACGCTTTGATCTCGACATTGCAGGGGTTGCGCGGCAAGCGTGTGGTGGTTTTGGCGACGGGGGATCCTCTTTGGTTTTCCGTTGGGGCTCGCATTGGCCGTGAAATAGATCCGAGTGAAATCACCTATCACCCGCAGCTCAGCGCCTTTCAGCTGGCCTCTGCACGGATGGGCTGGTCGATGGCCGATGTGGAAACGCTGACCGTGCATGGCCGGCCAGTTGAGCAGATGATTGCTTTCATCCAACCCGATCAACGCCTGTTGATCTTGACCACGGGCGCGCAAACCCCCGGTCAAATTGCAAAATTCTTGACGGAGCGGGGCTTTGGCAGCTCAAAGATGACGGTTCTGGCCGCCATGGGGGGCGATAGAGAACAACGCTTTGACGGTCTGGCAGAGAGTTGGTCCCATGAGGTGCCGCCCTTTAACACTCTGGCGGTGGACTGTGTGGCGGCGCCCGATGCGGCACTTTTGCCGCGGGTTCCGGGCCTGCCTGATGAGCTTTTTGAACATGATGGCACGATGACAAAACGAGAGGTGCGGGCGGTCACGATTGCCAAGCTGATGCCAATGCGCGGCGCGCTCTTGTGGGATATTGGCACGGGCTGCGGTTCGGTGGCCGTCGAATGGATGCGCGCTGCCCGCTATGCCCAGGCTATCGGCATTGAACCGCGGGCGGATCGGCGCGCGATGGCGGGGCAAAATGCCTTGGCCCTTGGCACGCCCAAGCTGCAAGTGATCGAAGGGACGGCCCCGGATGCGCTTGAAGGACTGGCAGCACCGGATGCGATTTTCATCGGCGGCGGTTTGAGCGCCGCGGTTTTTGAGACAGCCTGGCAGGCGCTCAAGCCCTTGGGGCGGTTTGTGGCCAATGCGGTGACCTTAGAGAGCGAGACGGTCTTGATGGCGCTACATGCCAAACATGGCGGCGAGCTGGTACGGCTTGCGGTGACTCGCGCCGAACCGGTCGGGTCTTATCGTGGCTGGCGTCCCTTGATGCCTGTGACCCAGTGGAGCTTGATCAAGCGATGAGTGGAATTTTATACGGCGTCGGGCTTGGCCCTGGTGACCCGGGATTGATCACTGTCAAATCGAGCCGCCTCATCGCGGATGCAAAGGTGATCGCCTATCCGAGTTTGGCGGGTGGGAAGAGTTTTGCGCGGGCCATTGCCGCAGATCTCATTTCTCCGCAAGCGGAAGAAATTGTGATGGATGTGCCGATGACGGTTGAGCGCGCCCCGGCGCAGGCGGCCTATGACATCGGCGCAAAGAGCATCGCAGCGGCCTTGGATCGGGGCGATGACGTGATTTGTCTCTGCGAAGGGGATCCGTTCTTTTATGGCAGCTTTATGTATCTCTACGCGCGGCTTGCGGATGACTATCAGGTGGAGGTTGTGCCAGGCGTGACCTCGATTACCGCCTGTGCTGCGCGGGCGGGCATGCCTCTGGCGGCGCGCAACGAGCGCTTGACCGTGCTGCCTGGACCCTTGCCAGCGGAGGAATTGCGAGCCCGGATCGAGGGGGCGGAAAGTGTCGTGATCATGAAGGTGGGGCGGCATTTGCCCAAAATTCGCGCGGTGATTGCGGAGTTGAACCTGACCGAGAAAGCCGCCTATATCGAGCGGGCCAGCCTGCCGGATGAATTGGTTTGCCCTTTGGCTCAGGCTCCCGAAAAGGCGCCTTATTTTTCAATGATTATCTTAACGAAAGGCGCCGATCCATGGCTCTAACCCCTGTTGTTTTGGCGCTGAATGCCTCTGGTCTTGCGGTGGCTCAGTCGATCGCACAGGCGCTGGATGCGCCGCTGCACGGTCGCACAGATCGCGTGGGGCAGGCGGATGCGTTTTTTGACAATGCTTTGGATCATGCGCGTGATCTTTTCGCAGCGGGGGTTCCGATTGTGGGCGTCTGTGCCAGTGGAATTTTGATCCGCGCCGTGGCCCCTCTGCTGAGCGATAAAACCCAAGAGCCACCGGTGGTTTCCGTGGCCGATGATGGATCGGTTGTCGTGCCTCTTTTGGGGGGGCATCGCGGGGCCAATCGTTTGGCCCGCAATATTGCAAAGGCCCTGAACAGCACGGCCGCTGTCACGACGGCGGGGGATGTCTCTTTGGGTGTGTCTTTGGATGAACCCCCCGAGGGTTGGGCTTTGGTCAATCCGCAAGATGCCAAGGGCGCAATGGCGGCGCTATTGTCTGGCGGCGGCGCTTCGATCTCGGGATCACAGGCCGCTCAAGCGGCGTGGTTGGCCGATATGCCCGCGGGTGATGCGGTGACGTTAAGCTGTGATATGATGCCGCAAAGCGATTTGGGGCCTCATCACCTGCAATTTGCGCCCAAGCGCGTGACCGTCGGGGTGGGCTGCGCGCGCAATTGCCCGCCACAGGAATTGGCCGATTTGCTGCGCGGGGCTTTGAATGAGGCGGGAGTTTGTGACGCGGCCGTGCATTCGATCAACACGATTTCGCTCAAAGCGGATGAGCCCGCGATCTTGGAGCTTGCCCAAGAGCTGAACGTGCCTTTGCGGCTTTTTTCCGCAGAAGAGCTTGAGGCGGAAGCCCCCCGTTTGGCCACGCCCTCTGACGTGGTATTCGCTGAGGTGGACTGTCACGGTGTGTCAGAAGGTGCGGCCTTGGCGCAGCTCGGCTCTGAGGGCAAGCTGTGGGTGCACAAGCGTAAGACCGCGCATGCGACTGTGGCGCTTGGTTTGGCCGATATGCCTTTGACAAATTTGCGCGGCGCTGCCCGAGGTCGCCTGTCGGTGGTTGGGATTGGACCAGGTCAGGCGGCGTGGCGCACGCCAGAGGTGTCCCGCTTGATTGCCGATGCGCAGGAGCTGGTCGGCTATGGGCTTTATATCGATCTGTTGGGCCCGCTGGCCGCAGGCAAGGAACGTTCAGATTTCCCCTTGGGCGGTGAAGAGGCGCGCTGCCGCTATGCGCTGGAACAGGCGGGTCTGGGCAAGAATGTTGCCTTGGTATGCTCTGGAGACGCCGGCATCTATGCCATGGGCGCCTTGGTTTTTGAATTGCTGGACCGTCCAGCCGATCAAATGGGTGTGAGCGATGCGGCGAGGCGTGTGGATGTGGTGTGCTCGCCGGGGGTCTCTGCCCTGCAAGGGGCGGCTGCACGCGCTGGGGCGCCTTTGGGCCATGATTTTTGCACGATATCTTTGTCAGACCTGCTTACGCCGCGCGCAGATATTCTGCGGCGCTTGCAAGCGGCGGCTGAGGGGGATTTTGTTATCGCCTTCTACAATCCCGTCTCCAAAACCCGACGCACGCTTTTGTCAGAGGCGCGCGATATATTGTTGCAACATCGCCCGGCGGATACGCCCGTGATGCTGGCCAGCTCATTGGGGCGGCCCGAGGAGCATATTCGCTATCGCCGTCTGCAGGATTTGCAGGTGGATGAGGTGGACATGCTGACAGTGGTGCTGATTGGCTCGTCAAATTCGCGTCTGGCGCAGTTGGGCGAAGGGCCTCGTATGTTTACCCCGCGCGGCTATGCGCGTAAGATTGATGGGGATTTGGCGCCCATGAAAGAAGGAACCGGCAGATGACAGTCTTTTTCATCGGAGCGGGGCCAGGAGATCCTGAACTTTTGACCCTGAAAGCTGCGCGGATCATTGGGGCGTGCCCCGTGTGTCTTTATGCCGGGTCTTTGGTGCCAGAGGAGGTTGTGGCCTGCGCGCCCAAAGATGCGCGGGTCTTGGATACAGCGCCGATGAATTTAGATGAGACCCATTCGGAGATTCTGGCCGCCCATGCCAAAGGGCAGGATGTGGCGCGGGTGCATTCGGGAGATCCGTCACTCTATGGCGCCATTGCCGAGCAAATTCGCCGCCTGCGCGCCGATGGCATTGACTATGAAATTATTCCCGGCGTGCCCGCCTATACCGCCGTTGCGGCTGCCTTGGGGCAAGAGTTGACGATTCCTGAGATTGCGCAGTCGATTGTTTTGACGCGTATGTCGATGAAGTCCACCTCCATGCCGGCTGGGGAGACGCTTGAGAATTTCGCCATTTCTGGCGCAACGCTCGCGATTCACCTTGCGATTCGCAATATGCGTGAGATTGAACGGGTTTTGATCCCGCATTATGGGGCCGATTGCCCGGTCGTGGTCGCCTACAGGGCCAGTTGGCCCGATCAGATCATCCTCCGCGGCACTCTTAGCGATATTCGCAAGAAAGTGCGGGATGCGAAAATCACCCGAACCGCCCTGATTTTGGTGGGGCCAGCGCTGAAGGAACAGCAAGATTTTGTGGATTCCGCGCTCTATCATCCAGATATGGAACATGTGCTGCGCAATCGCAAAACACCGGCAGCTTAAGAGCCTACAAAAAACGTTTCACATTTTAGTGATTGCCTTGACCGTCGCGGTTTTCCCGCGCAGGGTATTGGTTAAGGAGATGTTAAAATGACAACATTTTTACCGAAAGAAGTGGCGGAGGGTTTGGAAGCGGCCCGCAAGCAGGCGCTGCGGACCAAGAGCCGATTGCGGGTGCAGGCCGGCACAGAGGTTTTTGCGGTTCTGAAATATTGGGACAGCGGATTCTCGGTGGATCTGCAAGATGCGCCGCAGTTGCGCGGTCTCGTGGACCTTTATGACGGCAGCCGCCATCTGTATCAATGTTTGATCGTCGCCTCTGAGGAAGAGGGCGGGGAGATGCGCTATGAGTTCAAGCGCAACACCCTTGCCGTGGACAGTGCGCCATTGGATTTTGAGCGCGATGCCAATAAGCCCGTGGCCTTGATTGGCCGCAGTTGACCGGGCCTTCGGCTATTGGAGATCTGAAAAAGCCTCCTGCATGGCGGCAACCGCCCGCGTGACATTGGCGCGCTGCGTGCCGATGTTAAAGCGTAGGAAAGTTTCGCCACCTGTGCCGAAAGTTGGCCCGTGGTTGACGGCGATTTTGGCCCGTTTTTGCACGCGATCGATGGCCTCCTGTAACGGCATGCCCGTGCCAGAGATATCCACCCAGGCCAGATAGGTCGCCTCAAGAGGCATCGACGTCAAACCGGGAATGGCATTGATCCCAGCGTCGAAAATCTTGCGGTTTTCATCGAGATAGACCAGCAATTCATCCACCCATTGCGCCCCTTCTGGCGAATAGGCGGCAGTAATCATATGCAGGCCAAAGGAATTTGGGGACAGTCCGAGCCCCTGCATCCGTTTGGCAAAACGGGCGCGCAAATTTGGGTCTGCAATGATAACATTGCCCGAATGCCCCCCCGCGATATTGAAGGTCTTGCTGGCCGCGGTCATCATGATCAGGCGATCTGAAATTCCGTCAATCAGTGCCATAGGTGTGTGTTTGACCCCGAAGGTCAGGTCGTGGTGAATCTCATCACTGACCAAAAGCAAATCATGTTTGATGCAAAATTCTGCCACGTCTTGAAGTTCTGCGCGGCTCCACACCCGCCCGCCTGGATTATGCGGTGAGCAAAGGATGACCATTTTCGCATGGGGTGGCAGGGCGGCGTCATAGCTTTCGAAATCCATCACATAGCGGCCATTGTCTTGCACCAGTGGCAATTCAATCACCTCGCGGTCATTGGCGCGGATCACCTTGGCGAAGGCATGATAGACCGGGGTGAACAGGACCACGCCGTCGCCCGGCTGTGTGAATGTATCCACACAAAGCGCCGTACCATTTACCAACCCATGGGTGGTGAAAATGCCGCCGCGGGGCACTTCCCAGCCGTGGCGGTGCTTCATCCACCAGGTAATAGCATCGAGATATTTGCTGTCATCGCCAAAATAGCCGTAAATCCCGTGTTCGGTGAGCTTGGCCAGACTGTCTGCCACCGCTTGTGGCGGACGAAAATCCATATCGGCCACCCACATGGCCAAACCATCGTCCGGTGACACGCCATAGAGGGGCTCCATCATGTCCCATTTAGAGGAGTGGGTGTTGCGGCGATCAATCAGGGTGTCAAAGGTCATGTAAAATCCTAATATTTTTCGCGCAGATTACCGTGAAAAGGTCAAAGATCAAGCGCCGGGCCGGCGATGAGGCGCAAATCACGGCAAGAATCTTTGATGCGGCAATTGCACTGCGGAGCGGCATTGAATATCACACCGTTATGACCATACGCCCCATAATAATCCATCCCGATCCGCGCTTGAAAAAGACGGCTGCCCCGATTGCTGAGGTGACACCCGCAATTGAGCGTTTGGCGGAGGATATGCTTGAAACCATGTATGATGCACCCGGCATCGGGTTGGCTGCGCCGCAAATCGGCGTGATGAGCCGCGTGTTCGTCATGGATTGCGTGAAAGAGGAAGGGGCCGCACCGGCGCCGTTGGTTCTGTTGAATCCGGTCATCACCTGGGTCTCTGAGGCGTTGAGCACCTATGAGGAGGGCTGCCTGTCCATTCCAGAGCACTATGGCCATGTCGAACGGCCTGCCGAAATTGACATGCAATGGATGGGTCTGGACGGGAAAACCCATGCGCAAAGATTCGATGGGCTTTGGGCCACTTGCGCGCAGCATGAGCTGGATCACCTAAACGGCAAGCTGTTCATTGACTACCTCAAACCGATGCGCCGCCAACTCATCACCCGCAAGATGCAGAAATTTAAACGCGAGCAGGCCAGGTCATGAGCCGAACCATTGTGCCTTGGCCGCACCCTTGCTTGCGACGGCCCGCAGACCCGATTGCGAAAGTCACGCCCGAAATTCAAGATATCTGGCGCGATATGATTGCGGTGATGGAAGCGATGCCAGGCGTCGGTTTGGCCGCGCCGCAATTGGGCATCGGTTTGCGCTTGGCGGTTGTGGATGCCTCTTCGGCACGCGGAGAGGTCCTGCGTATGGCCAATCCTGAAATATTGCATGTCTCTGCCAAGCTTGAGATCGGCGAAGAGGCCAGCCCGAATTTGCCCTATGTCTCGGCTCAGATCCAACGCCCACGCGGGGTGACGGTACGCTATATGGACGAGGCGGGCGCTTGGCAGGAAAAAGATCTGGTTGGCCTTTGGGCCCGCTCGATGCTCCATCAGGTCGATCACCTCAATGGGCGGATGTATTTTGACAATCTCTCCAAGCTCAAGCGTGATATGCTGATCAAAAAGGCGCGAAAACTATGCGCGTAGTCTTTATGGGCACGCCTGAATTTTCGGTCGCCGCTTTGCGGGCCTTGGCTGAAGCGGGGCATGAGATCGCAGCCGTCTACAGCCAACCGCCGCGCAAATCTGGCCGGGGGCAAAAACTTCGTCCGTCGCCCGTGCAGGCCTATGCTGAAGGCCGAGGTTGGCCCGTGTTCACACCCAATTCCTTCCGCGATCCGGCAGAACGCGCCAATTTCGCGGCACTCGAGGCTGATATCGCCGTGGTGGTGGCTTATGGGTTGATCTTGCCACAAGCGCTATTGGACGCACCGCGCTTTGGATGTTTGAACATTCACGCCAGCCTGCTGCCGCGTTGGCGCGGTGCTGCGCCGATCCATCGCGCAATCATGGCCGGGGATGCGCAGACTGGGGTGTGTATTATGCAGATGGATGCGGGTCTGGACACCGGGCCCGTGCGCCTGCGCCGCAGTCTCGATATTGCGCCGCAAGAGACCACCGCCGAGCTGCATGATCGCCTGTCGGCGCTGGGCGCTGCGGCGATTGTGGATGTTTTGGCCGATTTGCAGGGGCACCCGCCCGAAGCACAGCCCGATCTGGGCATTTGCTATGCACAGAAAATTGACAAATCCGAGGCGCGTATCGACTGGAGTCGGCCGGCGCGTGAGGTGGACCGGCAAATTCGCGGGCTTTCTCCTTTCCCGGGTGCTTGGTGTGAACTGGCGGGAAAACGGATAAAACTTTTGGCCTGCCATATGGGTCAAGGCTCTGGTGCGCCGGGGCAGGTGCTTGGAGGGGGTGAAGTGGCCTGCGGTCAGGGCTCGGTGATCATCACGCGGGTGCAGCTGGCGGGCAAAACCGCGCAAACCACCGCTGAGTTTTTACAAGGCCATGCGCTGCCCGAACAGCTCGCCTAAGCCCACCGGATCAGGCCGATAATCGCGGAGCCGGCGTAGAAGGCCTGAAGCAGCAAAAAGGTCCAGCGATGGTCAATGATGGCCCAGGCGGCAAAGAGGCTGGCTGATATGAACAGCAATGAAAACCCGAGGATCTCATTGCCCGTATTCGAGGCGATGAGCAAGGCGTAGATCATCGCCAAAACGGATCCAGAAACTTCAAAAATGGAGGTGAGCTTGCGTTTCTTATCCACTGTGTGCTTTCTGCCCTGCGGGCTTAGTCTTTGAAAGGCGCCATGCCGGCGCGCGCCAATTCATCGGCCAATTCGTTCTGAGGATGCCCTGCATGGCCCTTGACCCATTCCCAAGTGACTTGATGCCGGGCTTGGGCAGCATCCAGTTGTTTCCAAAGGTCTTCATTCTTGACCGGCTTTTTTGCTGCGGTTTTCCAGCCGTTTTTCTTCCAGCCGAAAATCCATTTGGTCACGCCATCTTTGACGTAAACGCTGTCGGTGACGATTGTGATGGCCGAGCGCCGCGACAAGGCTTCAAGGGCGGAAATGGCCGCCATAAGCTCCATGCGATTGTTGGTGGTCTCTTTTGCCCCGCCTTTGAGTTCGCGCTGTTTGGTCACAATTTCGCCCGCTTTTGCCTGCAGCACCACACCCCAGCCGCCCGGGCCGGGATTGCCACTGCAGGCCCCATCGGTATAGGCGATCAGATCATGCATGGGCGGTCATCATGATGAAGGGCTCCACATCTCCGGCGAGCCCTTTTTCCTGCCCCTCGCGCTGGAAGGTGAGGGTGAAGCCGGCTTGCGCCAAAATATCCTTCAGCTCTTGGGCGGTGTAATAGGTATAAAAACGCCCCAGCGCATCGCGTTTCTGACCGGTGCCAAGCTTCATGGCGAGGTGAAAGATACCCCCAGGATGCAGCGCCGCATGGCAGGCTTGAATATGGCGCTTGAAATCAGCGCGCTTGGCGTGCAGCAGCGAAAAATTGGCATAAATGCCATGGTAGGTGGCCTGTGATGGCAAGTCGTCAAATGTGGCTTGCCGGGCTGTCACGCCGGGGTGTTTGCTGGCGGCGGCAACCATCTCAGCGCTGCCGTCAAGGGCGTCCACATCAAAGCCATGGCGCGCCATTTCCGCAGCGGCCAGACCTGGACCACAGCCCAAATCCAAAATCCGCCCGCCCTCTGGGATGGCTTTGATGAAGGCCAAGAGTGATTTGCTGGGCGGAGCTTGGGTCAGCCGCAGATAGTCTTCAATTTTTGCGTCATAGACGGCGAGGGTTTTCGCATCAGTCATGAAGGGGCGCTCCGACCTCCCGCAGGACGCGCGGCACTTTGAAACTGACGTTTTCTGTTGCGGTCTCTACCGTTTCGATTGTGACCGTATAATGGGCCGAGAAGGCGTCGATCACCTCTTGGATCAAGACATCTGGCGCAGAGGCGCCGGCGGTGATGCCGATGGTCTTGATCCCATCTAAGGCGCGCCAGTCGATATCTGTGGCGCGCTGCACCAATTGCGCATAGCTGCAACCGGCGCGCGAGGCGACTTCGACCAAACGCTTGGAATTGGAAGAATTGGGAGCCCCGACCACCAAAAGCGCCTCGCAGAGCGGGGCAATGGCTTTGACGGCCTCTTGGCGATTTGTCGTGGCGTAGCAGATGTCTTCTTTATGCGGCCCAACAATATTGGGAAAGCGGCGTTGCAGGGCTGCGACAACCCCAGCTGTATCATCGACCGAGAGGGTGGTTTGTGTGATATAGGCCAGTTGATTTGGATCACGCACGTTGACGGTTTCAACATCCGCTTCGCTCTCCACCAACAGCACTTCACCTTCGGGCAGCTGTCCCATGGTGCCAATGGTTTCGGGGTGGCCTGCGTGGCCAATCATGATCATCTGAAGGCCGTTCGCACTGTGACGTTCCGCTTCGATGTGAACCTTGCTGACCAATGGGCAGGTGGCATCGACATAGATCATATTGCGGGCCTGCGCGGCGCTTGGGACGGATTTCGGCACCCCATGCGCCGAAAAAATCACCGGCCGATCATTGGGACATTCGTCCAGCTCTTGCACAAATACAGCCCCCTGCGCGCGCAGAGAGTCGACGACAAATTTATTGTGCACAATCTCATGGCGCACATAGACCGGCGCGCCCCATTTTTGCAGAGCCATTTCGACGATTTTTATGGCGCGATCCACACCCGCGCAAAACCCTCTTGGCGCGGCGAGATATAGTTTGAGCTCAGATTTTGTCATGGCAGAGATCCTTTGCTCGGCACGCTAAATGTGCCGAGCCAGATCGTCCAGAGCTTGAGGCGAATTATTCGGCTTCCGCCGGGGCCACAAAGTCATCGGTTTCGCGCGCTGGGCGACCGATGACGTCACGCAACGCATCCAATTCGATGAAATTGTCGCATTGGCGACGCAATTCATCGGCAATCATCGGAGGCTGGCTGCGAATTGTGGAGACCACGGACACGCGGACGCCCTGGCGTTGCACGCTTTCGACCATAGGCCGGAAGTCACCATCGCCGGAGAAGAGCACGATATGATCAACATGTGGCGCCAGTTCCATGGCGTTTACTGTCAACTCGATATCCATGTTGCCCTTGATTTTCCGGCGGCCTTGGCTGTCGGTAAATTCTTTTGCAGCTTTGGTGACCATGGTGAAGCCGTTGTAATTCAGCCAATCCACCAAGGGTCGAATCGGAGAGTATTCGTCATTCTCCAAAAGCGCGGTGTAGTAAAATGCGCGCAGCATTTTTCCACGGCTTGTGAACTCTTGTCGCAGCAGCTTGTAGTCGATGTCGAAGCCCAAGGCTTTCGCGGCGGCGTATAGATTTGCGCCATCAATAAAAAGCGCCAAGCGCTCGTCGCGGTAAAACATACCAAATATATCCTTTTTAAGTGCCGAATACCGCGAGGTGAGTAAGTTGCGGCCTAGGCTACTTTAAGATAGTTATTAAAATAGCTTATGTAAATGACACCCATGCAAAATAAAATAAAAACCCAGCAAAAAACAATATTGGTCGCCCTGGGCGGCAATTTAGAGTCTGAATTGGGCCCGCCACAAGTGACTTTGGGTTATGCCTTGGCGTCACTTCGATTAATGACCAACAGTCTCCTGCGAAAAAGTAAATATTTCGTTACTCCCTGTTTTCCGGTTGGATATGGGCCGGATTACGTCAATGCGGCGGTTTCTTTTCAGTTTATCGGCGAATCACATGAGTTATTGGCAATTTTGCATCGCATCGAAGCCAATTTCGGCCGGCACAGAACCCAGCGATGGGGCGGTCGGGTTTTGGATCTGGATTTGCTGGCCTTTGGGGATGAAATCGCGCCATCTGCCGAGGTCTATGAGGCGTGGCGCGACAAGCCCCTGCCCGACCAGATGTCTCAAACCCCACAAGAGTTGATCCTACCGCATCCGCGAATGCAGGATAGAGCCTTTGTTTTAGGGCCGCTGATGGATGTCGCACCTGATTGGCGTCATCCAATATCAGGTCTGACCGTGCGTCAGATGTTTGAGCGTTTGCCTGCCGAAGACCGCGCGGCCCTCAAGCCATTGCCCTAGCGGCGGGCCGGTGGTGTGCATGGGCGATTCACCCTTGCGTTTCTTGGCATTCGCTCCTAAATAGCGAACTTCATCACAGGTGTAGGAGATCAGACATGGCGCGTGTCACAGTTGAAGATTGTGTAGACAAGGTTCCAAATCGTTTTGATCTGGTCATGCTGGCGGCCCATCGGGCGCGCGAGATTGCCAGCGGGTCTCCTGTGACTGTAGATCGCGACAACGACAAGAACCCTGTCGTTTCTCTGCGTGAAATCGCCGACGAAACCCAACGGGTTGATGATTTGCTTGAGCGGCTTATCGAAAGCAATCAAACTCAAATCGAAGTTGACGAGCCTGAGGAAGATTCCATGGCTTTGTTGATGGGCGGAGAGCCGGATAAGCCGGCCGAAGATGATTTGAACGATGAAAAATTGCTTCGTGCTTTGATGGAAGCTCAAGGCCAACCTTAAGGAAATACAGGCATGATCACAGCCGACGACCTGATCGGTCTGATCCGCGCCTATAATCCGTCCACAAACGCCGAGCAGATTGCGAAAGCCTATCTCTTCTGCCAAGAGATGCACGAGGGACAGTTTCGCAGATCTGGCGAGCCCTATTACACCCATCCTGTGGCTGTCGCCCGCATTTTGGCCGATCAGCATCTTGACGATGCGACGATCATCACCGCCTTGTTGCATGATACGATTGAAGATACCAAGGCGAGCTTTGCCGATGTAGAGCGCATGTTCAGCCGCGAGGTGGCCGAACTGGTTGACGGGGTGACCAAGCTCACCAATCTGCAACTCTCCTCTCGCGTGAACAAACAGGCTGAGAATTTCCGCAAGCTGATTATGGCCACCTCGAAAGATATCCGGGTGACTTTGGTCAAATTGGCGGATCGCCTGCATAATATGCGCACCATCCGCTCGATGACGCCGGAAAAACAGCAACAAAAAGCGCTGGAAACTATGGATATTTATGCGCCACTGGCCGGGCGTATGGGGATGCATTGGCTGCGCGAAGAGCTGGAAGATTTGGCCTTTCAAGTGCTCAATCCTGACGGGCGCAAGTCCATTATTCGCCGTTTTATCAAATTGCAAAACGAAACTGGCGATGTGGTGCAGCAGATTAAAGGCGACTTGCTTGAGGAATTGGAGCGCGCGGGGCTTGAGGGCGCGGAAATTCAAGGTCGGGCCAAAAAGCCCTATTCCATATGGCGCAAAATGCAAAATAAGGAGCTGTCCTTCTCGCGCTTGTCTGACATTTATGGGTTCCGGGTCATTGTGGATCATGAATCCGATTGCTATCGGGTGCTCGGGCTGATCCATCAGCGGTGGCGGGCGGTGCCGGGGCGGTTTAAAGATTACATCAGCCAGCCAAAATCCAACGGTTACCGCAGCATTCACACCACGGTTTCGGGGCGCAACGCCCGCCGGGTGGAGGTGCAAATCCGCACCAAATCGATGCATCAAGTGGCCGAAAAAGGTGCGGCGGCGACTTGGTCCTACAGAGATGGCGCGCGGGTGGATAACCCCTTTGCTTTGGATCCCTCAGCTTGGATTTCCTCGCTGACAGAGCGGTTCAGCTCTGAGGGCGATGATGGGGAATTCCTCGAAGCGTTCAAATTGGAAATGTACACGGACCAAGTGTTTTGCTTTTCACCCAAAGGCGATGTCATCAAACTGCCGCGTGGCGCCACACCTATTGATTTTGCCTATGCCATCCATACGCGCATCGGCGCGGCCTGTGTTTCGGCCAAGGTTGACGGTATTCGCGTGCCGCTTTGGACGCGCTTGCGCAATGGGCAATCTGTGCAGATCATCACTGCGGAGGGGCAAACCCCGCCGGCCAGCTGGATTGATATCGTCGCCACCGGCCGGGCGAAAACCGCCATCCGCCGCAGCCTGCGCGAATTTGATCGTGAGAAATTTATCAAATTGGGGCAAGAGTTTGCCCGGGTCGCCTTCGAAAATGTCAACAAGAAGGCCACTGACCGTGCGCTGAAGACCGCAGCGAAGCACTATGGCTTGCCAAGTGCCGATGAGCTTTTGGCGCGGCTCGGCAGCTCCGAAATCGCCGCGCGCGACGTGGTGGCGGAGCTCTATCCAAACCTCAAGGTGCGCGACGCAGATGAGGTGGGGCCAGCGGTGGCTTTGATCGGGTTGGAGCCAGGGCAGAAATTCACCCATGGCGCCTGTTGCAATCCCCTGCCCGGAGAGCGCATTGTCGGGATCCTTTTCAAAGGTCGTGGGGTTGTGGTGCACACCATCGATTGCCCAAACCTGCTGCATTATGAGCAGCAAATGGACCGGTGGTTGGATCTGCATTGGCGCGACGGGCAACATGCCGCCACCCATCCGGCGCAGATCATCACGACGATTTTAAATGGTGCCGGCGTCATGGGGCGGATTTGTACATTGATTGGTGATCAGAATGCCAATATCTCTGACATTCACTTCTTGGATCGCAAACCGGACTATTTCAAACTGCTCATCGAATTGGAGCTGAGGGATGTGTCACAATTGCACATGGTGCTCACGGCGCTGGAGGCCGAGAGTGATGTGGCAGAAGTCAGCCGTCACCGAAATCCGGAACTCGGGCGGGATATCGACTCTATGAACGGTGAGTGGGGCGAAATTGGTGTTTAAACGTCGCGAAAAGCGTGGCCTGCCCAGAGCGCTTTGGGAATGGGTCTACCCCAAGGGCGGCTGGGCTCGGGCCTATTCCTACATCAAACACCGGTTGCGCCGCCTGCCAGGAACGCCAGAGGAAATCGCGCGTGGCGTGGCGATTGGCGTTTTCACCTCTTTTACTCCGTTTTACGGGCTACATTTTTTCTTGGCTTGGCTGCTTGCGGTGCTATTGCGGGCCAATGTTCTCGCCTCGCTTTTGGGAACTTTCTTTGGCAATCCGCTGACTTACATTCCCATTGGTGCAACCGCGCTTGGTTTTGGTCATGCGTTTTTGGGCAAGCGGCCCGAGAGCGATTTGCACTTGGGTTTGGGAGAAATGTTTGCCCGCGCCGTGTCCGAATTGGGCGCGAATATCGCGGCCTTTGTCTCGCAAACCCCGGGAGATTGGACCTATTTGGTTGAATTTTGGCATACGGTGTTTTTCCCTTGGATGATTGGCGGAGTGGTGCCGGGGATCATCTCAGGGCTGGTGATTTACGCTATTACTGTCCCAGCCATTCGTGTGTATAAAAGCCGCAGAAAAGGTCAATTGGCGGCCAAATTTGCCGAGTTGCGCCGCAAAACCCTCCTCAAACGCGAAGACGATTCTGGCGTCTGAGATAAAACGGAAAGATAGGATTATGTCCATAGAGCAACGCCTTGGCGTCAATATTGATCATGTGGCCACTTTGCGCAACGCCAGGGGTGGCGCCTATCCGGACCCTCTGCGCGCGGCTTTGTTGGCACAGGCTGCGGGGGCCGATGGGATCACCGCGCATCTGCGCGAGGATCGCCGGCACATTCGCGATGCAGATATTGATGCTTTGATGGGTGCGTTGCGCATTCCTTTGAATTTCGAAATGGCCGCAACGGCCGAAATGCAGGCCATCGCCCTGCGCCATAAGCCGCATGCGGTCTGTCTCGTGCCAGAAAAGCGCGCGGAACGGACGACCGAGGGCGGGCTGGATGTGGCGGCAGAACAGGACCGTCTGCGTGATTTCATTGCGCCTCTTGCGGAGGCCGGGTGTCGCGTGTCGCTTTTCGTGGCGGCAGATGAGCGGCAATTGCAAGCCAGTGCGCAGGTGGGGGCAGCGGTGGTTGAGCTCCATACGGGCGCCTATTGTGACCTGCATGCTGAGGGCAATCACCCGGCTGCAAAAGCGGAACTGGCGCGGATCACCCGCTCTGCGCAGGTTGCGTTCGAGCTGGGCCTGGAGGTGCACGCTGGTCACGGCTTGAGCTATGAAACCGTGGCCCCAATCGCGGCTTTGCCAGAAGTGGCTGAGCTGAATATTGGACATTTTTTGATCGGGGAATCTGTCTTTTTGGGTCTGGGACCGGCCATTGCCGAAATGCGTCGTTTGATGCAAAATGCCCGTCAATGATTTTAGGTATCGGGACAGATTTAGCGAATATTGAGCGGATCCAAGGCACATTGGATCGCTTTGGCGATCGTTTCAAAAATCGGGTTTTTACGCAGGTTGAGCAACGCAAGGCGGAGGCGCGCAAAGATGTGGCGGGCACCTATGCCAAACGCTGGGCGGCGAAAGAAGCCTGCTCAAAGGCGCTTGGCACAGGCTTGGCGATGGGCATCAGTTGGAAAGACATGGCTGTCACCAATATGCGCAGCGGTCAGCCGGTGATGGCGGTCACGGGCTGGGCCGCGGAGCGTTTGGCGCAGATGACGCCCGCGGGTCATACGGCGGTGATCCATTGTACATTGACCGATGATCACCCCTGGGCACAGGCGTTTGTGGTGATTGAAGCGCGCCCGACTGCGGCGGGGCAACTTGACTCTCGACCGTAAGCGCCGCACATAGCCCTAAATCAAATCCAGAGGATGTTATGGCCGACATTGAAGAAAAAAGCTTTGCTGCGAGTGTGATAGAGACGGTGAAAACTGTGGTCTATGCTCTGCTGATTGCTGGGGTGTTTCGCACCTTGTTTTTTCAACCCTTCTGGATCCCCTCGGGCTCGATGAAAGACAGCCTATTGATCGGGGATTTCTTATTCGTCAATAAAATGGCTTACGGCTATTCCTACGCCTCCTGCCCGAAAATTCAAATCGCCAGCCTTGGCTTGAATATTGATGCGGATGATTTTTGCGGCTTCATCGAAGATCGTGATACCCGGATTTTTGGTGCGACCCCTGAGCGCGGCGATGTGGTTGTGTTTCGCCATCCGGTGACGGGAGCCGATTATATCAAGCGCTTGGTCGGTCTTCCGGGAGATAAGATCCAAATGCAAGGCGGGGTTTTACAGATCAATGGCACGCCGGTTCCGCGCAGACAGGTGGAGGATTTCGTGGAAACCTATGAGCCACAAGGCTCGCAGCGCAACCGTCCGGTCTGTTCCAACGGTGCTGTTGGGTTGGGCGCGGACTGCATTAAAAAGAAATACTTTGAGACCCTGCCCAATGGTGTTGTTCATAGCGTATTGGACACGTTTGACCAAGATGCGATGCGTCTTGGTGGGCGGATGAATTTGGATACGACCAAAGTCTATGTCGTGCCGGAGGGGCATTTCTTTTTCATGGGGGACAATCGCGACAATTCCTCCGACAGCCGGGTGCCGCAGTCCATCGGCGGGGTGGGGTTCGTGCCGCTCAAAGACATTGTCGGGCGCGCCGATCGCATTTTGTTTTCCTCTGCCGGGGCTTCAATTTTGGCCTTCTGGACCTGGCGCAGCGATCGTTATTTCAAGGCGATTGATTAGATGCTCGGTATCTCCCAGGTCTCGCCATGATCAAGCTGTCTTCCGAGTTGCGCCAGTTTTCAGCCGATATCGGCTATGAGTTTAAAAATCCGGGGCTCTTGATCACGGCTCTGACTCATTCCAGTATTTCCACTGCGACCCGTTCGGACAACGAACGGCTTGAGTTTTTGGGTGACAGGGTGCTGGGGCTTGTGATGGCGCAGGCCTTGTTGGATCTGGATGCGAAGGCGACCGAGGGGCAATTGGCGCCGCGCTTTAATGCCCTGGTGCGCAAGGAAACCTGTGCAGATGTGGCGCGCTCCATTGGTGTTGGCAATCTGTTGAAATTGGGCCGCTCTGAGATGATCAGCGGTGGGCGACGCAAGGAAGCCTTGCTGGGCGATGCGATGGAAGCACTGATTGCCGCGGTGTATCGCGATGGTGGTTTTTCCGAAGCGCAGGCGCTGATCCTGCGGCTTTGGAATACGCGGATCACCTCCGTGAAGGCCGATGCCCGCGATCCCAAGACCGCTTTGCAAGAATGGGTGCAGGCGCGCAAAGGCCCTCCGCCCGATTATGTTGAACTGTCCCGCTCCGGCCCGGATCATGCGCCGCAATTTGAGATTGAAGTGCGATTACATTCTGGCGAGGCTGCGCAGGCCAAAGCCGGATCGAAACGCCAGGCCGAACAGGCTGCGGCAAAATTACTGTTGGAAAGGTTAGGGGCATGAGCACACGCGCCGGATTTGTGGCCCTGATCGGGGAACCCAATGCAGGGAAATCAACCCTGCTCAATCGTATGGTGGGGGCCAAGGTTTCGATCGTCACCCATAAGGTGCAGACCACCCGCGCCCGCATTCGCGGTGTTGCACTCGAGGGGGAGGCGCAAATTGTGTTCGTCGACACCCCGGGCATTTTCCGCCCCAAACGTCGTTTGGATCGCGCGATGGTGAAATCGGCCTGGGGGGGAGCGGCCGATGCCGATCTGACGGTCTTTTTGATTGAAGCGCATCGCGGTGTCACGGAGGGCGTGGATGCGATTATGGAGGCGCTCAAGGATCTTCCCAAAGGAAAATCAATTGCTTTGGCGATCAACAAAATTGACAAGGTGCAGGCCGCAGAGCTCTTGGCTTTGACCAAGGCGATGAATGAGGCGTTTGATTTTGTCGAGACCTTCCTGATTTCTGCGGAAAAGGGGCACGGCTGTGCGGCGCTGAAAACTTGGATCGCGAGCCAGCTGCCGGTCAGCCCTTGGCTCTACCCTGAAGACCAAATTGCCGATCTGCCGCTGCGCATGCTGGCCGCGGAAACCACACGGGAAAAATTGACCCTGCGTTTGCACCAAGAATTGCCCTATCAGCTGACCGTTGAGACGGAGGCTTGGGAGGAGCGCAAAGACGGCTCGTGTAAAATCGACCAGCTCATCTATGTTATGCGCGATGGCCACAAGGGTATCGTGCTTGGCAAGGGCGGTGAGACGATCAAAGCAATTTCCACCCAAGCGCGGACGGAACTAGAAGAGTTTTTGGGCCGCAAAGTGCATTTGTTTTTACAGGTTAAAGTGCGCCCGAATTGGCTGGAAGACAAAGAGCGTTACGAGGAAATGGGCCTCGATTTTCGCGACGGAAACGAATGATCCGCCTGACCAGCGATATTTGGGTCTCTGCCTATCTCACGCGCCTGCGCCTTGCGGATATCCCGGCCTTTCTTGTGGAGCGGGGGGACGCCACGGCAGGGGCAGTTTTGGTCAAGCTCAACCTTTTGGATGGGCAGGGCATCGTCTTTCAGCGCTCGTTTGATGTGCAAAGCGGCGCGCGCAATTGGGTTGAGCTAATTTCGGGCGATGAGGCTGATTTGGACCGTGCAATTGCCCGCCAGCGGGGCTTTGATCCTGATCTTTGGGTGATTGAAGTGGAAGACCGGCTTGGGCGCCATTTGCTCGATGAACCGGGTTTGAGCGACTAGCCATAGCCACAGGTGGCGGCAAATTGCTTAACATTTGCCAGGCCTCTGGATAGACTGGGCCAATACGCGGCCAATCGGCATCTTCTGACTGTGAATTGGGGTCTCTGTTTTGATAGAATGGCGGGATGAGGGGGTTTTATTGGCCGTGCGCAAGCATGGAGAAGCGGCCGTCATCGTTGAGGTTTTCACAGAACATCATGGAAAACATGCCGGTGTTGTGCGCGGTGGCGCTGGGCGCAAGCAAGCCCCTGTGTTGCAGGCTGGGGGGCAATTTGAGGTGGTTTGGAAAGCCCGGCTTGAAGAGCACATGGGCGCATTCACGGTTGAACCTCTGCGCAGCCGGGCCGCTCAAGTCATGGCAGATCCTTTGGCCTTGGCCGGTTTGACATCTGTGGTTGGGCTCTTGAGCTTTGCTTTGCCAGAGCGGGAGGTGCATGGGGCGCTTTATCGCGCCTCGATCAATCTTTTGGATTTGATCTGCGTCACAGAGGCTTGGCCTTTGGCTTATTTGCACTGGGAAATGCTGCTGTTGGAGGATTTGGGCTTTGGTTTGGATCTCAGCTGTTGCGCGGTATCTGGGGGGACCGAAGATCTGGCTTATGTCTCTCCAAAATCTGGGCGGGCCGTGGCGGCACATTTCGCGGGGCGCTGGAAGACCCAGCTGTTGCCATTGGTGCCCTGTATGATCGGGCAAAGTGTGGCGGATAATGGCGAGATTGCGGCAGGGTTGCGTACCACAGGGTATTTCTTGGAGAAATGGTTGGCGCCATCCCTGGGGGATCGGGCCTTGCCCTCAGCGCGAAAGCGGTTGGTTGAGCGCTTGTTTCGCGCGGCCCGCTTAGACCAGGGTCCAAGCGGCGAGGCCCACCACGAGTAACATCGACAGGGCCATGGAAATATTGATTGCCCGTTGCGCTTTGGACGAGAGGTTAAGCCGCTTGAGGGAGACGCCAAAAAGAACCCAAATCACATGGATCGGCACCCAAATGAGATTTAAAATGACAAATTTTATCCCGACTTCGCTCCAATAGGCATTCTGATAGAGTGGAAATCCGGTGATTAAAGCGGTGAGCACCGCATAGGCCTTCGGGTTGATGGGTTGCAAGAGCAGGCCGGCCATAAGCCCTGGCGCGGTTTCGGATCTAATAAAGGCCACCTGAGCACCGGCAAAAGCGATCCGGCCTGCCAAATACAGCAGATACAAAAATGACAAGGTCATCAATGTGAGCCGCAACCAGCGGGTGTCGAGCACAAAGGCTGACAGGCCCGCGGCGACGGCCGCATAAACCAAGGCCTGCCCAATGCAAAGCCCGGCCACATAGCGCAGCCCAGCCGCCGCGCCAAACCCAGCACCGACGCCGGCGGCGGATAAAACCCCCGGACCGGGGGTGGCAAGCATGAGGACGATGGCGAGGGCAAATGTAATCATGCGATGATCCTAGGGCCAAAGGCCGAAGGTGACCAGCACCATAGATCGCTTCTCGGTGGAATTTGCGATTGTACCGGCACCGCAATGCGCTACACTTATCTATCAATCAGGGAGAGCGTTATGAATAAGACCGTTGTGATCACAGAATTCGGGGGTTCGGATCAACTGAAAATTGTGGACATGCCAGCCGGAGAGCCCGGCGATGGGCAAGTGCGCATTGCTCACAAAGCCTGCGGGCTTAACTATATAGATGTTTATCAACGCACGGGTCTTTACCCGCTGTCCCTTCCTCAGGCCCTTGGCATGGAGGCGGCCGGTGTGATTGAGGCCGTGGGCGCGGGGGTGAGCCATGTCAAGGTTGGGGACCGTGTGGCCTATGCCTCGATGCCGCCGGGCTCTTATTGTGAGCGCCGCGTGATGCCGGCGGCGCAGGTCTGCCCTTTGCCCGATGAGATCAGCTTTGAGCAGGGCGCAGCGATGATGCTCCAGGGTATGACGGTGCAATATCTTTTTCATCGCACCACCCCGCTGAGCAAAGGCGATACGGTTTTGTTTCATGCGGCAGCCGGCGGCGTCGGCTTGATTGCCTGCCAATGGGCGAAGTCAGAGGGTATTACCCTCATTGGCACGGCTGGCAGTGATGAAAAATGCCAATTGGCTGTGGATCACGGGGCAACGCATTGCATCAACTACACGTCCGAAAATTTCGAAGAGAAGGTCAAGGAATTAACCGGGGGGGCTGGGGTCGATGTGGTCATGGATTCAGTCGGTGCGAGCACCTTTGAAGGATCCCTCAACTGCCTCAAGCCGCTGGGCATGATGATCACTTTCGGCAATGCCTCGGGTCCCGTTCCGCCATTCAATTTGGCCCAGCTGGGGGCCAAAGGTTCGCTAAAGATCACCCGCCCGACGCTCTTTACCCATATCGGCAATCATGACGTTTGCCAGGAGATGGCGCGGCATCTCTTTTCGAAGGTCATATCTGGCGATGTGAAAATCGTGATCGGGCAAGAGTTTGCTTTGGACGATGTCACAGCGGCGCATGACGCTTTAGAAGCGCGCCGCACAACGGGCTCGACCATCCTAACAGTTTAGAACGTTCCGCTTGTCCCTGCCTCAACCTTCCCAGGTCGGCAGGGGCAGGGGTTTTGCTTCAATAAGACCGCGGCAGATCTAAAACATGTTCTGCAAGATAGGATAGGATCAGATTGGTTGAGATGGGTGCGACTTGATAGAGTCTCGTTTCTCTAAATTTGCGCTCAATGTCATATTCTTCGGCAAAGCCAAACCCACCATGGGTTTGCACCGCAACATTGGCTGCCTCATTCGAGGCATCCGCCGCCAGCATTTTTGCCATATTGGCCTCAGCGCCGGGATTGCCACCGGTCTCATAGAGGGCCAGCGCCTGTTTCACCATCAACTCTGCGGCGCGCATATTGGCATAGGCCTTGGCAATGGGGAACTGTATGCCTTGGTTTTGCCCGATTGGGCGATCAAAGACTTGGCGGTCTTTCGCATAGGCCACGGAGTGTTCGATAAACCATTTCGCGTCACCAATGCATTCAGAGGCAATCAAAATGCGTTCGGCATTCATGCCTGAGAGGATATAGCGAAATCCCTTGCCCTCTTCGCCGACCAGGTTCTCCGCAGGCACGCGGAGATTGTCAAAAAAGACTTCTGTGGTGGCATGGTTCATCATGGTGCGGATGGGCCTTAGGGTGAGACCGTTGCCCAGTGCCTCGCGCATATCGACCAGCAAAACCGAGAGGCCTTCGGTCTTTTTCATTCCCTCTTTCAGCGGCGTTGTGCGCGCCAAAAGCAGCATGAGGTCGGAATGCTCGGCTCGGCTGGTCCAAATCTTTTGCCCATTGATGACATAATCCGGCCCATCGCGCCGGGCCGTGGTGCGCAAGGCGCCTGTATCTGTGCCGGAGCTGGGCTCCGTTACACCAAAGGCCTGCAATCGCAGGGTCCCATCGGCAATTTTAGGCAGATACTGGCGCTTTTGCGCCTCTGAGCCATGCCGCAACAGGGTTCCCATAGTATACATCTGTGCATGACAAGCGCCGGCATTGCCTCCCGATCTGTGAATTTCTTCCAAAATGACCGCCGCCGCGGAGAGCGGCAGGCCAGATCCCCCAAAATCCTCAGGAATCAAAGCGCCCAGCCATCCAGCTTCCGTAAGGGCCTGCACAAAGGAGGCCGGATAGGCCATGTCCCGATCCAAGGCACGCCAGTAGCTTCCGGGAAATTGTGCGCAGAGTTTGCCAACGGCCTCGCGGATGTCGTCATAGGTTTCACCGGGCGTGTACATGCGGGCCTCCTTTGGAACTGATCCTTAGGTAGGCCGTCCTGTGCAACATGACAAGAAACAGATGGGGGGTCGGGCCGTTTGTGTCCGCCAAAGGCGCATCGGCCGCCCGTGGCCTCTGCCTCTGATTGAAAATGGCTAACGCAGGAGATTGAAAATTTTTCCTTGATCTGTAAGTGGCTTGCGAGGAATGCTTGGTGCGCACAGCGGGTCGCGATGGCCGGCTCAACGGTCAATGTGCAAATTGCGCCGGTTCCTGCATGCCAGCTGAACGACACGGACGGCAGGGTTGTATCAAGCACATAGCCGCGCATTCGGGCAGTGCGAATCTCTTGGTGGTATTTGCCCATGCGCAGATCGGTCTGCTCCTCCCGGTTTGCTTGGCTCGAGGCTTTGGCAATGAGGGTTCTCTGCGCCTGTTCTGACATCACCGACAGCGCAGAGATTGCTGCATTTGAGGAAAACAGCGCATGTTCGGCGGTCCAGTCGGTTGGCGGTTTGGTGCTGTCGACATCTGCCAGATGTGTCTTGCTTTTGAACATGGAGAGCGTCACGTCATAGCGCCCCTCTGCCTTCGCCAGGGCCAAAACGGGCTGGATTTGGTCCACTTCAGGGGCTGAAAATTGCGCTGAGGCAAAAAAATCATCAATGGCATATGTGAGAACATAGGCTTTATCCGAGACACGCCGCCGCGCCCAATTCAGCGCCTCCAGTTGGGCGCAAATCCGATGCAAGGCAGAGCGAGAGAAGGACACATGTGCCTCAAGATCGCGGAGCTTAATGGGCCCATATGTTCCAATCAGGCGGATGACTTCGGTGGAACGGGCAAGTGGGCTGTCGGCGATGGAAAGCATTGTGAGTGTAGTCCTATTTTGTCTCTTTTCGATAACTCTAAACGGTGGTTGTTTCACCTCGGTAATATCCTCAACCCCTGAGAGATGGCACTACCGAATAGATTATTATATTAGAAAAAAAGTATATTTAAATGTATTAATATACTTTTGGATAGGCCAAAATATTCCGATGAGTCTTGAGGCGGCTGGGGGTATTCGACGGTGCCCGCGTGTCACGGGTCAGCTTTGGGCGAAACGCATCAGATGATAGTCTTGATCACCCCATTCATGATCAATCATCACAAGCCGCTTGGCGAAATGCCCAAGATCATACTCCCAGGTCATTCCAATGCCGCCGTGCAGTTGGATCGCCTCCTCAGCAACGGCGCAGCCAATGCGGCCAATGGAATATTTCGCCGCAGAGATGGCCCGGTTGCGCTCATCGGTCGGGGCCTGCAAATCATTCGCGGCATTGATCACCGCCGATTTTGCCTGCTCAATTTCGAGCAGCATCTGCGCCACACGATGTTGCAGCGCTTGAAATTTACCCAGAACGCTGCCGAATTGTTTGCGCGTGCGCATATAGTCGATGGTCATATCTTTGATTCGCTCCATCAACCCCAAGGCCTCGGCGCAAAGGGCCAAAGTGGCGCGTGCGGCTGCGGCATCGATCAACGGATAGGCCTGACCTTCTACTCCCAAGAGCCGAGCGGGTGTGTTCCGCAGTGTGATCTCGCAGGCATTGCCGCCATCGACAGTTTGAAAAGGATGTTCCACAAGCCCCGCGGCTGAGGCCTCAATCAAGAACAAGCTGATCCCTGGCGCCGATGGCGTCTGCGCACTGACAATAAGCCCGTCAGCCCCATGGGCGAATTTAACGCAGGTTTTCTGGCCGTTCAGCTGCCACTGCGCGCCGGTTTGCTGCGCAAGCGTCTCTGGGGCGCTCCAATCATAATCCGCGCCATTTTCGATCAGACCAAGCGCCACGCGTTTTTTCCCCAGGATGATCTGGTCCACAAGTTTCAACTGGTCGGTCTGTGCCAGAATATAGCCGGTGGTCAAGGCGGTGTCATTGAGCGGTTCCAGAACCAAACCTTTGCCCAGCTCTGTGAAGACTGTGGCGATGTCAAATCCTGAGCCGCCAAAGCCGCCAACCTCCTCGTCAAATAATGCGCCGATCAGACCCAGCTGTGCCATGGTGCTATAGGCCTTGGGGCAATATCCCAAAGCCTCGGTGCCAGCCGTCAGTCGCGCTTTTAGGGGATAGTCATTTTGAATGAATTTGCCGATCATATCGGCCAGCATGCGGCGCTCTTCAGTGGGTTGAAAATCCATAATTTAAAGCCCCAATATCATTTTGGTGATGATGTTTTTTTGTATCTCATTCGAGCCGCCGTAGATCGACACTTTGCGTTTATTGAAATAGGCGGCAGATTGATTGGCCATATCTTGTGGTGCGACCTGCGGTCCGTTGTAACCCGGCTCAAACACCTCAGGAGTATGCGCCTGCGCTTGCCGTCCCAAGGCGCGGCGGGTGAGATCGTCGAAGTTCTGTTCCAACTCCGATCCGATGATCTTCAACATAGAGCTTTCTGGTCCGGGTCCCGCGCCTTTGGAGAACCCGTCGAGAACCCGCAAATTTGTGGTCTCCAGATTGCGCAGCTCAATCTCCAAACGGGCCAGCCGTGCTGCAAATAATGGATCCTCCGCCAGCGGTTTTCCCCCGCGTTTTTGGGTCAAGGACAGGCGTTTGAGCCGTGCAAGTTTCTGGCCTGAGATGCCCACATTGGCGATGCCATTGCGTTCGTGGGCCAGTAGGTATTTCGCATAGGTCCAGCCTTTGTTTTCCTCACCCACCAAATTTGAAACAGGGACGCGGACATCCGTGAAAAACACCTCATTCACCTCCTGCCCGCCGTCTAGCGTGCGGATGGGGCGCATCTCGATACCTGGCGTCGCCAAATCAACCAAGATGAAAGAAATACCGGCTTGGGGTTTGCAATCGCTGTCCGTGCGCACGAGGCAAAAGATCATATTGGCGTATTGGCCCAATGTGGTCCAAGTTTTCTGGCCATTGATCACATAGTGATCGCCCTGTTTGACAGCTGTGGTTTTAAGACTGGCCAAGTCTGATCCAGATCCCGGCTCTGAATAGCCTTGGCACCACCAATCCGTGCCATCGCACATGCGCGGGAGCCAATGCTCTTGTTGCTCTTTTGAGCCGAAAGCCATCAAAACCGGTGCCAGCATCTTAAGACCGAACGGCAAGATACGCGGGGCGCCGGCGGCTGCGCATTCTTCTTCGAAGATAAATTGTTGTACGGGGCTCCAGCCCACTCCGCCAAAGGATTTGGGCCAATTGTATGTCAGCCAGCCGCGCTTATGCAAAACCGCATGCCAAAATTCCGTATCCTCTTTGCTCACAGGCAGGTCCGCATGAACCCTGCGTGACATATCTGTTGGCAATTCGGCGTTGAGAAATTCTATGACCTCTTGGCGAAATGCCTGGTCAGCTTCGGTGAAGTTCAGATCCATAGCTCTATCCCTTATTTAGGTCGTCGAAGGTTCGCCCGGAGGCCACCAGCTCTATCAACAGCGGCGAGGCCTGCCAAAATATCGGATCATCCTGCCCATAGCGGCGGATATCGTCCAGCAGCCGCGCCAGACCATAGCTGTCCGCATATTTCATGGGCCCACCGCGATATCTTGGGAAGCCATAGCCGTGCACGAAGGTCACATCGATATCCGAAGGTTTCAAGGCCACCCCTTCACGCAGGACGTCGCAGGCTTCATTGACCATTGCCGCCAGATAGCGCGCCATAATCTCTTCGGAGGTGAATCTGCGGGCCACGATGGATTTTTTGGCGCGCTCCGCCTCTATCAGAGCGAGAATCTCAGGATCGGGCGCGCCGATGCGTGCGCCGTCGGGGTAAAGGTAAAAGCCGCGCCCGGATTTTTGCCCAAACCAGCCGCACTCGCATATGCGATCGGCGATTTCAACATAGCGCTCCGCCGGGTTGCGCTTGCCCTCTGCGGCTTTGCGATTGTCCCATCCGATGTCCAGACCGGCCAGATCATACATGGCATGAAGGCCCATTGGATAGCCAAACTCCACAATGGCGGCATCAATCTCATAGGGCGTGGCGCCATCCTCCATCATATGGGCGGCACACTCACCATATTTGCCAAGAATGCGGTTGCCAATGAATCCGGGGGAATTGCCGGCGCGCACGGGGATCTTGCCCAAAGTTTTGGCCAAAGCGAAGCCGGTTGCGACCACATCATCGGCGGCGCTCTGCGGTACAACAATTTCCAGCAGCTTCATGATATTTGCCGGGCTGAAAAAATGCAGGCCAAGCACATGTTCACGGCGATTGGTGGCGCTGGAAATTTCGTCTATGTCGATATAGCTCGTGTTGGAGGCCAGAACCGCGTCGGGCTTGAGCACTTTGTCGAGCTGTTCAAATACACCGCGTTTGACATTGAGCCGCTCAAAAACGGCCTCAATGACCATATCGACCTCTGACAGATCGGCGAATTCCGTTGAGCCGCTATACCGGGCCATGATGCTGGATTTTTGCGCTGCGTTCATGCGACCCTTGGCAATCAGGCGATCATAGACCTGCTCAACATTGGCCCGTCCCCGCGCCAAGCTTTCTTGATCGCGTTCGATCATCGTGACGGGCAGGCCGCTGTTCAGCGCCGCGACGGTGATGCCCGCGCCCATAGTGCCGCCGCCCACCACCCCAAGGCGGTTGAGGGCGCGCGGCTCGGCGCGGCTGGCTTCGGGAACTTTGGCACTGGCGCGTTGGGCAAAAAAGGCGTGGATCATGCCTTTGGATTGCTCCGAGGCGAGGCATTCGAAAAAGCAATCGCGTTCGAACAGGCGCCCCTCTGCGAAAGGTTGGGTGATGCAGGCGCGCAGGCAATCGACAATCTTGAGCGGGGCCATTTGCCCGCGCATGCGGCGGCGCGCCGTCTGCTCGGCATCTCTCAACGCCGCTTCAAAGGCGGCTTTGTCCGCGAGGCCAGAGGTGGCGTCTTTGGTGCGGCGGGGGCTTCGGAGCTCTGCGGCATAAATCAAAGCGGCTTGGCGCAAATCCCCTTCGGTCAAACGGTCAATCAATCCGGCGCTCAGAGCCTGTGTTGCGCCTATGGGTGTGCCTTTGAACATGATGTCGAGCGCCATGGCGGCGCCGCATAAGCGGGGCAAGCGCTGCGTGCCGCCGGCGCCGGGGATCAGCCCGAGATGAATTTCCGGCAGGCCCACCTGCGCTGATGGCGCGGCGATGCGGTAATGGCTGCCCAGGGCAATCTCAAAACCGCCCCCCAAAGCCGTGCCATGCAGGGCGGCCACCACGGGCTTGCTGCAACTTTCAATACGATCAATCACATCTGGCAAATGCGGATCCTGCATCGGTTGGCCAAATTCCTTGATATCCGCCCCGGCCGGAAAGCTCCGCCCTGCGCCAATGATCACGATGGCTGTGATGGCCGCATCTGTATCCGCCTGCACCACAGCATCGCGCAAGCCTTGCCGCACGGCCTGGCTCAGCGCGTTGACGGGCGGGTTATTGATCTCAATGACGGCGATAGAACCGGCTGTTGAGCATGTCACAGGTGGGGTCATCGAAGCATCCTTTGCGATTGCAGCGCCGCGCCAGCGTAAAACGCAGGGGTTTGGGAGATCAACATCTCATTATGGCTTTGCCACTGCGCCCAAGGCCATATTGGCCAATTGTTCGGCAATGGCGGTGATATTTTCTGCGTCGCGCGGTTGGTACCAATAGATCGGCGCATGCAGCATCATCAAAAAACTCCGCACGGCGATGGAGATATTTTGGTCGCGAAAATGCCCGCTGGCGATACCCTGGGCCAATGTGCTGCGGAAAAAGCCTTCATATTCCGATTGCAGCGCTGCGATTTCGCGGCGCAAAGCCCGCTCGGTCGGTGTTGCACCGCCGGTCTTTGAGCCGCGCATCTCCTCAACCACAACCCGGTGATAGGCCAGCTCGGATATCATCGCGATGACATGCGCTTTGGCCATTGCGTGAAATTTTTCCGGCGGCGGCTGGGGGGCATCGAACTGCGGACGGACTCGCTCTAAGGTGAGCTGTACGGAATGTTTGCGAATGGCGCAGACCAATTCGCTTTTTGATCCGAAATGATGGTAAATTTTTCCCTTTGTGGCGCCAAGGTCGCGGGCGATGTCATCAATCGAGGTCTGATCCACCCCATGGGTGGCAAAGGCGTGAGCGGCGGCATCTAAGATGCGTCCCTTAACCGATGTGCTGTCGAGCATCATGATGGGCGGCCTTGCGCGGTGTGTTTTGCGGCCTGGGCCAGAGTGGCGATGCTGCGGCTCATCGTCTCCATGCCCCTGGGGTTTGAGGCATTGCCCGATTGGGCACGATGCAACACGCCTTCTAAAATGGCGGCCAATCGAAAGAAGGAAAAAACCATATAAAACGCCCAATTCTCAGGCGGGGCGATGCCTCTGAGAGCGCAATATTGCGCCACATAGTCCGCCTCTTCCGGCAGGCCCTGCGCAGTGCGGTCAATGCCCTTGAGCCCCGTGATCATACCGTCCTGCGGCAGGCGCAGGCCCATACATTGATAGGCGAGGTCGGCAAAGGGATGCCCCAGCGTGGACAATTCCCAATCCAAAACCGCGATCATGTCGGGAGTTTTTGCGTCGAACATGACGTTGTCCAAGCGGTAATCCCCATGCACGATGGCGATTTGTCCGTCATCTTGCACCATGTTGCGGTCCAGCCAATCGATGGTCCAATCCATATCGGGGCGTGACTGCGTTTCACAGGCGCGATATTGCCCCGTCCAACGCGAGACTTGCCGCGAAAAATAATTGCCGGGTTTGCCGAAGTCCGCCAGTCCAACCGCCTGTGGATCCACATCATGCAGAGCGGCCAAGGTCCGCACGAGGGCATGGTAGGCGTCTTGGCGAAACTTTGGAGAGTGCTCGGGGAGGGCGGGATCCCAAAAAACCCGCCCCTCCAGATGTTCCATCACCAAAAATTGCGCGCCCAGTGGGCTGTCTTCGCCTGACAGGTGCAACATTTGAGGCACGGGCACAGCGCTCTTGGCCAGAGCGGTCATGACGCGAAACTCGCGATCTACCGCATGGGCGGATTTGAGCAATGTGCCCGGTGGCTTGGCGCGCAGCACAAAATGTCGCCCTGCGGTGTCGGTTATCCGATATGTTGGGTTGGATTGGCCGTCGGAAAATTTCGCGATCTCCGATAATCCGGAAAATCCACCCACATGGTGCTCCAAATATGTGGAGAGCTGTTGAGGATCATAGCTGTGAAGGGCTTGGGTCATATCGGCGCGACCTCTTTGCTTGGGCGTGGCGGTGAGAAGACGGCGACATTGATCCAATCGGCAACGAGGGCAGGCGTCTCGCTGTGTTCAATCTCAATGGTCAGCTCGGTCACCATGCGCAGGTGATTGGCCTGGGTCTTTGTGACCTCTTTGAGTATGAATGCGCCTCGAATTCGGCGGCCGCTGGGCAGCGGCGAGAGGAAGCGCAGGCGATTAAATCCTGCGTTGAGATTCATAATCTGCCCAGGCAGATTGGGCAGCGTCTCTTGGGCCATGCGGCTGGCCATGGAGAGCGTCAGAAACCCATGCGCGACAGTGCCTTCAAAAGGGGTCTCGGCCCGCGCGCGGGCGGGGTCGACATGGATGAACTGGTGATCATCGGTGATCTTGGCAAAGGCATCAATCCGCGCTTGATCCACCAATATCCAGGAGCTGTGCCCCAAGCGCAGGCCGATCTGCCCGCTTTGAGCGGCAAAGGCACGGTCCAGATCCGACATCACTTGGCTTCCATTGACAACATACTCGCGAGTATGTTTCATGAAAGGGAGGCCTGTAAAGGGCAAAATATCTTTGGAACATTGAGGGCGCGGATATGGAAATGAACCTTGGACTGTCAGAGCGTGTCGCGAAGCTGCGGGACCGAGTTTCGGAAATTATTCGAAATGATATTATGCCCTTAGAAGCGGAGTACCATGCGGAGGTTTCCAAGGGGGACCGCTGGACATTGACCGATCGTCAGGTGGAAATCATGACCGGGCTGAAAGAGAAGGTCCGCGCGGAAGGTCTGTGGAATTTTTGGCTGACGGGCAGCGACAAAGGCTTTGGCCTGACGACGGTGGAATATGCCTATATGGCCGAAGAGCTGGGCAAATCACCTTTGGCGGCTGAGGTGTTCAACTGTTCCGCGCCCGATACGGGCAATATGGAAGTCTTCGAGCGCTATGGCACTGAAGAGATGAAAACCCGCTGGCTTGCGCCGCTGTTGGCAGGGGAAATCCGATCCGCCTATGTTATGACAGAGCCGGATGTGGCGTCCTCGGATGCGACGAATTTAAGCCTGAGCTGCGTGCGGGACGGCGATGACTATGTGTTGAACGGCGAGAAATGGTGGGCCAGCGGCGCGGGTGATCCACGCTGTGCGGTCTATATTGTGATGGTGAAAACCGGTGCTGAAGATGCGCCCAAGCACAAACGCCATTCAATGATTGTCGTTGATGCGGCGACACCGGGGATTGAAAAACTGCGGCCCATGGAGATTTATGGCCATGACGACGCGCCGCATGGGCATTACCACTTGCGCTTCACCAATGTGCGCGTGGCTGCTGAAAACATGCTGCTGGGCGAAGAGCGCGGCTTTGAGATTGCCCAAGGCCGGCTTGGTCCCGGGCGCATTCATCATTGCATGCGGGCGATTGGCCAAGCGGAGGCGGCGCTGGAGCTTATGTGCAAACGCAGTTTGAGCCGAACAGCTTTTGGCAAGCCCCTGGCGCATTTGGGTGCGAATTTTGACATCATCGCGGATGCGCGCATGGAAATTGAGATGGCGCGACTGCTCTGCCTAAAGGCGGCTTGGATGATGGACCAAGGCGACCCAAGAGCTGCGGCGCCTTGGATCTCCAAGATCAAAGTCGTAGCGCCACTCATGGCTTTGAAGGTGGTGGATGAGGCGATCCAGCTGCATGGGGCGGGCGGTATCAGTCAAGATACCCCTTTGGCTGCCTATTGGATGCATCTGCGGACCCTGCGCTTGGCGGATGGTCCTGATGCGGTGCACCGGCGGCAAGTGGCCCGCGCGGAGCTGCGCAAATATACGCAGGAAAAGATTTAAGAAGGACTGGGCCGATGATGAACCCCTTCAGTTTTAACACCACCCCAAGCCTGCGCATGGGGGCGGGCTTGGCTGGAGAGATTGGGGAGATCACGCGCCCAATCTGCGGTGATCGGGTGCTTTTGGTGACCGATCCGGGCATGATGGCCACGGGCCTTGTGCAGCAGGCGGCAGATCGGTTGCGCGCCGCTGGCGTCGCGGTGACGCTCTTTGACCAAGTGCAGGCCGATCCACCGGAGGAGATCGTGATGCAGGCCGCCCAGCACGCGCGCAGCGCCACCGGGGTGATTGGATTTGGTGGCGGGTCGTCCTTGGATGTTGCCAAACTCGCCGCGCTTTTGGCCGCTTCAGGTCAGCCATTGGCAGAAGCCTATGGGATTGGCAATGCACAGGGGCCGCGCTTGCCGCTGGTTATGGTGCCGACCACAGCGGGCACTGGCTCAGAGGTGACGCCAATTTCGATTGTGACCACAGGGGCATCGGAGAAAATGGGCGTGGTGAGCCCGTTGCTTTTGCCTGATCTGGCACTGCTAGATCCGGAACTGACGCTTGGATTGCCCGCGCATGTGACGGCGGCAACTGGCATTGATGCTATGGTCCATGCCATTGAAGCCTATGCCAGTGTCAATGCCAATAACAATCCGATCAGCCGAGCCTTGGCGGTCGAGGCGTTGAGGCTCATGGGTCGCATGCTGTTGCGTGCTGTGCACAGACCTGATGATCTCGAAGCACGTACGGGCATGCTTTTGGGCTCCATGCTGGCCGGTCAAGCCTTTGCCAATTCGCCGGTGGCTGCCGTGCATGCCTTGGCCTATCCAATTGGGGGACATTATAAGGTCCCGCATGGCCTCTCAAATGCTTTGGTACTTCCGCATGTCTTACGCTTCAATGCACAGGTCGCGCCCGAGCCCTATGCGGCGCTCTTGCCACATGTTTTCCCGGATCTGCCGGCAATGAGCGTGGCGGAGGCGGCCCTTCAGTTTGCGGAAAGTCTGGCTGATTTGAGCCGGGCTTGTGGACTTGAGCAGGGCTTGCGCGACATGGGCATCGCGCGTGATGCGCTGCCGATCCTGGCGCGCGATGCTATGAATCAAACGCGTCTTTTGGTGAATAATCCGCGCCCGGTCGATGAGGCTGCGGCTCTAAAAATATATGAGGCCGCTTGGTGAGACCCGCTCCGACCACCCGCGCGCACTACCGCGCCTTTTCGACCCTCACCACCCGTTGGATCGACAACGATATCTATGGGCATATGAACAACGCCGTGCATTATCAGCTGTTTGATACGGCTGTGAATGGGCATTTGCTGGAGCAGGGCGCATTGGATCTGCGGGGCGGCGCTGGGGTGTTTTTGGTGGTCGAAACGGGCTGTCACTATTTCAGTGAATTGGCTTTTCCGGACCTTGTCACAGCTGGGATCAAATTGCGCAAGCTGGGCAGTTCATCGGTGATTTATGAGGTTGGTCTCTTTCGTGGTGAGGCGCAAAGCGCCGCTGCGCAGGGCCACTTCGTGCATGTCTATGTGGATCGTGAAACGCGGCGGCCGATGCCCATGACAGATGCGCTGCGGGCTATTTTGGAGCGGCTGCTGTAGTAGATCGG
>Ga0209555_10000075_pt1 | contig 79099 bp, 72 predicted proteins | sample SaaInl85LU_5_DNA_FD_184643 | JGI IMG/M metagenome (GOLD analysis project Ga0209555, IMG submission 184643) | Marine microbial communities from expanding oxygen minimum zones in the Saanich Inlet - ESP_85LU_5_DNA (SPAdes) (version 2) | ecosystem: Environmental > Aquatic > Marine > Intertidal...
CAACCCTTGCTGATAATTCACGGTTTGTTTGGTATGTCAGACAACTGGCAATCCTTAGCAAAACAATTTGCTGCCTTTTTCGAGGTGCACCTTATTGACTTGCCGAATCACGGACGCTCATACCATACCGATGAGTTTTCGTATTCTCAAATGTCTGAGGATATTAAAGCCTATATTTCAGATTCTAATTTAGAAAATGTCATAATTATAGGACATTCTCTTGGGGGTAAATTAGCTATGCAATTAGCAGTTACCGAGCCACAATTAATCTCTAAACTTATTGTGGTAGATATCAGCCCTAGATTTTACCCCATTCATCATGATAAAATTATTGAAGGCTTACAATCTCTGGATTTTTCTGCGCTAAAATCCCGTTCTGAAGCCGAGGCAGTTTTATCAAGATACATTGAAGAAAATGATGTGAGGCAATTTTTGCTTAAAAGTATGTATTGGAAAGAAAAGGGAGTGCTTGATTTCCGCTTTAATTTAGGTGCTATTTCCGCCAATATCGCTAATGTTGGTGAAGCCTTAATAGAAGGTGCTCTTTTTGAAAAGCCGACTTTATTTTTGAAAGGCGAAAACTCAAACTATATTAACGATGATGATGAAGATTTAATCTTTACCCATTTTCCAAATGCTGATATAGAAAACATAGAAAATAGTGGGCATTGGCTACATGCTGAAAACCCAACTCAATTCTTCGATACAGTAATTCGTTTTTGCATATAACGTTTACTGAACTATAATTTTGATTTGCTGATTATCAATTTCTAAAAAGTACAGGCCTACACCTAAATCGTGGTCTAAACTGTAAGAATTTAATCCTTCAGAAATACTTAATTCTTTCTTTACGATGACTCTTCCTTGTGTGTCAACAATTTGATAAACTGTCACTGTTGAGTTTTTCGAATAAAATTCTACACTGAAACTTCCCATATTTGGGTTAGGATACAAGGTGTATTGAGTAGATTCTGCTTCCTTTATAGATGTTGGTAAACAAGCATACTCACAAGCTACTAAAGAACTAAATGTTCCTGTTCCGTCCATTGGATCTACACATGCCTCGTTAACGCAATTAAAAGAAGGCTCAACTTGATTTTCAATTTCATTTAATCGCTGATAAAATTCCTGATAGAATTGATTAGCAATATTTGCATCGTGAATAATCATGGTGTTTTCATCGTTGTTAGTTTCTGCAGCAGCAGACCAGTTGTGAGAGCCAGTAATTACCAAGGGATCAGAATCGGTGTTGTTGTGGTCAACAATGCAATACTTATGATGGAAGCTATCACCAAATCCTTGATGAGACACCACATTAATACCTTCATTTACCAAAAACTCATATTCAGAGCCTTCTACATTTACTTGTTCAATGATACCATTTACAACAACACCATTTTCATGTTGCTCGGCAATAGTGGTGCCAAGTTGATTGTTTGTAAATACCAATAGCCCGAAATCAATTTCATCATTAGCCGTTTTAAGCGCATTAGAAATGTTGTAAGTGGTATTATCAGATGGCGAAAAATACACTTCAAAAGCGTTGCCATTGACAATAAAATGATGTGGCGTATTGTTAGACTTAGCGTTTCCAAATTTTGCATTGTCGGGGTCTGCTTCATCGCCTTCTGAACCCCACATTTCGTTAAATTCAATTTCATAGGTTCTAGCTACAGATTGGTCTTGTACCATAATGATGTGATTAGGGTCATTAAATATTTGGTTAGAAGTCCAGTTAGTCGATCCGCTTAATACCCAAGCACTGTCTGCTATATCAGCATCAATCACAATAAATTTATTATGCATAATTCCCATCACCTCTGGTCGTTCTAGTGTAGGGATGTTATCGTTAAGATCTGATAAAGCCGCTGTAGTTGTAGATTCACAAGTGATATACCTTACTCTGACACCTCTTTCGTAAGCATCATTTATAGCGTTAGTAATCATATTGTCGGAGTGGTTATAGACTGCAATATCTAGCGTATGCATTGCTTTATCTATATAGGCTTTAATACTATCGTTAGTATACACGCCTGAAAATTGAGCATTCTCAATTGTTGCTACTGAGGTGTCAACAGGATTATTAAAACACAGTCGAATTTCTCCAGATGATGTCGATTCTGTGGCAAAAGCATAAACTGCTGACGCTACAGAATCTGGACCTTCGTATGCTAATGCTTGAACATAATAAATACTGCCTGCCTCAAGATTATCTAAAGTAATAGCGTGATTTTGTACCACATTTAAACTATCAGAATATACAATGCCTAATTCAAAATCAGTTGTTAGTCCATAATTTAATTCAGATAATGCAAAATAATTTGTTGTGAAGTTTACATTAAAGCTTGAGGTTGTGATATCGCTTTGTATCAAGCCAGAGGTCAAACATATTCCGCCATTGAATTCCAAATCATTTTCGTCACGAATGAGTAACTGATAACCGTCAAAACCCGTAAATGAGTATTGCGATGAAATGGCTGTCATTTTTACTGGACATGTAGGAGCCAAGGTATTCTCTAAATCGGAACCGGCTTTTATATAAATTATTCCACTTTGCCCACCAGCGCTGAAATTATGAGTGCCAACACTAAATACTTGACCGCCATTTTCAAATACAACATCTTCAATAGTTACTAGTTCAGATTCATTGTTTTCTCCAATTTCATTAGGTGTAATTAGTTGAGGTGTAATGTTGTATCCACTGCCATGATTTACAAGATTGTTGACTGGCTGAATTTCAAGTAAACCATTATAGTCTACTAAAACACCTGTTACTGTAATGCTATCGCCTCTATTAACCCCTTCAGTAGATTCGGGGTCATAAATTGCAATTCCAGCAGTACCGTCTTCTATATAGCGAATCGGACTTCCAAGTTCATCGCCATTTGTTACAATTCCAGTTACGGTAACAACTGAGTTTTCAGATTGTTGTCTGGCAGTAGCAATATCAATTAATTGAGCAAATACAGTCGTTTGACAGATAACAGCAGCTAGTAATAAATATATTTTTTTCATAATAATTATAATTTAAAAAGTAAGTTTAGCAGAAAGGTTGATTCTTCTACCCATTCCAAAGAATACACCTGCAGATTTTGCGTCAAAATCAGTATAGTTAGCGTTATATGGGTCGTTATTTTGAGCATCAGAAATATACACTTCATTTAATGCATTTAGTATACTCATTCTAAAGTCTACTTTGGTTTTTTTATTCAGTTTCCATGTGTAGCCAGCATGAAAATCAACTAAAGAGTATGAAGGTATTTTCCACGATTCTCTTCCTGCGTTTTCACCGTCTAAAGATAAGGGATCAAAATCAGAATAATAATCATCAAAATAAGTCCCTCTAACTTTTAGGTAAATATTGTCTAAAGGCTCGTATCTTAAACTCATTCCAAGCTGTGTTTGTGCAGCATCGCCAACATGTACGCCTCTAGCGTCAAAAGATTCAATGACTTCATCACCAAAGTCATCAATAACAGGCATATTATCATCGTCATAAAAACGAACACTATCTTTAGATTGCCAAGTCCAATCGCCTAACGACATTAAACCTTCAACTGTTAGTTTGTCGTTAATTCTGTAGGCTAAATCCATTTCAATTCCTTTGTGTAGGGCATCCATTCCATTGATATTGGCTCTAATGGGTTCGTCATCAATGAGTATAGTAACTCCTCCGTTTGAAGGTTTGTTTTCCCATATGGTATAATAGCCATTAAGGTTGGCCGATATTTTTGAGGAACGGTATGAATACCCTCCTTCAACGGCTTTTACAATTTCATTTTGAATGTCCCTGTATAAGTTATTTGAATAATCAAATATATTGTTAAAACGAGGCGCTTTTGATATATAACCAATGTTGAAAAACACATTGTTGTTGAGGTCAATATTGTAGTTTGCTCCAGTTTTTACTGTAAATCCATTAATCCATTTCCATCGTGTTTCTGCTAACCTTGCCTCTTGCGAATTCATGGTATAGGCTATGCCATTATGAAAAATAGTATCTTCTTCCATGCTTTTTATAGCGCCAATGATAGTGCCATTTTCATCGTAAACAATATCGGTGACAACCGATGTTCCAAGCGCTTCAACATAAGTAGTATCATCAAGCACTAAATCTTTCTTTTTAAAATAATCAATTCGCTTGTAAGCCGAGTTTGAAGCCGAAATATTTAAAAACGCACTTAGATTTCCTTTGCTGTATTCTGCTTGAGAAAATAATCCAGACCATTTGACAACACCGTCATTGTTGTAGCTAACTTTATCGCCTACTCTTTTAATTTGAGATTCTTGTAATTGATTGTCGCTATCAACTACATAATCTCCACCAAGTAAGTCGTACACTTCTCTGTAATGCTCGCCTTTGTAATAGCGCAAATCAACACCCCCAGAAAGACTAAGCGTTTCATTCAATTGGTAGTTCATGGTAGAAAGAGCACCGTACCAATAATGGTTATTAATAGAGCTTAATAAATAGGTGTTTGAGGCATTTTCAGTATCGCTATATAATGGGTCTAAATTAGTATTGTTGAAGTTGTATGCTTCTTGAAAATTATACTGCCCATTCTCGTCATAATTTTCTGAGTTTCCGCTTAAGTTAGTTCCACCACCATTGCCAATAGAGGCATAAGCAATATTTGAGACATAAAATTTATCACTAACAGCCCAAAAGTCTCTCAGGGAAAATTGAGGTTTATGGTAATAATTCTTTTTGGTGTTTAGGGTCTCAAAGTTATTGATGGTATCGCCGTTACTATCAAGTTCCCAACGGTTCAAATTACCCCAATGCTTGTTGTAGCCAATGCCTTTATCGAAAATGTCGCCGAATAATGTATCGTTGATGCCTAAATCTGAGGCGTATTCTCTTGAATAGGTAGCTATATCGCTTTTGTATGATCGCTGTCCGTGTTGTTGTGGCGCGCCCAGAGCCGATAAACTAAGGGTATGCTTACCTAAGGATTTTTGAATTTTAGCATAGTAGAAAAAGCCTTCGCTAAATGTTTCTTCAACAAAGCCGTAGCCTCTTTTGTAGGAGCCCGCAAAGGTAAGTCCCCATCCGTTGTTGAGTTTTCCAGAGTTGTAGCCAAGGGAGGTTCTTATTTTGCCATAAGAATCGACTTCTTGCTTAATGCTTCCACCTTTTCGACTTTCTATTCCTTTTGTTAATAAATTCATGGTGCCACCTACAGATGGGATAGCAATTTTTGAAGCCCCTAATCCTCTTTGTACCTGAATGTTTCTAGTAACAGCATCAAGCCCAAACCAATTGGACCAGTAAACCCAACCGTTTTCCATGTCATTGACTGGTATGCCGTCAATCATAACGGCTACGTTTCTTTGGTTAAATCCTCTTATAGTAATTCGGGCATCGCCATCCCCACCACCTTGTTGAGTAGCGTAAACCCCTGGAGTAGAGTTCAATACCATAGGTATATCTTGTGAAGCTAATTCTTCATTTATTTTTTTGAGAGGGATAGTAGAAAATGCAACAGGCGTTTTTCTGTCAACTGCCATATCAGCTACAACTTGTACCTCATTAAGTACAATAGTGTTGAGCGTAATATTTAGATTAATCGGTTTTCCATTAAGAGTCAAGGTCTGGCTGTACTTTTCATAACCGACATACGATACACTTAAATCTAACGATTTAGCGTCTGAAAAAAAAGTGAATTTTCCGTCAAAGTCTGTAATTATACCTTTGCCTTCAAAGACTACAGTAGCTCCAAAAAGAGGTTCACTAGTTGTGTTGTCAATTACCGTTCCACTTATTTTAGTTTGAGCGAATGTAGTGATGCTGAAAAACGCGCAGCACAAAAGAAAAAACGAATGCTTCATTGTGTAAAATAAAAGTGCCGGTGTTTTTTTCACCAGCACTTATTAGGGTTAAATTATTTTATGATAATTGCAGAGGTTTTGATGGAATGATCATCAAACACTATGCTGACAGTATACAAGCCTTTTGAAAGCGTTGCGGTGTTTATGAAAGTGTTTCCACCGGATTCGGTAAGTTCAACTTTCATTTGTTGCCCAAGGACATTGATTAAGAATAAATCTTTGATGCCTTTATTGGTATTCACTGTTATAACTTGTCCAATATTTGATGGGTTTGGGTAAATAACAACAGAAGATTCTTCATTTTCTTGAATTGAACTAGGTCCACTACTGCAGTCGCACTCATGTGATCCTAATTCAGTCCAGGTATTGATAGATAATGAATCCCATTCAGCAGTTGGATCAAACAAAATTGGTGAAGTACTAACGCCTTTTTTTACAGATGCTTTTCTGACTAGAGTATGATTTTTTGTCCACCAAGACCCACCGTTAGCATCAGTAAAACCAGCAGTAACATCATCAGTCCAAGCATCACCTGGGTCTTCGCCTATTTTTCCAACTAAGTCGATTAATTCGCCATTTTTAGTAAGACCAATAGCATCATTCCCATTCATGTATAGTGGAGATGGATAAACTGGAGCTAACTGGTCAGCCATATTATACAGTTCGATTTCAATGTAACCAAACTCGTTTGAAGATAGGGTGTCACTGTTAGTAATTACCCAGGTAGAATATGGGTTTAATGTCCCAGACAGGGTCATGTCGTCACTCCCGCTATTTGAGCCATTGGCATAGCGCACTATTTTATATGCACTCAAATCTATAGCAGAAGATGTTGGGTTATAAATTTCTATAGCTTTATTGTTAGAAGATCCTTCTACATATTCTGAAATAAATAAGTCGCTACAATCTTGAGCAATTAGGTTTATCGATAATAGAGAAGTTACAAAGAATACAATTAGTTTCATAATGAGTTAGTTAAGTTAAGTGCTTCAAATTTAAGGTAATTTTAAATAAAACGATAGTAAAATGCTCTAAAAATTAACAGTTTTCTGTCGATTTTTATACGACTTAGCAATTACAATTTATTTATATTTACAAAATATTCAGTTTAGCATGTCTGATAGCTTAGTAATTATACCCACTTTCAATGAAAAAGAAAATATTGAACGAATTATTCGTAAAGTATTTTCATTTGAAAAAGCCTTTGACATTTTAATTGTTGATGATGGATCACCTGATGGCACTGCTCAAATTGTAAAATCTTTGCAAAATGAGTTTCAAGGTTTGAACATTGAAGAACGCACAGGAAAACTTGGATTAGGAACAGCCTACATTCACGGATTTAAGTGGGCTCTTAAGAAAGACTACAACTTCATTTTTGAAATGGATGCAGATTTTTCACACGATCCAAACGATTTATTAAGACTTTACGAAGCTTGTAACGATAAAAACAACGATTTAGCCATTGGCTCTAGATACACCAACGGAGTAAATATTGTCAATTGGCCAATGAGTCGATTGTTGATGTCGTTCTTTGCCTCAAAATATGTGAAGTTTATTACTGGCTTGCCAGTTAATGATTCAACGGCAGGTTTTATTTGCTATAGACGTTCTGTTTTAGAAACCATTGATCTGGATAAAATCCAATTCGTAGGCTATGCCTTCCAGATTGAAATGAAGTTTAAGACCTGGAAATCTGGATTTGACATTATGGAAGTTCCGGTAGTTTTCACCGACAGAAAAGAAGGCTATTCAAAAATGGATACGTCTATTTTTTTTGAAGCATTCATTGGCGTTATTCAAATGAAAATCAGAAGCTTATTCACCACACTCAAACAAAAACCACATGCCTAGCACACTTATTCGAAATGCTCAGATAGTAAATGAGGGTCAAATTTTTCGTTCAGATGTGTTAATAAAAGATGGTCTTATTGCTCAAATTGGTGAGTCCATTGACTATGTTGCCGATACCATTATTGATGCAAACGGCAAACACCTTATCCCTGGTGTGATTGATGATCAAGTTCACTTTAGAGAGCCTGGACTAACCCATAAAGCAGAAATTTATACAGAATCAAAGGCTGCTGTGGCAGGAGGTATAACTTCTTTTATGGAAATGCCCAATACAAATCCGCAAACCTTAACTCAAGAATTATTACAAGAAAAATACGACAGGGCTAGTCAGGTATCATTAGCAAACTATTCCTTTTTCATGGGAGCGTCCAATGATAATTTAGAAGAAGTTTTAAAAACCAATCCAAGGAATGTTGGCGCATTAAAAATATTTATGGGCTCTTCAACTGGAAATATGTTGGTTGATAATAGAGAGGTTTTAGAGAAAATATTTAAAGAATCTAAAATGCTTATTGCTGTGCATTGTGAAGATGAAGAAACTGTTCAAGCAAATGCAGAATTAGCTAGGCAAAAATTTGGTGAAGATGTGCCCATTGATCAACACCCCATTATTAGAAGTGAAGAGGCTTGTTACAAATCATCTTCCATGGCTATTGAATTAGCTAAAAAACACGATACCCGTTTACACGTTTTTCACCTTTCTACAGCTAAGGAAATAGAGTTATTTAGAAATGATATTCCATTAGCAGAGAAGCGCATTACAGCTGAAGTGTGTATTCATCATTTATGGTTTGATGATTCTCAGTATGCTGAAAAAGGTACACACATAAAATGGAATCCTGCTGTGAAAAGTAAAGAGGATAAAGAGCAACTTTTTCAAGCACTTTTAGATGATAAATTAGATATTATTGCAACGGATCATGCTCCTCATACTCTAGAAGAAAAAGATAATACTTATTTTAAGGCTCCGTCTGGCGGCCCATTGGTTCAGCACGCATTACCTGCTATGTTAGAGTTTTACCACAACGGAAAAATTAGTTTAGAAAAAGTTGTGGAAAAAATGTGTCATGCACCTGCAATTTGTTTTCAATTAGAAGGAAGAGGCTTCATAAAAAAAGGCTTTGCCGCAGATTTAGTATTAGTAGATTTGAATAGTTCATGGCAAGTATCTAAAGAAAATATTCTATATAAATGTGGATGGTCTCCTTTTGAAGGCACTCGATTTAATTCAAAAGTTACACACACTTGGGTAAACGGGCATCTTGCTTATCAAAATGGACATTTTGATGAATCCCAAAAAGGACAAAGATTATTATTTGATAGATAATAAAAAAAGGGGCAAAAGCCCCTTTTTTTAAAAGTGTCATTTAAGGAATTACTCAGCAACTTCTTCAGTCGCAGTAGAATCCATCATTTCAGCTTCTTCAGCTTCAACTAATACAGTATCAGCAGTAGTTTCTTCAACTGGTGCAACTGCACAACATTCTTTAGCGCAGTCAGCCGCACAACCTTTTTCTGCAGGTGCTCCACAAGCCACTAAGCCCATTACAGCAATTGCAAGAACATACATCAAATTTTTCATTGCATTTTTTTTTAATTGTTTAAACAAGTGACAAATATAAGGTTATAAATGAATTAATTAAGTTGTTTAACTTTGAAAAATGAAATATTTATTAATACCGATAGTATTATTTTTTAGTTTTTGTACTGAAAAGGTTCAAAAAACAGAAGTAGTTATCTCTGTTGAAGACATGAAAGAGATTTTAAAAGAAAGACAATTGCTTATCTCTACTTTCAACACTTATCAGTATGAAGGCGCAGTTTCTGAAGAGTTAATCGACTCAATGTTGTCTTCAACATACATAAATCTTGGCTTTAGCGAAGAAGATTTTCAGTCCAGTTGGGAATATTACCTTAAAGATGGCAATAAGGAGCTTCATGAAATTTACGGTTATATTATACAGGATATAGAGCTGATGAAAGAAAAATCTAGAGAGTAGTTTTTTCTGACATAAACCATTTACTATACTTTTTAATACTTTCTCTAATTGGAGTAAACTCGTAAGAGAGCGCTTCACTAATCTTAGCGTTAGCATAACTGCTATTAATCATTGATTTGTTAGCCGTTTCTTTTGTAATGAGTGGAGATTTTCCAGTAAAAAGAGATTTAACCCATTCTAAGCGCCAAGCCAATTCTTTTACAAATGGAGTAACTTTAATGTGTGGTTTAGGACGGTTTAAATCTTCAGCAATCCATTCAAAAACTTGACTGTAAAGCAGGTTTTCTGAATTTAGAATAAAGCGTTCGTTTACAATATCGCTATCGGTAAGTTTCACCAAAATATCGGCTACATCAACAACATCAACATAGCCAGTACTACCCGTAGTAAAATACTTTAGTCCGTCCCATACTGTTTCGAAAAGCTGAGAGCTTCCTTTTGACCAGTCGCCAGGGCCTAGTATTACTGATGGATTTACAATAACGGCGTCTAAGCCTTCTTGTGTGCCACGCCAAACTTCCTGTTCCGAAAGGTATTTGCTTACAGAGTATGCCGTATTGTGTGGGTTGTCTTTCCAGAAATGGTCTTCCGTTTTTTCAATTGTTGAATCTGAATTGCCAAGGGCAGCGATTGAGCTTACATAGGCAAGTTTAGAGACATTTGATTTTAGACAAGTGTTGACAATATTAGCTGTTCCTTCAACATTGAATTTCATCATTTTCTCGACATCCTTTGCATCAAAGGATACTAGAGCGGCACAATGAATGACTTTTTCACAGCCATCTATGGCACTTTCTAAAGAAAGAATATCCAATACATCACCATCTACCCATTCAATTTGCTTAAACAAATCGCCTTGATTGTAGTAGTTGAAAATTTTATTAACGATTTCAAAAGAGCTTGTTTTACGTTTTAAAGCACGCACTTTCTTGCCCTCTTGAGTTAATTTTAGGAGTATATGAGCTCCTACTAATCCTGTTCCGCCTGTTATAAATAGCATTGCGAACAAAGGTAGAGAAAAAATAGCCCTAAAATTTCACATTATTTATATTTGCTCAAATAAATATACACTCATGAACTTTGTAGAGGAATTAAAATGGAGAGGAATGATACACGATATCATGCCTGGAACTGAGGAGCAATTACAGAAAGAAATCACTACTGCATACATAGGTTTCGACCCGACTGCTGACTCTTTACACATAGGTTCATTAGTGCAGATTATGATTTTGGTACACCTTCAACGTTGTGGACATAAGCCAATCGCCTTAATGGGCGGAGCAACCGGAATGGTTGGTGATCCTTCAGGAAAATCGAAAGAAAGAAATATGCTTTCTGAGGATGTCCTTCAGCACAATTTGAACTGCGTCCAAAAGCAGATGGAGCGGTTTTTAGATTTCGATTGTGGGGATACTTCAGCAGAAATTGTCAATAATTACGATTGGTTCAAAGACTTTAGCTTTTTGGACTTTATTCGTGAGGCTGGCAAACACATTTCTATTAACTATATGTTAGCCAAAGATTCTGTAAAGTCGAGGTTAGAAACGGGAATGAGCTTCACAGAGTTTAGTTATCAATTGGTTCAAGGCTACGATTTTTATTGGCTGTACAAGAACAAAAATTGCAAAATTCAATTAGGAGGTTCTGACCAATGGGGTAATATAACCACTGGAACAGAATTCATAAGAAGAAAAGATGGAGGAGAGGCTTTTGCAGTCACTACTCCTTTGATAAAAAAGGCAGATGGTGGTAAATTTGGTAAAACTGAAGAGGGCAATGTTTGGTTAGACAAACGCTTAACTTCTCCATATAAGTTTTATCAATTTTGGTTAAACTCATCGGATGAAGATGTTAAAAAGTACATTCGTATTTTTACCTTACTCACAAAAGATGAAATTGAGAGTTTAGAAGCTCAGCATGATGAAGCGCCACACACGAGGCTTTTGCAAAAGACCTTGGCGGAAGATATTACCGTTCGCGTGCATTCAAAAGAAGATTTAGAAGCTGCTATAAAAGCTTCGAATATTTTATTTGGAAAATCTACTTCAGAAGATTTGCTGTCAATTGATGAGGAAACATTTCTATCGATTTTTGAAGGAGTGCCACAGTTTACAGTCAGTAAATCCGACCTAAATGCTGATATTTTTGATTTTTTAGCAGAAAAAACACAAGCATTTTCTTCAAAGGGTGAGGCAAGACGTATGATTCAGAGTAATGCTGTTAGCATCAACAAAGAAAAAATAGATGTCAATAAAACCTTATCGACTGATGATCTAATTTCAGACAAGTATTTATTAATTCAAAAAGGGAAGAAAAATTATTTCCTCGTAATTGTAAATTAAGGCAGTGATGAATGGTGAAGATTTATTTTAATCTCACCGTCTTCGATTATGTAACCAAAGCTATATTCTACTTTTGTTTCATCTCCATTAGTGTCCGTAAAGTAATAATGACCAGCAGCAAAAGCTTGTTGATTTTTGAAGTTTATTCCTTCGTTTTCAAAACGAACCTTAGTCCAAGGTTTAAGAGCAAAGCCGTTATCTTCTGAAATGTGCCCACCTATGAAGTATGAAACAATATCGGTATGATTAGTTCTGAAGGCTTGTTTTTTTGCCATAGTAGGCTTCATCAAAACTTCGTTTGCGTACATCTTACTTACAAACTCTTTTGCGTCTAGTTCATTGTTTCCAATCTGAACTACTCCCTTTCCCCATTCATTTTGGGCTTGTAAAATATCTTCTTTTAACATGGCCGCAATTTATGAAACCATTTTTATTTTTCTAGAAATATTTTACCTATAATCCGACTAAATTTTTGCCTATGGAATTTATAATATATTGAATAGGTAAACACTCCGTCTTGCACTGTATTATTTTTATAGTTTCCATCCCAACTATTATTAATGTCGTCTGTGTAGAATATCTGTTGCCCCCATCTATTATAAATTGTGAGTTCATATTTATATAATATACAATGATGACTTTTAGTAACTTCAAAAGAGTCATTTACGTTATCTCCATTAGGCGTAAAGGCAGAAGGAATAAACAAATGACAACCACAAAACTGAGTTACAGTAATAGTGTCAAATAAACTTTCACATTCATTGAATACGGTTACCCACACTGTTGAGGTATCTTCTACCGAAAAATAACTTTTATCAGAGTCATCATGCCATAAGTATTGAGCCTGATTATTGTTTGTAACATCTATGATTATCGGAAACTCACAAGTTTCAATATCTGGACCAAAATTAAGATGAAGTGGGTCAAGAATTTCAACATTAATGGTGTCTGAAACGCTTTCACATTCGTTACTTACTGTTAGCCAATATGAGCCTGGGAAATTGGCAGTATAGTTATAGTTGCTGCTGTTATCTTGCCATTCATATTGGCCTTCATTTAATTGCGGATTTAAAAACACATTTTCATGTGGGCACAGAGTAGTGTCGTTACCCAATTCGAATTCGATTCTAGGGATTTTACCCACTGTAACCTGATCTGCTATTTTTTGACATATATTATTTACGGATATTGTGTATTGCCCTTCTTCTGAAACGAATATGGAGCTTGTGGTATCTCCTGTACTCCAGTTATATTGCACCTCGCCTGGATAATTATGATTTGCTGTAAGCTCAATAGTGTCATCATGGCAAATTAATGTATCGTCTACAGTAGAAACTTCTAATGGATTGTAATAGTTTAGATGAAAGGTATCGGTATGATAAATGCTTTCGTAATATCCTCTATACCAATATGTGCCAGGCTGAGTAGCAACAAAAATAGAATCAGTCGAGCCATCTTGCCATAAATGTTCGCTTGAATGTGGGTTAGCATTAAACACAATAGAATCGTTTTGACATATTGTAGTATCAATTCGTTTATTTTCAAAAACAGAAACATCATCGACATAATAATACAAAGAGCTAAATTGATTTACAGCAAGAAATGTATCAATTACGGATAAATCTAAGTTGCCAATGGTCAAAAACTTCTCGCCTCCCTCAGCAATATAAGTTCCTTTAAATTCAACCCATTCGTCACTACTAATTATAGAGTCAGTAGGCGCTATGTCAGGAGCAATCGGAAATGTTCCAAAATTATAATCACTCTCTTCAGATATTAGTGCTCCAATACTGTTATTTTGAAAAATATTATTTTCAGCAGAACTGATATAGAATGAAACTTCATACGATTTCCCTTCTTCTAAAGTAGCGGTTAGCTCAGCCTGTATATACTCATGATATGGGGCACTTGAAATATTGCCACTGGCGTCTATAGCATATGGTGTTTCTGATCTGATTCCAATGTGTCTTAATCCTGTTCTCGGATTTTGAGTTCCTGCGTAATTGTTTGGTGAAGAGACATAAAATTCATCAACATTAAAAATAGTGGCCGCATTAGAAAATGTAGGGATATTCACAAAAAATGCTTCGCTTCCTTCAAAAAATAAGTCTGGAGTGTTGAACATATTCCATTCTGTACGCCAGTCATAAAGAGATTCGAACGTATGGTTAAAAAATGGGTAAACAGTAGGCACATAGGTTGAATCATAGTCTTCAAAACTATAGTTGGGTACTAAATTTTGAGAATTTGCTGCAAAGCTGAATAACACATATAAGGGGATAGCAAGAATTAGTTTTTTCATATGGCAAAATATGTTGACTTTTTATTCGGTTGGCAAAAAAGTCATGATAATGAATTGTACGAAGTTATAATATTTTTTCGAAACAGTAGTAGATGTCTTTATTTGGCTTTAGATTGATATGACCTAGTTGTTTATAGCCAAGTCGTTTATAAAAAGTAATTGCTTTTGGATTGTTAATGTAAGTGTCTAAACGCATAGAAATATGTCCATTTTTTTTAGCTAAGGCTTCAGCAAATGCCATCATTTTTTTTCCTACTCCTTGACTCCACACCTTGGTTTTAGCACAAAGGCGGTGAACGACCATGAAATTATTGGTCTTATCTTCCCAATCTATAGACAAATAAGTAGGGTCTTGCTTGGTGTCAATCTTTATGCCTGAAATTATTTCACCATCTAATATCCCGACATAATAGTCGCCAATTTCAAGATCGTTTTTTATGACTTCTCTATTGGGATAGCTTTCATCCCATTGGTCAATTCCTAATTCTATCATGCCTGTAACGCAGGAACGATAGACGTCCATTATTTGATCAAGTTCGTTAGCTTGTGCTTTTCGTATATCCATTATTCAACAAGCAAGTTACACCCTCTGATATCTGAGAGTTCGAGACGGCCTTTTAGTTCGAAAGAATAATCATCAATTGTTTTTCCTAAATCTTGAGTAGCAATAAATGAACAGGAGTTAATATTTGCTAAATCAATAACATTGATACCGCCAGTTTGTTGATGCCCTAACAACGTTAGTGGGTCCTGAGCATCACGAACAAATACTTTCATCCAATGGGGTGTTTCGAAAACCCCATTTTTCTTAGAATAGGCTTGAGACAGTAATTCAGTCATGCCATATTCAGAATGAATATTCTCAAGATGAAAGGCTTTTTTCAGTACATCGTGAAGTTCTGATTTTACCATTTCTTTTCGTTTTCCTTTCATCCCACCAGTTTCCATGACAATGGTGTTTTCTAGCTTTGTTGGATATTGTTCAGCAAGGTCAAGCAGCGCATAGCTGACCCCTATAAGAAGAGTTTTCTTTTCATCTTTTTTCTGAAGTATTGAGGCCAATTCATCAATATTATTGAGGTAGAAACCACTATCAGTATGTTTACTTTCTTCAATCAAATGCTTGCACATGAATACTAATGATGAGCCATCTCTCTCAAGGTAAGAAGGTAAAAGAGCGAGAATGCGATAGTCTTTTATATTTCCATAAAAATGGTTGAACCCTCTTCTAAAACTTTCAATGTAAACATTGATGTCAGTAATGCAATGTTGACTTAGGTCTTGGCCTGTAGTTCCGCTGCTTGTAAAAATTTTCTGTACGGTATTTTTATTTGATATTATTTGGTGGCTTTTGAAAAATTCTATGGGCAAAAAAGGAATTTCAGTAATGGATTTTATAGCCGAAACATCGGTATTAAGTAACTTTAAATACTTTGTGTAAGGTTGGCAATTTTTAGCTTGCAATTGAAAGGCCTTTAGGGCTTTTTCCTCAAAAGTTGTTTGTTTTTTGAATACCCAATCCATACAGCGAAAATAAAAAAAGCTCCTCTATAATGTAGAGAAGCTTTTAAATAAATTATTTTTTCAATTTAGAATCCTAGTTTTCCAAAGAATTTTGAGATTCCAGCAGCAAATTCTTTTGGTATTTCTACCATCATTGAACTAAATGATAATTGGTCATTTACCCCGATGGCAATAGCAATGGAAATGATTAAGCCAATTAGAGCGTATGAGAAATCTTTAATCAACAGCTTGAAGGCTGTAGCGACGCTATTATCACCTGAATTTCGTATGGCCATAGCGACCTCTCTACCACCTAACAATCCGATAAATACCCAAGTAGTACTCATAGGTACTTTAGAATAAAGCTTGAAGTAGAATAAGATAATGCAATAAATAAAGTCAATAATGGTAGCAAAACGAACATCAGTTACTACTGATTTTTCCGTAACAATTTTTTGAATTCGTCCTCCTTTATAATACAATAGTAATCCTAAGCCTACAAATACCACAAGAGCAAAACCTGCAAATTGTCCAAAGCTCATGCTTCTTGGAAGGTAAACGGCAATGTTAGCAGCATCTTGCATTAACCAAACGGACCATAATGTACCACTTGTAATCCACTGTGCAATTGTCCATCCGAACTTGGCTTCACCAGTAAATTTTCTCTTAGCCCATTGAGAGATAATCATGAAAATTATAAAACCCATAAAGAAGGCTAAAACATAGCCACTCATACTTTTAGCCAACACCTTTCCAACAGCTGCAGGAGCAGCAGCAAAAGAGGTTAAAAGAATGAAAGTTGTAGACACTGGCATTCTTAAACGGGTAAGAATGAGTAAGAATATAGGAGCAGCAATTTGTAGGAAATGGAAACTTTCAGGAGATTTTTCAAATCCCTTTGCCATAAGTCGACCGTGACTTACATCCCCACTGAACACGAACCAAGAGTAACCTACAGTTGCTAAGAAAATTCCTCCAATGAAAATCCAAAGCACCCACCATTTTTTCTCCTGATTGGAAGCGATGAAAGTTCCTAATGTTTGGATACTATCGTTAGCAACAGCAGCATAAGCAGCAAATACAAAACCTACCCACATACCAATCTGAGGATATGGAGTAGCGAACATTGCCAAAATGAAAGCGATTACAATAAAAGTTAGAAAATTCCTTTCGCCTTTTTGAATCCAAAGGTTAGTTGGATAGCTGAATTTAGACATCAACTTCCTCATAAAATTAAATTTTAAAGTTAAGAGTAGAGATTATTTACAGTACAGCAATTGTGTAAACTGCAACCATTATAACAACATAAAGAAGTTTGCTAATGTCTGTTTTGTTTTTAATAGTTTCCATTGTCTATAAATTGTTAGATTAATTACAAAGCAAAAGAAACGTAATTAACTTCGACATGGGTTAATTGAAAGTAAATCTAATGTTAAGAAATTGTTAAGTCTATTTTTTATTGTCTATTTTTTTTGTGTTTTATAACTTTAGATTCTATCGAGAAAATCAGTTCTTCTGCAATATTTTTTGTTAAGTCTCCTGCTCGTTCTAATTTTCTTACACAAGACAATAAATAAAATAAACTCTCTGCAGAAGATTCTTCATAATTCTCAATGATGACGTTACTGGCTGTGCTATTTATTAAATTTAATAGTTCATCCTGTTTGAAAACACGCCTAGCTATGCTTGTGTTTTCTTTTTCAAATGCTTCGATTACATTATCCATCATGGCTTTTAATTGTGCAAACATTTCAACCATTTTTATCTCTGTAATAGCTTTTTTTGGAAAAGTTGAATTTAGAGAATTTACATAGTTCGCAATGCCGTCAGCAATATCTGCAATTCGTTCGAGTTCATGATTTATTTTGTACACCGATAATACGAACCTTAAGTCTACTGCCACTGGAGAATACAAGGCTAAGATGTTTTCGCAATCTCTATCAATTTTCAGTTCTAGAGAATTTATTCGTTTTTCAGCATTCGTTATTTCTGCCGCTAAATCTTTATCGAATTCTAAAAGTGCCATTTCGCTTTTTTGCAGCTGATTATTTACTGCCAAAAACATATTAAGAAGTTCTTTCCTTAGCGCACTAATTTCTTGTTCTATTTGTGTCATAGTGTATAGTTTTTAACCAAATCTACCGGTAATGTAATTTTGTGTTCGTTCTTGTTTTGGATTTCTAAAAATTTCTTCTGTTTTACCAAATTCAATGAGATCTCCCATGTAAAAGAATGCAGTGTTATCACTAACTCTTGAAGCCTGTTGCATATTGTGAGTAACAATAACAATACTGTATTTTTCTTTGAGTTCATGAATTAACTCTTCCACTTTTGCCGTTGAGATTGGGTCTAATGCAGAGGTTGGTTCGTCCATAAGCAAAACTGATGGCTCCACGGCCAAGGCTCTGGCTATGCATAAGCGTTGTTGCTGGCCTCCAGATAAGGCTAAAGCCGATTTATTCAGGTCGTCTTTTACTTCCTCCCACAGCGCCGACTGATTTAATGCTTTTACGGCACGTTCCATCAAGAATTTCTTATCCTTTATGCCTTGTATTTTTAGACCGTAAATAACGTTTTCATAAATGCTTTTAGGAAATGGATTGGGCTTTTGGAATACCATTCCAATATTTTTTCTCAACTCATCAACGCGTACGGACTTGTAGTATACGTTTTGATTTTCCATTAAAACTTCACCAGTCATTCTGTAAGAATCTATGTAATCGTTCATTCTATTGAAGACTCTCAAAAAAGTAGATTTTCCACAGCCCGAAGGGCCTATGAAAGCGGTAACTTTATTGCGTTCTATTTGTATATCAATATTTTTTAGAGCGTGCATATCGCCATAAAATACATCTAGAGATTTTGCTTCTAATATAAAGGTTGGTTTTGTCATTTTACCAGCTTATTTTCTTTTCCCATTTATTTCTTAAATAAACGGCTATACCATTCATTACAAATGTTATGATTAATAAAATTATTATTGCTGCCGCAGCATTGACTGTAAATCCGTGTTGTGGTCGCGATACCCAATTAAAAATTTGAATTGGCATTACTGTAAACTCATCCATCGGCGATTTTGGAGCAAATGGAACATAGGCTAAAGCACCCACGACTATCAAAGGAGCAGTTTCGCCAACAGCTCTAGATATGGCAAGGATAACGCCTGTTAAAATACCACCCATTGAACTGGGTAGTACTTGATGCCAAATTGTTTGCCATTTGGTAGCGCCTAAACCGTATGAAGCCGCTCGAATACTTGGTGGGACTGCTCTAATTGATTCTCTTGTAGAGACGATAATGATAGGTAAAATTAGTAGTGAAAGTGTAAAGGCACCTGCTAAAACGCTATTGCCCATTTGGAATACACGCACGAAAATTTCTAGTCCTAAAAGGCCGTAAATGATAGATGGAACCCCCGCCAAATTTGAAATGTTAACCTCTAGTAATGAAGCCAGTCTTGTTTTTTTGCCATACTCTTCCAAATATATTCCTGCAGATACGCCAAGAGGAAATGCAATTAGGGTAGTGAGACTTAATATCCATAGAGAACCAGACCATGCTGTAAAAATACCAGCTCTTTCTGCTTTTCTTGAGGGTAAATTGGTCATAAAATCCCAATCAATTCTTGAAATTCCATCTACTACTATGTTTCCAATAAATATGGCTAAAATCACTAAGCCAAAAAAAGTGCTTGCAATTCCGAAATACTCAAAGATTCGATCTTTGATTCTATTTTTTTGTGAATTAGTCATATTGTTCTCTGAACTTTTTTCTTATCCAAAAACTGATATTGTTCAATATAAAGGTGAATATAAATAGAGTCATACCAGCAGCAAATATGGTTTTATACTCAAGTGACCCATGAGGAACATCTCCTAAACTGACTTGCACTATATAGGCCGTAATGGTTTCAATTGGAACAAGTGGATTTGCGGTTAATCTTGGTTGTTGGCCTGCCGCAATAGCGACAATCATCGTTTCACCAATCGCTCTTGAAAAGGCAAGAATTACGGATACCACAATTCCAGAAGATGCCGCTGGAACCATCACCTTAAATGCTGTTTGAAAACGCGTTGAGCCTAAGCCATAAGAGGCATTTCTTAATGATTTTGGCACGGCTTGTAAGGCATCTTCACTCAATGAGCTTACAAATGGAATAATCATTATACCCATTACTATACCTGCCGATAAGGCATTGAAGCCAGCCATTCCAGGTATTAATTTTTGCAAAAATGGAGTAACGACCATCAGCGCAAAGAACCCGTAAACAACTGTTGGAACTGCGGCTAAGACTTCAAGTAATGGTTTTACTATTTTTCTAAATCTTTTTGGAGCGTATTCACTAAGATATACAGCAATTGTTAGCCCTATTGGTAAAGCCACGCTCACCGCAATAAAAGTAGTTAATAGTGTTCCAGAAATTAAGGGTAAAATGCCAAAGTGTTTTACCACAAATAAAGGCGTCCACTCTGTATCGGTTAGAAAATCGGATAAGGATACTTCTTGAAAAAATGAATAACTCTCTGAGAGCAATACCCAAATAATACCAACAGTCGTTAGAATTGTAATTATAGCACTACTTTTCAGTAGCCATTCTATTATTTTTTCTGTATTTTTTCTATTCATTTTTAGTTTAAAGAATCCAAGCAACCGAAGTTGCTTGGACAGGGATAGTTGTAATTAATCCTTTCAATTAATGCAATGAAAAAACTACTATCACTAATTTATTTAATGAATGCATTAAACTTTTCAATTTCTTTGTTGTACTCTGATTGTGGTAAGGGAATGTACCCTACTTCAGAAACTAATGAAGGAGCACTTTCAAGGTAAAAAGAAACAAACTCTCTGACTTCTTCTTTTGCAGCGGCAGGGCTACTTACATATATAAAAATTGGTCTTGAAAGTGGCGCGTAGCTACCGTTACCAACAGTTTCTAGTGTTGGAATGATTGGGCCATTACCATTATCAACTCCTATGATGTTAAGTTTATCTTTATTTTCTTCGTAGTAGGCCAGCCCAAAAAACCCTAGTGAATACTTGTCGGTTGCAATTCCTTGCACCAAAACGTGGTCATCTTCAGAAGCTGTGTAGTCTCCTCGTGTTCCTACTTTTTTTCCACATATTGCTTCCGCAAAGTAGTCGTATGTTCCTGATGCTACACCTGGTCCGAATAGGTGTAATTCTTCATTTGGCCACCCTTCTCTTATCTGGTTCCAATACATTACTTTACCTTGAGCATCTGGGCTCCAGATTTTCTTTAGCTCATCAACGGTTAAATAATCAACCCAGTCATTTTCTGGATTTATTAAAACGGCTAAACCATCATAAGCGACACTTAGCTCTAAGTAATCGATACCAATTTCTTTACAAGCATCTGCTTCTGATGTTTTGATTGGTCGAGACGCATCATTGATATCAATTTCTCCTCGCATGAATTTCTTAAAACCACCACCTGTTCCAGAAACACCAACAGTTACGTCGATATTTGGTTGTACTGTTCTGAACTCTTCTGCAACAGCTTCGGTAATTGGATAAACTGTGCTTGAACCATCAATTTTGATGTTACCACTTAAGGTATTGTTGTCTGATTTTTGTTCGCTACCGCCACATGCTATTAAGACAAAGGCTGAGAATGTTAAAATTATTTTTCCTAATGTTTTCATTTTTTTGTTTATTAATATGAGGCAAACATACTGTTGTGAAAAAAACTAAACCTTATCTAAACATTAACCAATTATGAAGTTAATACCTTCTATTGTTAAGGAATTGTAAAGCTCAAATAGGCACAAAAAAAAGTGAGGGGATTACCCTCACTTTTTCACAAATTAAATTAACCTATTTTAGAATTTATATTCAAAATTTAAGAATACGCTTTCTTCTGCTTCGGCATTTGCAGATGCGTTAGTCCAGCTTTGGTAGTTTAAGGCAACTTTAACTCCTTTTACCATTTCCTTTTCGATGCCTACAATCATATATGAACCGTCTTTAGAAATGTTCCAATCTTGATCAGAGGCTAACTCATCATATCTTCCAAACAATGACATGCCATTAGATAAATCATAACTTCCGTATGCTGAGATACCAGTTCGTTCTTTATCTGTAACGTTTTGAGCATTTTCTTGAAGGTTGTACTCTAGCCCTAGTCTGTAGCCATCACCTGAGTAAGCCATAGCTGCAGTAGTTGTATTTTGGTGTGAATCGCCTGCTGCGTAACTTTCTCTTGGCACAACATCGTAAAGCACTCTCAATACTAAATTGTCAGTAGCATTATATGTCATACCCGCACTACCTCTGAACAGTCCATTAGCTTCTTGTTCTTTTTTGTAGCCCTCGCCATTTAGTACTTGTGCATCTAAAGATAGTTTGCTGTTAAATACGTAGTCTAACGACACCCCTACGTCAGCGGAGTTAGCCCATTTATGTTGGTCTTGTAAAGACTTATAAATGTATCTGCGTCCCCAAGTTTTTTCCATAAATTTGAAATTCTTGGCGCCAATCATACCGAAATTAACGTTCATGTTTTCGTTCGCTTTCCAACTAATGGAAGCAATTTTAAGAAAAGCAGTGTAAGCGCTTCCTGAATTGTTGTTGCCAACATCAAAGGTTACTTTAGCTTTAAAGTCTTCGCTTAATGAACGGCTGTAACCTAAATACGCTCTATTGACTTCAAAAGCTTTGAAGTTGTTTTCTTCTTGCGAAAGATTGTAGTTGAAGTTACTAAATACAGTGGCATGTGGCTGACCTTGAGCCATAACACACGTGCCAAATAATAAAAGTGTTAAAGTGTAAACGATTTTTTTCATCTTAATTTTTTTGGTTTATTTAATGGCACAAATATAACTTTACATTAGCGACTTCAATATTAAGAGTATGTTAAAAAATTGTAAAATGCTAAATCGAAAGCTTTTATATGATACTTTTGTTTAAAATTAACTTCAAAAAATGAGCGGATCTATCAAAATTTTAGTTGTTGATGATGAGGAAGATATCCTAGAATTTTTGGGGTATAACCTTCGCGCTGAAGGCTATGATGTCGTTACGGCAGATAATGGTTTACTAGCTATTGAATTAGCCAAAGAACACAATCCTTCATTGATAATACTAGATGTTCAAATGCCAAATATGGATGGTATTACCACTTGTGAAAAGATTAGAGAAATAGATTCTTTAAAAAATACTGTGGTTACGTTTTTATCCGCACGTTCTGAAGATTATTCTCAAATTGCTGGCTTTGAAGCGGGTGCTGACGATTATATTTCTAAGCCTATCAGACCTAAGGTATTAATAAGTAGAGTAAAAGCACTTCTTAAAAGGAGAGGAATTACAGAAGATGAGTCAACTATACTAGAACTGGGCGATATTATCATTGATTTTGAGAAACACCTAACAACCTTTAAAGGAAAAGAAGTTTCATTAGCCAAAAAGGAGTTTAAGCTATTAAAGTTGTTAACTTCTAAACCTGGCAAGGTCTTTGCTAGAGACGAAATACTTGAAAAAGTATGGGGTTTAGATCTTGTTGTGGGAGATAGAACAATTGACGTACATATTCGTAAATTGCGAGAAAAACTAGCCGATCACTATATCAAAACAGTCAAAGGTGTAGGCTATAAATTCGAGTACTAATGCAATGGACAACGCCTAAACAAATAGCCATTTATCTGACACTTTTACTTTGTGTGTCAGTTTCTCTTATTCTCGTATTATTTTCAATAGTTTTTGATTATGATATCAATTGGCAACAAGTGGTGGTAGTTACCAGTGCTTTGTTTTTGCCAATTTATTTCATTTCATACTTTATTTTGAAAAAATACATACATGAAAAAGTTAAAGTTATTTATAAATCCCTAAGTAGGCACAAGGGGACTAGCGATGATGTAGAAACTGATTTAAACAAGGTCGATGAGGATGTTGATTCAATGGTGAATGAACGTCAGAAAGAGATCGAAGAGCTTAAAAGTATGGAGACCTTTAGGAGAGAATTTTTAGGTAATATTTCCCATGAACTAAAAACGCCTATTTTTAATATACAGGGATACATTCACACTCTTATTGATGGTGCTATTACGGACGAAAACGTGAATATGCAATACCTTCAGCGGACTAGCAAGAGTGTTGATAGAATGATAAATATCGTTGAAGATTTAGAAATGATATCCAAGATTGAGTCCAACAGACTTGACCTAGAATTTACCCGATGGGATATCGTAAACTATGTTCAGGAGTTGTTTGATATTTTGGAGATGAAAGCCAAAAAAAGAAGCGTAAAATTGAGTATCGACAACCAATCAAATATCAATTTTGTAGAAGCTGACAAAGACAGGGTTGCACAAGTCCTCATAAACCTCATTGAGAATTCTATCAAATACGGAAAAGAAGGGGGGCACACCAGTGTTCGTTTTTTTGAAATGGGCGACAATATCTTAATAGAAGTCGCAGATGATGGCGCAGGAATACCCGCACATCATTTGCCGCGTTTGTTTGAGCGTTTTTATAGAGTGGATAAATCACGATCAAGAAAAGAAGGAGGAACAGGACTCGGTCTTTCTATCGTAAAGCATATCATAGAAGCGCACCGACAAACCATCAATGTGCGTAGTACAGAAAATGTGGGAACTACATTTTCCTTTACATTAAAAAAGGGCAAATAAAGAATTCCAGTTAGTCTGATGGTCAGAAAGGTTCAGCCCTTTAAAATCATTTACTTTTTCAAGAGCAATAGATAAATCAAATGTACGCTGAGGCATAGCGAAAGCCAATTTCTTATCGTAGTAATAAGTAGCTAAGTATTCTTGTTCTGTTTGTCCGGGTGTCGGTACAAAAATGGCCTTCTTACTTAACTTTGCAAGATCCATCACAGTAGAATATCCAGAACGACTAATTACTACATCGGCATTCATCATCGCTTGGTTTAGCTCTGATGATTTTAGGTGACCGACTATTTTTAAATTTTCAATTTGTTTCTCAGAATTATCTTCCGTTTTCCCCAGTACTAAAAGCGCTTTTTTCTTAGAAGCTAAGAGCTGTTTTTTAAGGATATTCTCAAAAAGGGTACGTTGCGGCTCTGGACCAGAAATTACAGCAAGGATTTCAAGTTCTTCAGTTTTTTTCAGGCTCTCAAAGCGCGATAAACAGCCAACAAAGTGACTGTTGATTTGGGGCAAATTAGAGTTTGTTAAATTACCACTTAACAGGTGGTCGTTAGAGTCGGGAATCCAGCAAGCGTCATACTTTTCAATATATTTGAAGTTAATATTTTGAATCCATTGACTAAGGATTGGCGATTGTATATTGAGTTGGTGAGTAATAAATACACAGGGAACTTTTTTGGAGTACAAACCAAAACGATTATCAGAAATTACACCATCAATTTTATAATCTTCAATAATTTGATTTAGAATTTTATTCTCTTTACGAATTCCTCTCCAAATTTTTAGGCTTTGACTAATCATGCTCCAAGCCATATTTCCACTTTTTGGATAATGGATATTATAGCTTTCTAGTTTTATGAAATCTCTGTTTGGGAATTCACCCATTAATAAATCCAATGGGCGACCACTAGCGGCTAAAATAACTTCAAAACCATGCGCTTCTAGTTGCCTAGCTATTGGAATACAACGGCTAGCATGACCTAACCCCCAATCTAGTGGAGCTATCAGAATTCGTTTTTTGTTATTCACCCTTCGAAAGTAGGTATTTTTTGAACTATTTTTGCTGAAAATTATTTCATTGGCAAAAAATAAGCTCCGTAAATTTTCTCAAATGGCTGAATACCACAACGTATTTCAGCCCACTTTTGACGAACTAAAATCAAATTTTCCCTTAAAAGGAAACTGGAAGTCAACTTTTTTCAAAAACGACAATCCTTTAGTAGTAGAGTTGGGTTGTGGCAAAGGCGAGTATTCGGTTGGTTTAGCTCAAAAATACCCCCAAAAAAACTTTTTAGGCATTGATGTGAAAGGTGCAAGAATGTGGCAAGGCGCTACACAAGCCATTGACCAAAAACTCGATAATGTTGCTTTTCTAAGAACTAGAATTGAATTTATTGAATGGTGCTTTGGTTCTGATGAAGTCGATGAAATATGGATTACTTTCCCAGACCCTCAGATTAAAAAGAAAAGAGCTAAAAATAGACTCACTCATCCGGTTTTTTTAGAACGGTACTCTAAAATTTTAAAAAAAGACGGTTTGATACACCTCAAAACAGATTCTCAATTTTTACACGGTTACACTTTGGGGATTATTGAAGGTAATCATCATGTTTTAGAAGATGCCGAGCACGATATTTACAACGCTCAACTTCAACGTCCAGATATGAGTATCAAAACACACTACGAGAACTTATTTTTAGATAAAGATATGCCCATAACTTATCTGAGGTTTAGACTTCAATAACACGTTTACTAAGCATGCCAGAGAAGTCATTTTTTCAGAAAGTATATGAGGTTGCAGCTCAAATTCCTGAAGGAAAAGTAAGTACTTATGGTGCAATTGCAAAATACATAAGTAGTGCAAATGCCTCGAGAATGGTGGGTTGGGCATTGAATAAAGCCGATACGCTTGAAGTTCCGGCACATCGTGTGGTTAACCGAATAGGAATGTTGAGCGGAAAGTATCATTTTGATGGAGTTACCCTAATGCAACAATTGTTGGAAAATGAGGGAGTCAGAGTTATTGAGAATCAAGTTCAAGATTTTGAAAATGTGTTTTGGGACCCTAGTAAAGAATTGATTTGAATTAGTTTATTTAAAAGGGCAATTGCGTATCTTTGCACCTACAATGAAGATAACAAAAGATCAGATATTAAAAGCCTTAGCTAGTTTTACTTTACCCAATGGCGGTAAAGATTTAGTTTCAGCAAAAGCCGTACGTAACATTCAAATCTTTGGCACGGAAGTATTACTTGATATAGAAATCAATAATCCAACACTTCAATACAAAAAGAAGGTTGAGGTAGATTGCATAAAAGCCATTCATGATTTTGTTTATGAAAAAGCAGATGTAAAGGTGAATTTAATCATCAATGCACCTGAAAAACAAGCTAACATTATACGAGGAAATGAAATCCCTGGTGTCAAAAATATAATTGCCATAGCTTCAGGAAAAGGTGGAGTAGGAAAGTCTACCGTCTCTGCAAATTTAGCTGTAGCACTAGCCGATAAAGGATACAAAGTTGGCCTAGTAGATGCCGATATTTATGGGCCTTCAATGCCAATAATGTTCGATGTAGTTAACGCAAAACCACAAGGGAAAGAAGTAGATGGCAAGCGAAAAATATTACCTGTTGAAAGCTATGGAGTGAAGCTGTTATCCATTGGTTTTTTTGCAAATACTGATCAAGCAGTTGTATGGAGAGGAGCCATGGCATCCAAAGCTTTGAATCAAATGTTATGGGATACTGATTGGGGCGATTTGGATTTTATGTTAATCGATTTGCCACCAGGAACAGGAGATATTCACTTGTCTTTAGTGCAGTCGATACCAGTAGGTGCCGCCATTGTAGTAAGTACGCCTCAGAATATAGCCTTAGCAGATGCTCGTAAAGGTGTGGCAATGTTTCAAATGGACTCTATTAATGTGCCTGTTTTGGGCTTAGTAGAAAATATGTCTTACTTTTCACCAGAAGAATTGCCAAATAATAAATATTATATATTTGGGAAAGAAGGCGCAAAGGCTTTATCCGAGCGATTGAATTTACCGCTACTAGCAGAAATACCACTTGTCCAGAGTATTAGAGAAGCGGCAGACATAGGTCGTCCAGCAGTTTTACAAGGTGCTACTCCAGCCGCAATGGCGTATATGGATTTGGCCGATAAAACAGTTGTAGAAATGAATAAAAGAAATGCTTTAGAGCCTACTAAAAAAGTAGAAATAACAAATATGAACGGTTGTTCAACAAAATAAGATGGGGATAATTACAGATTCAGCAATAATTGATAAGATTGAAGAGGCTTTAGCACAAGTGCGACCTTTTCTCGAATCAGATGGTGGAGACATTAGACTAATTGAAGTTACTGATGATTATGTAGTAAAAGTTAAACTTCTAGGCGCGTGTAGCGATTGTCATGTAAGTATGATGACGCTAAAAGCAGGCGTTGAACAAACCATCAAAAAGGTATTGCCAGAAGTAAAAGAAGTAGTTGATATTGATAAAATAGACAGTTAAAATGACTCAAGAAACGGTCGAAAAAGTAGTCATATTTTTTGCTGGAGATTCTGGAGATGGTATTCAGTTAACAGGTTCACAATTCACCAATACAGCAGCTCTGTATGGGAATGACCTAAGCACCTTCCCTGACTTTCCCGCTGAAATTAGAGCCCCTCAAGGCACATTAGCCGGTGTTTCTGGTTTCCAATTATCGTTTGGAAGTACAGAAATTTTCACTCCAGGAGACGAATGCGACGTGTTAGTTGTAATGAATGTAGCGGCTTTAAAAGCCAATATCAAGCGACTAAAAAAAGGAGGTGCTATAATTGTCAACACGGACGGTTTTGATAAAAGAAACCTTAGACTTGCTGGATATGATGATGGTGAAAATCCCCTTTCAGACAATTCGCTTTCTGACTACAGAGTTAGTGAAATGAATGTTACTAAACTAACGCGAGAATGTTTAGTTGATATCACTCTTGGAATAAAAGAAAAAGACCGTTGCAAAAATATGTTTGTCCTTGGTTTTGTCTATTGGATGTATAACAGAACTCTAAATCATACCATTGACTTTTTAACCCAAAAGTTCAAGTCTAAGCCAGAGGTGTTAGAAGCTAATATAAAGGTACTAAAAGCGGGGTATAACTTTGCTGATACTTGTGAAATTTCGTCGAGTCGATTTGAAGTGAAGCCTGCAAAAATGAGTGCCGGTACTTACCGTAATATTATGGGTAACCAAGCAACAGCTATGGGACTAATTGCCGCCTCTCAACAGTCCGGCTTAGAACTCTTTTATGGGACTTACCCCATTACCCCTGCATCGGATATTTTACATGAGTTAGCTAAGCACAAGAATTTTGGCGTGAAGTCGTTTCAAGCTGAAGATGAAATTGCCGCAGTTAGTGCTGCAATAGGAGCATCATTTGGTGGGTCTTTGGGCGTTACGGCTACTTCAGGCCCTGGTGTTGCCTTAAAAGGTGAAGCCATTGGATTAGCATTTATGTTGGAATTGCCATTGGTAATTGTCAATGTTCAAAGAGGTGGGCCTTCAACAGGATTGCCAACAAAAACCGAGCAAGCGGATTTATTGCAAGCCATGTATGGAAGAAATGGAGAAGCACCAATTCCAGTAGTATCTGCAAGTACACCATCCGATTGTTTTGAAGCTTCTTTAGAAGCGTGCCGAATTGCTATTGAACACATGACGCCAGTTTTCTTTTTGTCAGATGGATATATAGCCAATGGTGCTGAACCTTGGATGTTTCCTCAGTCAAAAGACTTGAAAGAAATTAAAGTGCCAATGACCACTAAGACTGAAGATTATTTGCCATACAAGCGCGATGAAAAACTCGTGCGCGAGTGGGCAATTCCTGGGATGGCTGGTCTTGAACACCGTCTCGGTGGATTGGAAAAAGAGAACGAAACAGGCAACGTATCATACGACTCTGATAACCATGAATTTATGGTGAAAACTAGAGCTGAAAAAGTAGAACGAATAGCCGACTTTATACCCCTTCAAGGAATCGATTCTGGGGCTGACAAAGGCAAGGTTTTAGTATTGGCTTGGGGCTCAACTTATGGTGCTGTAAAAACTGCCGTAAAAGAGTTGCTTATAGAAGGCTATTCAGTTTCACATGCTCATTTAAGGTATATTAATCCTTTGCCTAAAAACCTTAGCCAACTATTAAATGGCTTTGATAGCGTATTGATTCCTGAGATAAACGATGGTCAATTGATAAAAATTATTAGAGATAAATATTTGATTGACGCTATTCCTTTTAACAAGATAAAAGGAACGCCTTTTGAGGCAAGAGAAATAAAGAACAGAATAATTGAATTGCACGATGGAAAATAAAGGATACACTGCTAAAGATTTTTCTTCTGATCAAGAAGTGCGTTGGTGTCCAGGTTGTGGAGACTATTCCATTCTAAAGCAGGTTCAATCTATTATGCCAGAAATAGGTGTTGACAAGGAAGATATAGTTTTTATTTCTGGTATTGGCTGTTCATCCAGATTTCCATATTACATGAATACTTTTGGGATGCACTCTATTCACGGTAGAGCTACAGCTATTGCTAGTGGATTGAAAGCCGCACGTCCCGATTTAAGTGTTTGGATAATTACAGGTGATGGCGATTCCTTATCGATTGGTGGAAATCACCTTATACATTTGCTTCGTAGAAATTTTGACACAAATATATTGCTGTTCAACAACCAAATCTATGGACTAACTAAAGGGCAATATTCACCAACCTCTGAAAAAGGGAAAAAGACAAAATCTACCCCAATGGGTTCTATAGATCATCCGTTTAATCCTTTGGCATTGTGTATGGGAGCAGACGCGACTTTCATTGCACGAACAATGGATAGAGACCCAAAACACATGAGGGAAATGCTAAAGCGGTCTAACGATCACAAAGGCTCATCATTATTGGAAATCTATCAAAACTGTAACGTCTTTAACGATGGAGCTTTCTTTGGAATGACCGATAAGGAAACCAAAATGAATCAGACTCTGTTTTTGGAAGATGGTCAGCCTTTACTCTTTGGCGAAAACAAATCAAAAGGAATAAAATTAGATGGGTTTAAGCCAGTAGTTGTATCAATGGAAGATACTTCAGCCGACGATCTTTGGATACACGATGAAAAAGACCGCGTAAAAGCTGGTTTGCTGACTCGGTTTTTTGACGATGAAATGCCACGACCATTTGGCGTATTTTACTTAGAAGACAGAATGCTATATGAAGAAGCATTAGTTGGTCAAATAGAAGAAGCTAAAAACCTAAAAGGACAAGGTAATTTAGACGAATTGCTGAAAGGGTCGAATACTTGGTCAATAGACTAAAAGTCGAATTTTGCGCTAAATTTTATTCCCATTCCCCTTACTCCGAATGCACTACTGATTTGGTATTTATCATCTAGATAACTTATCCGTTGTATAATATCAATTCGTATAAATTTAAATACGTTGGTAATTCCAGCACTTACTTCAATGTAAGGAGTACGATTCATTAAATGTGTTGTTTTTTCTCCATTACTATTTTCAGGAAATTGTAGTAATTCAGGATGTAGATTAGGGTTATTTTTGTCGCTTAAGCTACCAACGAGGGCTTTCAGTCCGATAACCTCTCGTACTTTTAATTTTTTTATCAGAGGTAACTTATTGAAAATAGCTCCTTTAAAGAAATGATTCCATTGAATGGTTATGTATTCATCGTTTATGAATTCTAGATAGTTCATAAGGTTGAAGGACTTAAACTGATAACCTAGTGACTGGTTTGCAATAGGGATTTGTAAAATAGGAAAAGGCGCTGTGCCCCAAAATTTACCAACTTCAACCTCAATATCTGAATATCCCAAAAGGGGGATGTATGACCGTTTGCCTAGTTCCAAACTACTTTTTGAAAAATTATACTCCCCATTAAAAAAGCCTGTAAAACCTTGTGTATGATTTATGCTCACTATAGGATGTTTATTTTTTAGAATTCGTCTTTGATTTTTTGTCTGATAAAACTGCTGTTTAGGGGCGTATCTAAGCTTTAGACTTACCTCATCAGTATTTATATGTTTATCGTATTTCCCAAACCCATCTATAAAAATTAATTCGCCTAAAGGTTTTAGTCGATTGTTATCGAAAAGAATATTAAAAGAAAACCCAGACTGAAATTCTTTTAAGTAGTCAAAATGAAAGTTATGTTTTAATATCATTTTATCAGAAGCGTTACTATTAAAAGAGTGAAGAAAATTATCGTTATCTAAACTCTGAGAGTATTGCCCAGGGAATTGCGTGGCTCTCGAAATGGAAGTGTAAATTCTATTCTGCGGAAAGCTTAAAAAATCTTCATTAAAAGAATAATTAAAGCCTGATAAATATTTTATTCTTAAATCTCCCAAGCCCATAGCAATGTGTCCACTGATTTGATATTTTGGGTTAAATGCAGTTGTAGTTCTGCCACCCAATCTTAATTTAAGTCCTTCGATTTTGTTCCAACTAACAAATGTGGCAACAGTACCTAGTTCATACCAATTGCAATTGATCCAGCCTGAAGTTAGTATTGATGAAGTCTCATTAATAATTTTAAATGTTTTGGTGTTTTGTATGCTATCAATCATGGTATAAATACCTTCCTCATTTTCATTTAATTCTTCGTGTCTATTTTCTTGCCAGAAGTCAGTGCTTTTATATTGGTCTGATTTTATAACATCACCTCTTGAACTATATATAGAATCAACGGCTTCTTTATTTATCACAAAGTCTTTAAAGGAGGTGTTCTTTTTGCCTACAATTCCAGTTTGTCTTTCGCCAAAGCTATAGTCAATGAAAATTGTATTACTGCTTTGCATCCATATTTCATTATTAACTTTCTTGAAATTTTGTTCGATTTTCAAATCATTAACAAAGTTGAGGTTAATGTTTTTATTTATCCCCATTTCCAATTTTCTCACGGCATATGAGCTGTCATTTACTACAAACATATTTCCGCTGAAAGCAAAATCGGTTTTTGAGCGAGGAGAAAATCCTAAATTAATGCATGAAATACCTTCTACATTTACAGTGTCGATGATAAAATACTTATAAATAACAGGTCCAACATCGTTTATTGGACTAGGGAATTGATTGCCAAACAGTTCGATTTGGTTTTGATAAATGTCAATTTCAGAATATAACTTTTGCATAATGTGACCTATGCCGTCGTTGTCCATTCTATTTAGACTGCCACTCATTTTAGTGCCATGAAGAATTTCTTTTTTAGTTTCTGGATTTTTTCTGAAGAATACTTTTGATAGGGTTTCTCTTATAAAAAATGGGATAAAAGGTTTGCCATTAACTTCAGAGGTGTCTACATAATTTTCAAAGACGAATTGAAAATTTTTCATGATTTTCTTTTCGGCTATTTTTTCGGAGAAATTATTTAAGTCGAACTCTACTTTTTCATACTTGCTGTATTCGTAATAATCGAGTTTATGTTTCTGATTTATGTCTTTATTTTTAATGACCATTCGTGCTAGGTCTACAGCAGGATTTCCTTTGTTTTTATACTTCAGTTTTTTCTTTTCAACAATATTTACTGCAGCCAATTTTATTGATGTTGATTGCAGTTTAAAGTTTATGGTCTGAGGTTTGTTGTATTCTATAGTTTTTGTTGAGGTGGTATATCCTATGAAAGAAGCGCTCAAATTATCTGTTGCCCATTTTGTCTCAAGAGAATATTTGCCATCAAAATCGGTGATGGTTCCGACATTTGAGTTTTTGAATTTAATATTTACAAAGGGCATAGGCTCGTTGTTTTCATTAACAACTTTACCTTTTACTCTGGTAGTTTGCGCCTTAGAAAAATGAAAAACAGTAGCAAATAAAAGCAGAAAAAGAAGACTATTTTTTTTCATCAAGTGGGCTTAAATTATAGCAACGAATGTACTATTATTTTAAGTCATTTGGAATTTTACATACAGGAATTGGAATCATTTTGTGCGTGTTGGCAGCGTTCAATCTAGTGTAGATGTCCAGAACGTTTTGTTGTCTTTCGTTCAGTTCAGAAGACAAGCCGTCAAATGACATAGCCCATTCTAATTCGGCATAAGTTGCCCCAATTTGATCTTCATCACTTCTATTGTCGCCCCAAAGTCCGTCGGTTGGTGCTGCAGTTAAAATATCATCATTAACACCAAGTTCTTTGCCTAATGCGAATACTTCAGTTTTGAGTAAGTCTGCAATAGGACTAATGTCCACGCCTCCGTCTCCGTATTTAGTATAAAATCCGATGCCAAAATCCTCAACTTTATTGCCTGTACCAACAACTAAATACGAATGTAATTGGGCGTAATAATATAAAGTAGTCATTCTTATTCTAGCGCGTGAATTGACTAATGAAATCATATGATTTTCAAGGCTTTCATCAATGCTAACGGTTTCAACAAACTGATCATAAATACCGCTTAAATCTACACAAGCTGAACTAACATTTGGATACGTTGATTTTAGCCAGTTTATGTGCTGATTAGCTCTAGTTACTTGTTCTTTTTGTTGATGAATAGGCATTTCCAAACATAAAACAGGGACGCCAGTTTTTGCCGCTAAAGTTGATGTGACTGCGGAGTCGATTCCTCCAGAAACACCAATTACAAAACCTTTAGATTTTGACGTGTTAAGGTAGCTTGACAGCCAATTGCAAATGTATTCTGTACATTCTTTTGTTCGCATAGTCTGGCAAAGTTAATAAATCGTAATTTTACAACATGAAAAAGTTAGGATTAAGTTTGTGTTTTTTCTTGCTAGTTATTCAGTTTTCGTGTGATAATTCTAGGCATTACTATTCAGATTTAGAAGTTTTACGTTTGGATAGCCTATATGTTGTTGATGTAGAAAACGCTTCTTTTAATACATATGCAAAAGATTATGGATACTTCTGGGAGTTGTATACCCAGGAAGTGATTCCATTACCTGAGGAAAATTTTAAAGATTCGCTCCTTAATTTTCAAGAAGAAGAAGATTTTCAAAAACCTTTCAAGCAATTAAGTAAACAATTTGCAGATTTTTCAACTTACGAAAAAGAGTTTGCCGAAGCTTTTTATTATTACAATCAGTCGTTTCCAACTAAAGTAGTGCCTAAAATAGTAACATTCTTTGGAGGGTTTAATTATATCGCTATTGCTACTGATAGTACTCTCGGTATAGGGCTAGAAATGTTTTTAGGAAATGATGCTGAATACTACCAGAAAATAATTCAAAAATTCCCGGCCTATATGCATTACCGCTTTCAGCCAAGTCATATGGTAGCTCTTTCTGTTGATGGTTGGTTAGAGTCTGAATTTCCACTTATTCATGCAGATTTTCTATCACAAATGATTCATTATGGGAAGTTAAAATACGCTTTGAGTCAGTTCATGAAAAACACCCCAAGTCATATTATTATGGGGTATTCCAAAGAGCAACTAGACTGGTGTGAAAATAGCGAGTTTTCAATTTGGAAATTTTTAATTGAAGAAGGATTATTATACAGTACAGACCAATTTTTAATTAGCAAATACATTATGCCAGCGCCTTATTCCAAAGGTATGCCTATAGAATCGCCTGGACAGGTAGCCGTATGGGTTGGGTGGAATATCGTCAAAGAATTTATGAGTAATCATCCTGAAATCAGTATCAATGAGCTTTTTCAGATTAACGATGCTCAGTATATTTTAAACGAATCAAAATATAAACCAAGATGACAAAAAAACAATCAGAAATAAAAATCAATATAGATTTAGATAGTAATAATGTTCCAGAACGAATGCAGTGGGAGGCTTCTGATGGAGGGCAAAATCTTTCAGATTGTAAAGCTGCTTTCCTTTCATTTTGGGATACAAAATCAAAAGAAACGTTACGAATTGATCTTTGGACTAAAGAGATGAGAACCGATGAAATGAAACATTTTTTTCATCAAACTTTAGTGTCAATGGCGGATACCTTAGAGAGGGCAACTTCGGAGGATAAAATGGCGGCTGATATGCGCGATTTTTGCCATCACTTTGCTGAAAAGCTATTGAAATAAGGCATTCGTCTTTTCTACGAAAGCAAGTATTTCATCCTTTCCATTTTTGTTAACGGATGAGCTTAAAAATATTTGAGGTAATTCTTCCCAGCTTTTTAACATTTCTTTTTTGTAATTGGCTAAATTTTTTGCGCTTTCTGTTTTAGACAGTTTATCTTGTTTAGTAAAGCAAATAACAAAAGGAATGTTATTTTCTCCTAGCCATTGCATAAATTCAATATCAATTTCTTGAGGTTTTAATCGAGAGTCGAGCAAAACACATAAGCACATCAAGTTTTCTCTTTTTAATAGGTACTTTTTGATGAATTGAGAAAATTCAAGCCGTTTGGTTTTAGATACTCCAGCGTATCCATAACCTGGCAAATCGACTAAGTACCAATTTTTATTTATGAGGAAGTGATTGATGAGTTGTGTTTTTCCTGGCCTTCCAGAAACTTTAGCCAAACTTTTTCGTTCAGTAAGCATATTGATTAATGAGGATTTACCCACATTAGATCGGCCAATAAAAGCGTATTCTGGTAAATTAGGAGCGGGGCATTTTTTAATATCAGTATTACTGATTATAAACTCAGCATTTTTGATTTGCATCGTTTACTTTTTTATGTTCGCATCTAGCCATTTCGAAAGAATTTCTAGAAACTGTTTAGGGTGCTCCCACATTGGAGAATGCCCACACTTGTCGATCCAAAATAATTCTGAGCGTCTAAAAAGCTTATGAAATTCTTCAGCTACATGCGGAGGCGTAACGCCATCTTGCTTACCCCAAATTAAACAAACTGGAAAATCTAGCTCAGGGATGTCTTTGCTCATATTATGGCGAATAGCAGATTTTGCCATGGCAAGAAGTCGAATGACTGAGTTGCGATTATTAGCAATTTCGAATACATTGTCGACTAATTTCTTAGTTGCCATTTTTGGGTCATAAAACACCTCTTCAGTTTTTGTTTTGATATAATTATAATCGCCTCTTCTTGGGAAAGTATCTCCCATAGAATTTTCATACAATCCTGAGCTGCCCGTTAATACCAGAGAATGGACCATTTCAGGAAAATCTTTTGCAAAAGCCAAGGCAATATGACCTCCTAAAGAATTACCAAGCAAGGTTACTTTTTCAGCTTTCTTAAACTCAAGAAAATCATGAATAAAATGCTTGAAATTATTAATGTTTGTCTTAATTAAAGGCTTGTCAAATAAAGGTAAAATAGGCCCCAAAACTTTATACCCAGAGTCCACAAGTCCAGGGATAATACTCTCAAAATTTTCTAACCCGCCCATCAAGCCATGTAGCAGCACAATAGTTGGTCCTTCCCCAACCTCTATGTACTCATAACCGTTCTCTTTAATAATGTCGAAGTCTTCAATCATATCAGGGGCAAAAATACATAAAATAAGTTGTCAAATCACATGATGAAATTTATCTCACAATTGAGGTTTTTGGAAAAATATGTGAAATGTTATCAACAATGTGGTAAAATGTGGTAAAAAGTGGAGTAAAATTATATATATTTACAACTTGTATCTATAAACGAATGATAAACCTAATAGGAACATACGAATGCAAGATTGATGCTAAAGGTAGATTGATGCTCCCTTCAGTATTAAAAAAACAATTGGCTCCAGTTATCGCAGAAGGGTTTGTGCTCAAGCGCTCTGTATTTAGCAGTTGTCTTGAGATACATCCGGTGAGCGAGTGGAATGTTCTTATGGGAGAAGTGAATAAATTGAATCGTTTTGTAAAGAAAAATAACGATTTCATTAGGTTGTTTACTGCTGGGGTGAAAATGTTAGAAGTGGATTCTAATGCGCGTCTACAAGTGCCAAAAGATTTAATTTCTTTCGCCTCAATTTCTAAAAATATTGTTCTCTCTTGCTCCTTAAACATGATTGAAATTTGGGATAAAGACCAATATGAGCAAGTTCTAAAAGATGCAACTTCCGATTTCGCAGACTTGGCTGAAGAAGTAATGGGTTCAATTCAAAACGAGGACTAATGGGGTATCACGAGGCAGTATTATTAAAAGAATCTATTGCTGGCCTTCGTATTGACCCTAACGGCACCTATGTAGATGTCACTTTTGGTGGCGGAGGACATTCAAAATCTATACTTGAAAAACTAGATAAAGGAACATTGTTTGCATTTGATCAAGATACTGATGCACAAAAAAATTCAATCGATGATAACCGTTTCGTGCTTATCAATCAGAATTTCAGATTTATGCAGAAGTTTTTGAGGCTAGAAGGGGTATTGAAAGTAGACGGTATCCTGGCAGATTTGGGTGTTTCATCGTATCAATTTGACACGGCCGAAAGAGGTTTCTCTATACGAGAAGAAGGAGAGCTAGATATGCGAATGAATATCACTCAAGAGTTGTCCGCAAAGCAAGTGGTGAATGAATATGAACTTGATGATTTATGCCGAATATTTAGAGAGTATGGCGAGTTGAAAAATGCGTTCTCAATTTCAAAATCAATTCTATTAGCTAGAGAAGAAGGTGAAATTCTTACAACCGAAGACCTCAAAAATGCGGTAAAAAAACATATCCCACAACACAAGAGCAATAAGATTTTAGCTCAGCTATTTCAAGCCATTAGAATTGAAGTTAACGATGAGCTAAAAGCGCTGAAAGAGATGCTCTTACAGTCTGTTGATTTATTAAAAACGGGGGGGAGACTATCCGTAATTTCATACCACTCTTTGGAAGATAGACTCGTTAAAAACCTAATTAAATCAGGCAATTTTAAGGGTGATATTGAGAAAGACTTTTATGGCGTTCCAAACCTAATTCTAAAAGCGATTAGCAAAAAACCCATAACAGCTTCGCAAGAAGAGTTAGAAAGCAATCCAAGATCAAGAAGTGCAAAACTAAGAGTCAGTGAAAAGTTAGCATGAAAGATTTAAAGCAAACATATGAACCTAACAAAGGATTTCAGAGTAATTTTTCTGATGTATTGAGCGGAAAAATTTTAGAAAAAGGACTTTTTGAACTGCTTCCTTTTTCATTATACATCTGTTTGTTACTAGTGTTTTACATAAACAATTCGTACAGAGCTGAAAGTAGCATTCGAACCATTTCATCTCTTGAGCGAGAGCTAAAAGATTTGAGATCAGAATACATCACTACCAAGTCGTTGCTAATGTACCAAAGCAAACAGACTGAAGTACAATCGCTAGTGGCTGACCACGGGATAGTAAAAAGCAATCAGCAACCATTTATAATTCGTGCTAAATAATGAATCATCCTAAAAACATAAAAAGGCGAGCTGTTGCTATTTATCTTTTTATGATTTTAATGGCACTTGCCATAATAATTCAGCCTTTATACACGCAATTTTTTGAGTCTCATTTATGGAATACCGACAAGTTTAACGTTACGCGAACCGTAAATGTAGCAGCAGCTCGAGGTAACATTTATTCAGACGATTTATCATTACTAGCAACATCCATTCCTGAATATGAAATTAGATGGGATGCCAAACAAGTAGATAAAGAGCTTTTAGAAGAAAACATAAATGAATTAGCCAAACAGCTATCTATTCTTTTCAAGGATAAAACATCTTCTGATTACGTTTCTTTACTTAGAAAAAGCTGGAATCAAAAGAAACGCTATGCTTTAATCAGAAGGAACGTTAACTATAACGAGTTGAAATCTCTAAAGCGTTTTCCAATATTCAAAGAAGGGCGCTACAAGGGAGGTTTCAGATACATTCAGTTAAATAATAGGCAACAGCCTTTTCAAGAAATTGCAAGCAGAACCATTGGTTATCACAAGCAACACTCTAAGTCGGTAGGTATCGAAGGGGCTTTTAATTTTGATCTGAAGGGTAGAGATGGCGAACGACTAGAGCAACGACTTGCAGGTAACGAGTGGATGCCAGTTCGAGAAAGAGAATCTTTTCCAGGAAAAGATGTCATTACTACCATTGATATTCGTTTTCAAGATGTCGCTCACAAAGCATTAGAAGATAGATTGCGTTTTCATGATGCCGACTTTGGAACCACTGTATTAATGGAAGTTTCAACAGGTGCAGTTAAAGCTATTGTAAACCTAAAGAAAAACGACAACGGAAGTTATGTTGAGCGTTACAATTATGCCATTGGCCAAAGTGTTGAGCCTGGTTCAACATTCAAACTAGCTTCAGTAATCGCAGCACTTGAAGATGGTTATCTTGATGAAAATGATTCCGTGAACACAACAGGTGGTAGTCATCAGTTTTACGATAGAGTCATGCGTGATTCGCGTGAAGGGGGATATGGTACCATTTCTTTAGAAAGGTCATTTACTAAATCATCAAATGTCGGAATTTCAAAGCTAATTAATAAACACTATAAATCAAATCCTTCACAGTTTGTAGATAGAATTTACAGCATGGGTCTAAATGAAGCTTTAGGTATTTCTTTATCTGGTGAAGTAAAGCCAGATATTAGGCATCCCAAGCAAACGAAAAACTGGTCCGGAACTACCTTGCCATGGATGTCCATTGGTTATGGTATCAAGCTTACGCCAATTCAAATATTGAGTTTTTATTCCTCAATTGCCAATGACGGACAGCAAATGAAACCCTATTTCGTCAAATCAATCATGAATAATGGTATGGTCGAGAAAAACTTTTCGCCAGAAGTTCTAAATCCTTCAATTTGTTCGATGACTAGCATTAAAAAAGTAAAGAAAATGTTAGAGAATGTTGTAGAAGATGGAACCGCAAGCAACATTCGTTCAAAGCAGTACAAAATTGCTGGTAAAACAGGCACTACTCAGCTAATTATTGATGGCAAGTATACCAATGAAAGACACTTAGCATCATTTGTAGGTTACTTTCCTGCTGATTATCCCAAATACGCTTGTATAGTGATGATTAATGACCCCATGCAAAACGGTAGTTATGGTGGAGATGTTGCTGCACCAGTTTTCAGAGTTATTTCTGATTATGTGTATAACACAGACTTATCCTTGCAGAAGCCAGATACCGTTTTTTACGCCCAATCACCAGTTTCTAAAGATGGCAATAAATCGGATTTAACGAATGTACTAAATGAATTGTCAGTAGAAATATCAGATGACAATCCCCTTTCTGAGTGGGTGCTCACAAACGCTAAAAAAGATGCAGTAGAGTTTAGCACGAGAAACATTCATAAAGACCTTGAAAATAATACCATGCCAAATATAAAAGGTATGGGTTTGAGTGATGTGCTATTTCTATTAGAGAATTACGGTTTGAAGGTAAATTACAGTGGTAGAGGGAGTATAAAATCACAATCAATTGACAAAGGACAACAAATTCGAAAAGGACAACAAATCAATATAATACTATCGTGAAGTTATTACAAGACATATTATATAAGATTGAATTACTTGAGTGTGCTGGTTCAACTCACATTGCCATTCCTCAGATATGTTTTGATTCTAGAAACATAGTCAAAGATTGCTTATTTGTTGCTGTTAAGGGGACTCAAGTCGATGGGCATAAATACATTGAACAAGCTATACAAAACGGCGCTGTTGCTATTTTGGCTGAAGAACTTCCACTTAGTAAGCCCGAGGGCGTAACTTATATTAGAGTAAAAAATAGTTCAGAGTCCTTGGGTATTCTTGCCGCTAATTTTTATGACAATCCTTCAGAAAAATTAAATGTTGTTGCCATTACTGGAACAAACGGAAAAACTTCGGTAGCAACCTTGTTACATCAGTATTATCAATCGATTGGTGAGAAGTCAGGATTATTATCCACCATTACAAATAAAATAGGTCATAATGCTTTGCCATCTACACATACTACGCCAGATGCTCTCAGCATAAACCTCTTACTATCAAAAATGGTCAATGAGGGCTGTAAATACTGTTTCATGGAAGCAAGTTCTCATGCTATTCACCAAAACAGAATATTTGGATTATCCTTAAAAGGGGCGGTATTTATGAATATTAGTCATGATCATTTGGACTACCACCAAACATTTGACGATTATATTTTAGCAAAAAAAGCATTGTTTGATAATCTTCCAGAATCTGCTTTTGCACTGGTTAACAAAGACGACAGACATGGTTTAAATATGTTACATCATTGTGCTGCCAAAGCATACACATTTGCTCAAAAATCTTCAGCGGATTTCAAAGTCAAAATTTTAGAAAGTCGTTTTGATGGCACCTTACTAAACTGCAATGGAAAAGAAGTATGGACGAGATTGATAGGGCAATTCAATGCCTATAATCTTTTAGCCATTTATTCGACAGCCATATTATTAGGTCAAGATGAGACACAAGCCCTCACTACAATTAGCGCATTAAATAGTGCGGAAGGGCGATTTGAAATTAGCCGATCTGAGGATGGAAAAGTAGGTATTATAGATTATGCACATACACCAGACGCTCTGTTAAATGTGATTAATACTATAAATGAAATTAAACAAAATCAACAGTTAATTACAGTATTTGGTTGCGGTGGCGATAGAGATAAAAGCAAGCGTTCTAAGATGGGAAAAATCGCTTCTGAACTAAGTGAAAAAGTCATCGTTACTAGCGACAACCCTCGGTCTGAAAACCCCGATGCTATCATTGAAGAAATCCTTTCAGGCGTAGATGCTAAAAACCTCAAAAAAGTTATTGCTATTAGTGATAGGAAGGCAGCTATAAAAACAGCTTGTTCATTAGCTCAGCAAGGTGATGTTATTCTCATTGCTGGAAAAGGACATGAAAAGTACCAAGAAATTAAAGGGGAGAAATTTCCTTTTGATGATAAAGAAGAATTGAAACACACATTTAAAATATTACAAGAATAATGCTTTATTACCTTTTTGAATATCTCGATTCAACTTACCAGCTTCCAGGGGCAGGTGTATTTCAGTACATTTCTTTTAGAGCAGCGATGGCGGTAATTACGTCTTTGTTAGTGTCAATGGTTTTTGGTGGTCGTATTATCAATTTCATAAGAAATAAGCAGATTGGTGAAGAGGTAAGGGAGCTTGGATTACAAGGTGAAGCACAGAAAAAAGGTACGCCAACAATGGGTGGTCTTATTATCATAGCCGCTATTTTATTGCCTACAATTTTATTTGCAAAACTTTCAAATATATATATCCTTTTAATGATAGTCTCTACGATATGGTTAGGCATTATTGGATTCATTGACGATTACATTAAAGTCTTCAAAAAAGACAAAGAAGGTTTAGCAGGTCGCTTCAAAATTATTGGACAAGTAGGTTTAGGTATTATCATTGGATTTACGATTTATTTCCACGATGGGATTACAATTAAAGAAGAAATTAGAGGAGATTTAATTCCAAATCAGGAAGTGGTATTTGGAGAAGAAGTAAAGTCTCTTAAAACAACAATTCCATTTGTAAAAAATAACGAGTTTGATTATTCCAGATTAGTGTCTTGGATGGGTGACAGTGCAGCATCATATGCTTGGATTGCCTTTGTCTTGATAGTTATTTTCATAGTTACTGCTGTAAGTAATGGAGCAAACATGACTGACGGTTTGGATGGTTTAGCAACGGGGACTTCGGCTATTATTGGTGCAACCTTGGGTATTTTGGCATATGTCTCTGGTAATGTGTTTTTCGCTGACTACCTCAATATTATGTATCTGCCAAATTCAGGTGAATTAGTGATTTATATGGCATCATTTGTTGGCGCATGCGTAGGGTTCTTATGGTACAATTCTTTTCCTGCTCAAGTTTTTATGGGAGATACTGGAAGTTTGGCTTTAGGCGGAATAATTGCCGTATTCGCAATAGCAATAAGGAAGGAATTATTGATTCCTGTTTTATGTGGAATTTTCTTGGTAGAGAATCTTTCCGTAATGATGCAGGTATCTTATTTCAAGTACACCAAAAAGAAGTTTGGCGAGGGCAAGCGCATATTTAAAATGGCACCCTTACACCACCATTATCAAAAACTAGGAATGCATGAGAGTAAGATAGTCACGCGCTTTTGGATTGTGGGGGTAATGCTAGCGATAATAACCATTGTCACTTTAAAATTAAGATAATGGAAAAAGTAGTTGTGCTTGGCGGTGGAGAAAGTGGCTGTGGAGCGGCTGTTTTAGCACAACAAAAAGGATTTAATGTATTTCTTTCTGACAATGGAAAGATAAAGGAGAAATATAAAAATGTTCTTACACATAATGAGATTGAGTGGGAAGAGGAAAAACATACCGATTCACGTTTTTTTGACGCTGATATAATCGTTAAAAGTCCTGGTATTCCTGATTTTATTCCATTAATAGTGGATTTGAAAAATGCAGGTATACCTGTTGTTTCAGAAATAGAATTTGCAATTCAATATACTGATGCAAAAATTATTGCAGTAACAGGAAGTAACGGAAAAACAACCACAACACTATTGATAGGTCACATACTTAAAAAAGCAGGACTTAGCGTAGGAGTTGCTGGAAATATAGGTGAGAGTTTTGCTTTACAAGTAGCTAATGAAAATTACGACTATTATGTACTTGAACTTAGTAGTTTTCAATTAGATGGAATTCGCTCCTTCAAACCCCACATCGCAATTCTGTTAAACATTACCCCTGATCATTTAGACAGGTATGGCAATAATATTCAGAATTACATCCAATCAAAACTTAGGATTACTATGAATCAAAACAGTAGCGATTATCTAATCTATTGTGCTGATGACAGTAATACCACTGAACATATAAAGACACAAGCTCAATGTTTACCATTTTCAATTAAGAAAAAAATAGAACAGGGAGCTTATTTAGAAAAAGACGAAATAAAATTAAACATTAATGATAAGTCATTTATTATGAATATTCAACAACTAGCCCTACAAGGCAAACATAACATCTACAACTCCATGGCTGCATCCATTGCATCTAGGATTTTAGATTTGAAAAAAGATATAATCAGAGAAAGTCTTATTGACTTCAAAAACGTAGAACACCGACTTGAAAGGGTGATAAAAGTTCACGGTATCGAGTTCATCAATGACTCCAAAGCCACTAACGTAAATTCTACTTGGTATGCTCTTGAAAGCATGACAAAGGATACTGTTTGGATAGTTGGAGGAGTAGACAAGGGAAATGATTATTCTTCGCTTATTCCTTTAGTAAAGGAAAAAGTTAAAACAATAGTTTGCATTGGTGACAATGTGGAATCAATCAAGAATTCGTTTGAAAATTTAGGCGTTGAAATGCTGTTTGCTAGCGATATGAAAGAAGCGGTTAATTTATCCTATTCAAGTGCTTTGAAAGGAGACGCTGTTTTGTTATCTCCAGCCTGTGCAAGCTTTGATTGGTTTGAAAACTATGAGCACAGAGGGTATGAATTTAAATCAATGGTCAGAACATTATAAATGGGATTTTTAAAAAAACATATCAATCTTGAAGGGGATACCCGAATTTGGGCGGTCATTTTCTTCTTGGTATTTGTTTCCATAGTAGTGGTGTACAGCGCAACAGGGGGCTTGGCATACACATCTTATGGTGGCAATACGTGGTATTTATTTTTTAAACATTGCAGGTTTTTACTAATTGGATTGGTTTTCATTTATTTCATTCATAAAATTCCACACAAATATTATTCAAGACTTGGTCAGTTAGGCTTTATAATTGCCATACCAATATTAATTTATACGGTAGCATTTGGTACTTCTTTAAACGATGCTAGTCGCTGGATAACCATTGGCGATATGCCCATTAATACCTTTGAAATTGGGAAGATAGCTATTACCGTATTTTTAGCGCGTCAGTTGGTGAAAATTCAAGATAGTATTACAGACTTAAAGAGCGTAGCATGGAAATTATTTGCGCCACTTCTTTTAGTTTGTGCTATTATTTTTCCTGCAAACTTTTCTACTGCAGCAATGATATTTGCAGCAAACCTCATGCTATTATATTTGGGAGGTGTACCTTTCAGGTATTTGTTATTATTAGTAGTCGGTATAGTTGGTTTAGGAGCTATTGTAATTAGTCTATCACTTACAGTTCCTGCACTTCAAAAAACATTCCCAAGAGCGCAAACTTGGGTAAATAGAGTAACGAATTTCTCACAAGACAAATCTGTTAATAGTGATGCGTTTTATCAAGTTACTCATGCAAAAATTGCAATTGTAAATGGTGGCATCAAAGGCAGAGGCCCGGGTAAGAGTACTCAAAGAAATGTCTTGCCACTACCAAATTCAGATTACGTCTATGCAATTCTTATTGAAGAATGGGGGGCTTTAGGAGGCATAGCGGTTGTGTTTGCATATATCGTATTACTGCTTCGAGGTAAACGTATTTTTAATTTAGCCCCTGACCCCTTAGCGGCTTATTTAGGTGTAGGGCTCAGTATTTCTTTAGTATTTCAAGCCTTTGTAAATATGGCCGTTGCAGTGGATTTATTTCCAGTAACTGGTCAAACTCTACCAATGATTAGTATGGGGGGAGTTTCAGTAATATTTACCTGTATTTCTTTAGGAATAATTTTAAGTACTAGTAAAGGAATTAACGTTTCTAAAATCAGTGCCAATGTCAGTTAGAGTAATCATAAGCGGAGGTGGTACTGGAGGGCATATCTTTCCAGCAATTTCAATTGCAAATGAATTGAAATCTAGAGTTAAAGATATTGATATACTTTTTGTAGGCGCAAAAGGAAGAATGGAGATGGAAAAAGTGCCAAAGGCCGGATATCCCATTAAGGGTTTAAGTATTAATGGCTTTCAAAGAAATTGGAGAGACACAAGAAACCTATCTTTCCCTTTTAAATTACTGTTTAGTCTACTGAAGTCTTTTTTCATTGTCAGAAAATTTAAGCCCTCAGTAGTGGTCGGAACAGGCGGATATGCTAGTGGGCCTTTATTGTTTGTGGCCTCTAAATTATCAATACCAGCACTGATTCAAGAGCAAAACTCATATCCAGGGATTACGAATAAACTATTATCAAAATCGGCACAAAAAATATGTGTTGCTTATGAAAATATGCAACGCTTTTTTCCTGCCGATAAGTTGCTGTTGTTGGGCAATCCCATAAGAAAAGATTTGATTGACACTTCTTCAAAAAAAGCACTAGGCATCAATCGATTTGAATTGGATGAAAATAAGCCTGTTGTTTTAGTAATTGGTGGAAGTTTAGGCGCTAGAACAATTAATGAAACCATGGCGTCTTTAATTGACGAATTGGAGTCTAAAGATATTCAGCTTATATGGCAAACGGGAATATCGTTTGAAAAGCAAGCTTTGGAGTTAATTGAGGGCAAAAAAAATATTCAAGCCAGTGCATTTATTTATGAGATGGATTTGGCTTACAGCGTAGCGGATATAATAATTTCAAGAGCGGGGGCAAGTACCATTTCAGAATTATGTCTTATTGCTAAACCAGCAATTCTAATTCCATCGCCAAATGTTGCTGAAGATCATCAAACCAAAAACGCAATGGCATTGGTAGAAAAAAAGGCAGCCGTAATGGTAAAGGATAAAGAAGCAAAAAATGAGTTGGGTAAAACATTAAGTGAATTACTTAGCGACAAAAAAAAGCAAGAGGAGTTATCAAAAAACATTAAAAAGTTAGCCATAGCTAACTCCTCAGAATTAATAGTAGACGAAGTATTAAAGTTAATAGATTAAATGAATATTAAATTATTTGAAAAACTTTATTTTATCGGAATAGGTGGCATTGGCATGTCAGCATTAGCGCGCTATTTTAATTCAAAAGGATTAGAAGTTTGTGGGTATGACAAAACCCCATCTGAGTTAACGGATGAATTACAAAAAGAAGGAATAGACATTCATTTTGATGTTAATCACATCCCTGAAAATATAAAATCGACCAACCCCCATTCACTATTAGTTGTCTATACACCTGCTGTTAGTTTAGAAAGTTATCAACTTCACTATTTTAAATCAAAAAAGTGGAATGTTTTAAAACGAGCAGAATTATTAGGACACCTTACCCAAGATGCTTATACCATTGCCGTTTCTGGAACGCACGGTAAAACCACTACCTCTTGCATTTTGGCTCATATACTGCAAAGTTGTAATATTGATTGCACAGCCTTTTTAGGAGGTATAAGTACAAATCTAAACTCCAACCTTTTGTTATCTAAAAAGGGGAACATCGTTGTTGTTGAAGCCGATGAATATGACAAATCATTCCTGAAGCTGAATCCGGATATTATTATTATAACCTCCATTGATGAAGATCACCTGGATGTTTATCAAAATGAAGACGATATAAAAAACACATTTAAGGCTTTTGTTGAAAACCTTAAACCAGAAGGGATGTTGTTGGTTAACAAAGCCATTGATTTAGACTTCAAAACAACTGATGATGTTTTAAAGCTAACCTATTCTTCGTCGGTTAAATCAGATAATTATGCCACTAATTTAAGGCTCGAAAATGCGCGTCAAATTTTTGATGCACAGTTTGTTGACATTCTACCTGGGCAAGTTTATGAACATCGATTAAAAGATATAGCACTTGAAATGCCTGGCAAGCATAATGTAGAAAATGCACTTGCTGCAATTGTGGTGGCCTCATATTTAGGAGCGAAACCAGCAGATATTAAACTAGCTGTTGAATCATTCACAGGAGTAAAGAGAAGGTATGAATTCCATGCCAACGGAAAGTATGTGTACATAGATGATTATGCCCATCACCCAGAAGAGGTGAAGGCAACCTTACAAGCAACTAAGCAGCTATTCCCGAATAAAAAAATTACAGCCGTTTTCCAGCCTCATTTATTTTCTAGAACTCGTGATTTTGCTGACGAATTTGGAGAGTCATTATCTTTAGCCGATGAGGTTTTATTACTAGAGATTTACCCTGCAAGAGAATTGCCAATTGAAGGTGTCAATTCAGAGATGTTACTCGAAAAGATTTCTAAAAGTGAAAAGAATATCATCGCAAAGGACCTGTTGGTGGACGAGTTAACGCATCCTAAACGAGAAGTATTGCTCACTATGGGAGCAGGAGATATAGATAGATTTATTGAACCATTAACACAATGTTATAGAGATGAAGTGGATTAGTGTTATCACACATACCGTTTTATTTGCAGGCTTGGTTGTTTTACTAGCCTTTACTAACATACGCCACGATAATAAAATGTGTAAAGATTACCGCATTGATATGGGTGACGCAAAAGGATCACTAATTACTCAAGGTGAAATTATACTTCTTATGGAATCAATTTCTGACAGTATAGTAGGTAAACCCATTACGCAATTACCTCTATTTGAAATTGAAAGTAAAATTGAACAACAAAAAAACATTGAAAATGCCGAGGTATATGTTACACTAGATGGTCGATTGCAAATAGATGTAAAGGAAAAAGAACCTATCGTACGTGTAAAGTCAGTCAATCAGAAAGAATTCTATATGGATAAAGAAGGCGCGATTTTTGATTTATCGTCTAATTACACAAAACGCTTGTTAGTAGCAAATGGTAATATCAAAGATAGCTTAGACCTATCAAGTATTACTGCTTTAGCAAACCACATCAATGGCGATCCTTTTTTAAAATCTCAAATAATTCAGATTTACATTAAAGAAAATAAAGAAATAGAATTAATACCCAGAGTAGGAAACCACAATATCCTTTTAGGAAGAATTGATGGGTATAAAGAAAAGTTTAAAAAATTAAAGTTGTTCTACTCAGAAGGTGTAAAGCAAACTGGCTGGAACAACTATAAAGAAATAAATCTCAAGTTTAAAGATCAAATCGTTTGTGTAAAAAAATAATTATGGATAGTATCTCAAATATAGCTGTCGGTTTAGATATCGGAACAACCAAAATAACGGTGATTGTTGGTCGGAAGAACGAACACGGTAAAATAGAAATTCTTGGAATGGGTAAAGCCCCATCGACAGGAGTGATGCGTGGAATAGTGGCTAACATTGATAAAACCACTCAATCCATCCAGAAAGCCTTACAAGAAGCTATAGATGTGTCAGGCTTACAGCTAAAAAATGTAAATGTTGGAATTGCTGGTCAACACATAAAAAGCTTACAGCATAGAGGCCAACTGGTTAGAGAAAATCTTGAAACCGAGATAAATGATGCCGACATAAATAAGCTTATGCAAAACATGTATAAGCTAGTAATGGTGCCTGGCGAAGAAATCATTCATGTTATACCACAAGAATACATAGTCGATAAACTAGACAACTTCCCAGATCCAAGAGGAATGGTAGGCGTTCAGCTTGAGGCTAATTTTCACATAATAACGGGTCAAACAGCAGCTATTTCAAATATTAAAAAGTGCGTAAATAATGCAGGTCTTGCCATGACTGGGCTCACCCTTGAGCCTCTAGCCTCTGCAACTTCTGTGCTAGACGTCCAAGAATTAGAAGCGGGAGTAGCACTAGTAGATATAGGGGGAGGAACAACGGACGTTGCCATTTTTAAAGATGGAATAATAAGACATACTGCCGTAATTCCATTTGGAGGAAATATCATTACTCAAGACATTAAAGAAGGCTGTTCTATTTTAGATAATCAAGCCGAATTGTTAAAGGTTAAGTTTGGCTCTGCCTTGGCAAGCCAGAACAAAGAAAATGAGATAGTATCTATTCCGGGTTTAAGAGGTAGAGAGCCCAAAGAAATATCACTTAAAAACTTAGCTAATATAATACAGGCTAGAGTTGAGGAGATAATTGAACTGGTACACCATGAAATAAAAAATTCTGGATATGAGAGAAAACTAATCACTGGAATTGTACTCACGGGAGGAGGAAGCCAACTAAAACACATTGGGCAATTAGTTGAATTTCATACAGGAATAGAATGCAGAATAGGTTACCCTAACGAGCATTTATCTTCAAGTTCACCTATTGATGTCAGTAGTCCTATGTATGCCACTGGCGTTGGTTTGGTAATGAAATTTTTAGAGGAGGATAATGGCGACGAGCTAAATACAACCTCAGGAAAAACCACGAACAATGGAGGTATGGGCGACTTCTTTAAGAAGATGCTCGATAAAATTGATAAATATTTAACAAACGACGAATAAACTGAACTATTAACAAATTAATAATTAAGACAATGACAAACGAAAGTGTATTAGCATTTGACTTACCAAAAAACCAATCATCCGTCATTAAAGTGATAGGTGTTGGTGGAGGCGGAAGCAATGCAGTGAATTACATGTATGAACATGGAATCGAAGGCGTAGACTTTGCTGTTTGCAACACAGATTTGCAAGCATTAGAAGCGAGTCCAATTACTACCAAGATTCAGATTGGTGCAGAAATAACCGAAGGGTTGGGAGCTGGCGCGAATCCTGAAGTAGGTAGAAAAGCAGCTGAAGAAAGCATCGACCGTATTAACGAACTTCTTGAAACGAATACAAAAATGCTTTTCATTACAGCTGGAATGGGTGGTGGTACCGGAACGGGTGCAGCTCCAGTAATTGCTCGTGTAGCAAGAGAAAAAGAAATCCTTACCGTGGCTGTAGTAACAGTTCCTTTTTGGACTGAAGGGGGTAACAGAAAACAATATGCCGAGAAAGGATTAGAAGAATTAAGAGCTAACGTAGACACACTTTTAGTGATTAATAATGACAGGCTTATTGAAGTTTATGGTGATTTAACATTGAGTAGAGCTTTTGCAAAAGCTAACGAAGTATTAAACACAGCTACAAAAGGAATTGCTGAAGTTATTTCACAGACATTAATGGTAAATATTGACCTTAATGATGCTAAAAGAGTATTAAAAGACAGCGGGAGCGCCGTAATGGGGCAATCGTATGCTTCTGGAGAAAACCGTGCCATTGAAGCCATTGAGGCAGCACTGGATTCACCTCTACTTCATGACAATAACATAAAAGGCGCACAACAAGTACTGCTTAAAATTGTTACTGGTCCTGGTGAAAAAGAAATCAGAATGACTGAATTATTCAGTATTAAAAAGCACATTCAAGATGTTGCAGGTTCTGATGTAAACATCATTGAAGGTATTGGCGTGGAAGAAGGTATGGAGGATGAAATAAGCGTAACAGTAATTGCAACGGGTTTCAAAGTGAATAAGAACTTAGGCCCTGCAAAACCAATTACGCCTAAAGTCTACGATTTAGAAAATGACGATACAGTAACTAATGAGGTAACTGAAGAAGATACTACGGATTCTCTTATTGATTTTGATACTGATGAAACACCTCAAGCGACCCTAAATTTTGATTTGGATGCAGAAGCACCAACGCTAAATTTTTCCTTAGAAGAAGAATCTTCAGAGGAAAGTCCAATCGATTTCCCAGTAAACAGTGAAGCTCCTCAACCACAACAAGAAATCATTTCTGAAGTAGTAGAAGATGAAATTGTTGATGAAAACGAAGTAGTCGTTCATACTTTAGAAATGGAAGAGGAAGCTGAAGAAGTCATTTCAGAATTAAAAGATGAGGTTGAAAAAGAGGAGTTTACTCAAATCAATCATGGTATTTCTGCAGAGCAAATGGCATTAAGAAGCCGTCAACGAATGGACAGATTAAGAGAAATAACCATGAAGCTTCGCACTCCATCGGGTCTTACCGACCTAGAAAGTCAGCCAGCATATAAGCGCCGTGAAGTCGAGCTTGATGATGTAGCGCATTCATCTGAGTCAGAAGCATCAAACTATGTTCTTGGAGAAGATGACGACAAAAACATTGGCATCAAGCCCAATAATTTCTTACACGATAACGTTGACTAATTATGGATATAAATAAAGAGATTAAAGAAGCCATGTTGGCTAAAGACTCGGTGAGACTTTCTTCCTTAAGAGCAATAAAGTCTGCTTTTTTGGTGGCCCAAACCGAAAAAGGTGCTGGCGAATTAGATGATGATGCCATGCAAAAAATCATCCAAAAACAAGTCAAGCAGCGAAAAGATGCAGCGGCCATTTATATAGAGCAAAATCGACAGGATTTAGCGGATGATGAATTGGCACAAGTTTCTATCCTTGAAGAGTTTTTGCCTGAACAGTTAAGCGAAGATGAAATTCGCCAAACGGTTGAAGCAATAATGACTCAAATGGGTGCTTCAAGCATGGCAGATATGGGTAAAGTTATGGGTGCAGCTAACAAACAGTTAGCCGGTAGAGCCGATGGGAAACTCATAGCTCAAATTGTTAAATCAAAATTATCTTAGTTATTACAGTTTAGTTCAGTTAATTAAAACCCTTGCCAATATGGCAAGGGTTTTTTCGTTATATAAGCGAATAACTAACTTAAAACCATTTGTCATGAAAAAACTATTCGCATCTATTTTATTTCTATTTTTTATTTCTCATTCATCGTTCTCCTCAAGTCTTTCAGAAGAATTTCAATTTATTAATGATACCATCTTTGAAGAAGTGGATGTTATGCCAGAATTCGAAGGAGGTATAGAAGGTTTAATGGCGTATGTTAAAAAAAACACTAAATATCCAGAAGAGGGAAAAGCAAATAAGGAAACAGCTCGTGTTTTTATAGAATTTGTCGTTGACAAATCAGGTTATGTTAAAGATGTAAAATCCCTCAAGAAGCAAAAGAAATACTTTGAAGAAGAAGCCATAAGAGTGATTTCAAATATGCCGAGATGGAGAGCAGGTTTATATCAGAAGAAACCAGTCAGTACAAGGGTTGTATTACCCATTACTTTTCAATTATAATTATTCCCATCTCCAGCTTTCTATAATGCTGTAGATGTCTTCTTTAATGAAATTACTAATAGGAATAATTGAATCGTTAAGAGCTGTATTGAAATACAGAGCCCCTCTAACAAAGTGGTTAGTGCTGTCTGTCAAATAAAACTGTATTGGTGTTGCTGTGCCACCTTGAAAAGTATAAACGACTCCATAGACGTCTAAAGAGTCATTTACAAATAGCTGTTCACTAATGGCTTCAGCTTTTTGAGCATGCTTGTAGGCTAGGTCTCTACTGTCCTCTGTGAAACTATATACGTCGTTGTTTAATGACTTATAGGACATATGTAGTGTGCCGCCAAGAGGTTCGAATTTTAAATCAAACCAAAATTTGTCTTCATCATGAAAATTTAGTGTGGTATAATCTGGCTGCTGAAAGGTAAACGGACAGTGACTCTCTGAAAGAAATGTTGATTTTTTTGGGAAATCAATTCTTGGATAGCCACTTGGCTTAGGCGTATAACTTTTATTACACGCTAAAATTGTTAAGGAAAAGCATATCAATAAAAACCTATTCATCAATAGTGATTTTTATACGTTTAACTCTTGTTTTATCAACGGATTCAACTGTGAAGGTGTATTGTTTATAAACCAATTGCTCTTCATGTTTAGGTATATCTCCCTTCATTTCCAGAATCAATCCAGCCAATGTATCCGATTCTCCTTTTATATCGTCAAAAAAGTCTATTTCGCCATCAATAGTTTTGAGGACATCATTCAGAGATGTTTTCCCCTCGAAGATATAATTAGTGTTATCTAGTTTTGAAAACTGTATACCGTCGTCATCAAACTCATCATTGATGTCGCCTACAATTTCTTCAATAATATCTTCTAGAGTTACAATGCCTGACGTTCCCCCGTATTCGTCAACCACAACAGCAAGATGGGTTTTCTTTTCTTGGAATTCTTTCATGAGGTCATCAATCATCTTGCCTTCAGGAACAAAGAAAGGTGTTCGGATAAGTTTCATCCAATCAAATTCTTCTCTTTCTAAAAATGGCAATAAATCCTTAATGTATAATATACCTAGTATGGTGTCAAAATTTTCTTTGAAAATAGGTATTCTTGAGTATCCGCATGAAATTACTGTTTTTCGCACTTCGTTAAAGTCAGTGTTTTGTTCGATGGCAGTAACGTCTACTCTCGACTTCATTATTTCTTTAACTTGAATATTTCCAAACTTGACGATACTCCTAAGTATTCGTTTTTCTTCTTCGTTAGTATCGTTTTCTCCGGCTAAATCCAATGCTGAGGATAGGTCGTCTACAGAAATTTTATAGCCTTTCGACCTGAATCTTTTTTCAATTATGGAGGTCGAAGAAACTAATAACTGGCTGAGGGGCTTAAAAAAGTTTGATAAAACTTTTAGAGGCGTGCTCATCATTTTAGCAAAGGCTAATGTATTTTGATTAGCGTAAACCTTTGGGATAACTTCTCCCAGTAATAATAACGCAAATGTTACGACTACCACCTGTATTACAAAACTCAAAATTGGAAAGTTGTTGAAATCAAATATTTGATTTGTAATGAATGTTGATAGTATGACTATGGCAACATTTATAAAGTTATTTGAGATTAAAATTGTTGCTAATAAATGGTTAGGTTTTTGCATTAGCTTTTTTATCGGTGCTACTGAATCTTTCTCTTCATCTGCAAGTTTTGATGAGTCTAGAGAAAAGAAAGCCACTTCAGATCCAGAAATCAGAGCTGATGATATTAGCAACAAAAAGATACCAAGTAAAGCAAATACCAGATTTAAGTCAATGCTTTGGTTAGCTATAGATATTAGTAAAGTAATAATCTGTTCAGGGTCGTCGTCCAAAAGGTATTCGTTTTAATTAAAATTTAGAATGGTAAATCATCGTCTGGAGCATCTTGAACTGGAGGCGTTGCACCACCTGTGTTTTCTGCGATACTATCAGAGTTGTCAGATTTTTTACCCAACATTTCCAAGCTGTCACACATTATCTCAGTTGTATATCTAGTCAAACCATCTTTATCTTCCCAAGATCTAGTTCTCAATCGGCCTTCAATGTACACGCTATTGCCTTTTTTGAGATAAGGCTCAACAACTTTAGCTGCCAGTCCTCCTCTTGCCACGATGGTGTGCCATTCGGTTTGTGTTACTTTTTCGTTAGTGTCTTTTTTGATGTAAGTTTCGGAAGTTGCTATTGGAAAACGGGCTAATGATCCGCCGTTTTCAAAATGCCTTACTTCGGGGTCTTTACCTAAATTTCCTACTAGTATTACTTTGTTAACGCTTGCCATTTTTTATGATTTAAGGGTTATACTTTATACACCCAAATATAATTAAAAATTAATGAGTTAATTTAATAAATTCATGTATTTTTCAATGAGTCTTGGTACTGCTATAGTACTTAAATCTTGTAATTTAAGAGTTGTAAACGAATGGTTTTCGGGCAAATTATCACAATTTATTTCCCAAAAACGAGCATAAATATTACGATGACTTAATATGTGTTTTATCTCTTTAATTGATTGGATTTTATAGTCAATGTCTTTAGTCCATTTTTGAAATTCACTGTTTTTCAGCATATTTTCTTCAGATTTTTTTTCTGAACTTTCTATTAGTGGTAATTCAAAAAGATTCATCCAAATGCCTTTTTCAGTCCGTTTGTTAACCAGAGTTTTTTTATCTGACTTAAAGAAGAAGTAGTCAAAATAGAGTGTTTTGGATTCATTTTTTTTAATTTTTACAGGATAGTTTTCGGCAGTATTACTCATAAATGCTACACATTCGTCGCTTAATGGGCATTTTCCACAATGAGGATTTTTTGGCTTACAAATTATAGCACCAATTTCCATAATAGCTTGGTTGTGCGTGTCAGGGCGTTTTTCGTCAATAAGTGAATTGGCCAGTTTTGAGAAATATTTTTTTCCTTCGGTACTATTTATCGCTAAATCGATACCATAAACTCTTGAAAGCAGTCTAAATACATTTCCGTCAACAACGGCATAAGGCAATTTGTAGGCAAATGAGGCAATTGCTGCGGCAGTGTAGTCGCCAACACCCTTTAAGTTCAAAATATCTTTATAGTTATCTGGAAAATTACCATTCTGAGAAATTTGCTTAGCTGCAAAATGTAAGTTCCTCGCTCTTGAATAATAACCAAGACCTTGCCAAAGTTTAAGTACTTCTTCCTCTTTTGCATTTGCTAAACTTTCTACGTTTGGAAATTGCTTGACGAATCTCTCGTAATAGGGGAGGCCTTGTTTAACTTGCGTTTGTTGCAAAATGATTTCAGACAACCAAATATAATATGGGTTTGAAGTGCTTCTCCACGGTAAGTCTCTTTTAAATTCTAAGTACCAGTTAATAATTTGAGATGAAAATTGCATTAAGTCGTTGAGTATAAGGCGTTAAAAGTAACGCTTATGTATAAAGTTTAAATAAAAAGTGAGTATATTTGCAGCAAAATTAAAACATTTAAGCATCTTTTTAAGATTGAGGTTATGACAAAATTAGAAATTGTAAACTCCATTTCAGATAAAATTGGTGTAGAAAGAGTTGATGTTCAGGCAGTTGTAGAAGCATTCATGCATGAAGTTAAAGGTTCTTTATCCAATGGCGAAGATGTGTTTTTGAGAGGATTTGGATCATTTATTGTTAAGAAAAGAGCAGAGAAGACAGGTAGAGATATTTCAAAAAATACGACTATTATCATTCCAGCTCACAATATACCAGCCTTTAAGCCCTCAAAAGAATTTGTAAATAAAGTTAAGACAAACGTTCAACTTTAATTTTTTGAGCGTTATATAAATTAAAGAATTATAAAAATATTTGGTTATGCCGAACGGAAAAAAAAGAAAAAGACACAAGATGGCTACTCACAAACGCAAAAAGCGTTTAAGAAAGAATAGACACAAGAAAAAGTAGAATATTCTACTAGTATCAATCTTGGGATGCATCTTATTTTTTTTATAAGAATGCATCTCTGTATGCCACTTTATTTTGAAATACGAATTGCTAGTAGATTCTAGGCCTAACGAGGTCGTTATTGCTTTACTTCGTGATAAGCAATTATTAGAACTACACAAAGAACCAATAGGAACAAAATTCTCGGTTGGTGATGTTTTTTTAGCAAAAGTCAAAAAAATCATTACCGGTTTAAATGCTACTTTCGTTGACGTAGGTTACGAAAAAGACGGCTTTTTACATTACTTAGACTTAGGAATTAAGTTCAAAACCTTCCAGAAATTTACTGAAAGAAACATGGCGGGGAAGCTCAACACAGCTTCTCTGAGAAACTTTAAACACGAACCAGATATTGATAAATCGGGTTCTATCAACGATGTTCTTAATTCCGGAAACCAAATCCTCGTTCAAGTTGCCAAAGAACCAATTTCAACCAAAGGTCCTCGACTAACGACTGAAATAACTATTGCCGGGCGTTACATGGTACTTGTGCCATTCTCAAACAAAGTTTCAGTTTCACAAAAAATTGAATCTAACGAAGAGAAGAAAAGGCTTAAAAAGTTAGTTCAAAGCATAAAACCCGTGGGTTTTGGTGTAATCATTAGAACTGTTGCTCAAGGCAAGATGGTCGCAGAACTAGATGCAGACCTAAAGTTTTTGTACAAAAAATGGCAGATAATGTGCAAACAGACAAAGAAGGTCAACCCTCCTGCCAAAGTGTTGGGTGAATTAGGAAGAACAGCCTCTTTGTTACGTGATGTATTAAACGATGACTTTATTTCAATATTGGTCAATGATGAAAAACTTCACTCTGAGATAAAAGATTATATCACTACAATATCTCCGCAACAGGAAAAAATTGTCAGACTATACAAGGGTACTATTCCTCTATTTCAAAAGTTCCAGATTGAAAGACAGATAAAGTCATCGTTTGGAAAAACAGTAACCATGCGTAAAAGCACATATCTTGTAATAGAACACACTGAAGCCATGCACGTTATTGATGTTAATAGCGGTAAGCGTGTAAACTCAAAGCAAGATCAAGAAGCAAATGCTCTTGAAGTTAATCTAATTGCTGCAGAAGAAGTAGCTAGACAATTGAGATTGAGAGATATGGGTGGTATTATCGTTGTTGATTTTATTGACATGTATAATGGTGAAAACAGAAAAAAACTATACGATTCTCTTGTTAGTTTCATGTCTGACGACAAAGCTAAACATCATATCCTTCCACCTTCAAGATTTGGATTAGTTGAAATTACCAGACAAAGGGTTAGGCCAGTTCTTGATATTGACACAAAAGAAGGTTGTCCTTCTTGTAAAGGAACTGGAAAAATTGAAGCTAGCATTTTACTTATTGACGAAATAGGTCAAAAACTTATAAAAGCGATAAGCAAAAGCGATAATATCATTTTAAAGACACATCCTTTTGTAGCTAGCTACATAAACAAAGGATGGTTCAAAAACCAAAGACGTACTTGGGCTAAAGATCTAGGCTGTAAACTAGCAGTCGAAGAAGATACTACCTATCACTTATTACAGTATAGATTCTTTAATAATGAGCGAAAAGTAATTAACGTTTAGGAAGAAATAATTTCCAAATCTTTTAACTTACGTCTGTTTTTCACTAGAGGGATAAGTGCAATCACCAGGAATGCTGCACCTACTAAGTAGCCATACCGAATATTTTCAGACGACGCAAAAAATGGTGTCGAGAAAAGTATAATCATTAACGTTCGTATCAGAATACTAATCGAGTTGAAAATACTTCCGCTTCTACCAATAATATTATTGGATACCTTTTCAAAAATATAAGTAATTCTAAGGATTCGAGTTCCAGCGTTGCACAGCCCAATCAATAAGCTCATAGCAAATAGGATGGCTACACTCTTTGTAAAGGTTAGTAGTAGGCAAGTAATAATAGTTAGTATCATTAAAATAATAATACTGGTTACGATGTCTGTTTTTTTAGTGATTGCACGAATTCCAAAGCCAGCGAACAAGGCTCCAATAGAATAATACACCTCAGAAGAAGCGTAAATATCAGCGCCTTCCTTTAAATAATAACTTACATAAGATGGAAGTAGCACAAAGATTTCTACAATTAAAAAAGTGAATATAGCATAGGAACAAACCCCAAAAATAAATAGTAATGGATTCTCTTTAAGAAAAGAAAAGCCTTTATATAGACGGTTAAACATGCTTCCTTTATCTATTTCTTTTTGAATGACTGGAACATGATTAATGAATAAAATAATTATGAATGCACACAAATATGTGAAAGCATCCATCAAGAATATTTCATGAATTTCCCAAGCTGTAAAACTAAAAGGTAATGGAATTTTTAAACCTAAAATGTTTAGTGTTCCATCTGTTGAGCCAGTTAATAAAAAAGCGGCAAAGCCACCCGCTAAAATACTTGTAGATTGGCCTTGAATTTCTATATAAGCATTAAGTTTAGCATAATTTTTAGGCTCTGTTATTTCTTGACCAAAAGCATACAAATTTGGATAATGGATGTTGTAATGTAGCATAGTAGTGCCAAATACAGTAAGCGCCAAAATCCATGGCGTAGAGCCATTAACGATTCCATAAGAAGCTATTGACCCGATGATAATGGCACAAATTAAATTGGAAAAAAGAAATAACTTTTTTCTAGAGTACCTGTCGATTAATGTCCCAGAATATATTCCCCAAAACAAGCTGAAAAAAGTAAGAATAGCATAGCCTTTAGCATAAGTTCCGCTCATCCCCAAAATATCAGCAAAATACCAAGGGATAGCAATCATACTAATTCCTTGAGCGAAACCAGAGATAATATTTGCAAGAAATAATAAGCCTATTGCTTTTTTATTTTTCATTGGGTACAAAAATACTACCTTTGAAAGGATGGGGGATAAAATATACGATATAAAAATTGCTAAAGAAAAAATCCAGATGTATTGCGCCATAATGGACCGTTGTCAATATCAAGTCATGACAAAACTCAAAAGTTATGGTTTAAGCACAGCATTATCTGAGGAAATTTTGATAGACCTCATCCAAAATAAATTTATTGATGAAGAACGGTTTGCCAGAGCTTTTTGCAGTGGGAAATTCAAAATAAAAAAGTGGGGAAAACGAAAAATAGCCTTTGAGCTTTCTAAATTAAAAGTGCCTAAAAGTTGTGTTTTTCTCGGAATGGATGAAATTGACGAGCAAGACTATCTTGATACCATTAGTCATTTAGCGGAGAAAAAAAACTCAATGTTAAAGGATAAAAATACGTTCGTAAGAAAGAAAAAAGTAGTTGACTACCTTCTTAGAAAAGGGTTTGAGTCTGAACTTGTTTGGGAATGTGTAAACAAGCTTTAAAACGTTAAATTTGTGACCGATGGTTAATGAAGAGCAAATAGAAAATATAAAACTCAGAATATCAGAATTAGAAGGCTTCTTGTCAATTTCTGATAAAAAAAGCTTTGTTGAAGAACAGGAGTTACAGGCTCAAGCATCAGATTTTTGGGACGATCCAAAAAAAGCAGAACAGCATTTAAAGAATATTAATAAACAAAAAGTATGGGTAACGGCTTTTGATAGTCTTCAAAAAAGCTATGACGACCTATATGTATTGTATGAGTTTTTTGTTGAAGGAGACGTAGAAGAGTCGGAAATGATTCAGCAATTTGAACAATGTCTGAAAAAATTAACCGATTTGGAGTTTAAGAACATGCTGAGTAAGGACGAAGACAATCTTCCTGCAATTATGACGATTAACCCAGGGGCAGGCGGTACCGAAAGTCAAGATTGGGCTGAAATGCTCATGCGTATGTACATAATGTGGGGAGAGAAAAATAACTTTAAAGTCAAAGAATTAGATTTTCAATCTGGTGATGCTGCAGGTATAAAATCTGTGACATTACAATTTGAAGGCGACTTTGCTTTTGGAAACCTTAAAGGTGAAAATGGTGTTCATAGGTTAGTTCGTATTTCTCCATTTGATTCTAACGCAAAACGTCACACTTCTTTTTCTTCCGTTTTTGTTTATCCATTAGCCGATGAATCTATTGAAATTGATATTAATCCTGCTGATATCAGTTGGGATACTTTTAGAGCAGGTGGCGCGGGTGGTCAAGGCGTTAATAAAATTGAGACCGCTGTAAGATTAAAACACGCTCCAACAGGAATTATCATTGAAAATTCGGAAACCCGTTCGCAACTTGAAAATAAAGAAAAAGCGCTTCAGCTTTTAAAATCTCAATTGTATGAAATAGAGCTTCGAAAAAGACAAGTTGAAAAAGATAAAATTGAAGGAACAAAGAAAAAAATTGAGTGGGGCTCACAGATAAGAAACTATGTCTTGCACCCCTACAAAATGGTAAAAGATTTACGAACAGAGTACGAAACCTCAAATACGCAAGCTGTACTCGATGGTGAAATAAATGATTTTATAAAAGCGTATTTAATGGAATTTGGTCAAAACTAATACTATGGAAATAACAATTTATCACAACCCGAGGTGCAGTAAAAGCAGACAAGCATTAAGTATATTAGAGGGTAAAGGATGTAATATTAATATTATAGAATATTTAAAAACCCCCTTGACTTCTGCACAATTAACACAGATTATAGAAGATTTAAATATAAAACCTATCGATTTAGTTCGTAAAAACGAATCGGTATGGAAAGAAAATTATAAAGGAAAAGAGTTAAGTGATAGTGAATTGGTAAGTGCAATGATTAATAATCCAAAGCTTATCGAACGACCAATAGCAGCGAGCAGTAAGGGAACGGTAATCGGAAGACCACCAGAAAATGTGTTGAATGTATTGTAAGACTATTCTAGTTCTTCAACTAAGTCTTTATTTTTGTAAGACTCAATGAACCAAGCGCCAATCCAATAAGGTAAAAAGCTAACAATGAAAGTAAGTAGCCAGAACGCCATAACTGCGATAACTATAAAGAGTAAAAAACCAATAAACATATCTTATATTTTGAATTAACTTTGTACAAAAGTAAGTGTTAATTATCTAATAAAAAAATCATGAGCTATAGAATTGAAAAAGACACAATGGGAGAAGTAAAAGTGCCATCAGACAAGTATTGGGGTGCTCAAACTGAACGATCAAGAAACAATTTTAAAATAGGTCAAGCTTCTAGCATGCCTCTAGAGGTGATTTATGGATTTGCTTACTTGAAAAAGGCAGCAGCACATGCAAACTGTGAACTAGGCGTACTTTCAACTGAGAAAAGAGATTTGATTTCTAACGTTTGCGATGAAATTCTTGAAGGACAACATGATAATCAATTCCCACTTGTAATATGGCAAACAGGCTCAGGTACTCAGTCAAACATGAATACCAATGAAGTCATCGCCAATAGGGCACATGTAATTAATGGAGGAAGTCTTGATGATACTGAAAAATGTATTCACCCAAATGATGATGTAAATAAATCACAATCTTCTAACGATACCTTTCCTACAGGAATGCACATTGCAGCATATAAAATGATTGTTGAAACAAGCATTCCAGCAATAGAGTTGTTAAGAAATACATTAGCAAAGAAGTCTGATGATTTTAAGAAGGTTGTAAAAATTGGCAGAACACACCTAATGGACGCTACTCCATTGACTCTTGGGCAAGAGTTTTCTGGATACGTCTCTCAATTAGATCATGGTCTGAAAGCCCTTACAAATACTCTAAATCATTTGTCTGAACTTGCTCTTGGCGGAACTGCTGTGGGGACAGGCATTAATACGCCAGACGGCTACGCCGATTTAGTTGCAAAAAAAATTGCTGAGTTTACCAACTTACCTTTCGTAAGTGCTGAAAATAAGTTTGAAGCCTTAGCGGCTCACGATGCTATTGTTGAATCGCATGGTGCCTTAAAACAAATAGCAGTTTCTTTAAATAAAATTGCGAATGATATAAGATTATTAGCCTCGGGTCCTAGAAGTGGTATAGGTGAAATAATCATACCGTCAAATGAGCCTGGCTCTTCAATAATGCCTGGAAAAGTTAACCCAACCCAATGTGAAGCTTTAACAATGGTTTGTGCTCAGGTCATTGGAAACGATGTCGCAATTGCAGTCGGAGGACTACAAGGGCATTATGAACTTAATGTATTCAAACCCATGATGGCGGCGAATATTTTGCAGTCAGCAAGACTTATTGCAGATGCCTGTGTGTCGTTTACTAATAACTGCGCGGTAGGAATTGAGCCGAATCATCAGAATTTAAAGAAAAACTTAGACAATTCATTGATGTTAGTTACTGCTTTAAACACCAAAATTGGATATGAAAAAGCAGCTAAAATAGCCAAGACGGCTCATGAAAATGGAACTACATTAAAAGAAGAGGCTGTTAATTTAGGGTATCTTACTGCTGAAGAGTTTGACCAATGGGTTAAGCCTGAAGATATGTGTGGTAGCTTAAAATAACTTAGACGTAATCTTCGCCTTTTGTGCGTTTTACATCACTGACAAACTGCTTGATTTCTTGCTCGTTTTCTTTTTTACAGATTAAAAGCGTATTATCATTATCAATGACGATATAATTTTCTAAGCCCTCTACTACTATGACCTTATCATTAGGAGCATTAATGATATTGTTCTGAGAATTATAAAGCATAATTCCGTCACCAATGACTCCATTGTTATTTTCATCTAATTTCAAATGTGTACATAAAGACCCCCAAGTACCTAAATCGCTCCAGCCAAAATCTGAAGGGTATACACAAACATTCTCGGCCTTTTCCATTAGACCATAATCAATAGAAATATTTTTACAACCAGGAAAAACCCTATTGATGAATTCTACTTCTTCATCCGTATTTAGGTATTCAACTCCATCTTGAAAAATGTCATATAAATCTCTCAGGTGCTTTCTCAGTGCAAGGGTTATTGCTTTTGCACTCCAAATAAAAATACCTGAGTTCCATAAGAAATCACCACTTTCAAGAAATTGATTAGCAAGTTCTAGGTCTGGCTTTTCCGTAAATGTTTTTACTGGATGAATATGTTGATTGAATTCTGTTTTTTCTTCGTTGAATTGAATATATCCATAGCCAGTATCTGGTCTGGATGGTTTAATGCCAAGTGTCAATAAATAGTTGTTTTTTGAACACACATCAAAACAGTCGGTTACAATTCTTGTAAATTCATTTTCATTTGTGATGAGGTGATCTGAAGGAGCAACAATTATATTGGCCTGAGGGTTAATTTTATTAATTTTAAAAGAGGCATATGCGATACATGGCGCCGTATTTCTCATGGCAGGTTCACACAAAATATTACTTTCTTTGATGTCTTTTAATTGCTCAATACAGAGGTTTTTGTAATTGACATTTGTCACTACAATAATGTTTTCTGAAGGACAAAAGTTACTTAATCGCCTAAATGTTTGTTGAATAAGAGTTTCGCCTGTTCCTAGTATATCTAAAAATTGCTTAGGAAATGTGCTTCGACTCATAGGCCAAAATCTTGAGCCTATACCTCCTGCCATTATAATAGCAAAATTGTTAGTATTCATATGCTTATGAAGTTTGAGTTGTAAAAGTACGAAATCAAATTTTAACCTCCGCTAAAGGGTTAAATAGGTATCTTTTGTTTGTTGAAAGGCATTTGCACTGATACCTTTTTTTTAATTGTTTTTCTTTTAGATATTTCTTTCCGTTTGTAGTTTCAAAAATACTTCCATCAGGAATATCAGAAATAGTTAGTATGCTTCTATCATCAAATTGTCTTAGAGCTCTCACAAGTTCTACGTCAGAACTCGTTGATGCTTTAGGGTTTTTCAAATAAAGTGCTAAATGTTTTTGTATAACTTCAGGAAAGATTGGCAGAAAAGGAATCATCAGTTTCTGAAAAGTAATTTTCCATTCTTTGCCATGTGGCGCTACCCTTGGTGGATATTCTTCTTTTACTACCATATGAGCAATTTCGTGTGTTAGGGTAATGAGAAAAGAATATGGATTTAAATCATCATTTATTGAAATCTGGTGTTGCCCATTGAAATAGCGGTAATCTCCTAATTTGGTACTCCTTGATTTTTTTATGGATAATTGGCAGTTGTAATCCATTAACCATTTATCAATAGTTCCGATTGAATCTTTTGGAAGAAATAAATCGAGATTTTGCATTAACTCAGTATTTGGTATGCGGCAAAACTAGCGAGATAAGCCAAAAGACTCATATATATAAATTGGATGACTGGCCATTTCCAACTGTTTGTTTCTCTAAAAACAATAGCTAATGTACTCATGCATTGCATCGCAAAGGCATAGAAGAGCATGAGTGATAGTGCTACCGCAGGGGTAAAAAATGCTTCTCCAGTTTTGGGATTTTTGTGAGACATCAACTTCTCTCTTATCGACTTCGTATTATCTGCATCGCCAACACTATAAATTGTAGACATTGTGCCTACAAACACCTCTCGTGCGGCAAAGGATGTTATAAGTGATATGCCAATTCGCCAATCGAATCCAAGCGGTCTAATTACGGGCTCTATACTTTTTCCAATGATTCCAGCGTATGAAGCCTCTAGCTTTTCACTTGCAATTTGTACTTCAGCATCTTCTGCATATTTATACTTTTCTTCTATTTTTTGGAATGTATCAGAAGGGCCGTAAGATGATAGTCCCCAAAGAATTATTGAAATTGCTACAATTATTTTTCCGGCATCAATTAAAAACACTTTAACTTTTTCAAAAATCGTTAAGCCAACTGTTTTCCAGTCAGGCACTTTATATGTTGGCATTTCCATTACAAAATACCCCCTTTCCTTCGACTTTAGAATATACTTCATTACCCAAGCAATAGATATTGCTGAAACAAAGCCAATAAGATAAAAACCCATCATTGTTAGACCTTGAAGGTTAAATATCAGCCATTTTTGTTCAGCAGGAATCATCATGGATATAAGCAAGGTGTAAACAGGAAGTCTTGCGGCGCAACTCATCAGAGGAACGACCATAATAGTTATAATTCTTTCTTTCCAGTTGGGAATGGTTCGCGCTGACATTACCGCAGGTATTGCACAAGCAGCACCACTCAATAATGGAATTATTGAACGCCCACTAAGTCCGAAACCTCTAAGTAATCTATCTGTTATGAAACTTACCCTTGACATGTAGCCCGTGTCTTCCAAAATGGCAATAAAGGCAAAAAGAAATGCAATCTGTGGAATGAAAATAACAATACCGCCAAGACCTGCAATTATGCCATCAACAATTAGGCTATTAAGCACACCTTCAGGCAATGTATTTCCAACAAATTGTGAAAGCTGTGCAAATCCATTATCAATTAGCTCCATAGGGTATTCTGACCACGAGAATACGGCCTGAAAAATCAAAAATAAAACGGATAAGAAAATCCCAAAACCTAAGACAGGATGCGTAAGGATATTATCAAGCTTTTGAGTAAGGCTATTGTTTTTACTGAACTCAGGGTATTTAACACACAACTCAATGAGTTTGTCAATGGCTTTGTACCTTCTTACAGTTTCTGTAGCCTGAGACCTTTTTGGATTAAAATTTAACTCTTTGGTGAGTTTTTCAAAACGTGCTTTTTCTGTGTCTGAAAATCCAGTAATGGCTTTGTAATTACAAGCAATTTGAAAGGCGTTGTAGTCGCTATTGATTGTAAATTCATTTTGGATAGTATCAATTAGCTCTGGCGCAAGATTTTTTATATCAACGAAATTGTTTGGCGCTTTGAAGTCATTAATAACTTGAATGATTTCTTGCTTGAGATTTCCAATACCCATTTTTTTACGAGCATTTATTGGAACTACAGGAATTCCAAGCTTTTTGCTTAATAATTCTATATCAATTTCTACACCGTCGGCTGTTGTCAAATCAGTCATGCTTAATGCTAAAATACAAGGCGTATTAAGATCAATAACTTGTGTAGCCAAACATAAAGAACGTTTAAGATTTGATGCGTCAGCAATAATTATATTGACGTTAGGATGGTGCTCGTTTTTTGAGTCACAAAGTATTTTGAAGCTGACGCTTTCATCAACTGATTTTGGATATAAACTATAAGTTCCAGGTAAATCAATAAACTCAGTGTCAACCTTGTTTTTACTCGATAATTGTGAGATTTGACACGCTCCAACTTTTTTCTCTACTGTAATTCCGGGGAAATTAGCGACTTTCTGATTTAAGCCTGTGAGGGCATTGAATAAAGTCGTTTTTCCACTATTTGGATTTCCAACTAAGGCAACTTTAATTTTTTGAGGAAATGTCAACGACTACTTGATTTCGTTTACAAAGATAGTTTCGGCTTCTGATTTCCTCATGCTCAATAAATAGCCAGATATAGATACTGCTATGGGATCACCTAATGGTGCTTTGCGTTCAATGTAAATTCGCTCACCTGGAAGACATCCCATTTCCATGAGTTTTAAGGCAAGTTCCTTATCAGAAAAAGAATCTATTACAGCCTTCTTTCCAAGTTTTAAATCACTTAGGTTTTTCATGCTGCTAAGTTACTTATTTAGAATTAATCTAAAAACAAATTAGATGTGTTTTTCTGTTGGTTCATTAGCCTTCGAAAAGCTAGGGCAATCGCAGTCTTCTTTTAAAATACTACAAGAGGACAGACTCATGAGAAAGAAAGAAAATAATAGAAGAAAAAATAAATTTTTCGTTTTTTTCATAATCTAATATATTACTATTTTCAAAAATACTATATGCTTTTAAGATTGAGGCAATAAATATTATTATTTTTGAAGAATATGATACAAGGTCTAATAATGTTTGGCAAATATCTTTCTCTGTTGGGTAATGTGTTTAGCCGACCTGAAAACAAAAAGGTATATTTTAGAAGGGTTTTAGATGAAATGGTCAAATTAGGAGTTAATTCTTTGACTATTGTGTCTATTATATCGTTGTTCATGGGGGCTGTTGTTACAATTCAAACTGGCCTGCAATTGAGCAATCCTTTTATCCCTAAGTATCTGATTGGCTTTGCTACTAGAGAGTCCTTAATTCTAGAGTTTTCACCCACTATGATTGCCTTAATATTAGCTGGAAAAGTAGGGTCAAGCATAGCTTCTGAAATTGGTACAATGAGAGTTTCAGAACAAATTGATGCTCTCGAGATTATGGGAATAAATTCTTCTGCCTTTATCATACAACCTAAAATTATTGCATCTGTTTTATTTTTCCCCATTTTGGTAATTATAAGCATGGCAATCGGGATGTTTGGGGGCTTTTTAGCCGCAACTCTCGGAGGTATTATCAGTAAGGCAGAGTTTCTGCAAGGTTTACTCTATTGGTTTCAGCCTTTTTATGTGCTTTATGCTTTAGTAAAAACTGTATTTTTTGCTTTTGCCATCTCTTCGGTATCATCTTTCTTTGGGTACTATACAGATGGTGGTGCTATTGCAGTTGGAAAGTCCAGTACCAAAGCGGTTGTTTACAGCTGTATTGTCATTTTAATTGTCAATTTCATAATCACTCAACTTATGCTATCATGATAAATGTTGAGAAAATAAATAAATCATTTGGCAGCAAGCATGTCTTACAAGATGTTTCTTTCTCATTTGAAGCGGGTAAAACTAACTTGGTAATTGGCGCGAGTGGTTCAGGAAAAACAACACTTATAAAGTGCATGGTTGGTTTGCATACGCCCGATTCTGGTAAAATTATTTTTGATGGTGCTTCTTTTAATGATTTAGAGAAAAAAGATAAAAGAGAACTCAGACAACAAATAGGAATGCTATTTCAAGGTGGCGCTTTATTTGATTACCTTACCGTAGAACAAAACATTGCTTTTCCTTTAAATATGTTTACCAACATGAGTGAGGAAGAAAAGAGAGACAGGGTAAACTTTTGTTTGAATAGAGTGAACCTCAATAATGTAAATGATTTATTTCCTGCTGAACTAAGTGGAGGAATGATTAAGCGTGTGGCTATTGCTAGGGCAATTTCGATGAATCCAAAATATTTATTTTGTGATGAGCCAAACTCAGGTTTAGATCCTCAAACGTCCATAATCATTGATAACCTTATTCACGAAATTACTCAAGAATATAATATTACAACAGTTGTTAATACACACGATATGAACTCTGTTGTGGAGATAGGCGACAACATTGCCTTTATCAGCCAAGGTAAATTAGCTTGGCAAGGCAATAAAGATTCTATAATATCTTCAGATTGCAAAGAACTCAATGACTTTGTTTTTGCATCCCAACTCTTTAAAAAACTAAAGCAATAAAAAAGACCAGCCTTGGCTGGTCTTTTTTTATTAAGAGTGTATCCAAATTTATTGGATAACTATTTTTTTACTTGAAGACAGATTATTCTCGCTTTCAACATCTATAGTATAAACACCTCTGTCTAAGTGTGATAAATTCATTTTTATAGTGCTTTCTGACTTGTCTTCACTATATACAATTTGTCCCAGAACATTTCTTACTTCAACGGTTAGCTTTGTTGATTTTGTTGCCGGAACATTTATGCTAAATTCTCCATTATTCGGGTTAGGATAAATTGAGAACTCTAGAGCCTTCTCTTCTTTTATGCCAATTGGTCCAGGAACATCAGGGTCTAAATTCATTCTTACCATTGGGACAGATAAGTATATTCCGTCTTCTGGAGCTGTACCACTTGAGCCAGCATACCCATTGTATATACGCCATCCATAACTTCCATTAATTGCGCTGGAAACTCCAATTCTAGTAGTGTCAGAGGTTAATCCGTTTCCGCCAATTGTAACTAAATATTCATTATTAGCTTCTAATGGAACAGGTGCAGCAAATTTTACACTTTGCCAACTTCCCACAGAATTGATGCCTAGCTCATTTGATTCGTAAAGGAAGTTAGCGATTCCGTTATTTATGCTGTAAACCTTAGCTTGAAGCTTACCATTGGCATCACTATTATCTGCAATATATACGTCAACCGCATATAAAGTTGTACTTTCTTTAATATCAAAAGAGTTTCCGTGTTCAATAGTTGGCTTGCCACCTGTTGCTGAAATTAGGGGAAAAGAGAAATCCATTACGCTATTATCTCTTGCAAATGTAAATTCTGTAACTTCAAAATTTAATGACTGTAAATCTGTAACAGTACTGTCAGACTCTGCCACAAAATCAATTTGAAAATCACCGACCGCATTAGCTGTGAAATAATTATTGCCATAAAATGTATCTCTTGCTAAGGACATAAGGTTTTGTGCATAACTTTGAGTCATATATTGTTCTGAGGCAATTTCTACTTTTACTCTAGTAGAGTCTTGCTGATTATTTCCTATGTTTCTAACTACTCCTCTAAAGTACATTCCATCGCCTTGTTGAGATAATGGGATTTTTGAATACGTTGAGGCATAGGAGTTTCCAGCTATAAATTGATTAATTAATTGAAGTGAAAGTTCATTGTCTTGAAGCTCTCCAACTACAATATCATCAATAGCAAAACCACTTGCCCAGCTGTTGTTGTCAGACCATACAAATCGAATGGTAACAGAATCAGTATTGTTTAAATCAGACAAACTAAAAATTCCTTCTTGCCAAGCGTCACTATCTTCTAAATTTCCAGATAAGTTTACCCAACTTCCGTTAGCAATCTTATATTCTACATAAGCGTCTCCACCACCATAATTTTTATCATGGAAATATTCAAAAATCAAAAATACATTGTATTGATTAGTGAAGTCCAATTGTGGTAGTTCAAGGACTTCAAAGCTCAAATCACAGTTATTGTTCTCGTTTGGTGTTACATTGTTTGGTCTACATGCATCATCATTTGTCATTGCAAACTGTGTGTGCTCAGTTACTGGCCAATACCCTCCTGCATTAGCATCTTCGCTGTCTCCAGTATAAAAGCCATTAACAACTTGATTTGATGAATTAACACTAACATTATAACCAGTCTCCAAAGATGATGTAGTTACGTCTGAGGGTAAAGCTGGTGCGTTTACTGATTCAAAATCTTCACAGTAAAGATAATTCTGATTTGAACAGTCTGCTTGAGATTGACTTGCAGATCTTTGGCTTTTAATAACGCGCTGATAAAAATCAGATTTAATTTCTGTGTTAAAGGATGTTTTTTGCTGGGCTATCAAGGTATTTGTAAATACGAATAGCAATAGTAATGTTTTTTTCATGGTCTAATTTTTTTGTAAAGACCAGACATAAATAGTATGTCTGGTCTTAGGTGTTAGTATTATTTAATCACAATTTTATGACTGTTGCTTTTTCCATCTTCGCCTTCAACGTTTATAAAGTAAAGGCCTTTTTCGAATGCATTTAGGTTTACCTCTTTTCTTAATGAGCTTACATTTGAAAGGTTTTCACTATATACAGATTGTCCTAATACATTTGTAATATTTAGAGTAATGTCTGTTGCCTTTTCGGTATGAATATTGACAGTGAATTTACCTGTATTTGGATTTGGGAAAACATTAACTTTTGCAAACCTCTCATTTTCATTTATTCCCACATTTATGCCAGTAGCATTAGGGTCAAAGTTTAAACGAATACATGCAGAAGTAGTTGTATATAGCCAATCGCCTGGCTGAACTCCTGGTTGTACGCCATCAATATCTTGGACTAAACTTTCACCATTTACACCATTTGCGCCAGATGTGTTGATAAATATGGTGTCATTGTCTGATGCAGCATTTGAATAAATAGTTGCAATAATTGACTGGCTAGGACTTAATTCTAAAGGAGTGGTTAACATAATATTTATCCAATCCCCGGTATGACTTCCTAAATCGATCATCCCAGTTTCTTGCAGAAGAAGGTCAAACGAATTGGTAGCTGGATTTAAATCGTACAATGCTATACTAGCCTTAGCATTTGCACCCGTTCTGTTGTCAAGTCTAATTTTGACAGCATATAATGTTGAATTAGCGTATATATCAAATACGTTTCCATACTGATGAGTTCCATCGCTATTTAAATCAAAAATTCCAAGTGCAGTTGCATTATCCGCATTGTCTCTTGCGAATTCGTAATCTGATATCGAAAAAGAACGTTGTATAGTATCTGTATTAACATCATTATTATCGTTTGCGGCAAAAATGTTTGCAGTATATAAACCTGTTGCACTGGGTATAAAACCACTATTTGTAAAGATTGTGTCTCTTCCAGAAGAGACAATAGATGCACCATTGCTTTGACCATCATAGGTTTGACCTTCTATGGTTGCGCCAATTCGAAGGCTGTCAATTGTGTTAGCGCCAACATTTTCAACGTACCCACCAAAGAACACGCCAACTGCCTCAGCCTGCTCTTTTGGTATAATTCTATATCCAGTACTTCCTAAAGATAAACTTGGCATCCTTTGAAAAGCCGTAACTAAATCAGCATCATAAGGTTTAGTTTTAATGATTTTCACATCGTCAATTTGCCAATAATAATGCGAAGCAGTTTGCGCACCGTCTGCCCAATCAAACCGTATTCTAACAGAATCTCTCAATGCGGCTTGATCTGTTATAATGATTTGTTTTTTTATAGTTCCACTCAATACATTTGCACTCAATTCATTGATTGAATAACTTGTTGAACTCCATCCGTCTGGAGTACCAATGTATACTTTCATTTCGTGGTTGGAGACGCAACAGTATCTGTAGGCGTGCTCAAAGCTAAGAGTTACGTTGGTGTCGTTGGATAAATCTATATAAGGCGAAATTAATTGTCCCTGTCTTTCCTGATAAGTAGGTGGCGCGCCAGGGTTTGATTTGTCAGCGTCAAAAATCATCCATCCATTTTCTTTGGTTTCGGAGTCAATAGTGAAAGGTTCAGAGCCAGAATAGGTTCCATTTGAGCCGTCAGTATCGTACTCCCAAACGGCACCATTTGGACCAGCTACTGACCATGCTTGATCTGTAGATTGATTGTTTCCGTCAAGACCATTTGCAAAGTCTTCAGACCAAAGTACAACATCATCTTCTTCAAGCGCAGACGAAGCGTTGGAAATACTACTTTCATTTTCTGTAGGAGAAGATTTAAGCTTATAAACATTATTATTTACTTCTGGTTGAAGTCTAATGGATGAGTAATTGAACTGAGAAAATACCTGAAAGGATAGAAAAATCCCTAAAAGCGTTAGAGCGTGTTTCATGGTTTTAAGTTTTTTTAAGTTTGTTGGGCGAAGTTAAGTAAAAAACTATTAAAAAAAAAACGGACTTTAAAGAGTCCGTTTTTTTAGAATGATCGACTTATTTATTGAATGGTTATCTTTTTGGTCGATTTTGAATTTAAACTATCAGTTATTGAAATGAAATAAACTCCTTTTTTAAGAGGGCTTAAATCTAGCGATTTATTAACTAAGTTAGTGTTGTTTATCAGTTCAGTATAAACTGATTTTCCTAATATATTTTTTACTTCAAGACTAATGTTTTGATTCTTTTGCAAATTCAATTGAACTTTAAATACACCATTATTAGGGTTTGGATATATGGCAAACTTTAATTTTTCATCCCTATCGTTTATAGTTGTATTAACTCCTACAACACTTGGGTCAAAATTAAGTCTCAAGCAAGGTGCAAAGGTAGTATATAGCCATGCGCCAGGGTCTACGCCTTCTTGAATTCCATCAATATCTTGTACAAGGCTTTCGCCGTTGTTAGGATTGTTTCCAGACGTACTAATGTAGATGGTGTCATTACTATTAAAAGCAGCGTACAATGTAGGTAGAATAACCTGTCCAGCATCTAATATTACTGGAGGATCTAACACTACATTAAACCATTCTTCAGTAAGTGAGCCAAATTCTAATACTTCCGTTTCGGTTAAGAAACTTACGTCGCCAGAATTGGGGTCAACAGAATTGATAATGATTTTTCCTGTAGCAGTAGGGGTAGTTCGTTCGCTTAATCTTAAAGTTACTGCATAAGCCGTTACAGTGTTGTATATGTCAAAAACATTTCCGTATTGTCTTGTGCCATCACCATTAATTCCAAATCTTCCATAATTAACTACGTTGTTTCCATTATCTCTAGCGTAAACGAATTCTGTAACTTGAAAACGTTCTGTAAGTGTGTCTGTAGATATATAGTTGTTGTCATCTTTACCACTTATTGAGGCAAGGTACACTCCTGTGTCAGAAGGTGTGAATCCGTCGTTAACAAAAATGGTGTCTCTATCTCCAGACACAATACTATATCCAAAACTTTCGGTGCTAAACCCTTCTGATTCTACAGAAGCATATAATCTGATACTGTCAATGGTATTGTAGCCAACATTTTCTAAAATTCCACCAAAAAAGTATGCGGTTTGAGAAATTTGATCTAAAGGCATAACTCGGTAAGATGTTCCTCCAAAGTAGCTACTCGGAACCCTGTTGTAACTTGTTAAGATATTTGATGAATAAGGTTGTGTTTTTAAAATTTTAACATCGTCAATCATCCAGTAGTAATGTGAAGCTGTTTCGGCATTATTTGCCCAATCAAAACGAATTTGAACGCTATCATTTAATGCGGCTAATTCTGTTATTATAATCTCAACTTGTACAGTTCCTGATAAAATGTTAACGGTTCCTAAATCATTTACTTGAAAGCTGTTTAAATCAGACCAACCACTACCGTTATTGATAAATACTGTAAGCTCATGAGAGCCGAAGCAGCACCATCTGTATGCATGCTCAAAGGATAAGGTTACATTAGAGTCATTTGAAAGATCTATGTAGGGCGATGTTAGTGAGCCTTTACGGTTGGAATAAGCAGCAGTAGGTAATCCTGCGTTTGAACCGTCAGCATCAAAAATCATCCATCCATTGGCAGCGGATTCAGACTCCAATAAAAAAGGCTCGTCTCCGGCATAATCACCATTAGAGCCATCGAAATCTAATTCCCAAATTGCACCATCAGGCCCTTGTGTAGTCCAAGCCGGATCAATTGAGTTGTTATTTCCGTCAAGACCTTCTCTAAAATTTTCATACCAAATAATATCAGCGCTATCTACAACAGTATTCACTGTAGATTTAAACTGATTAAAACTTTTGGATTCTTTTGGAGTGTTTACAATGCTGTTTACTTTATGCTGAGAATATGCGGATAAACAGAATGTTGATGTTACAAAAAACAGTAAAATTCGTTTCATAATAATTTGAGTTAATTAAAAAAAGCAGAGGTTAGTCTGCTTTTTTTAAAGTTAAGGTTAAGTGTAATATTAGTGTAAAATTATCTTCTTAGTAGAGCTTACTCCATTTTCATTAGTTAATGAGATAGAATAAATTCCTTTTTCGTAATTTGATATATCAATTTGGGTATTACCATTGATTAGTCTACTGTAAACCGTTTGACCTAAAACATTTTGAATTTCAATTTCTTGATTAGCTGTTGAGCTAGTAGAGATATTAAATATTCCGTTGTTAGGGTTAGGGTATACATTAAATTTGATTGCATTTTCCTCATTTACAGATGCAGGAGGAGTTAATGTTGGATCAAAGTTTAATCTAACCATTGCAGTTGACGTTGTGTAATACCACAGACCTGGATCACCAGAAATACCATCGATATCTTGTAAAAGAGTTTCTCCTGGCTGTGAGTTACCAGTTTGTGCAATTACTAAAGTATCAGTAGCATTAAAGCTAGCATAAATAGTTGGCAGTACTACATCACCTGCCATAAGCTGAACAGGTACATCAAACACAAAGTTCATCCAATCGTCAGTCATTGAGCCAACATTCATTTCAGCTGTTTCAGTTAAGTAGTTAACGTCTCCTGTTTCAACATCTACCATGTTAAGTACACCTTTAGCCATACATCCTGGTGATGTTGCAGGGTGAATTCTTACTTTGATACCGTAAAGCATAGCATCTTTATAGATGTCATATATATTTCCTCTTTGCTCAGTTCCATCGTTATTTACAAATGATCCCCCACTGTATCCGCCAGTAAAGTCAGCATCATCTCTAGCGTATTCATTATCAGAGACGACAAACTGCACAGATTTAGTTTCTGTTTGAGTATCATTTTCATCAGAGGCATAAATTTCAGCTTCATAAGTTCCTGTAGCCGTTGCAGTGAACACATCGTTGCAGTAGAAAGAATCTACAAGTAACGAGCCAGTATTGGCTGCGTAACTTTCAGAACTAAACCCTTCAGCAGCGATTGAAGAATACAATCTTGCACTGTCTAAAATGTTAAGTCCCATATTTTTTACATACCCAGCAAAATTATATGCTGTTGCACTTGCTTGTTCAAGTGGTACTGTTTGGTAAGTAGTTCCGCCAAAATATGCACTTGGGAAAAGTTGTAGTTGCTCGTTAAGTTTCATAGCATACTCAGGAAGAGGGTTTACTATGATATCATCGATTGCTAAACCACTGGCCCAGCTACCGTTATCGGACCAAGTGAAACGAATAACCACATTGGTATCAGCGTAATAGTCGCTTAAGTTGTAAGCGGCCGATTGCCACGCTTGAGTTTCTGGAAGAGGTCCGCTTAAATCAGAGAAGTTATCTCCACCATCAGTACTTATTTCTACGTATGCATCGCCACCACCCCAGTTTTTGTCGTGATAATATTCGAACTGAAGCCACATGCCTGTATCACCTTCAGCGAAGTTAAGTGCAGGAAGTTCAAGCACTTCAAGAGTAAGGTCACAGTTATTATTTTCATTTGGCGCACCACCACCTGGCAAGCATGCATCGTCATTAGTCATTGCAAAAGTTGTATGGTCATCTAAATATGTCCAGTATCCACCTGCGCCAGCGTCAGTGCTGTTTCCTGTATAAAAGCCTTGAACTTGAACTGTACTCCCGTCATAAGGAACGTAATAGTTCTCTTCTAAACTAGAGGTGTTCATATCAGATGGTAAGCTCGGAACAGATACATCTTCAAAATTTTCACAATAAAAATAATCAGGGTTACATTCAATAGATGATCTTAGTTCTACTGTGCTAGAAAAAGTTTTCGGAATAGCAGAATCAATAATTTTTTTTGGAGCTATCTTTAATTCTTGAGAGTTAATGCCTTGAGCAAAAACGCTTCCAACAATTAAAAATGAGCATAAAACTGAATAAAATGTTTTCATTGGTACTTGTTAATTTTCGGTTAAGTTGTAGCGAATTTACAGCCTTTTTAGAAATAATCCTAAAATATTTAACAAGTATTTTTTAATGATTTATGTTGACTAAACGTAATTTTCTATTGAAACACAAGAACATATGAGATTTCGGTCGCCGTATGCATCATCAACTCTTCTTACAGTTGGCCAAAATTTATTTTTTGATACATATTCAGCAGGAAAAGCTGCTTCTTGTCTACTGTAAGGTTTTGTCCAATTGTCAGAAGCTATCATATTAATAGTATGAGGTGCATTTTTTAACAGATTGTTTGTTTCATCAAAATCACCATTTGCGATGGCATTAATTTCATTACGAATAGAGGTCATTGCCAAAATAAAACGGTCTAATTCTTCTTGACTTTCACTTTCTGTAGGTTCTATCATTAGTGTTCCCGCTACTGGAAAAGATACCGTTGGCGCATGAAAGCCGTAGTCCATTAATCGTTTGGCGATGTCGGTAACTTCAATACCTATTTCTTTAAACGGTCTGCAATCCAAAATCATTTCATGAGCAACTCTTCCTTTTTCGTTGGTGTAAAGAATAGTATAATGCTCTTTTAGTTGTTCCTTAATGTAATTAGCGTTAAGAATAGCTACTTCAGTTGATTTTGTTAATCCTTCTTCACCAAGCATTTTGATGTAAGCATATGAAATACATAATACCAATGAAGAGCCCCAAGGTGCAGCAGAAATAGACGATATAGCCTTTTCTCCACCAGTTTGAATTATTGGGTTGCTTGGTAAAAATGGCTTGAGGTGTTCAACTACTCCAATTGGTCCCATGCCAGGCCCACCTCCTCCGTGAGGAATGGCAAACGTTTTGTGTAGGTTTAAGTGACACACATCTGCTCCAATTTTTGCTGGATTGGTTAATCCAACCTGCGCATTCATATTAGCGCCATCCATATACACTTGACCGCCATGGCGATGTATGATGTCTGTTACTTTCATTACATTTTCTTCAAAAACACCATGTGTCGAAGGATATGTAATCATTAGTGCGGCTAAAGTATCACTGTATGTTTCTGCTTTTTCTTTCAAATCGTCAAGGTCAATGTTGCCCATTTCATCGCATTTAGTAACGACAACCTTCATGCCCGCCATTGTAGCTGAAGCTGGATTAGTTCCATGAGCAGATGAGGGAATTAAACATATATTTCTGTGCGATTCATTTCGATTTTCGTGATATGCTCGTATGACCATAAGGCCAGCGTATTCTCCTTGAGCACCTGAATTGGGCTGCAATGACATGCCTGCAAAACCAGTAATTTCACACAACGATTCTTCGAGTTCATGGAACATTATGTGATATCCTCGTGCCTGGTTTACAGGCGCAAAGGGGTGAATATTGCTAAACTCTACCCAACTTAACGGAAACAGTTCAGATGCTGCATTCAGCTTCATGGTGCATGACCCTAAGGGTATCATTGAATGATTGAGCGCTAAGTCTTTGTTTTCTAATCGCTTTATGTAACGCATCATTTCCGTTTCACTGTGAAAGGAATTGAAAACTTCATGCTGTAGAAAGTCGCTTTCCCTGTAAAGTTCAGTAGGGATATAAGCATTAGCATCTGTATAATTCCCATTCAGAACTTTATTGATGAGTTCAGTTGGGTCTGGATGGTTGCAGCTTTTTGCAAAAACACTTAGTATGTCATTTATGTTTTGCAGGTTATCCTTTTCGTCAATAGAAATAGAAAGATGCTTATCGTCGATATAGTTAAAATTCATCTTGGCATCTTCGGCAAATACCTTTAGGGTTTCGACAGATACGTTTTGAACGTCAACAAGTAAGGTATCAAAATAGTTCTTATTGAGCTGCTTGTAACCTAATTCGGTCAGCCCATCAGATAGAATACAGCTTAAATGGTGAATTTTTCTTGCGATATTTTTTAGTCGGTTGGGACCGTGATATACGCCATACATTCCAGCCATTACAGAGAGTAAAACTTGTGCGGTACAAATATTCGATGTTGCACGTTCTCTCTTAATGTGTTGCTCACGCGTTTGAAGCGCCATTCTTAAGGCTCTGTTTCCTTCAGCAT
>Ga0209555_10000076_pt1 | contig 78691 bp, 97 predicted proteins | sample SaaInl85LU_5_DNA_FD_184643 | JGI IMG/M metagenome (GOLD analysis project Ga0209555, IMG submission 184643) | Marine microbial communities from expanding oxygen minimum zones in the Saanich Inlet - ESP_85LU_5_DNA (SPAdes) (version 2) | ecosystem: Environmental > Aquatic > Marine > Intertidal...
AAAAAAAAATCCGCGAGAGCCCTGGAGCTAACGCGGATTTTCTGGAATGTGTGTTTTAGAATGAGAGTAAAAAACCGATTGGTAAATAAAATGCCATGCCGAAAACGAAAATGAAAAGCAAGGCAGTAAAAAAGTTATTGTCCATTTTTAATTTCCTGTATCAAGTGTTCCGCCATCGGGTGCAAGTCATAGCAAGGTTTTTTTCGTCTTCTATCAAAAGAAACCCAATTACCCTGTAAAGTTTCTGCAAGCAATAAAGTATTGTTAAACGCTTCAATTGCTGTCTGAAAGTTTCCAAAGGATTCGGTATAGCCACAACATCTATAATCATGCGCCGATTCTCCGAATATATCGAAGGCAAGAGCTAGGAGGATTTTTTCTTGGTAATGAGTCGTCCAAACAAGTTTCAATCGTTGAGCGTTGCAACGCGCATTAGGAAAACCTCGAGTTTGACCGATTTTTATATAATAAAAAGTTTCTAGCTTATTATTTATATCCGCAGCAATTGCAACATAGCAAGTCATTTTTTTAACTCCTGAATCAAGCGTTCCAATAAAGCGATGCGACCTGCCCGTTTGTCATTGTAATCGACAACGATCCAATCCGCGCCGATGCATTCTTCTTTCGCGAGTGTCATGCGGTCAAAAGAATCAAGAGCAAGTTTATCATTAGCGGAAAATTTCCAATAGGTGAGAGGCGATTTTCTTCGCTTGTTCAGTCTGTATTGTTGTTCGTCCTTTGAGATCGATAAATAGAATTTAATAATGCGCGTTCCTGATTGCTGTTCCCAATCGGAAACGTTCGCTAGAAAATTTTGCGCTTGTTTCTCGCTGCACCATGCATTCACGCGCTGCACCAATGCACGGCTATACCATGAGCGATCAAAAAATCGAACCTGCCCGCGCTTAGGTAAACGCTTATTCCAGTAACCGAACCAATTTCGCATAGCGCGCTTGCTAGGTTTCTTGGAATGCTCAATTGAGAATAAATTCGGCGGCAGATATTGAGAGAGCATTTTAATTGTGCCGCTCTTTCCTGCCGAATCCCTGCCCTCGAAAACAATAGCGAGCGAGTCGCTATTGTTTTCAACCAGTCGGTTCAATTCCGCTAATAATTTTTTCTTGCTAGGCATTTACAATCCTCCAAGGCATTGCAGATTTCTTGTTGTAGGGAATTTTTGCGCCAGTAGCAAAGCAGCGAGCGAGAATTTCGGTCTCGATAATTGCATCGCTCAAAGCTGTGTGATCTTCAATAAAACCCCAATCCCCCGCGCAAAATCGGTAGGCGTATTCTGCCCCCGTGCGAATATTGCCTGCATCGCTAACCCATCCCTTTTGTTTCGCTAAATCTTTATAGAGTCGAGTATTCAGTTTTGTCTCGCAAGCAAATTGCCAAATACACAATTGGTCAAGCGAGTGCGGCAGAATTTTGTCGGTATAACCTAGCGCGGAATGCGTGTTGCGCATAACGCGAGTGTCAAAAGGCAGATTATAAGCAGCGAGAATATTAACCGAATATTCTAGAATATCGGCTCGCATGGTCTCGACAATCTCGAGCCAAGGGGCGAGGCGAATTTCGCCGCGCTGTAACATGGGGGCATAGTGCGTAAAAATTTTCCCCGCATAGAATGCGCCCATCATCTTCTTCGCATCCGTGAAAATTTCTTCAACGAGCCAATTGCGCGAGAGAATAATCTCGCCGCGCTTATTGGTGATCGTGTAGCCAACATCGTAAACCGAACCAGTGAGATCGGCAGTTTCGGTATCGAGCACCATAATTATTTTCTTAGCGTTATTCATTGTGCCAACCTCTTATTGAGTTCGATTGCATCATGCGCGAGAATCCCTGCATGAGTGTAATAATCGAGAATCGCTTTATTGTCATCGTATGCCACGCAATCGGCAGCGAATCGTCGCCATGATAAGCCAAGGGATTGGGCATAATCAGTGAGCAAGTCGCGCTTCAATGCCCAATCTGCTCGAGTGTCTCTCTCGCCATCGCGTGAGAGGCAAGCGTTAAATTGCAAGCCGTACGCTTCGAGAAAAAGAAAATCAGCAGCGGTCATAACGCGAGCTGTACATATAATAATATGCTCGCCTCGTCTCATAGCTGAGCGCCATAGCTGTGCAATCGGTAGCAGCGAATCCCTGCAAATATATTCCCAAGTCGAGCAAGCTCGCCATGCATCGAGATCAAGCGTCCCATCTGCTCGCGTGACAGCGCGGTGAGATGAGTCGATAACAGTGTGATCTAAGTCGAAAATAATCATGATAAATAACCTATAATTCCAATAATATTCAGCGCGATGAGATTGTAAGTCCTAGTGCGAATCGCTTGTAGTGTGAGAAGGCTCAACCCTACCGCTGCTAACGTTTTTCCTTCGGGTGAATCGATGATAAATGGTGCGACTGCTAAGGCAGCCGTACCAATCCAATCTAAGAGCCAGTAAGTGAGTCTAGCAAGTTCGCCAAGCTCTGTGCGGTAGCCTTCTCGAGTCCGCTCAACTTGGCGTTGGTCTTTTTTGCGATAGCATCGACCAATTGAGTCTTGGTCGCGCCTTTCGCTCGCTTTGCAGCGGGTGCTTTCGCAATATATTCTATGCCTTCCGCTTTCGCCTTGGCGATAACCGATTGGACAGAAACCTTGCTTTTAGTTTGCTCTGTAAAAGTAGCAGCAAAGTCTTTCGCAATTTCAAGATTGAGAGGAGAGGCTTTGACCATAGCGCCAAGCATTTCTTTTGTGTAAACTGTCATAGTATTCTCCAAATAAGAATCATTATCATTTAGGTTTAGTGAGAGGCTCTCGCCTAGTCAGTGAGTACATTCTAGCAAATTGAGCGGAAAATGCAAGTATTATTTTGTATCAATTTTGCCTGCCCGCTCTCTTGTCTAGCCAGGTAATAGTAGCAAATTGAGCAAAAAAGTGTAATGAAAAAATTCGATAGTAAATCTAAATTTCGCTTAAAAAAACGATCGTTCCGCAAGTCACATGAAATGCCAGGAGGGGGCGGTAATGAGACTCATTCTCATTTGGCGACCAGGCGCTCCCCCACACGTACAACTTTATAAATTTTCAAAAATCGCTTTTTCACGCGAAGTAGCGGGGAAACGACGATTGCAAAAAATTCTTGACAATTTCAAAAAATTGAAGTATAATACTTGTATGAAAATATTAATTGGGTGTGAATTTTCCGGCGTTGTTCGTGACTGCTTCTTGGCAATGGGTCATGAGGCCATCTCGTGCGACTTACTACCAACAGAAGCTCCCGGCCCTCATATTGTCGACGATGTGGTAAAAGTTTTGTATGAAAATTCGTGGGATATGGCAATTTTACATCCACCCTGTACCTATCTAGCGGCCTCGGGACTACATTGGAACAAGCGACAACCAGAGCGCGCTCTCAAAACCGAGGAAAGTTTAAAATTTATCGAAAAGTTGTGGAAAGCTCCTGTAAAACATATGTGCATCGAGAATCCTGTAGGATGTATTAGTACTCGACTTGATTTTATGCCCAAGCCTCAATATGTACAACCCTATGATTTTGGAGAAGATGCTTCAAAGAAGACAGGTTTGTGGCTTCGAAACTTACCTGCCCTAGTTCCTAGCGAATATGTCGAACCCCGCTGGGTGGACGGTAAGCCTCGTTGGGCAAATCAGTCCGATAGTGGGCAATCGCGACTTGGCGGAGGTTCTGGGCACGAACGTTCCGTTACCTATTTTGGAATCGCAGCAGCAATGGCTTTACAGTGGGGATAGAAAAAAATTTCTTGACTTTAATTGTGTCATGCAGTATAATTCAAAAATGGCAAAAGAATTAACAACAATATCTCCAGAAGGGATTGAAATAGCGAATCTGTATTTACAATACGGAAATATTCGTGAAGTATGCAACTATCTTAGCATTGCTGAAGATACGGTTGTGTCTACCCTGAACAAAAGAGAAGTAAAGCAGTACATTGACACCGTGTACCTTGATATGGGATATCGCAACCGAGGGAATATTGCTTCGGTTATGGACGATATAATAGCTTCAAAACTTGAAGAAGCAACTGAAACAGGAATCTATTCTAAGAAAGATTTAGCAGACCTACTACAGATGGCTCATAAAATGCGTATGGACGAGATTAAGGCACAAGTAGAGCTTGAGAAAGCTTCTTCCGCCTCAATCAAGAACCAGACAAATGTTCAAATTAATGAAGCTATACCTTTTGGTCAAGGAAACTATGGAAAGTTGATGGAGAAATTACTCAATGGTGGAGGATAGAGTTGAAGAGCGAATACATACGCTCGAGAATCAATTAGATCGGCATGAGGTACAGTGCGAAGAACGTTGGAAGACAAACTTTCAGCGTCTTGGCGATATCGAAAAGGCTGTTGAGCGCATAGAAGGACGAATTGTAGCCGTTGGTGGTGCAGTTATTGTCTTTCTAGCAGGCCTTGTCGTTACTGTATTTGCGAGGTGACAGTTCTCATGTGTATGGCCTTGAATATTTACTTCGAGGCCAGAAGCGAGGATTTCTTATCTCAACTTGCAGTTGCTCACGTAGTTGAGAATCGTGTCGAATCGTCCCTCTTTCCGAACTCCTATTGTGGAGTTGTGAAAGATGGAGGAGAACAGCGACATCGATGTCAATTTTCGTGGTACTGTGACGGTAAGTCAGATAATCCTAAAGATTTGGCTGCTTGGAAACAAGCAATTTACGTTGCGATGGTTTACTCAAAGTACGAAGACCCTACTTCAGGAGCTCTTTGGTACCATGCGCACTACGTACGGCCAAGATGGGCAGGTAGCAGTTATGTTGCCGTAGGCTCACACAGATTTTATCATGCCTTATACGATTAAAGGAACAACAGTCTACAAGAAGAGCGGCAAGAAACTTAAAAAGAAAGCAAAGGCAAAAAGTAAGACCTCTGCTAGAAAGATGGTAAAATTACTACAAGGAGTAGAACATGGCTGGAAACCCAAAAAGCGAAGCGGGAAAAGGAAGCAAGCCAAGAAAAGGACGAGACGATAACGCTTATGCAACAGGTTGGGACTTGATATTCGGTTCCAAAAAGGAGAAGGAAGAATGCGAACAATCAGACAAAAGCGAGACATGTGGATTGTCGAAGAAAGCGGAAAAGTAGTAGGAATCTACAATAACGAGCAGGAAGCTAAAGATGCTGCGGGTATCAAAGTACGTCTAGCTGGAGCCGTAGTTGAAGAAAGCATCTTGGATGCAGACCTAGACGATGATGGTGTTATCGAAAAGGCAGAGCTAGAGCAATGGCTGTCAAAAAGCGACGAAAAGTAACAAAGAAAAAACCCGTACCTACAAATAAACGGCTTTATGCGAAAGTAAAGTCCGAAGCAAAGCGTAAGTTTAAAGTATATCCTTCAGCTTATGCAAACGGGTGGCTTGTAAAGACTTACAAGGCACGAGGCGGTAGATACCGCATGGGGAGTAAGTAATGCACGGACCTAGTTGTAGTGGAGGGCCTTATACGCCCAAGCCAAAGAAAAAGCGTAAAAAGTAATGGCTAAGCCTAGAGGTGGTCTTACTAAGTGGTTTAAAGAAAAATGGGTAGATATTTCTCGTCCGAAAAAAGGCGGGGGATATCAGCCCTGCGGTCGTAGTAAGGCAAAAAAAGGAAAATACCCTAAATGCGTTCCAGCTGCCAAAGCAGCAAAAATGACTCCAGCACAAAAACGCTCCGCTATTCGAAGAAAGCGTGCAGCAGGGAATCCTGGAGGCAAGCCGACTTATGTGAAAACATATGCTCGTAAGAGACAACGACGTGGCGGTAAGAAAAGGTAAAAAGAAAGACTCCAGACTTAAAAGAGCTAAGGTATCAGGCTACAATAAACCTCGTAGAACTCCTGGCCATCCTAAGAAGTCTCACATCGTAGTAGCAAAAGTGGGAACAAAAGTAAAGACTATTCGTTTCGGTCAGCAAGGCGCAAAGACTGCGGGCAAGCCTAAAGCTGGTGAGTCTGCTGCAATGAAAAAGAAGCGCGCCTCGTTTAAGGCTCGTCATGCAAAGAATATTGCAAAGGGCAAAATGAGCGCAGCTTATTGGGCCGATAAGGTAAAATGGTAATGATTGGAGCATACGGATTAGACATTGCTAGAGGCGCAGAACGAGACTACGTTTTTGAACACAAATTTGGAGCAAATCCAAATCTTGTTTCAGGCACTCAAACCCTTTGGACACAAGGCGGAGCGTACCCATGGTCTGCACTTGATAATCCCCAAACTTTATACCTTATTAGTACTTCTGCCTCCGATACGGGGTCTCTGACGGTTTATGGTCTTGATGCAGATTATGTTCTGCAACAAGAAACTGTAACAATGACAGGACTTACAGCTGTTCCTACTCAAAATACTTTTAAGCGTATATATCGTATGATTTATAGCGATGATGCAGCAAATGTAGGAACCATTACTGCTCGTACAGTTTCAGGTACAGGCACTGTCGTAGGGCATATAAAAATAGGAGATAGTCAAACTCTTATGTGTGTATACACCGTGCCTGCGAATACTCGTGCTTACGGAACCCAGTTTACCGCAGGTATTGGTAAAGGAGGGGACGCTGAGTTTAAATTATATACTCGTGACTTTGGAGGAACTTTCCGAATACGTGCACAGCTTGAGTTATACGAAACAACTTTTACTCAAACTTACTCTGTTCCTTTCTATCTTCCTCCGAAGATGGATATAGATTTCCGAGCAACAACTACTGGAAATAACTTTCCCGCAACGGGGTCATTCGATCTAATACTAGATCCGGTATAATTGGAAAACTAAATGGAAGATAATACTCGAAATGAAGTACAAGTAGACTTAGATAAATACAACGCTCTACTAGATCGTATTGATGAACTTGAAGATGCAGCAGCAGCGGCTCCAGAAGCTCCCCCACCGGAAGCTCGATACCAAAAAATAAAAGACTTGGCAGTTGCAATAGATGCTTGGCGTATCTTTCCAAGAATATTTATTACTACTTATATTTATTTACTCTATTCAAGTTCAAAATGGTTTATGGCTTTAGAAGCCCCTACCATGGAACAAGCAGGTCTAATTTCAGTAATTGTAGGAGCAGGAGCTGCTTGGTTTGGTTTATACGCAAATAGTGGAAAAAAAGAATAATGGCAGTACAAGTTAGTAGGGTAGATGTTCCATATACAAAGATACAAGAACTAGACTCAGGGTCTCGATTTCTAAAACTACCTATTGATCCTTATCTGGATTTATTAGGAATCGACCCTTTGCCCTCTCAAATAGCACTTATAAATGCTATAAATAATCCAAAATATCGCTTTGTGACAGCAGCACTCTCCAGACGGCAGGGAAAAACCTATATTGCAAATATTATAGGGCAACTAGTTTCACTTGTTCCAAAATCAAATATACTTATCATGTCCCCTAACTACTCCCTCTCTCAAATCTCCTTTGATCTGCAAAGAACACTTATTAAGCACTTCGATCTCGAAGTTACAAGGGATAATGCAAAGGATAAAGTTATAGAAATATCAAATGGTTCTACGGTACGAATGGGTTCTGTAAATCAGGTAGACTCTTCTGTAGGGCGTTCTTACGATCTAATTATCTTTGATGAGGCGGCACTTACAGACGGAGAGGAAGCTTTTAATGTTTCTTTGCGCCCCACACTCGATAAAGATAATTCAAAAGCAATTTTTATTTCTACTCCACGAGGAAAGAATAACTGGTTTGCAAAATTTTTTGACAGAGGATTCTCTGCTGAGTTTCCTGAATGGATAAGTATAAAAGCAACCTACAAAGATAATCCTCGCATGAGTCAACATGATGTAGACGAAGCCAAGAAGTCTATGAGCGAGTCAGAGTTTAAGCAAGAATACGAAGCGGATTTTAATACTTATGAAGGACAAATTTGGAACTTTAATGCTGAAGAATGTGTTGCAGATTTATCAGAATTAGACACTACTGGTATGGATATATTCGCAGGGTTAGACGTAGGCTTTAGAGATCCTACCGCTTTTTGTGTAATAGCATATGACTGGGATACTGGAAAATATTATGTACTCGGAGAGTACTACGACTCTGAAAAAACTACAGAGAAACATGCAGAAGAAATTAGAGATGCTATAAATAAGTATGATATAGACTTTATTTACATAGATTCTGCGGCTGCTCAAACTCGATTTGACTTTGCGCAGAATTATGATATTAGTACAATAAATGCAAAGAAGTCCATTATTGATGGTATAGGTCATGTAGCAGCAATAGTTGATAATAATAATCTTATTGTAGATCAGAGGTGTTTCGAGACTTTATCTTGCTTAGACCAATACCAATGGGACCCAAACCCTAATCTATTAAAGGAGAAGCCCAAGCATAACAAAGCATCGCATATGGCAGATGCTCTTCGATATGCTTTGTACTCGTTTGAAACTTCGCAGACCACATTCTAATAGGACATGGTTAAAAATAGTGTTTGACAACAAACCTCAAGTTAGCTATAATTTCGTTATCAAAGTAGAAAAGAAACCACATGGCACAGCTAAAAAGAGACAGAGTTAAGTATATTCGGGACAAAGCAAAGTCCCAATACCAAAAAGCAGGGGCTTGCTACATTTGTGAAAGTACAGAGAAACTAGACTTTCATCATTTTTACAGTTTAAGTCCTCTACTCTCTGAGTGGTTGAAAGAAAAACAGGCTACACGCCCTGATCACTATACTGACGAATACATTGTCGTATGGAGAGATGAGTTTATAGAAGAAAAGCACGCAGAGTTATATGACTATACAGTAACTTTATGCCATGCACATCATCTACAGCTACACTCTATTTATGGCAAAGATCCTTCTCTAGCTACAGCTAAAAAGCAAGAGAACTGGGTAGAAATACAGAGAACTAAACATGGCGTGGTATGATACATTACTAGGTAGAAAGCCTGAAGATTTGGAAGAAAAACTGAATCCTGCGCAACCATACTACGATAATAAAATTGAGCCTACTAGAGAGCCAACTTATTCATACGAGCGTGCCTACGAAGAATTAGAAATTGTTAATCGTGGCGTCAACATGATTGTAGATGATGCTGCCGAAATTAATACCATCGTTGGAATGCCTACAAAGGGCACTGCCGTACAGAAAGGTATAAAGCGCAGTAGAGTAGATCTTCTTCTCAATACTGAGCCTAATCCTTTTCAGGATATAAATACTTTTCGTAGAAACTGTATTATTGATTTAATCCTTGACGGAAATATCTTTATTTATTTTGATGGAGTACACTTGTATCATCTTCCAGCAGATAAGATGATTATTCATGCAAGTGATACTACTTACATTGAAAAGTTTACTTTTAACGAGAGAATAACTTACTCTCCTAGTGAAATTATTCACGTTAAAGAAAATTCGTTCTACTCTATTTATAGAGGAGTTCCACGTTTAAGCCCTGCTCTTCGTACTATGAAGTTAATGTCGAGCATGAGATCTTTTCAAGATAACTTCTTTAAGAATGGTGCAGTTCCAGGACTCGTACTTAAAAGTCCTAATACTCTTTCAGAGAAAATTAAAGAGCGTATGCTCATGTCTTGGCAAGCACGTTATAAGCCAGACGCAGGAGGCCGTAGACCTCTTATTCTTGATGGTGGTATTGAAGTAGACTCTATTTCAAACGTAAACTTTAAAGAGTTAGACTTTCAAAGTGCTACAGAAGAAACTGAAAAGACTATTTTAAAAGCACTTGGCGTACCTCCAATCTTACTAGATTCTGGAAATAATGCTAATCTTCGTCCGAATATGCGGTTGTATTATTTAGAAACCGTATTGCCTATAGTAAAGAAATTAAACTTTGCTTTAGAAAGATTTTTTGGGTATGAGCTATCAGAAGATATTACAAATATTCCAGCATTGCAACCAGAACTGCGCGACTCCGCGCAATACTATTCTGCTCTTGTAAACGCAGGAATTATTACCCCAAATGAAGCTCGTGATAACCTAGGTTTTGAAGCCGTAGAAGGTCACAGCGATTTAAGAGTTCCTGCGAATATTGCAGGCAGCGCAGCAAACCCAGATTTGGGTGGAAGACCTACCGAAGGAGACACAGATGTCGAATAAGGCACAAATCAAGAAAGTACTACAAGATGTAGCCATGTTTTTTGCTGAAAAAGGAAAAGTTCTTTCTCAAGCAGAATATGTAGAAGCTGCAGATAAACCAGTTCTACTTTCAAACATTCGTAGAATTTTTCGTTCTTACTCTCGTATGGTTATTATGTTAGAAAGAAATGAGCCAGAACTTTGGCTTATGGCTACTAAACCTAAATTACCAGAAGTAAAAATAGAAAAACCAAAGATAGAAGTACCAAAGCCAAAGCCTGTAAAAATTGAAGTACCCAAGGCTGAGCCTGCAAAAGCAGAGGTAAAAGAAGATGGAAAAAATATTTAATCTTACCTCCACATTTAAATCACAAGCTGCAGAAGATGGCAGTGTAATGATTCGTGGGATGGCTAGTACTGCTGACTTTGACCGTGCTGGAGATTCTATATCTCACGAAGCATGGACAAAAGGTGGGCTAGCAAACTTTGAAAAGAATCCTATTATTCTTTTCAACCATGACTATGATCGACCAATTGGTCGTGCGACTGGTATGAAAGCTGGTCCTAATGGTCTGGAATTAGAATGCAAGATTAGCAAAAGTGCCCCTGGCAATGTTGCTGAGTTAGTTAAAGACGGTGTCCTTGGAGCCTTTTCTGTCGGTTTCCGAGTCAAGGATGCGGATTATATTAAGGAAACTGATGGATTAATGATTAAGGACGCTGAGTTGTTTGAAGTTTCGGTTGTTTCCGTACCTTGCAATCAGGCAGCTACTTTCTCTTTGGCGAAATCCTTTAACTCGATGGATGAGTATGAGGAGTTCAAGAAAACTTTCACAAATCGTGTAGATCTAGCCGGTCAGACTCTGGCTAAGGACGAGGTCAATACCTCTAGCGTAGCTAGTGACACACCGGAAAAGGCGGAATTATCCGCACAACAGGAGATCAAAATGTCTGAAGTTAATACTCCAGAAATCGACTTGGAAGCTTTTGCTAAAAAAGTAGCGGAGCAAACTGCTGCTAATATTGCAATGAAGCAAGCCGAGCAAAAAGCAGCTGAAAAAGCTGAGCAAGAAAAAGCAGCAGCAGAGGCAGAAGCCAAAGCAGCTCAAGAAGAGCAAGTTAAATCAGCGGTAGTTACTGCTGTTGAGACTGGTGCAGAGCGTCTACAAGAAGACCTCGAAGCGAAACTCGCTGAGAAAGATGCAAGCTACAACGAAGTTCTCGCTTCTTTCAAGAAAGAGCTTGAAGAGAAGAGCGAAGAGATGGCGAAAATGCGCGATTCAAAGCGTACTTTCTCTGATCGTGGCGCACAAGGCGACCTCACTAAGTGGGGCAAAGACTTCATGCACGCTCACCTTCTAGGTGTTATGACTGGCAAAGGTTGGGATACTAACTTTGCTCGTAACATTCAAGAAAAAGCAGGTATTGCATATGCTGCAACTGCTGCTGATATTGACCAAGAAGTTTCTCGTCAAATCGAGAAGGAAGTTACTCTTAACCTCCGAACTGCTGGTCTTTTCCGCGAAATCCCTGTAAATGGTGCAGCTACTGTACTTCCAATCCAGCCTGACGTAGAGCCTGCAACTTTCCAAACTGGTGCAGCTGCTGCTGGTAACTTGGAAAACCGTGGTGATTCAGACAACAGCTATAAGCCTTCACAAGTAATTCTGAATGCTTATCGTCTGATCTCACAGACTTACATGGATAACCACATTGACGAAGAAGTCCTCATTAACTTGATGCCTATGCTCGTTGAGTCAGTTGCTCGTGCACACGCACGTGCTGTTGATAATGCAATTGTTAACGGTTCTGGTTCAATTACTGGCCTTGACGGTTATGCTACTGCAAATGCTGATACTCTTAGCATTGGGGGTTCTGAGGCTCTTACTGCGGCTAAACTACTTGCATGTCGTAAGGACATGGGTAAGTATGGTATCAATCCTATGGATGTTGCCTACATCGTTAGCCAGGCTCGTTACTTCGAGCTTATCGAAGATGCCGGTTTTGCAGATATCACAGACGTAGGTTCTGATATCGCTACTAAGATCACTGGTGCAATCGGTGCTGTTTATGGCTCACCTGTTATCGTTTCTGACAGCTTCGGCTCAGAGGCAGACGGTGTTCCAGTTGCATTTGCCGTTAACACTCGTAACTACGCAATCCCACGTCTCCGTGGCGTTAGCGTTGAGCAAGACTACGAAGTTGGTAACCAGCGTCGTGTTATCGTTGCTACTCAATCACTCGGCTTTGAAGAGTTGGTTGCAGATACAGCAGGTAACCGTTCAGCTGTTAAGATCGACCTCGCAGTTTAATCTGAACCAGAAAACGAGGGGGAGTTCGCTCCCCCAAGTTTTTATTAATTGACTTATATGGCAAACTTAATTACACTAGAAGAATACAAAGAAGCTGAAGGTATTCAGTCTCCGAAAGAAGACTTGCGTATTGAGGCTTTGATTCCATCTGTGAGTCAATTAATAAAAACTTACTGCGGTAACAGTATTGTAGACTACTACTCTACTAATAAAACAGAAGTTATTAATATTAATTGGGATACTCACATAATACAGCTTACTGAAAGTCCTGTAAACACGATTGTGTCTGTCGAAGAAAGAGACTCTTACCAAGACAGTTATGTAACGCTTACAGAGGCTTCATATGAGTATTACTTCGATAGTTCTACTGATACTGTGATGAGAACTACTGGAGGTAGAAATTATCGTAACTGGGCAAAAGGCCCTGGAGCGGTAAGAGTAGTCTACACTGCGGGGTATGAAACTGTTCCTGCAGATTTACAGCTTGCAGTTATTGATTTGATTACTTACTATATCAAAGATGAGCACAAAGAGCGCCGCACACTTGCAGGTGCTTCAGTACAAAATCAAGCAAGTACTAGTCAGCGTAATAATGTTGCTTTCCCTGACCATATTAAACGCGTTCTAGACTTATACAAAAACTTCTAATGTCAAAGCAGCTTACAAAAAAACTATTAAAAGAAGTTTTTAGAATAGCCGATGGAAAAAGCACCAGAAAGCAGCTTACAAGAAATAAACACATTGTTACAATTACGCTTGAAAATATTAAAGAATCCTATAGAGATTCGTATAATAGAGTTCTAGAAAAGAGCCCAGACTTACCTGATCCAAAAGGCTGGAAAATTTTTGATTTTGCAGCAAAAGCAGCAATAAAAGACTTAGAAAATCATTTAAAAGATCCTAAGACTAAATCTTATTTTGCGCCAGGAAGTATAAAAGGAAGAGTAGTAGTTTATACAAGTAATAAAAATTCTACTGTACCTTTAGAAATTATTAAAAAAACAGGAGTTCGTTATGTTAATAGAAAATTAAAACAATCTAATAAAACTTTAACGGACGCAAAAAGTCTTGTTGAACAAAATCCCGGAATGGATTTTAGTGCAGCAGCACAAGCTAGTCAAGTAGCTCAGTTCAAAACAGGTATAGAAATACACCATAAAGGAACTACAATTGGAGCTGCGCAGTTAACTAAAGCTTTCGCTTTTTTAGAAACTTCGAAGTATTTTTCAGATTTTATGTCCTCTGAAGAAATAACATCTTTAAGAGATATGTTTGGAGACTTTGATTTAATGTTTCAAACAGACTCGGACTTAAATGTATCAATTAAAGAAGATTATTTAATTTCAGTAGATATTGGCAGTTATAGAAAAAACTTTGGAGGAAGTGAGCCAAATGATTGGAAGAATATTAAACCAAAGTTAGAAGAAGCTATTTCTTCGTGGGCGTCTAAGCAAGACTGGTGGAACAGAAAAGGAAGTAAATCTCTAAAAGAAGACTCACTAGAGCTAACGGCTCATACAGTAGTAAGTACATTAACAAAAGCTAGAAATGTTACAGCTACAAAAAAGACAAAAAAACCAAAGAGATCGCCTGCACCAGTTAAAACAGTAATTGCAGGGACTTCAAAAAGAAGAGTAAAAAATTCAAAAGCAACCCCGGCAAGAGGCAGGACAAGAAAACCAAAAAGCACGGGGTTTTCACAAGTAAAACTATATGCGGCTTTAAATACTAGAATTAATGCAGTAGTAGCAAAAAACATGGATCTTCCTGGATTAGAATATCAGACAGGAAGATTTGCGTCAGGAGTTAAAATTACAGACGTAAGTAAAACAGCTCAAGGATTTCCTTCTGTAGGGTATACTTACCAACTGTACCCCTATCAAACTTTCGAGCCAGGATTCGCTCAAGGAAGCACAGATAGAGACCCTCGTAAATTAATTGATAGATCAATACGAGAAATAGCTGCAGAAATGGTAACCGGAAGATTATACACTAGGAGACAATAATGGCTACAAGAACTTATAGTACTAGAAGGCAAGCCATTGTAAATGCTCTAGTAGATAAATTAAAAGGTATTAATGGAAACGGAGAATACCTTACAAACTTATTTGAGAATGTTCATCCAAGATTAAAATTCTGGGATGAGATAGAAGAATTTCCAGCAGTACACTTAAATGCGGGGTCAGAAACTCGAGAGTATCAAGGTGGGGGTTATAAAGACCGTTTTATGAGCGTAACTTTAAGATGTTACGTAAACTCCGAAGACTCTGTAGAAGACTTAGATAAGTTATTGGAAGATGTAGAAGTAGTATTGGAGGATAACTCCAGACTGCAGTATATAGATAGAAAAGGCGTAGCACAATATACGCATCAAATCACAATCATTAGTATCGATACTGATGAGGGTGTGCTTGAACCATATGGAGTCGGTGAGATGACAATAGAGGTTCGATACTAGAAAATACTGGCAAGAACAAAGGTTCAAGTCCAAGTCTTTTCAAGAATATAGGAGAAAGTAATGGCACAACAATTATATTTTAGTCGCGATACTAAAGTTTACGTGGAAATTGGAGCCAATGTATGGGAACTTCCTGTACTCGACGGTTTCAGTTTTTCACAGGCTACAAACGTATCTGAAATCGCTCTTTCAGAGATGGAAGATTCTGCAGGCACTAGTAAGCGGGGTCGTCGCGCATTTAACGACTCTCTAGCCCCAGCAGAGTGGTCTTTTAGTACTTATGTACGTCCGTTCGTTTCAGCAGGAACAGGTGCGGGCGCTGCAGATACAGCAGCAAACCATCACGCAGTAGAAGAAGTATTATGGGCACTAATGGCAGGATCTGCTGCTTATGCATCCAATACCTTCCCAGGATTTACTGCGGATACAACAGACTTAAATATTGACTTTTCGAACTCAAATAAGTCTACTCTAGGTACCGCAAGTATCTACTTTGTTGTAGGTAATGCAAACAAGAAAGTGTATAAGTTAACAAATGCCGTTGTTAATGAAGCAACTCTTAACTTTGAAATTGACGGTATTGCAATGATTGATTGGTCAGGCTTTGCAGCAGAAATTGTGGATGATACAGCAACAGGTCTTCCTACTGCTACTATCTACGAAGACGTTACAGCCACAGACAACTTTATTCGTAACCGTCTCACACAATTAACAATTGTACCTACTACTCAGGATCCTGATGGCGATACTGTTGATGAGTTAGAAGCCTCTTACGATCTTACTCTTACTGGTGGTAGTATTACTATTACTAATAATATTACTTACATTACTCCAGAAGAGCTAGGTGTAGTGAATGTTCCAATTGGTCACGTAACTGGTGGTCGAGCAGTAAGTGGAAGCTTTACTTGTTATCTACTAAAAGATACGGCTGGAACAAATAAGTCTACTGACTTCTTCCAAGATGTTAAGTCAATTTCAAATGTTGTTACTAACTCTTTTGCACTTACATTTAAAGTTGGTGGAACTTCCGCTCCAGCACTAGAGCTAGCAATGCCTACTGCTCACGTAGACATTCCTACTCACTCTATTGAAGATGTAATTTCTCTTGAAACGAATTTCAATGCTCTACCAAGCAGCATTGAATTAACAGACGAAGTTACGCTTACTTACAAGGGTGCATAGTGTTAGCATAGAAAAATAGTTCTTGACTTTTATGTTGAGATCTTCTATACTAATAACAATAAAAGTGGGGGTGTAAAAACCCCCGCTTGTTTTCATAAAAACAATAAAAGGATATACAATGACAGATTCAGTAACTTCTAAAGCCGCTCCAGTTTCATTAGCGAGTTTATTAACTCCAAGCAAGACAGTATCTATTGACTTTCCTGGGTATAAAGGATTTACTGTAGATATTTGTTACTTGGGCAGAGATGAATTACTAAAACTTCGAAAGAGATGTGTTAGCACAAAATTTAATAAGCGTACTCATCAGCCAGAAGAAAATTTAGATGAAGATAAGTTTCTGGAAGAGTATGTAAGTGCAGTTATCAAAGGTTGGTCTGGCTTGAAATTTTCATACTTAGAAGAGTTTCTTTTGGTGGATATTTCGAAACAGAATCCTGACGATGAACTACCTTTTACACAAGACAATGCGGAATTACTAATGCGTAATTCTAATAGTTTTGATTCTTGGATTACAGATACTGTTTCAAATCTTGAAAATTTTACTGGGAGCAAGTAGCCCATATTCAGGATTTACTTGCTCGTTATGTGAAAGAACAGTCTTCACCAATATCTATAGATCAATATCTACAGATATGCGAGCAATTGGGTGAAGAACCCGATCCCCAAAAGATGCCACTTACCGAGTCGGATTTTCCGGCAGAGGTACAAGTGGCATTTTTTATGTTTAATTTACTATCAGATGTCTGGGAAGGTATGTCCGGCACTTATTGTGGAAAAGACTGGTCACATTGCTCACAATTATTTGATATTTACGAAGTACAAGATCCAAAAGTTATATTATATTTTATGAAATTGTATGAAAGAATATTAATGGGATATAGATCTGAAGAAGCAGATAGAAAACGAAAAGCAGAAGAGCGTAAAGCTAAAAGCGGTGGTAAGAACTACACCCATAATGTACAAGGCTAATGGCTGAAAATACGATAAAGATAAAAGTAAAAGTAGACGATGACGGTAATTTAAAAGCCGTTGGAAACAAAGCTAAAAAAGCCGCGGATAGTCTCAACGGTCTCGCAGCAGGCTCTCAAAATGCAGATAGACGCTTAAAAGGCGCTGCTAAAGCCTCGTCTAACAGTACTAAAAACTTTTCGAAGATGGCTCAGGGCATAACCGGAGGGCTTGTTCCTGCGTATGCAACTCTTGCTGCAAATGTTTTTGCTCTATCCGCTGCATTTAATTTTCTTACACAGGCCGCAAACTATAAGAACTTAATATCTGCTCAAAATGCCTACGCCGCTAGTACAGGGTCTATGCTGTCTTCAATCTCTACTTCATTGCAAGAGGCTTCTCAAGGATATTTGAATTATGGACAGGCCGCAGAAGCAGCGGCTATAGGTGCAGCTAAAGGCTTTACAACAGGCCAGCTTACAAAATTAACTGATGATGCCGTTAAAATTTCAGCAGCACTAGGGAGAAGTTACGAAGATACTTTCAATAGACTTTTAAGAGGTGTATCAAAAGCAGAACCAGAATTACTAGACGAACTAGGAATCACTCTTCGACTAGAGACAGCTACAAAAAGATTTGCAGCCGCTAATAATAAAGCAGCAAAATCTTTAACAGAGTATGAAAGAGGCCAGGCTGTATTAGCTGAAGTAAATAGACAGATAAACAATATGTTTGGTTCACTAGACTCCGCAGATTTTAAAAATCCCTTCGAGCAATTAAGCGTTACTTTTGATGAGATAGTTAAAAAAGCAACTCAGTTTGTTTTACCTATTTTTGAAGGTTTCGCAAATATTATAAATAGATCAGCAGTAGCAGCCATAGCAGTTTTCGGAATGTTAGGACTCTCTATATTTAAAGCAGCTATCCCGACAGAAGAAATGGGGGAAGCAATAGATAGTTTAGGAGATCGTTTTACTAGAATGTCTGAGAAGGCTTCTGCAAGTATAAAATCTCTAACTGATTCTCAAAAACAAGCGATATCAGCTTTAGAACAATCAAAAGCAAAGGCTAGTTTAAAAGGGCAAAAACAAGCTGCAGGTTTTGTACAAAGAGGCTCCTCATCAAAAATTTTAACAAAATTAGCTTCAGATCCTACCTCTTTAAATAAAGCGGATGAGAGCAATCTTAGAAAAGCATTTAAAGCTGCTGAAGCTCAATACAAAAAAACTGGACAAATAACAACAGGTATTTTTGCAGGAGAAAACATAAAGAGAGTTCGAAACTTTGAAGATACCTTAAAGAAAATGACTGCAAGTCACTCTACTTGGTCTATGAAATTTGTATCTGTGCATAAAAAGGCTTGGCTTCGTATTAAGCAAGTATGGGCAGTAGGGGGCAAAGGCTTTGCAGTTACCATGAAAGGTATGTCCAACGTAGCTTCTACTGCGGGAAAAGTTCTCAATAAAGCTCTGGGAGTTCTTGGAATAATTGGGTCTATAACTATCTTAATAGAAGGTTTCAAGGAGCTAAAGCGTAGTATATATGATATTACACTCTCAATATTGGGGCTTGTAGATAGATTTGTACAATCAGGCCCAGGAAAAGGAATAGTAAAAGTAATTACTTTTGTACAAAATGCTATATTAACCTTATTAGATAATAGTGTGGGATACTTAACAGGGTTTATAAGAATAGTAGGAGAAAAAATAGGTGCTGGATTAAGGCTTTTAAATTTTAACTCGGCTGCAGAAAATGTAGAAAAATTAGCAATAGTAGATGAAAAATTCGACAATTTTATAGCTACTATGAGAGCCGGTACTGAAGTACTAGGAGATGTATCTGAAGGTACAGCAAGTTTCGTAGACATGTTTGCTAAGAGTGATTTAGGTGAAGGACTTGAAAGCATTCAAGAAGGAGCACTTGCCCAGGATGTTTTAAATGAAAAGTTTGATGCTGCAAAGACAAATATTGATCGTCTTAATTCATCTTTAGCCTCTATGATAGAAAACTATAAAAAATTGAAAGATACAACAAGCTTTCAAGATGCTTTAATAGGAGCAAGAGCTGTTAGCACTACAGGACTTTCGAATATTGGAATATCTGCCCTTAATACTACAGATCCAGAAAGACAGAGTACTCTGATTACAGGGCTTCGAGAAGCTTTAGGCTACGCATCTCAATTGCCAGGATTAATGGGAGAGTTGGGTCGAAAATGGCAAAATGCAGACTTTTCTACCCCACTAGGAATAGCAGCTTTTATTGGAGACGTACAAACTCTTGAAAAGTCTGGAGCAGAAGCAGTTGCAAATTTTGAAGGATTTAGAAATACTTTAGATGTTGTAGGGGCCAGTCCTTCAGAAGCTTTTAGCTCTATAGAAGGCATAGATGACTTAAAAGCTAAACTCAGAGACGTAAGAAAAGCAATGGAGGATACTGTAGGCACTCTAGGAATGGGAGCGTCAGCATTAAATGAAGAGTTTCAAGATGCTACCGGAATGGGACTAGCTGACTTAGAGAATAAGTTAACTACACTAGCAAATACATATTCTAGCCTTAAAACAGAGGAGCGCGAGTTAAATATTGAAAGAATGCAAACCTCTAGACTCTCAGGAGAGTTTGCTACTAGAGCACAGTCAGAGATAGCTCTTAGAGAAAAATTACTGGAATTAAAAACCATAGATGCTACAATCGAAGCCAGGACTTTAGAGCTTGGAACTGATATTAGTTCATTAAGAATTGCAGCAATTGCACAAGAGCTAGAAGAGTTAGGCAATAGAAGAGCTGCCACTCTTGAAAATATAAAAGTTACTGAAGATGGCATGGACGATATTAAAAGTATGGGTCTTCAATTAGGTAATACTCTTCAAAGTAGTCTCTCTTCTGCGTTTTCTTCTTTAATAGACGGAACTAAATCAGCCAAACAAGCTTTTGCAGACATGGCTCTAAGTATGCTAAAAAACTTAGGAGATATTATAGCAAAAATGTTAATGATGAGACTACTAGAAGGCGCACTAGGGGGAAGCAGCTTTGGAAACTTCTTAGGAGTACCCTCAAAAAGGTATGGAGGAATAGTTTCAAACGGAAAAGACATGAATGGATATGCTTCTGGAGGTATTGCTCGTGGAGCAAACGCGGGATACCCAGCAATGTTACATGGAACAGAAGCTGTAGTTCCTTTGCCAGACGGAAAGTCAATTCCTGTAAGTATGCAGGGTGCAGGACAGCAAAATAATGTTACTGTAAACGTATCTGTTGATAATCAAGGAAATGCGTCTACAAATACTCAACAAGATTCTGCACAAGCAGGAAATCTTGGACAAGTTATTGCAAGAGCAGTACAGCAAGAGCTACAAAATCAAAAACGCTCAGGAGGTATATTAAATCCCTACGGGGCCGCATAATGACATCAAAGCCACCTGAACTTAATGATAAGTCAGAAATCACTATAAGCATAGTCTGGTTAATACAAATTCTTGCTATAGTGTCGGTTGCTACTTGGGGGTATGCAACTGTGATGGAAAAAATTGATAATAATTATGATGAAACAAAAAGCCTTAGAAGCAATCAAAACAATTATGTATTTCCAGACATTAGAAAACTTGAAGAACAAGTAATAGATTTGCAAAAACAAGTTTTAATAATACAAACTGATTTAAGGTATCAAAAAGAAAGTATAGGTAAGTAACCTACAGGGAGTAACAAAATGGCACTAGGATTTAAAATACCAGATGAGAACGCTGTCGGGGGAGAATTAGAAATACTGCCCGACAGGGGTATTGGAAGACAGTCTACCCCTCGTGTACTTGTGGCTAAGTTTGGAGATGGCTATGAGCAACGTCTTGCTGACGGTATTAATTCTATAGACGAAACTTTTAGTGTGACGTTTAATAATCGTACTGCAGCAGAGATTGATGGTATTACTGGATACTTTGCATCTTTAAAAGGAGTTACTTCTTTTACTTATACAATACCAGATGATAACGCTGTCGGTGGAGAATTAGCAATTAAAGTAGTTTGTCAAAACTATAGTCAAAGTTACCAGCATGATGGATTTTATTCAGTATCAGCAACTTTTAGACGAGTATATGAAGCATGAGCGAGTTAATTGAAGTAATACAACTACAAGAACCTGGAAGTGAGCTAGTAGAGCTTTATGAGATTACTATAGAAGGCACAACTCTATACTTTCACTCAGGCTTAGAAGAAGATTTAAGTACTGTACAGTTTAGAGATCGTACTAGTCCTTATACTATAAGAGAGTATGTTGCGTTTCCAATTGTAATGGACGGGGTAGAGTTAGGTGCTGATGGAGCTATTAATCGACCTAGTCTAACAGTTGCAAATGTAGCAAATACTTTCTCAGCAGCAATAGGTAATATTAAAGCAGAGAATCTTGTAGGCGAAAGAGTTACAAAACGCACTACTCTTAAAAAATACTTAGTAGGAGAAATAGGGGACGCTAGTCCGCCCGTAGAGTTTCCTATTCGTAAGTTTATTATTGATAGAATCTCTGGAGAAAGTAATACTGCAGTAACTTATGAACTAGCAGCTCCTTATGATCTATCAGGAATAACTTTACCTAATAGAAAGGTTATAGGAAAGTACTGTTCTTGGCAATATCAAGGTTATAGTTTAGCACAAAAAGGCGGCTGTATTTGGGATAAGAATAGTGTGGTTTCTTATGCAGATGGCGCTGGCGGGGTCAATACGCACAAGGCATATTTTACAGAAGATGACGAGCCCATAGTTCCTGCAGGTTCTACTATGACAGGTTGGACAGCCGGACAATATAAAACTTATACTACTTATTCTGCTGGAACCGCTTATTCTGCGGGACAGTACGTAGAGTATGACGATGGAAATCAAATAACAGTATGGAAATGCAATCTTGCTAGCACAGGCAACGCCCCTGGATTAAACTCTATTTATTGGTCGAAGGGAGATGTGTGCGGTAAAAAACTATCTTCATGTAAATGTAGATTCCAATTTAAACCTCAGTCTCCCAGTGGTAGTAATTCAGATCCTTCTACCGAGAAAAATACTGGCAAAATATTACCTTTTGGAGCATTTATAGGAAGCCGAAAGTTTAGATGATTGATGAGATTCAGGAGCACTTTAGGGGAGAATTTCCACGAGAGGCTTGTGGTATAATTGCAATAGTAAAAGGTAAAAAGCAATATTTTCCTTGTAAAAATTTAGCAGAAGAAGACGAAGACTTTGTACTTGATCCTACAGACTATATTTCAGTAAAGAGGCGGGCGGATATTTTCGCAATAGTCCATAACCATATAGACTGGACGAATGAAGCAAGTGAGAACGATAAAAAATACTGTAATTCTTTAGGAATACCTTACTATATTTTTAGCTATCCAGATATGAAATTAAATATACTGGAACCAAAAGTAAAAGTCAATCCTTTAATAGGACGAGAGTATGAGTTTGGTAAGTTTGACTGTCTTGAGGCGTGTAAGGACTATTACAAAGAGTACTTAGGTTTAGAATTACAGAACAGATTACCCTACTTAGATGATTGGTGGGAACACGGGCATAACTACTTTACAGACGAACATATTCAAGAATGGGGATTTAGTAAAGTAGAAAACTTACAGCCCAATGATTTATTGATATTTACAATGGGAGCTTCGGTTCCCAACCATTGCGGGGTCTACACTGGTAATGATATTTTCTTTCATCATGCCGTAAATAGACTTTCTTGTAGAGAAAATTTATATCCTTTATGGAAAAAGTACTTAACTGGAATATACAGATATGAAACGTAGCATTTATCTTGAAGGCGAACTCGCTTTAAAATTTGGAGCACAGCACTCTTTTTATGGAGATAGCGTTAAGGATGCCCTGCGTCTACTAGATGCAAATAAGCCTGGACTTAAGAAATATTTTATAGATGCTGCTGAGTGTGATATTGGTTTTCATATTGAAGTTGGCGGACAGGAACTTGACTCGCCCTTAGAATGTTTACTGCCTCTTCGTGAAGGCGATATAATTATTACTCCTATTGCTGCCGGTTCTAAATCTGGGGGAGCCAAGATTCTTACAGCAGCATTGATTGCTGCAATACTATTTATACCAACTGGAGGAATGAGTCTTTATACCTATATGACCTCTGTCACTACTAGTTGGGTACCTGCCACTTTGGCAAATGCTGCTCTTGCTTTAGCAACAAACCTAGCTATAACTGGCATTCAGCAACTTATGGCTCCTGACCCTGCAGTAGATCAAGAAGATGAAGGCTACTTATTTAATGGAGCAGAACAAAACATTGTCGAAGGTATGCCTATTCCTCTTCTTTATGGAGAGCTTCGTGTTCCTGGATATCCTGTATCTTTTGAAATGATTCATGGGTCAAAGAGAATCACGTCTAGTGACAATACCATAACATACAATGGAGAAATAATAAATCTTCCAAAAGGTGATATAGAAGGATACTTCGAAGACCAGATGGAGAGAAACGGCGGAAATATAAGCCAAGTAATAGATCCTATAACAGGCGTAACTGCATCTAGAAATAGCCAAGACATTCTTTTTACTGATATCATCTCAGAAGGCCCTATCTATGGACTCGTAGATGGAGGTACTTCTGTATTTCTAAATGACGACCCTGCCCAAGTAACTGCACAAAGTTTTGTAAGATTATCAGAAACTCCAGTAGAGTTTGACTTTACACTTAATAGCACTTCTGTAACTATCGATAGAAATGGGCATACTAAAGATATAGAAGCCGATACTGAAAATGGTACTAAGTTTATTATTGTAAGAAACTATGGCTCGAGCTCAGCTTCTGTTGTTCGTAGTTCAGTAACGGGGTCTGCAAACTCTGTAACAATTACTTCCAGTACTGGAATATTTACTGCTGCAATGGAGTATGATAGAACAAACTTTGCTCAAGTAGCAATAATTCGTCTATTGGACTCAAACTCAAGCACGGTATTTGAAGGATACGTAGAAAGTTATACTTCTAGTACAGTGGCTAAATGTATTCCTTTACCTGGCATGGATCTTAATCCTGCTCTATCAAACGGAACATATACTGTAGTTGTTGATGGAAAGTTTCAAGTAAGCTCTATATCTTCGAATACTTTAACTCTTGCCTCTAATTTTCCAGGTAATACTGGTAGTTATAAGTGTGATTTGAGCGGTACAAGCTATGAGACAGTTTCTCTTATTGATCGAGTATCTAGTGGTTCAAAACACAACAGCTTTGATGTACAGTTTAGAAACGGTAACTTAATACAGCCTGCTTTTTCAGATGCTGCAGGAACAGGCGTAGGCTCTATAGCATTAGGACCTGGAGGCTCTTTTTCTCCTTTTAGCCCTGTTCTTTATGCAGACACTGGAGAAACAGATAATCCTACTGTAGAGTACACAGGTACGTCTGCTTCTGGCTTTGGACTTACAACAGCTCAAGCAGAAGAAGTAGATGAAGTTCGAGTAACTTTTACATACGGGCAGCTATGGAATCGTAACGAAAAAGGTGAGCAGACAGCAGCAACTGTACGATACAATATGTATGTTGCAGTAGAGAGAGATGGTGCTTTTGGGGCTTACCAAAATATAACTCAAAATGTTGAGCACTTAGCTCAAAGTAACGCTCCTCGCATATTTGAAGAAATAATAGATATGCGACAGTACCAGCCTTTTACAGATTTTAAGGTAAAGATAACACGTACTACAAATAACGACCAAGCCTACAATGCTGGAACAAATACTGTAAATACTAATTATACTACTCAGTCTGATGGTTCAATTACCTCTTTAAATAGTATTATTAAAGAAAATCTTTCTTATCCTCTTACTGCAATGGCAAAAGTAAGAATAAACTCAAAAGATTTTCAGAATGTTCCTACTCGAACTTACCACTGTAAGGGCATAAAAGTAAAAGTACCTTCAAACTATGTTACGAGAGATGAAGGTGTAAACAGTACTGCTACATACAATCGAAACGTATCTACGGGTGCTATCACTTCATCTTATCAAGACTGGGATGGAAATTTCCGTGCGGATAAAGTTTATACAAACAATCCTGCTTGGGTATTCTACGATATTCTTACAAACAATCGTTATGGTCTTGGAGATTGGTTGAATGAAGATGAGATTGATAAATACGCTCTTTATCGAATTGCACGATACTGTGATGAACTCGTTCCTGACGGGGCAGGTGGTTTTGAGCCTCGATTTACTACAAATGTTTACTTTACGCAGGCGTCTGATGCTTATAAAATAGTAAAAGACTTAGCCACTGTATTCCGAAGCATGATCTATTGGATGGATGGTGAGGTTTATACTGTTACTGACCAGCCTGGCGATCCTATTTATAACTTCTCAAAATCAAATGTTATTGATGGAGCATTTGGATATGAGACTACTGGCAGTAAAACTCGTGCAAATCAAATAGTTGTAACTTGGAATAACCCTGCAGCAAACTATAAGCTAGAGAATCTAATAGTAGAAGATCGTGACAATATTATTAACACTGGTAGAATTATCTCTGAAGAAGCAGTAGCTTTTGGCGCAACTACTGAAGGTCAAGCACTTCGATATGGTCGTTGGAAACTGTGGACGGCTGTTAATCAAACTGAGCTTGTATCTTTCAAGACAGCAATCAATGCAGCGTTTATAGCTCCGGGGGATATTATCAATGTTCAAGACTCTGATCGTTATCCAGGCAATTTAAAATATAGTGGACGAGTTAGTAATACAGGTACTCGTAACACTACAACAATACCTTTGGATCGTGAGATTGAGCTAAACTCTGGCTCAGACTATGAACTTAGTGTACTGTTTACTGATAGCGTTGCTACTCTTGCTCAAGAATCTGCTACTATTGGAACCGTTTCCTACTCTCGTGGAGATGTAATCGAGGGTGCAACTATTGATACAGAAAATGAGGCGAGTAATATACTCGACGATAGTGGTGATTATGTAGACGTAACTTGGAAGCCTTATACAAATGTAGAGACTCAAACAGTTTCTACAGCTTCTGGCACGGGAATAACTTCTCTTACTGTTAGTGGTGCGTTCTCTACTACTCCAAGCGCAGAAAGTGTTTGGGTATTGAAAGAAAGTATTTCTGGCGTAGAAGTAGAAGGCTCTAAAAAAATGTATAAGATTCTTTCTATATCTGAAGAGTCTAAGAACATTTATGGAATTACTGCAGTAGAGTTTTATAATGAAAAATATGCGGCTGTAGACGATAATTTTGTATTATCTACTCAAGACCCTGTTTTCAGTCCTCCTGATTCGACGGAAAGTATTCCTGCGCCTCGTAATGCTTATGTAATAATTAGTGATTTAAATTCTGGGCAACTAAAAGATGACGTTATTTTAAGTTGGGACAACCCCCTAGACTCAAACGGTAATGTTTATGATTATATAGATTATTTTGAGGTTTCAGGTAATATTCCTGGGTTCCCTACTACTCTTAAAGTTTCTAGAAATCAAACTAGCTTATCAGGGTTAGATTTACCGATAGGTACTTTTACGCTTGCAGTTCGTACAGTAGCCCAAAACGGAAGAAGATCAGATACTACAAAAACAACCTTCACTATAGAGGATCCTGCACGCCAAGCCGTTCCTCGAGTGTTTGGCATGGCTTTGGGAGGAGTTTTATCGTCTCCTGCATTTGTAACTTCTGTAGGTACTTTTACTTTAGAGGATAAGGCATACTCTTTATCCCCTATAGGCAATCCTCAATTAGTAAGAACGTTTGATGGTATTCCTGTAACTGAGTATACTCAGGATTGTAGTACTATACCTTCTTTAGATTTCTCTACCTTTACGAATGATGAGGCAGAGCTTGCTTCTCATTACATAATGATTGATGGAGACGATACTGATCCACTCAAGCTGATTAAATACTACAAAGACCAAGACTTAGGGTATGGATATTTCTATAACGCAGGAACAGGAAATACTACGCACACAAGTAACTGGACTTCTATAGGAACAGTAAGTGTATCTGCAGACTCAAATAAAGTTACTGGTAGTGGTTTTGATACTTCTCTTCAGGTCGGAGATATTATTAAGTTTAGCAGCACTCAAGCAGCTAAAGTAGTTTATATTGCTTCAGCCACAGATGTTCGTATAGATAAGAGCTTTTCTACTGCTATATCTTCCGTAGAAGCATATAGAAATGAATTTAGATTTAATAAGAATGATGATTCTGTTATTTATTCAGTTAGAAATGACAGCGGGACTTTTAAGGCGTACCCTATAAATTTAGCTATAAATCCAGATTTAGGCAAGTCTCCTAGAAATGTTATACTTACTGTAAATCCTACTTTCCTTAATTTTGATGGGGATGAAGTACTCACTACTAACTATACTAATTTAATATTAACTGCTACTGCTTTTGGGTATAAAAATCCTGTGTTTAAATTTACAGGAACCGGGTTTGATAATTCTGAAATATCTCAGACAGCAGATACTGTATTTTCTGCTGGAACGAACTTTGTAGCTACAAAAACTCTTGATAAAGTAGATGAGTATAGTTTAACCGACTTAGTATTCTCTGTCACAGTAGCGGAAGAACTAGATGAAAGTAATACAAACAAACAGTCTACTGCAGATATTACTATACCTTTTGTAAAAGACGGAGCAGCAGGCGGGGCAGGAAAGTTAGTTCGTTTAACTTCTAATGACTACTCTGTAGTTTATGATGATACAGGAGCAAATCCTTCTCCTAGCGGCACTTTAACATTTACTGCAACTGCTTCAAACTTTACAGACCCTTACTTTAAGTTTACAGGAGACGGTATAACTGACGAAACCTCTTATACTGATGGAACAGGAGATTCTGATACATTTAGTTATACTATTCCAAGTCTATCTTCTGGTTGGGCAGGGAATCCTTTAAGCATTCGTGTAGGAGTAGCAGAGGCTGCAGCTCCTACGACTGAAATAGCTTTTGATACTATATCTATATTTTACGTGGCCGATGGGGTAGACGGCGACGATGGTATAGATGGTTATACGGTAGTTATGACCAATGCAGCTCACTCTTTTACAGCTGACAGTTCTGGAACTGTTAGTACTTATTCTGAATCGGGAACTTCTATAGAAGTATATAAAGGTGGCGTAGAATTAAATAGTGTTACAGGTACACCTGCTGCAGGACAATTTTCTGTAAGTGTAAGTGCAAGTAATATTACTGCAGGAACTACAAGTGTTACTGGTAACCCGTTTACAATTGGTGATCATAGTAACATGACTGCCGATACCGCACTAATTACTTATACACTTAATATAGAGAACTTAGTTACTGGTACTCAAAAACAAACTTTTAGTAAATCTAGTGCAGGAACAAATGGGCTACCGGGAGCTACAGGAGCAAATGGGCTAAGAAGAGCAGAGGGGTACTTATATTATCAATCTGCAGGAACTCCTGCAACTACTCCGAGCGGTATTTATACATGGAGTACAGGAGCTGTTTCAGGTACAAATATAGGCACAGGTAGTACTCAATGGAACACTATACCTCCAGAAATGGGGGCAGGTACCAGCGCACAATACTATGTACGTAGATGGAAAGCTTTGGAAACTACTGCAAATTCTACAAGTACAGGGCTAAGCATTGATTCCGCTACTTTAGGACATAATTTTGCAGGCGTTGTAACCTTTAGCTCTGGAACAGGTACTGGAGGATCAAATGAATTAGAGTATAATGGAGCTACTGTAACCCAAATAGATGGCGGATTTATACAAACCAATACTTTAACCGTAGATAAAATAAAAAGTGGGGTTAGAACAGTTGAGACAGATTATTCTTTTGGGCTATCGACCACTGGTATAGCTGTAGAGAGCACTAACTATACTACTGCGGGCTTATTTACGACTACAGATACTACTAACTCTACGGCTCTTGTGGCTATATCTACTGCAGGAACTTCTTCTACATCTGCAGCAGCTTTTGCCTCTACCAGCGGAATTGTTGCGTCTTTCTACAAAAATTCCACTGCTTCTTGGGCCGATAACAATGATATGGTGGTAAAAATTGGTGAAGGTACTTCAGCTTTTCTTGTTAGACAAAATGGATTACCTACTCTTGAAGTTGCAACTGGAGGTCAAATTTATATTGGTGGAGGTTCTTTTTATGACGGAACTACTCTTACTAAGACTACCTCACATTTTCGTGGAACCGCTAGAGTAGACGGTATTTTCGATACATACTCTACAACTAATTTTGCGGGAGGATACGGTAGTAGCGGGGTTACAATATCTGATACGGGATCTGGATCGTTTAATGGAAATCTGATCGTAGATGGAAGTATAACAGCAGGGAGTTTTAATCCAACAAGTCTTAATGTTGGAGGAGGCTATGGCAGCAGCGGCGTCACACTATCTAGCACGGGCTCTGGATCGTTCGATGGAAATGTTATAGTAAAAGGAACATTTTCTTCTGGTAGTACTTCAACATTTGCAGGAGGATATGGCAGTAGCGGGGTCACAATATCTAGCACGGGCTCTGGATCGTTTAACGGTAGCTTAACCGTAGATGGAAGTGCTTATTTTGGAGGAGGGTATAACGATACCGGCATAACTTTGCAATCAGATGGAACAGGTTTATTCGCTCTAAATTTAGTTGTTGGTGGAGCTATTACTGCTGGAGGTAATATCACTGCTTATTCAGATGTTAAACTAAAGCAAAATTTAGAGGTAATACCAAATGCTTTAGAGAAAGTATCTGCACTAACAGGTTACACATTTGACCGTATAGATACAGGAGAAAGCCAAACAGGACTTATTGCACAAGACGTATTGAAGATATTACCAGAAGCTGTAGGACATACAGAAGATGGCACTCTAACACTTGCTTATGGTAATTTAGTAGGTTTATTAATAGAAGCAATTAAAGAATTAAAAGCTGAAGTAGAGGAATTGAAGAATGACTCTTCCAACTAGTGGATCAATTAGTTTTGCTAATATAAATACTGAGCTAGGCAATTCTTCAAACGCTACGCTCTCTCTTAATTCATCAAATATTAGATATTTAGCAGCGAATAGTCAGTACTCTGGTGCGGATGGAATAAATCCAGCATCCGGAAGTACTATAAGTATGTATGAGTTGCGAGGGGCTACTAAAGTTACTTATACAAGTGCCAGTCTTTCTGGTACTATTTATGGATGGGCACAAAGACAAAGCTCCCCTTGGACAGTGCTAATATACTGGAATAATGCACAAATAGCATCGTTTAGTGGTACCTCTTTCGGAGTCCCGTTTAGTTACAGCGTTGGTGGTTACACCTATTTTAAAAAACCCGGCACTTGGACATTTACTAATCAACCTCTTGGAGGTGTAAATTATAGTGTAGCAGATATAGCAAGAGTATAGCAATAATATCTTTTTATGGAGGAATAACAACATGATAGAAACAACTTATGAAATACTAGACTTATTTGTCTATCCTGAAAAAGAAGCTTTTACAAATGTAGTAGGAAAAGCACTTTTAAAGATTACTTTCTCTCGCAACGGGGTCTCAACGCAAGGAATGGTTGAAGCAGTACTCGATGTAACCGCTTTATCTCAAGATACCTTTATTCCTGTAGATCAAATAAGTACGGATACTCTAGCAAATTGGGTTATACAAGCAAATGGTGGAGAAGAGTTTTTAACCCAATTAAAAGCTATACACGAAATTGAACTTTCGAAACGCGAGAACGAAATTGGATTAGTTAGGTACGAATTAGTATAAACAAATACCTGACCAAAAATATTTCTTGACTTAAAATGTTCGCTTTGTTATAATTTCAACATGGAGAAAAAAGAATGACTGCTGCAGCTTATAACCTTATAATAGATCAAGGATCGGATTTTGCGATTCAGTTGACTCTTTCTGAGGATGGATCCCCTAAAAATTTAACTGGGTGGAGTGCCCGAGCTCAGATGCGTTCAAAAAAAGCGGATGCAACTTTAGTAGCTTCGTTTACTTGTACAGTTGTAGATGCTGTCGGCGGAAAAATAAAGATGGAGTTAGCAAATGGAGTGACTAGTGCAATTTCTGCTGGTTTATACTTCTACGATTTAGAAATTTATTCTTCAGGCGATGTAAATGTAACAAGACTACTTGAAGGTCAAGTTACAATTACTCAAGAAGTTACAAGATAATGGCAATTACTATAGAAATAGCTCCATATATATCTCAGCTTGAGGTATCTACTTCTGTAACTGAAGTTACTGCTAACTTAGCATTTGTTTCTAGCTTAGGGCTAGAAATGTCTTCAGAAAATGTTTTAGTAACTCCTTACAATAGTATAACTGCTGAAAACTTACAAGAAGCATTACAGCAACTTGCAGATCAGTCTTTTCGTTCTGTAGATATTCCTACTGGCTCTAATCTTGAGCAAGGAGACCAATGGTATAACCCGGACACACAGCAACTCTATGTTTACCGAGAAGTAAGTCCAGGAGTAGTAGAGTGGGTTCCTATAATGATAGGCAACGACTCTCCTAATTCCGATACGGTGGACGCAGGGGCTTTTTAGCCCAATGGAATTTTTAAAATGACTCAAATATTGAAAATTAAAAGAAGTACTACTACAGCGTCTCCTTCTAGCTTACAAAACGGAGAACTGGCGTATTCTGCAAACAGCAATAAACTGTTTATAGGTCGTCCTGGAGGTGGTACGGGAGATATAGATGCCATTGGTGGTAAGTTTTTTACCGACTTGCTCGATCATACTGCAGGAACTGTAACTGCTAGTAGTGCTCTTATTGTTGATTCAAGCAGTAAGCTTGACGTATTAAATGTTGATAATATTACTTTAAATGGTAACTCTATTGTCTCCACTGATCTTAACGGCGACATAGAAATCACTCCAAATGGCACAGGAAACCTAATCCTTGACGGACAAAATTGGCCTCAAGCAGATGGTCTGGCAAATTACTTTCTAAAGACAAACGGTAGTGGACAACTTTCTTGGGCAGCTATTCCTTCTGGAAGCTTTACTCTATCTGATGGTACTAGCTCGGATACGTTTACTACAGGAGAAACTCTCACTTTTACTGGTGGTACAAATATTACCGCTACTGTTACAAATAATGAAGTTACTTTTACAGGTCTTTCAGACGCAGAAATACGTGGATTAGTTAGTGCTGCAGGAGATTTATCCTATAACTCTACTACTGGAGAGTTCTCTTTTACAGAGCGTACAGATGCAGAAGTTCGAGGGCTCTTTAGTGCAGCGGGTGATTTAAGCTATAACAGTACAACCGGTGAATTTAGTGTAACCACTTACAAATCGGCCGACTTTGATGCTGATTTAGCCAACAAAACAACTGATAATGTATCCGAAGGGGTAACTAACCTTTATTGGACGACTGCACGCGGCGAAGCAATGTTCGATTCAAAACTTGCATTAGCCGATACTGACGATTTATCTGAAGGTGCAACAAACCTTTACTATACAGATACTCGTTCACGTTCAGCTATTAGTGTTACTGATGCGGGAGGCGATGGATCTTTAAGTTATAACTCTTCTACTGGAGTCATTACTTATACTGGACCTTCTGCAGCAGAGATTCGTTCTCATTTTACAGCTTCTGGAGGTATTACTTATACTTCTGCAACTGGTGATTTTACTATTGCCACGGGTGCGATTACAAATGCAAAACTTGCAAATTCATCTGTAACTTTAGGCTCCACTACTCTAGAACTTGGAACTACTTCTACTTCTTTAGCAGGAGTAACAGAACTTACGGTTGATAATCTAAACTTTAATGGCAATCAAATTGCATCTACGGATACTAATGGAGATATATCTCTTAATCCTAATGGCTCTGGCTCTGTATCTGTTAATAGCTCTCGAATTACTGGACTAGCAGAACCAGTAAATGGTTCAGATGCAGCTACTAAAAACTATGTTGATACCGTTGCAGAAGGCTTACATGTACATGCCGCTGCTCATGCTATTATTACAAGCCCTCTTGCTACTATAACTGGTAATACAGTTACTTATGACAACGGGACTTCAGGCGTAGGAGCAACCCTAACTCTTTCTACTGCTCTTGATATACCGGGCGGAGATTTAGACGGCGATACAGATATTACCACCGGTGATCGCATCATTGTTGCAGGTGAAGCAACTTCTGCTCATAATGGTATTTATGTTCTAACCTCGACAACTGTCTTGACTCGTGCTGAAGATTTTGATACTCCTGCAGAAATGGCGGGGGGTGACTTCATATTTGTTACTCATGGTACTCAGTATGCTGATACAGGTTGGGTATTAGGTGAGCCAGTAGCTACTGTAGGCACAGATGCGGTATCTTTTGTACAGTTCTCAGGAGCAGGTACTTATACTGCAGGTGCAGGACTAACCTTAACAGGTAGCGAATTTACTGTAAATGTTGCTTCTGCTGGAGGTATTGAGATATCTGCAGGAGACTTACAACTTAAGTCTTCGCTTGCAGGGGATGGCCTATCCTACCTTGCCGGAGTTCTCTCTGTAACTCAACTTGATGGCGGAACATTCTAAAAAACTTTTTCAACTCCAGCGTATATACGTATTATTAGGAGAGCCACATGGCACAAACTATTAAGCTAAAGCGGTCGGCTACGCCGGCCGCTGTACCCTCCACTTCTTCTCTAGCTCTTGGAGAAGTTGCCATCAATACATATGATGGTAAAATGTTTATCAAAAAAGATGATGGCACCGAATCTGTTGTAGAGATAGGAGCTTTAAGCGGCATTTCAAATATCGTTGAAGATACTACTCCTCAACTAGGTGGTGATCTTGACGTTAATGGTAGAATAATTAGAGGTCGTACCGAACCGATTGCTTCTATTCCTGGTGCAAGTTTAGAATTACAAGGTGGTAACACAGGCACTTTGGTGACATTACTTAAAGCAGGCGATACCATCCCAGTGATAGGAGATGGTAAAGGTGGCGAACTTGTACTTAGAGGCGGTACAGGCAAAGCTCCTAGCAATTCTTATTCGTCATTAGGCGGTGATGTAAGTTTACAAGGTGGTGCGTATAGCGGTGGCGTTGGTAATAGCAGTTCACGCCGAGGTAATGTTATAGTCGAAAACACTTATGACTTTGGCGTTGGGGTAGAAAACAAATTAACATTTAAAACAGGTCCATTTGGTGGATCTACACGCATTGAAGTTAGTTCGACTGGTGTAATCAGATTTAATGATGCATATTCATTCCCAACGTCTGACGGAAGCGCAGGTCAGGTATTAACAACCGATGGTTCCGGTAGTCTAACGTTTACTACTGTTTCTGGTGGTAGTGGCGGAATCGGATTAACAGATTTATCCGTAACAGTTGCAACCGCTGGCACAGCAAATCTCTCTTATAATAATACAAGCGGTGTATTCACATACACACCGCCCGATCTGAGTGGATACTTAACAAGTGAATCGAATAATATACAATATGAAAATGTAAAAACATACACTGTTACTGTTGATACAAAAGACGCAACACATCCACAATTCAATAATGGATCAGCAAACGGCTACAAGATAAACGGAACATTTGCGCCATTCTTGCATATGGTTCCCGGAATGACATATCGCTTTGACCAGTCAGATGCGTCTAACTCAGGTCATCCGCTTGTATTCTATTATGATGAAGGTAAAACAACTGCATATACAACTGGCGTAACAAACAACGGCACGCCTGGTTCTGCAGGCGCATACACAGAAATTGTTGTTAGCGAATCAACTCCTGCGACACTTTATTATCAGTGTTCAGCGCATGAGTATATGGGTTGGGGTCTAAACATATCTACTCATAACCTAACAGGATTTGATACAGATGATCTGGCTGAAGGTTCAACAAATCTTTACTATACGACTACAAGATTCAATACAGACTTTAGTAACAAATCGACAACTGATTTGTCTGAAGGCACAAACCTCTATCACACAGCCACACGTGCAAGAGGTGCAATTAGCGGTACGGGTGATATTAGTTATGATAGCGCAACAGGTGTTATTTCTTTTAATAACGCTTCTGGGTATCTAACAAGCGAAACATATTCAACCGCCAGTGAGTTGTTGACTGCAATTAAAACAGTTGATGGAACAACCTCTGGACTAGATGCAGACTTGCTTGACGGTCAAGAAGGCTCTCACTACCTTGACTACACAAACTTTACAAGCACACCAACATCTATTTTGGACTTTGGTATTAGTGACGGCACTTCTGGTCAAGTACTTCAGACTGATGGTTCCGGTAACTTCTCATTCACTACAGTGTCAGGTGGCGGTGGGGCACAAGCTGGCTACGCAGGATATGAAGATTACTATTACAATGTGACTTCAACAACATCGACATTTGGTACCTCGGTAAATACACACGACAAGGTTCAGGTATTCAAAAATGGTGTTTACCTAGATGATAGCCAGTGGTCATTTGTACAGAGTACAGGTATTGTAACACTTGTAACAGCCGCAGAGAATGGTGATGAGATTGCTATTTGGGGTTTTAACTCTACAACTCTAGATAATCACGAACTTGTTACTGTTGATTCTTCTGGTAATGTGTCGACTTCTGGTACGCTGCAAGTAGGTAACCATCGTAAAGAAGGTAGCTTAACCTCTACAATTGCAACAACAAATGCAACAAATGTTGTAATGTATGCAAGCGCAGATTACGTTGGATCTAAATTAATTATAACAATCACGGACGGAACAACAGGCGATACTCAAATTACAGAAGCCTTAATTTTAACGGTTAATGGAGGAACACCTAAGATTACAACCTATGGTACTATGTATACGTCTGCCAGCGCTCTTGCCTCATTTGATGTTGCTAATGTTTCGACAAATACGGCACTTGAAGTGACAATGTCCTCAGCAAATAGTTCAACTGTAAAGGTTGCCTATACGCTAATTGATTCATAAAGGAGATAATAATGGCAAAAGTAGCATTTACAGTTGATAATGGACTAGTTCCAGGACATACAGACGCTGATTTGGGACACTCAACAGCAAAATTTAGAGACGCGCATCTTAGTAACGATTTAAATGTTGCAGGAGATGTTGTTGTTGGTTCGGGCGGGGATGTTACCATTGGCGGTGCATCAGTCCAAGGAGGAGGCAGCGGGGGTGTTACATCTGCAATCGCCATCGCTTACTCAATTGCATTAGGATAATATAAAATGGCAAAGAAGATTATTAATTCTTACTACACTTTTGACTCAGTAAATGATACGATTACTGTTGAAGCGTATGTGAAACAAGAAGAGCTACTTCTTATAACAGACGTTAGCACAGGCACTATCATTTACAACTTTGCGGATTCAGCGAAAGGTGCAAGTTCGGTAGTATTCAATGAGCAAACTGAGTTAACTACCATCACTTTAGATTTTGACACCTCAGCTGCGGGGTCAACCGATGATAGTGTTCTTCAGATTATCGTAGATACGCCACATCAAGACATGGATATGCATGAGTCATATGTGGATCCTGTGCATAAAATTCGTGTATCGACTCCTCAAAACCTTATCGATACTGACTTTGAATATGGTCTTCAGCCAACTAAATGGGAAACTGTTGAACTTTCTCAAAACGTTCCCTCGTACTATGTCGCAGATGGCGATGCGGCAATTGCGTTCATCACTGATATTACTGCCTCTGCTGGATCAGATTTAATCACGGTGAGCACATCAATTCCGCATGGTCTAGTTGTTGGCACACCTATTGATGTTCAAGGTCTTGCATCTCGAACAGCGGAAGGTAAGTTTCTAGTAAAGAGTGTATTGCCAAACTCTTTCATCTATCAAGCTAATGCTAATCAGACTATTACAGGTTCAATAGGTTCTTCTTACACTGCGGTTACACCAGGTCAGTTCTACAGTGGGTCGCAAATTACGTATGATAAAGATAATGGATTTAGCACAGATGAGGCCGCTAACTCGACACTGACAATTAGTACTCCAAACCCACACGGTTTTGTTCAAGATTCTAACTTCTATCTGACAAATACTATTGCTAAGAAGACATTGGGTCTAACTAACTCAACAACATCAACTGCACCCGATGGTCGACCATACGTTGATTATGAAGATACTCTAGCTTTTGATTTGACTTCGTTTGATCAAACACTTACTGAAACAAAACAGTATATTCCTATGCATTCGACAAAGTTCAATGCATCGGGTGTTGACACAACAAATAATACAATCACATGGACCTCTCATGGAATGAGAGACAATGATTGTGTTCTCTATATTCCACCTTCTGGCGACACACAAATTGGTGGGTTGTCAAGAATGACTGTTTATTACATCAAAAGGGTTGATGATAACACAATCCAACTTACTACAACATATAACGGTGCTGCAATCAACTTTTCATCTGCTGGCACATACAACTATGGTCGTGCGTGTATCGGTGTTGTTTATGAACTATTGTCAGGTTCCAAATTAGCAAACGATTCTTACGCTTATGGCTACACACGTGCATATAGTAACAATGGTGTAGGATCTGGTTGGGACTTAGCATCATACTTTGGTTCGGGATACGGATTGGGTAACGCATCTACTTATACCAGCAGTAGCGGAAAGGGCATTTTGTTTGGTACGGCTGCGCTCCACGGATATCAAAATCTTTCGTATTATCAGTCAAGTACATTGAACTCATCTTACGGCGAATCCTCCACAACACCGGGCGTATATAATTGGATTGAAGACGATTCTATATTTGCTGGCAGTTATTATACAAGTAGTTTTTATTCTGGCAACATCTTTACACAAAGATATATTCGATTCTATTCATATGGTACTTCTACAAACAGTCGCAACGGCTTTACAGATAGCTACTCAAGTAGAACAGCATTTTGGGTGCCGTTGAAAAAAGACGAAGAAGGCGACACATTCTATGCCGCCGGTCACGAAATGCTGACTGGATTGCCGTTATCATTAACTGTTAATAGCGGTACTCTTGGCGTTCAATACAACAATACGTCTCGAACAAATTTAAGTTCTGGAAACTACACAGTAGAAGCTGTATCGGACGATAGATTTAGAATTGTTTGGAGTCAAGGTTCTGCAAGAATTTATGATGCAACAGGAAGTTATTCATTTGTTGGTAACAAGGCCAATCCAACTAAAAATAGCTTCTATCTTGCTGCACACTCGCTATCAGACAATGTTGAATTGAAATTTGATTCATCTGGCGGAACAACTCCTTCGTCACAATCTGGTACTGTTGTACACGAACCAGGTGAAACAAATATATTCGCATGGAACGTAATTGATGGTGCGCTTGATACATATATGACAAACTTATCTGGTAGAGTTAATCTATCGACTTCAACCACCACAAGCGGATTTCGTATTACTGACTCATCCTCAACTAATATTTCATACTCAACGTTCGCATATAATACTGGGCAATACCTCCTGCCTAGTGTCAATACCTATCAATATGTCACTCCATATGTAGATGATATTTCATCATCAAGCGTATATAATCCTTGGAATTCAACGCTATACTCTGGTTATAAAATAGGTGCGGTAGGAACCGACTGGACTGCAAACTCCACAATTCCATACTACGCTGCAGTTTTTGAACCTGATATGGGTACGGATAGCTATGCTCGTATGAACCTGTATTTGACTTTGTATTGGTCTGGTCAAGGTACATCTAGATCAGGATCGAATACCAGTGCAATTTCATATTCTTCAAATGGTAAGAACTATTACTACTCATGCTCTTGGCTTAGAGCCGGAGGAAGCTCTGCTAATGATATGATAGTTGCGTGTATTAAAATACGTGATAGATCAGTGTTTAATAGCACAACTGGAGTGAATGCTTATTCCTACACTCGTAGTAGCGTCAACGGATATGTGTATCCAAACAATTACACTGTCGAAGGTGATAAGTTAATTTTTGTGCAGTTTTCGGTAGATGATGCAATAACATGGGGTACGACACAAGCTCAGCAGTTGTCTCAAGCTATTATTGATGATATTGCAACAGATTTCATTTATCCAACTCTAACTAATCAACAAAATTACTTGACTAGTGTTGTTAGCTCTGACAGAATTGCATTGAAAAATAATAACGATTTCACAATCAACTTAACAAATTCAGGGGCGGCTACATTGTCGTTTGAAACAACATCGGCTGAGATCGGTGCTGTTGATGGCGCATACACGGCTACAAGCACTACAGATACAGACATAAGCATTCAAACGAACTTCCAGATTAATCCTATTGATTATGATACAGATGCTAGCACAATTGCAAATGATAATATTCATATATCATCAGGCCATAAACTACAAAATGGCACAATTATAACATACAATAATAATGGTAATGCAAGTATTGGTGGGTTGACCCATAATAATGATTATTACGTTATTGTTGTTGATGATGAATATATCCAACTTGCAGCCTCGAGCGATGATTGGGCTTCTGGAGCAGCTATTGCTTTGACTGCTGGAACAGGCACACATAGAATTGAATCATCAACAATTAGTGGTGTATCAGAAGCGGCAGGTACTGTTGCGACAACATCAACAAGTGATACTCTATCTGGTACCGAAACTCTGTTTAAGCGTTACTTTAAACCGGGCGACACTATCTTTATTAAAGATAATACTGCTACACCTGGTTCGCTTAACTCGTTCACGGTTGTTGCAATTGCAGATGATGAAATTATGCAGCTCGATAGACCCGTAGGATTTACATCAGCATCAACAAAATACTTTGTTGAATCTGCAATCTATGCAAGACCTGACGGATATGCTGTCCACAGACCGTTTGATGGTGGCGTTGAAATTGCAGCTGGTACTGCTCCATATTCACAGATTACCAGACAGACACGTAAATACTTCCGTTACCAATCTGGTAAGGGGATTCAAACGTCACTTGCTATTAACTTTAGCCCTCCCGTAATCGTTGATACTATTACGGCTTCAGGCACAACAGTTACAGTAACAACTAAGTATCCGCACAGACTATCTGACGGCTTGTTTGTCACGTTCTCTGGTGCAAACGATTCTATTTACAATGACTCGTATGAAGTAACAACTACTTCGCCGTCAACGTTTACGTTTACATTGCCTAGATTGCCTGGTACTTCATTGCCTGGCGGCATCATTCAATACGTTGTAGATTCATATTCTGATGCGGCCACACGTGCTGGTATGTTTGACTATCAGAACGGATTCTTCTTTGAATATGATGGTCAACAACTTAAAGCCTGTCGCAGATCATCAACAACGCAGTTGAGTGGTACTGTTACTTGTACCAAGAATAGTAACACAATTTTGGGTACAAACACAAACTTCTCGACTCAACTTACAGTTGGTGACTATGTAGTTATTCGTGGTATGTCATATAAGATCACGAAGATTAACTCTAGATCAGAAATGTTCGTACAGCCAGAATATCGTGGAACATCGGAGTCAAGCATCATTCTAACAAAAACTATTGATGTTAAAGTTCCTCAGTCAGAGTGGAATTTGGACCGTGCTGACGGTACAGGACCAGAAGGCTTCAATCTTGATATTCACAAGATTCAGATGGCTTACATGGATTACTCATGGTATGGTGCTGGTAAGATTCGTTTCGGCTTCAAAGACCGTGAAGGTCATGTAAGATACGTACATGAATTCGTTCACAACAACAGGCTAGATGAAGCATATATGCGTTCTGGTAACATTCCAGCTAAGTATGAAGTTGTCAACGGTCCTAACCCAACATATGCACCGACACTATTCCACTGGGGTACATCGGTAATTATGGATGGTCGATTTGACGAAGATGAAGCGTACTTGTTCACAGCACAATCGAACTCGCTATCGTTTACAAACGGTCAAGCATTGACTGCAACAACAACCGCTAATAGTCAGCTAATATTCGAATCTAACAAGCAGCAACGTACATTTGACTTCTATGTTGAAATTCCGTTTGCTGATACAGATGGCGCTAAGTTGTCTAATGGCACAAAACTCTACACATCTGGTGGAGAGTTGAACGGGGAAGAAATTTCTTACACACGATACAGCGGTAGTACAGTATATGCGGCTATCTACGTATCAAGCGGAAGAAGCTATCCTGCTGTATATCCGAGCGTAAGCGGTGGCACTACTGTTAATATTGGTGAACCCGCAACCGGTGGTGATGGGTTGAACCTTGGTACAGCAACTATTCCACTTGTTACGTTGCGTCTTGCACCTTCTGTTGACGGTGGTGTATCTGGACAACTTGGTGAGCGTGATATTATTAACAGAATGCAATTGAAATTGCAAGAAGTTGGTTTGATTCTAACGCATGACTGTGAGGTTAAGTTGATTCTTAACGCTGACTTGAGTCGTGTTGCTTGGGAAAGTGTTAAACAACCATCTCTATCACAGCTATTGAAACACAATACAGGTGATGAAGTAACTGGCGGTTCAGAAATCTTCTCGTTCCGTGCATCAGGTGGTACAACAGACTCAGCCGGTAAACGTTTGGGTGCATCAACTAACTTCTCACTTGCATCTGTTATCGACATGGGTAACTCGATTCTTGGCGGTGACGGAACATTCCCCAACGGTCCAGATATCTTGACTGTTGCAATTCAAGTTGCTGATACATCAGGTATTACGGCATCAAGTCCATTACAAGCTTCTGCACGCATCACTTGGTCAGAATCTCAGGCATAAGGAGCATTAAATGTCAACAAGCCTTAAATTATCAAATTTTACAAGAAATTTAGACGCAAACGGTGATTTAGCTTCAGTGGGCGGGCTAAATTATCCCGCAACTGACGGTACTGCTGGTCAAGTACTAGCTACTGATGGTTCCGGTACGCTATCATTTACTGATGCTTCTGGCGGCATCTCTAATGTTGTAGAAGATACCACTCCGCAGTTGGGTGGTGATCTTGACTTAAACTCGAAGGCATTTTCAGGAACAGCTTTATTTAAGAGCGGATCAACTGAAATGCTCAAGATTATGGATGCTGCTGCTCTTACAGGGGTTCAATCAAACGTTAATCCGCTGTCGATTAGTACCGCTAATAGTAGCATGTCTTTAATTGCAGGCACTAGTGAATCCGGCGGCGGGACCATAAGTTTACTCACCGAAAACCAGACTCGAATTGGGATTGCTAGTACTGGTCCAATCACCTTCAATAATTCGTACACATTCCCAACGTCTGACGGAACTGAAGGTACAGTTTTAACTACCAATGGTTCCGGTGCTCTGTCTTGGTCTACACCAGCTTCTGGCGGAATCTCCAGTGTTTTTGAAGACTCTTCCCCTGCGTTAGGTAATATCTTAAATGGTAATAATCACGGGATATATGCGGTAGGTCAACTTACAGAGGTTAGCCTTCTTCAATATACCTCTCCATTAAACTATCTCCCTATCCGAAAAGATTGGGGGGACCAACAATCAGGAATTGAGCTAAGGCATTTTTCAGGTAATAATGTCGTCATTAAAATTCCTGATATGACAAATAATTCTGGATACACTTTGACTTTGCCGGTATCTAATGGGAACGCAGGTCAAGTTTTAACAACTGATGGTTCCGGTACTCTATCGTTTGCTGATGCTTCAGGCGGGTCTTCATTTACAGCATCGCTGTTCCATACGCTAGATAACCCCAACGCTTATTCAACAAGTGCTAGTGATTATTTTGGTCTTCCAGTAGCAATAAGCGGTAACTATGCAATTGTTGGCGCTTATTTAGAAGATGATGCCGGGGGTAATAGTTCTGGTAAAGCATATATTTTTAACGTCACTACTGGATCACTGGTCCATACACTCGATAATCCAAATGCTTATGGTAATAGTAGTGGTGATAATTTTGGGCTTTCAGTAGCTATATCAGGTAACTATGCGATTGTTGGTGCTAAAAACGAAGATGATGCTGGTAATCTTAGTTCAGGTAAAGCATATATCTTTGATGTAACAACAGGTGCTTTACTTCACACACTCGACAATCCTACCGCTTATGGTACTAGTGTTAGTGATTATTTTGGTATCTCAGTAGCCATATCTGGTAATTATGCTATTGTTGGCGCTTCTTATGAAGATGATGCTGGTGGTACTCAATCAGGTAAAGCATATATCTTCGATGTAACAACTGGATCACTGGTTCATACACTCGACAATCCTAACGCTTATTCAACGAGTAGCTCTGATTATTTTAGTTGGTCAGTAGCAATATCAGGTAACTATGCGATTGTTGGTGCTAAAAACGAAGATGATGCCGGGGGTAATAGTTCTGGTAAAGCATATATTTTTAACGTCACAACTGGCGCATTACTTCATACGCTAGATAATCCAAATGCTTATTCAACAAGTGGTGGTGATAATTTTGGGCTTTCAGTAGCTATATCAGGTAACTATGCGATTGTTGGCGCTTATTTAGAAGATGATGCTGGTGGTGCTAGTTCCGGTAAAGCCTATATTTTCAATGTATCAACAGGTGCTTTACTTCATACACTCGACAATCCCAATGCTTATTCAACAAGTGCTAATGATAGATTTGGTGAGTCGGTAGCTATATCAGGTAACTATGCGATTGTTGGCGCTTGGTTTGAAGATGATGCTGGTGGTACTCAATCAGGTAAAGCATATATCTTCGATGTAACAACTGGATCACTGGTTCATACACTCGACAATCCCAACGCTTATTCAACAAGTGCTAGTGATTATTTTGGTCTTCCAGTAGCAATAAGCGGTAACTATGCAATTGTTGGCGCTCAATTAGAAGATGATGCTGGTGGTAATAGTTCTGGTAAAGCATACATCTATCAGTTACCAAACGCTCAACCTTATGTATTAGATGCAGCAGAAACCGCAGGATTTTCTAGTGGCACTATAAAAACTACTGGAATTGAAGAGGCATTTTTTACAGACTTTACCTCAGCTGGCATATTCAATGTATATGCTGAGAAGCATTCTGTTTATTACGCTCCTTATTGGCAGCAGGCGAATAGGACGGTTAATATTGCAGCGACCACTTCAGCTACATTAAATTCTGTAATGGAAAATGGAGGGGTGAGGACATTTGCTGTTGCTTTAGTCCACGGCCCTAATGCATATTATGTTACTGATGTAACAATAGATGGCTCTGCTCCTGCTTCAATCAAGTGGTTAGGCGGTGCGCCAACTAGCGCAACTCCCAATAGTACTGAAGTTTATACTTTTACTGTTATAAAAGTATCAAATAATTCGTTTGACGTTCTTGCTCAAGTCGCAACTTACGAATAAAAGGGAGATAACTATGCCATTACTTGCTACGTTCGCCGCAGGGAAATGGGGCGCTGCCTCTGTAGCGTCTTCCGTGCCTAGTTTAGTGCCTAGTTTATTTTTTGTAGGTAATATTGTATCCCAATCAGGTACTGGTAGCGCATATACGTCATTTACAGGTAATACAACATTATCAACTGGCAACAAAACTATAGTTTTAGTTATTCAATCAAGAGACTCAAATGGATCCACAAGTGATCCTTATACGAGTGTCACAGTAGGAGGAGTTGTTTGTACAATAATTTCTAGAGCATATTCTTCTGGTGACTATAACTCCTCTTGCATTGCTTATCTGTCAAATAGTACTTTGTCAGGAAATCAATCAATATCGGTATCATTAAGTACCGCACATGAGGGTCAGGCAAACATAGCTGTTTATGAGATCTCTCATGACGTAAGTTCAGTAAATGTTCAAAGTAATGACACTATAGGAACTGGGTCAGTACCATCTTATAGTACAGGCTTAACAACTCCTTCAGGTACTGTATTCTCTTTTGCTACAGCTAATGTTAGTAACTCAACTAACGCCCCAGTAATTTCTGTTAGTGGAGGGGGAACTTATACAAGCGATGTGTCTAAAGATGGAGGAACTACCGAATACTATTCCGTTTACTCCGGCTCTTCTCCAAGCAATACTTCTTTGACTTTTACAGCAACTGTCTCAGGTTTAGATGCAAATGATTTCTATGCTATACAAGTCGCTTCATTTGGATTCTGATTATTATGGCAATAGTAAGGGTGGTATCTTGAGTTTAATAGAGTACAGCAAGGCAGCGTGAAGCAATAGCGGCTTGGGAAATAAGATACGGTGTAGTTTAATGGACTACTATGTAGTTGATAACTTCTTTAATGCAGATATACTAAAAAAGGGGCTATTCAGCCCCTTCTTCCTTTTCTGCTTCAACAGGTTCAGGAACCACTTGCGGACCTGCCTGCATTTGAAGTTTATTAATTACTCCAACAGATGTTTTTGCAGGCATTTCGCCCAATCCTGCTAGAATAACATTGATCTCTTGTAATGAGAGGTCAAGTTTAATACTTTCGTTTGCCATAATAGACTCCTATTTAAATATATCTTGCCAGTTACCAGTAGTACTCGCTTTTGAGTACTCAGTGGCGCGATTCTCAAAGAAGTTAGTATGTTCAACCCCGTTGAGCATATAATCTAACCATCCAAGAGGATTCTTCTCGCTATGAAATATTTTCTTCATGCCTAGACCTAGTAATCTTCGATCTGCAATATAACGAATATATGACTTGACTTCTTCTGGAGTTAAGTCTGGCACATCTGCACCTTCAAAGCAAAGATCAATAAACGCATCTTCCAATTCTACAGTACGCTCTGCGGCACAATATATTTCATACTTCAGCTCATCATTCCACAACTCTGGGTTCTCTTGAATAAAAGTACGGAAAAGCTGGCTCATGCCTTCTACGTGAAGGCTCTCATCTCGAATCGACCAAGTAACAATCTGCCCCATACCTTTCATAAGGTTGTGACGAGGAAAGTTAAGAAGAATCGCAAAACTACTAAAGAGCTGTACTCCTTCTGTAAAACCTGAGTAGATAGCCATAGTCTTTGCTATGTCCATTTTTGTACTCATACCAAAGTTTGAAAGATGCTCATGCTTATCTAGCATCTCTTTGTGCTCATAAAACTTTTGGTACTCAGAATCGTCAAAGCCAAGAGTCTCGAGTAATAAAGAGTACGCTTCTTGGTGTACTGCTTCCATTGCTGCAAATGCAGATAGCATCATTCGTACTTCAGGTTGCTTAAATGTGGGCAGGTAATGCTTTGCATACCCACAGCACACATCTACATCTGCCTGTGTAAAGAAACGAAATATCTGATTGACTAAGCGTCGATTGCCAGGAGACAACTTTTCTCTATAGTCTTTTAGATCGTCTGCCAGATTTACTTCATCTGGCAGCCAATGCATTTGCTGTTGAGCTTTATAATGTTCAAAAGCCCACGGATAATTAAATGGTTTGTAATACTCTCTTTCTTCTAATAAATTGCTCATTCTACCCCTCACACGCTAAACAAGCGCCCTCATCGATTGTATCGAAAATATACTGCCTTAGTGCCTCTACTGACACATTATCTGCCCTTTTTAACGCTTCGCTTCGCAAATAATAAAGAGTTTTTACTTTTTGCTTCCAAGCCATCATATGTACTGCATGAAGTTCCTGCTTTGAGACATTTCCAGGAAAAAACAGATTCAAAGATTGAGCCTGACAAATTTCTTTCTGCCTATCGGCAGCCATATCAACTACCCATCTTTGATCTATCTCTACTGCTGTCTTAAATACATCTTTTGTCCAATCATCTAAAAAGTCTAAATGTGCTACTGAACCATTATTCGTTGTAATACTCTTCCAAACTTCTTCAGTGTTATGCCCTATCTCATCTAAGTGATGCTCTAGGTATTCATTCTTCATAAGCGAAGAGCCTGTTTTAGTTTTCTGTACATATGCATTAGCACGGTAGGGTTCAATGCTTGGGCTAGTATTACCACAGATAATACTACTAGAAGCATTAGGAGCGATAGCCAATAAATGAGCATTGCGAACACCATGACCAACTCCGTCCGGACACTCACCACGCTCTTCCGCAAGAATTCGAGTAGCACGTTCTGCCTCCGATTTAATATGCTTAAACATTTGCATATTCCTGCCTTTTGCCATTGCACTTTCAAAAGCAATATTATGCCTTTGTAAATGTGCATGAAAGCCCATGGCCCCAAGACCAATACTTCTTTCCCTAAATGCACTATATTTTGCTTTCTCTAGCTCATTAGGAGCGTTCGTAATAAAATGTGTTAATACATTGTCTAGCATTCTTACTAAGTCTGGAATGAAATTAGGGTCGTCTCTCCACTCGTCATATTCTTCTAGATTTACACTTGATAAGCAACAAACCGCAGTACGATCTTTATCTGTTGCAAGTGTAATTTCAGAGCAAAGGTTTGATTGACGTGCTACTAATCCAAGTTCTTTTTGGAACGAGGGTAACGCAGCTTGCACAGTATCCCCAAACATGATGTAAGGCTCGCCCGTTTCAACACGATTTTGAATAAGCTTTACCCAGAGTGCCTTTGCCGATACAGTTTTAGTAACTCGCTTACTGTGTGGATCAATCAAATCCCAAGAGTCATCAAATCCTTCAATTCGAGTAGCATTTTCGATAATTTCCATAAATTTATCACTAATTACTACGCCGTGATGTAGATTAATGGATTTACGGTTAATATCTCCACCCGTAGGCTTACGAATGTCTAGAAACTCTTCAATCTCTGGGTGTCCCATGTCAAGATAAGCAGCATAGCTGCCTCGACGAGTTACTCCTTGAGAGAATGCCAACATTTCTGCGTCTACTACTTTGAGAAAGGGTATTACTCCTGTACTTTCGGAGCCATTGCTCGTTTTTGAGCCTACGCTCCTGACCCCGTCCCAGCTTCCGCCAATGCCTCCACCTACTGACGATAGAAAAGCATTCTCAGTATAGTGAGAGGTAATACCAGCTCGGCTATCGTCCACATAGTTAAGAAAACAGCTAATAGGTAATCCACGTTTGGTTCCTCCGTTGCTAAGTATAGGGGTAGAGAACATAAACCATAACTTACTAGCGTAGTCGTAGAGCCTCTGTGCGTGTGCTTCATCATCTGCAAATGTTTTTGCTGCACGTGCAAAAGCATCCTGTGGAGAGATTTCCCCATCTATCAAGTACCTGTCTTCTAGTGTTTTAATACTGAATTCAGATAAATAGTTATCTCTTCTATAGTTTATATCAATATTCATTAATCAAATTTCCGTAGTATATCTGCTATATTATCAGATCCTATCGCATCATCGCAATATGTTACTAAGTCCATTAATTGATAATTAGTAAGTAATTGTTCACCACTATCATTCAATGCTTGTATATGTTTATACTTACTGTTTATAGGCAAGCTGTTGTAAATATCCATAGCGTCTCCGTACTCACGAATTAAGTCTAAAGCACGCTTTGGGCCGATGCCAGGTATTCCTGCAACATTATCGCCTTTATCACCGGTCAAGCACTTAAGAGAGATATATTCATCTCTAGTAACGTCATAGTGCTCCTCCCAATTATCTACTGTGACTTCTTTTCGTGTTACATAAGAAAACCTGGCTACTTTATCATCTATCAATAAGTCCCAGTCTCGGTCACTAGAGATTAACCATATATCTCCAAGACCATATCTTTTTCGGTTCTTTACTAGATGTGCAGCTATGTCATCGGCTTCTACGCCTTGATATCGTAACACAGGGAACATATCTGCTAGAACCTCTAAAGTATTTTCGAACTCTTCGAAGAAGTCTGCAAATGCTTGCTTTTCTTCTTCGCTTTGTTCGGCATACTTATCTTTTCGATTTTGCTTGTATTCAGGAGAAATCTCTCTACGATACGAGGAAGACCCTTGATCTGAAGTAATAATTACATTACTACAGTCATAAGACCTGGCTAAGGACTCTACAGTTCTTACATAATCATCGCAAAAGTCTGTACGTCCTTGATGCTTCCATCGAAAAGCTAAGTTTAAGGCGTCTACTATTAGTGTAGCGTTTCTGCCTGAGCCTGTTATTTTGTCGGAAAAATTAAATGCCATCTAGAGTGTTCCTATAAAATTTATTTCTTCTGTCTCTAACCAATCTTCAGCTACCATTATATAACAATTTAGCCAAGAAATAAAGAAATATTTGAGGCATTGCTTCGGTTTTTCCCGAGTAACCACAAACACTTTAGATCGATTATATTTAAAAAACAACATTGGTTCTTGTCCGCCATTCTCCGCTTGAAGAACTACTTTTGTCCACCAACGAATTAAATTATTTGTTTTTTCCGCAGTAAACATTTTATCATTAAGTGGAGACTCTGAATAGTTTTTTACTTCTATGCAAAAGTGATTCCTTTCATTGGGAACATAAAGATCCCCTTTTAAGTATTCAAGAGCGCCAGAAGCTGGCACTCTCTCGAATTTAAGGCCTGTGTACTCGCGAAGCATATCTCTTACTAGATACTCTCCGCGAGCGCCTTTTGCTCTGCTATCAACCATATTATTTTTCTAAGACACTTATACTGCCTTTCTTTGCAATCTCTATTTTTTCAAGTAGAGGGTGAGTCCAGCCATGACTTACTACGTAAGTATTTAGTTCTTCCTCTCCTAGTAATACTTCTACTAGTTTTTCTCTGCCTGAATCATCGAGTACATTGATTACTTCATCTAAGAATAGTATATTTAGTTTAGACCTTGATATACTACTCATTAGCTTACGAATAGCTATAAGAGTCGCAGTATTAACTCTTGCAAGCTCGCCACTAGACAGAGCTAGAATGTCAATAATATTCCCATTGTCTGTAACTTGTACATTTAATTTATCATTTGAAACTACAAACTCTAAAGTAAATCTTCCGTCAGACAACTCTCCCAAGTAGGAATTTACCAACTCTTCTAGCTCTTTTACTAGATTTTCTATCTTATAAGCTAGCAGACCATTAGTACTAAAAGCTTTTTTGAGTATTTCTAAGTTAGAGTTTAAACTCATCTCTGCATCTAATAATGCTTGTGCTTCAGTAAGTTGATCTACAAACTCTTGAGTCTGCTCTTCTATTACTTGGATTCGGGTGTTTCGTCTTGTGCGTCTTTCATTCTCAGCTGAGATATCTGCCAGTTTGTTTTTTGCATCCTGTATTCTGCCTTGAATTCCCCGAATGCTTCTATCAAGCTCTTCCCGATCCATTTGAGTCGTCGGAAGATTGCGGTCAATAGATTTATAAACCCTCTCCCAATCTTGCTGAATACGGTTTTTATATTCATAGTCTGAATTGTTAGCTTTAATTCTGTCAATTTCTGGGTTAATTTCATTTGTTAATTTCTCTGCGGCTTCCTTCGCCCTTGCCGTTTCAAGATCAATTAATCCTTGCTTGAATTCAGCATCTATAGATTGTTCACAAGTAGGACAATTATGCCCTAATGCTTCCAATTTACTTAAAGCAGCCTTAGAACTTGTTATAGTTCCTTTCAGGCTTCCTGCTTCTGATTGTAATGCATCATAAGATATAATTTCAGTTGCGCTAATTTTATTCGCTTCATCTATATTGATACTACTCAGTATTTCTATAAATTTATTATTTTCTGAAATTTTCTTATTCTTTTCCGAAATATTTTGAAGTTCTATCGTAAGAGAACGTAATTCTTTCTCATCTTCTTCCGTCTCGATTTGAACATCAAGTAGTGGAAGTATGGATGTATCGCTCAATTTATTTTCGGAAAGCCACTTCTCAATAGTAGTTATTTTTGATTCTATGGCTGTTAAATTGGTTGCGCTAGTTTTTGCAGCCTCCTTAAAAACTTCGAACAGCTTAACATATTCTTCCAAGTGCAATAAGTCAATAAGAAACTTTTTACGATTGGTATCTGTTGCTGTTAAGAATTGTAAACTACTATTGGTGTTTTGATAAACTAATTGACTGAATGTCTTAAAGTCGATACCTAGAATTTCTTGAATAGTTTTATAGGTATTTGTAGCTGTGTGACTAGAGATATCTACACCATTCTCTTCTAGCTTTACTTTTACGTTGACCTTTCTATTAATAGTTATCTCGTATAGTGAATCTTCTTTTTCAAAAGATAAGTAGATATCGTACCCATTGTTTACATAACGATTAGGTATATCTGCTTTTTTGATTCCTTTCGAGTTTTTATTGTATAGAGCTTCCTCAATAATTAACGGAATGGACGACTTGCCCATTCCGTTTGTACCAATTATTTGAGTAAGAGTACTGTCATTTAAGTTTATCTCGTTATCTGCTCCATAGCTGAAGCAGTTATTCCATTTGAGCTGTTTGAGAGTAATCATTAAATGTGCCTAGTATTCCAGTAATTTTTTCTTCACTTATTCCCAATATGTAGTTTAGATACTCTGACAGCTCTTCTTCAATAGTCATATCTTTTTCTATTATAAGAGTTGCTTCAGTGTTTCGTTTTACTACCTTCTTGTCGAGTAAGTCTGAGTTTTTAATTGCGGCTAATTCTTGTATATCGCCCTCTATTTCATAGATAGTGTGGTCGTAGTCTGTCTCAACCATATCTTCTGTAGAGGTTACTGTTTTACGAATTAGTTGAGGAAGTTTAAACTCTTCCCACATCCAACTCCAAGAATTTTCGTCAATTAGTAGATACCCCGTTGAGACTTTACTTCTATGAAAAGAAGTTGTCATAGGACTACCTGGGTACACAATATTTCTTTGAGTATTTGAGTGAGAGTGTAGATCACCTGCAAATACCACTGGGAACTCTGATAGATCATCGAGATCAATTTCTGGCTTTACATGAGGAGGAATCTCTCCTCGAACATGAGTAAATAAAGGCTTATTCTTGTTAAAATGTTCTATAGCACCTTTCTTATGTAGTTCTGTATAAGGAAGTATGCCAAAGCCTAAACCATCATCAATATACGATATATCCAGAATTGTTACTAGAGGATTGATATCTCTAGTAACTTGCTTTAACTGACTAAAGAAAGTTTTACTTTTCTTTGTAGCTTCATGATTGCCATCATATATTATTGTTGGAATCTGTACTCCTCGGATAAACGAGAAGTACAGTTCTAATTCTTCCATAGTAGGCAATCGGTCGAAAAGGTCTCCGCCTATAATGTGCATTGAACACTCTGATTCTATCTCTCTAATTTGCTTAAAGAATAAATCATATCTATTCAATGCCCACTGTACAGGCACATTCTTTTGACCTAGTTTAATATGCCAATCTGCGGTGAATAGGATCATCCAATATTAAACTCTTCTTCGAGGGACTCATCCATTTGCTCCTGAGATGGAGCACGTACACGGTCAAGAAGCTCTTTCTGCGCATCTGGAGTTGGACGAGGCATTACTTCATCCATTGATTTGAGGTCGGCAATAGAAGCCACTTCGCTTTCATCTAGTGGACGAGGCTTGCACTTTAGTACTTGCAATTGGTACTCTACGTTGTATGGCAGAGGCCCTGTTTTAACTCGCTTGAAACATACGTCCCAGCCAGTCTCTTTATCTGTAGGATCGCCCAAGTCTTCTGCAGCAGTAATAATTTGCTCCCACAGCTTCTTCTTTAGGTTTACTACTTTGACTTTTCCATCAGCAGGATCGATGCACTGCATAGCGTAGCTCCAGCCACACTTGAGGTCAGGATAGTACTCACGAACCCAATCTTTCTCAAGATTAGTGAATCGCTCGTTGTTACGGTCAAAAGACAAGCACTCTAAAGGAATGTTTTTGCCATTTTCACCTTCTATCCAATAGACATAGCGAGCCAGTACGTCTCCTACAAGACGCATCTTGTTGTCGCCATCTCGGAAAGAGAAAGTTTCGATTGATGATTTTTGTGCTGAACCTTTTTGCTGATTAAATGATATTGCCATTTTTAGTGTTTCTCCATTGGGGCTTCTTCATATAAAAAATGTACTTTTCTATTTTCTACATAAAGTAGTCTACTTTCATAAATTGATTCAAGGACTACATCTTCATCAGGTACATGAAGCAAGTCTAGGGTTGTGTCTTTCGTAGCTATCCAATGCGGTAATTTGCGTAAGCTAGCTATCGAAAGGTATACCGCGATTTCACGGTGGCTGTAGCGAAAGGAGTTAAATAATAACACATCTTCGTGCACTAAAAAACTTCTCCCACTAAAGTCTGTATTACGATACTTGTAAATCTTGTCGTATCTATTATTTGGAATCTTGCTTTTTACTAGCATCTCGAATATGCGGACTGTTTCGGTAGTTCTACCACCTGCCGCATCATATATTTTTTTCCAATTATATAAAAACATGATATTATACTAAAATTTAACCTTTTTGTCAAGAACTATTTTTTATATCTGTGTAATCTTATAGCCTTGCTTCATATAATAGCCTACTCTATTTGAAGCCTGTCTATTAGCAGTGTTGCCTTTCAGATGGATATCTACAACTACGGGAGACATCTTACCTTCCTGTAGTCTTATTACCCTTCCTATCAACTGAGTTAGTAAAGGCTCATTATTGATTGGAGTACCTAAAATTAAACAGCTTAAAGTATTCACTGATATCCCTTCGGAGAAAATTGCTTGAGTTCCGTACAGTACATTCTTATCTCCATACAAAATTCCGTCCACTAGCGTTTCTCTGTCCTCATGCGCTACCTCACCCGTAACACAAACTGCTTTTTCTCCTGTTAGTTCGGCGCAGCTTCGTAAAAAGCCCACCCTATCACTTACTACCAAGACTTTATGGCCTCGTTGAGCGTAAGCAGCGGCTAACATTGCTACAGTGTGTCTGTATTCTTCATTGTTAGCAAGATGGGTGACTCTGTTAGCCCAAGGAGTTCTTGCACCGTCTAAGAATCGTATGTCTGACTTTACAATATGCACTGTAGGAGTCATGAAATTTTCTTTTGGCGGCTTAAATACCTTAGAGCTAAAGTAATCGCGAAAAACTACGTGTTTACCGTCCTTTCTTTCTATGGTCCCTGACAATCCAATCTTATACCTAGCATGGCTTATGTCCAAAATTCTGGAAAACGTTGGGCTGCTTACGTGGTGCATCTCATCTAAGATGATTGTCCCAAATTCCTTGCGAATCTTATCTATATTGCGGTACAGTGTTTGGGTATTTCCTATAACTATAGGTTTATCTAGTTCGAATTTTCCACTACCAATGATGCCGGGTTCGAATCCGTAGACTTTCTTTACTTCTTTTGCCCATTGGTTTCGTAGTGGAACAGTATGAACTACAATTAGTGTTTTTAGCCCAAGTTTTCCTGCTATGGCTAACCCCGTAAAGGTTTTGCCCCAGCTAACCCAAGCATTGATAATAGCATTATCTTGTATTTCATCGTAAACAGCTTGCTGACTCTCTCGAAGCTCAAATTTAAACTTAGGAAAGTCAGCAGCTATCTCCAGACGCTTGTCAACTATCTCATATCCGCTTGGGATCAAATCAGTTCTTCCAATAGGAATAGTGATAAGACCTTTTCGAATTATACCCATATTTTTAATAACTTGTGGAGGCTCTTCAGGACTCCACGAAGGTATTTTATAGGTTAATTCTTTATCTATGGACTCCTGCAACTCTGGAGTACAGTCCATAAATATTCTGTTACTTAATACTGCTTTCATAAGCCCAAGTCTGATTTTGCGATAATGTATTTCTTTACGAAGCCGCTTCGTACAATATCAGCAGCTTCAAAGTCTATTAGAGTAAACTCGTCCATTGCTTTTAGTATGCGAATAAACTCACTTAGCCCGTTATTGGGCAGGTCTGCTTGTCTAAAGTCTCCACAGAACATAACTCTACAGTTTTCACCCATTCGAGTGATGATAGAGTCTAGTTCATGAAAAGACATATTTTGACACTCGTCTATTAAAACTACTGCATCTCTTAACGTGACTCCTCGTATAAAAGAGGTTGTCATGAAATGAACCAATCCTTTTTGTTTTAGTATTTCGTAAGCATCTCCTCGCTGAAAAAGTTCTATACATATATCTTTATAGGGGTCTTCGTATACTGAAGATTTTTCTTTTTCATTGCCAGGCAGAAATCCAATGTCTCTGGTGGGTACTGCGCTACGAATAATAACTAAACTAGAAAATTCATTTTTTAGTATATCATCAAATGCGAGATAAGATGATATAAATGTTTTTCCTGTTCCTGCAACTCCATGTAGTACGAGATGCTTATCAGATTCAAAAGCTTTTAACTGATTCTTTGTAAGAGGTTCAATTTCTGCTAATTGTAAGTTTGCTGCTGCTAGTAGTCTGTTTCTTTTTGCCATTTATATTTTTCTCCAAGTATTCTTTTTAAATTCTTCAGAATACTCGTATAGCTCCCAAGGAAGCCCGTGAAGATGTAATATCCCCGCCCAAGTCATTTGAGGCAAAGGAGGTCGAGGGACTGTAAAAGGTGAGTTGCAACCTTTTATATAGACTAAACTAGCTACGTCCCTGCGTACTATCTTCGTTATTTTTTGATATTTTAAAGAACACCTTTCCGTTTTGTGGTATATAAATGGAACACCGTTTGAATCGATAAAAGCATTCTTCGACTGCTTTAAAATACCTACAAAGCTACTAATTGATTTATTCAATGATTTCATCTCAAAAGGACTTTGCAGTCTTCTGATACCAAGAGTCTTTCCAGGCATATTTTTATCATCTATTATTTCGTTGTCAAGAAAGAGCAGCCCGTCTTGTAAGCTCCAGTTATCACTAGGAAGAACAAAGACAGGAAACTCAATCTTTTTAATAGTTTTGTAGGTGATTATCACAAATACTCGCCGTACTTATTTGTGAACTTACCCATTGAGTAGTCTTCCCCTACCTCAAAGTCACAGCCTACAGGAGCACCAGAGATAGTAATACCTCTATCCATCTGTATAAAATGCTGTAGCTTCTCTTGGTAAAGATCGATTTCATCTTCTGGGACTTCTGCCAAAATGGAGTCATGTACGAGTGCAAAGATTTGAGACTTCATACCATTTGCACGTATAAACGATTCCATATCTATACCACCGAGCAAGTTAATGTCAGAGGCGGCAGACTGTACTAGAAAGTTTAGACCCGACCTGATTGTATGGCTTTTAATACCTTTATCAGTTGATGCCACATTAGGCAGTCTGCGCTTTCTACCAAAGAAACTATATATAAAGCCATTTTGCTCAATATATTTTTCATTGTTTTTGATCCAAGCTTTTAGCTTGTGGAAAGTCTTGAAGTAGTCGTCAATAACTTCTTGAGCTTCTGTAGGGCTAAAGAAAGTACCAGAACTCTTTGTAACTTCTTGACTAATCTTTCTAGCTCCAGCACCGTACATAATACCGAAAGTTACAGCCTTAGCAGCTTGACGTTCTACAGAGTGCAAAGTTGCAACATCTTCTACATCACAAGACAGCTTGAAAACTGTTTTAGCGATTGTACTATGAAAATTACCGCCTGAGCGGAAAACATCCATAAGAGCTTTGTCGTCTGCTAGAACTGCTGCAACATAAACCTCGGCTGTTGTTAAGTCCATTGCAACAATTTTATGTCCTGGCCTTGCTTTGATACAGCCCTTGACAATTGGATTATCACGAGGCAGTTGTTGCATGTTGAGCTTACCGCTAGAACTTAGACGTCCAGAAGTAGTGCCGTGAAGATTGAAACCAGTACGCAAATGACTATCTTTGTCAAGCTGTGGAATAATCTTGTCAAGGTATGTATTCTTGATTTTAGACTTCTGACGAATATCAAGAATCAATCCAGGTACTTCCGACTTTTCTGAGAGTTCTTGTAAGACTTCTGCATCAGTCGAGTTTGCACCTGTGCCAGTTTTCTTTCCTGTTGGAGACAAGCCAAGAAAATCAAACAAGAGACTACGCAGTTGAACAGTACTGTTAGGATTAAAAGGTTTTGCATTAATTTCCTCGAATCTAGCAATAGCTGGATTTTTGTATAGAGTTTTGACTGCCTCATCAATATCAGACTGCATAAGCTCTTGAGCTATTAGAAGACGCTGACGATCAAAAGGAACGCCATGGTCCTGAACATTAAGAAGAAACCTAGTGCCTGGAATCAGTATGTTCTCGTATACCCAAAGAAGTTTTTTGTTTTCCTTGATCTTCTTGAATTTCTCGTAGACTAGAAAAGTAACGAGAGAGTCCATTGCAGCATAAGTTTTCATAGTGTCAAAAGGAATCAAGTCCCAAGAAAACTGTTCCTTGAGAATGCCATGACTTCTACGATACTCAGCAATCCAGTCATACATAGGCTGCTCGTAGTCTCCATAAGGAGTGTACTTCATAGCAAGCTGCTTGAGTCCGTGAGTACCAGGGTTTTCATCAATCAAGTAGTGAAGAAGCATAGTATCTTCTATACTTGGAAAGTTAAAGTTAAAGTGATACTCAAAGAACGCTAAGTCGAACTTTGCGTTGTGAAAGATCACAGTCTTCTTGTTGAAGAGTTCTTGTAGTAGAGCCTCTGTTGTTTCATCAAAGCACTCAGTGTCAATATACGCCCCTTTGACACCATCATAAGATAGAGATAAGCCAAGCATATAGCCATCACGAGGGTACAAACCAGTAGTCTCAGAGTCAAGTGCTACGTGAGTATAATCGTAGTCGATTGCAGCTTGAATATACGCATTTGCAGTTGCAGTATCTTGAATACCAAAAGCTATACTGTCATCTACTAACACTTCTTCTTTCTTTCCACTGATGAAGTCAATGATGCTTTGCTTGGAGTCGTCCCAAGTCTTACGAGCCTCTGGCTTAAATGCAAGCATTGCAGGGTTAATGACAGGCAGGAACTTCTGCTCAACTACCTTGCCTGAGTATTCAGTTACAGAATTAATTTTAGTGAAATACTTGAGCGCATCACTACCTACTAGAATAATCCAGTCGTAAAGATTGATATCTACTTCGATATCACAATCTCGCTTGAGAACTTTCTTAATTGTAGGATTTGAACATAGTTGAAACTGATCGAACTCGAAAGCTCCATCAAACTCTTGTCGGAAATTGGTCTTGCTAGGTTTAGTCTCTATTAATGCGACTTTAGGCATATAATTTTCTCGCTAGTGTAGTTACTTTAGTTTCTGATAGTTCACCAGGGTCAGTTCCTTCTAAATGGATGTTCCTGGTAGTGAGACCAACTTTCTCACACATATCAATTATTGTTTTTGCTGCTTTTTGTCCTGCGTCATCTCCATCGAAGAATATGTCTATTCCTTCGACTCCCTGCATTTTTAGAATTTCTAGTTTTTCTTCACTTACATTCTTTGTTCCAAAAGAACATACTGCGTTTGTTAATCCTTTATCATGTAAGTTTAACATATCATAAATACCTTCTACAAGTATTATTTTACCATCCCTAGAATTTACTTTGGGGTAGAAAGGTAACTTTGCTCCTACAGGACTAATTTTATACTTAGGTAGTCCGTTTGCTGTATGACGACCATTAAAGGCTACAATGTTTCCTGCAATATCTCGTACTGGAAATACGATGCGGCCTATGTAGTCAGGATCATGGTGTTGAAATGCTTCGAACTTTATATATGTCTCTGGTTTGAGACCCCGCCAATCCCCGCTGTAAGGTTCTGCACCTTTGGGCATTACAAGTCCAACACTCTCTGATCGTTTCTGCAGTATTTTACGTTTTAGTAAATCTCTTCGAAGCTGTAGTTGATTTACTTTTTCTCCGTAGAGAAAGAACAGATTACCCTTGTAAGCACAGGAAAAGCAATTAAATATTCCAGTTACTTGATCTATTCGCATACTAGGGTTAGAATCATCGTGCTCAGGATTGAGGCATCGTACTAAGAGATCCTTTCCCTTCATATGAAAGGGTATATCTTTCTTAGTTAATAATTCTTCTACTGTCACGTTCTATACTGCTCCGTTTCTGCTCTTCCTAAACCTAGTAATACTCTGGCTTCATCTCTTACTTCGGCAGTTACTGCATGCCCAAATTTGCCTGGGTCTACTAGATTCTTTAGAAATCTGTAAACATCTTCTGACATAATTGGTGAGGGTTTCATTATTTTCCTATATGCTCCACATTGTCTATACTAATTACTTGATAAGCGCCTTTGTTGTAGGCAGGGGCTAAAGTGTACTTCTTAGACACTTCTAACTTATAGCTGTCGTCTTCTTTAGTGAGGTCTGTTGACTTTGATACTACAGATGGGTAATCTGGAGTTTCCCTACGAAATACCTTTGATGAAGGGACATAGGGTACAAACTTAGGCTTAGTTCGCTTTGGTTTGGGGGGCAACTTTTTACGTTTACGAGAAATTGGTCTGTAACGGTTATCCGTAAAAACCATCATAAAGAAAAACTCCTGCTATTTATTTAATATGTATATTATACTAAAAAATAGCAGAAGTGTCAAGAAGTATTTTAAAGATCGTCAATACTTTCACCAGTTTTATGCTCAGAGTCCTCAGCCTCCTTAGGAGATAGAGAAGTCTCTGGACCAATCTTCAATGAATCCCACTCCATAGTGGAGGTGAATGAATCCATAGAATTATTACGCATCTTAACACACTTGAAAGTGATGCAGCCATCTTCAGGACTCCAGGTCTCAAGAGCGTATGCAGCATCTGCAGCGTCTAGAATACCTTTTGCGAATCTAGCCTCACCACTTGCATCGGTTTGATATGGAGAGAATATTGGAACTTCAAATTCTTGTGCCATTGCTTTTAATGCCTTACTAACTTCTATCTGCTCAGTCCAGTCATACTGTCCACCACGAGAAGGTAGTGCTGAGCGCTTTACTTGATTGATATAGTCAACAATGACTACACCTACATTCAACGATTTAACTTTCTTATCTAATTCCGCTTTGATTTTGGATATGGTCAAAGATGGGTCGTACACAACATCTAGCTGTTGAGTCGGGAGAAGCTCACAGGTAGTTGTCAATGCACGATGGAATTTTTCGAAGTCTCTATGTTGTTTGTACTCTTTCAAACGCTCATCACCCTGCTGAAAGCGGTTAGCCCACCATCCAGCAACCTTTTCCCATTCTGTAACACTAAGGTTTTTCAACTTTAGTCTCGAGAACGGTATCCCCGTTGCGATTGAGGCGCAACGTTGGAGAATTTGGCGACTATCCATTTCTATAGTGAAATAGATTGCAGACTTGCCTGAGTTAAATACATTGTTGGCAAGGTTAGCACAAGTTATAGATTTACCTGCCCCACGTCGACCGCCCACAAGGATAAGGTCTCTCGGAGAGAACTTAATCTTATCATCGTATTCAGCATTAAGACCTAGAGGCAGGTACTTGCTTACTTCTTCATCAGGATCGAAGAGAGGAATATATTGCATATTCTCCTCTGGATCTTTGAGATCAATTTTATTTTCTACATCAAGAACGATCTGGTGAAGATGTGCAAGAGATTCGTCTGCATCTTCAAAAGCTACAGACTGATCTACGTAAGTTTCAAGAGACCCTAGAATTTCCTTTTGTGCATACTCATTTTTTAGGTACTCGAGCAGGTGTAGAGGATCTGCCTCTACTTCTATGCCTTCTATAGCATAGAGCCTGTCCCGTGTAGCACCGTCACGAATCTCATAGCGAAGATCATCAAATGTAGGCACTTGATGATACTTATCGCAATGAGAGTCAATAACCTTGTATAGAGTGTGATACTCTGAAGGTAAGTAATGCTTACGCAACCGGCTCCAAGTCTCGAAGTCTTGCAAAGCAATGACTTGCTTGATTAAAGCACTGGCGATATTCAATCTAAGGTCTCCCGAACCTAACTAAAAACAAGCGCTAGTCAAAATAACTAGCGCCTGATGAAACTATACTACTGTGCAGCTTTTTGTTGTTTTGCAGCACCATCGTAATCCGCAGCAGTGATACCACGACGAGTTAGCATAGTCTTAACACCACGAACAGTTTTGCCAATAGTCTCTGCAATTTGCTCTACTGTAAGGTCTGCGATGTTATCAATAGAAGCCAGGGGGTCTTCTTTTGATGCAGACTTGGTGCTTTCCTGACGAGGAATAGCGTCGATTGCGCCTGAACGAAGAAGGCTGAGAGCCTTACCACGAACAGATGCTACGCTACGATCCATTGCTTCGGCAATTGCCTCAACAAATGCGCCAGAGTTGACCAGATCAATAAACTTAGCTTCTTCAGCATCTGTATAAGTTTTTACAGATTCAACTTTAGGAGCAGGTTTAATATGACCAGTCAGTTCCATTGACAGAATCTTACCTTGAATCTGCTTGGCGGAAAACGCTCCATTCTCGAAGTACTGTGCAACTTCAGCATAAGTGTAGCTGCCGCTGTTGTCTTCTACAAATGTAGCAAGAGTTGCTTCTTGATCAGCTGAGAAGGCTTTGCCTCCAGCTGCAGAAGCAAGTTCTACGTCGAAGCCCATCTTACGCAGCTTGCTAGAAACTGAGCGAGAAGAAGTTTCGAGAGCCTCTGCAGCGCCTGCTACAGTTGCTTGTGATACGGGAGCTTCATCACCAATGAAGTTAGTGAGTTGCGTTGTGCGTTCGTCATTCCACTTAGGGACTGCCATTATATATTCTCCAAAATAAAAGTTTTAAGGTTGTTAATTATTTGTACGCCAGACTCTCTGGCTTTTTGAGTTTTCAGTGATTCTATGCCGCTTTCGTTTACTAGAATCCCTACCTCTTTTGTTAAACTGCTCTTGACAATGTACCCTAGATCTTCAAGAATCTTAGTTGCTTCAGCCTTAGTTTTGTAACTATTTAATTTGCCCGAGATACAAACTGTACCTTTGGGTGCATTACTGACACTACTAGAGGCTTTACTAAAATCGAAGCTAAAGGGTAACATACCATCGTAATAGGAATAAAAATCTTTCTGTAGCCAAGAAATGAGACTTTCTGTTGCTTTTTCGCCTAGACCGGCTTTAGCGCAGCTATCGTAGTCTATGTCTATAATATTGTTGCAGACTTTAGATAATTTTTCTGCGGCAGTTCTACCAATCAGAGGAATACTAAAAGCGGGCAGCAAAGTCTCAAGACCTACTTTCTTAGAGTTTTCTATTTCTAAAAACAGTTTGTGTCCTAACTTCTCGGAAGAGAGCTTCTCGCAAAGATCACTTAATTCAAGGGAATAGACTTCCTCTAAGCTGGTCAATCCCAGCTTACTTATGGAGGCAGGACCAAGTCCCTTGATTTTTAGTGTTTTTGCGAAATGCTCCAGCTTTTTAGCTGATTGAGAATGACAATTAGAATTTCTACAGTATAGCAGATGGTTGGACCATTCAAGTGACGAGTTGCACGAAGGGCAATGTGTCGGAGCTTGAATTTCTATCATTCGGGTTCTTCCTCAAAGTTGAAAAGATATTATACGGAAATCTAAGGTAAAAGTCAAGAATTATTTTTTGCAAGGTCATCTACTCTTTTGACAACTCTTGGTATAATTTCTCCAGACCTAATAACCTCGACTTGGCAACCTATTTCTAGATTCAATTCCCGTATGTATTCGATATTGTGTAGCGTAGCTCGGGCTATCGTAGCTTCACCTATTACAATAGGCTCTAGAATTGCAACAGGACTGACAACTCCGCTCTTGCCTACCTGCCACACAACATCAAGAAGTGTTGTTACCACTCCTTCCTTTTGCTCTTTAAAAGCAAAAGCTCCTCTAGGATGATGAGCAGTAAAGCCCATCTCGAAGAAAACTTCATAATCATTGATTCGGTACACAATACCATCTGTAGGATAGTTACTTGCGTCAAATTTATATACAGACTTAAAACCTTGAAACTCTAGGGCAAGCATTGCTCGTACCCAAGTTCTGAAGTCAATATCGCCTTGTACATCATATGCTACAAACTCTACTGGGCGAGTCTTAAAGTCTTCTATACTTTTAAGATTTAGTGACCCCGCTGCGACGTTACGAGCATTTGCCACAGATGAAGGACATACAACCTCTCCAGTAATCTGAACAGTGCCTGTAAGTAGAATTTCGTTAGGAACAAGATAGGCTATCTTATCCGTGATGATTTGACCTTTTATGCCATCACCACGAGTAAGAGCCATTGCTAACTTTCCATTAACATATAGAATAGATACTGCTGCGCCGTCTAACTTAGGAGTAGCTACATAATCTTCTAAGTTGCTGCAAACACCGTCCAGCTCAAAGAACTTCTGAAGAGAGTACATTTTGTAGAGGTGAGGAGTCCCACCAGAGGTAGTGTGTCCAACTTGATTATAGGAGTACTTCTCAGCCAATCTATCAAACTCTTCGTCTGATAGAAGTGGAGTGCCTTGATAGTAAGCACTACTAGCGTCATCTAAAAACTTTTTCAAAACTTGCTCCTTTCATTTATATGTATATTATATACAACTATAAGGTAGAAGTCAAGAATTATTTGTAGATGTCCTGAATTAAGTCTTTGAAGTTCTCTTCTATAATTTCTTTCGACTCTGCAAGCGATAGAATCTCTGTTAGACCTATAAACAACTCTTTTGAATTAGAGAAATCAATAGGCATAGAAATACCTTCAGGAGTAGGTCTCCACTCTTCGAAAAAGTCAAGATAGTATTTTCGAAGGCTGAGATATTCTACTCCTCGAAAGTTACTAATAGTCAAACGAATCTGAATTTCTTTCTCAGAATCGTAATGTATTACTCTTTCGTAAAGTTCGGGCGCTTGATATAAGTCCATTAATACCTTCCGTTTTTGAGTACGGAAGCTAACGGAACTACGCTGGTTACAGTAGACGGTTTTAAGAGTCTATAGGAGTCAGTATCCCAGCAAAAAAGCAATAAAGTAGTTTTATCTTCTTTGGCTCTGCTAGTTTTTCCTTGTATATAGGGGGTAGAAAAGTCAAGAGTACAAACATTGTACTTCAACTTATTCGAGTTTTCACTTCTGTATGTTATCACAGCATCACCATAGTCATGTACTAGGCTGGCTAAAGCTTCTTTTTTCATCCTTCTTCCTTTGTTGCAGGTTAGCAAAATCTTTTGCAATGCTGACTTCTTTGGTGAAAGATGTAGATGCAAAGAAACGCCAGAGAGCGGGGAACTCTCTGACGTTTACCAGGCTTATTAAGGCTTGGATTTAGGCATTAATAGCGGCAATTACTCCAGCAAAATACTGGGCAGCTTTACCTGTCAATTTATCCACAATATCATTGTCGATTTCTTGACCCGCATCGGTGAGTGCGGCTATTAACGACTCCTGGGCGGCTACTTTAGATACTCGCGTACCGCCAGCACTAGTGCCTCCAGAAGATTTAGTTGAAGCGGCTGGAGTCTTTTTAACATAAACACCAGCTTTAGTTAGAATCATACGAACACCATTAGGCGATTCTTCGTATTCATCAGCTAAGTCTTTCACGATTTCCATCGAGTTCTCAGGTGTTGGGTTTTGCTCTTCGTACGCTTCAATTACTGCTGCTTTCTTATCGTCGTCCCATGCCACGATTTTTTACTCCTGTCTTAAATTTGAAATAATATTATATAAAAGTTTCTAGCAAGTTGTCAAGAATTATTTTTTATAAGGTCTTGAGATTTATGCCATATTTCTCTAAGTGTGAGAGTTTACCGAGGTCGTAGGCTGCAGAAGAGGCAAAGAACCCACCTGCAGATACGCCTGGAAACATAGAGTCTTCGCTGTCTGTAGCTTCTGAGATATGTATATCATAGCATTTGCACGCATACTTTTCTTCATAGTTAGTATTCGCTAGACCCTTCCTAGATTGAACATAAGTAGGACTTAATTCTTGCATAACTGTACCTGCTCGATGATACCTAGCAGACCAGACTATCTCACCTATCTCAAAAGAATCAGAAACACACTCATCTGGAAGATAGTCTATTTCTCTTGCTTGATCTTTTGAAGTAAGTCTTTGTGGTACACCAACCCTTTCGATCAAATTCTTGACGAATGATGGAGAGCGATACAAACCCTTAGCAATATCTGCTATTGTAGCACCCTGAAGATAGCTCATTACAGCCTCTCCAATCTCCATATCAGTGGCAGGCTTACCACGATTCATTGACTTACGCTTAGCGACATATGCTTGTGTCTCTAAGAAATCTTCAATGATTCTATCCAATCTCGTAGTGTTGTACGAGATGTTGAGCATATCACACGCCGCTTTCTTCGTAATCGCCGACTGTGAAGTACCCTCTCCAGGGGTCAATAGAGATATCACTTTCTTGATGTTGGCTGCGCTCAGATTCTCGTAGTCCTTCTTCTTTACTCCGCGCCTCATTTAGTTTAGCCTCCAATTTAAATAATAAACAACATATTGCATGTGCTTCGTGATAGCATCCAGTTTCTTCATCTAGCTCTTGTTCCATGCTTTGAAAGATATGTCTCAGAGCTGCACTAGTGTATCTGTTTTGTAAGTTGTCTAGCTTCTTCCAGTTGTGTTCGCCATACTTTACTGCACCAAATGTCAATACTTCAGCTACTTGTTCTATAGCTTTGGGAGGAAGCAGGTGCATCTGGGGCTTTCCGCCATCATATTTTTTGCCTTCAGCCATCTAACTCTCCAAATAAAAATATATTATACTGAATTATAAGCATTCTGTCAACTAATAAATTCATTTATCATAGGAAAAATCGGACTCAATTGACAGGCAGCTTCTAGAGCTATTTCTCGATGTTCTTTCTGTGTTTCGACCCCGCTACGGATTTCTATGTAATGAAGCCAACTTCGTAGAGTTCCGTTCATATACATACGCGTAGGCGTGCAACCCTCTGGAAGTACTGCACGAGCCTGCTCTTTTGCTATACCTGATTTGATAGCATACTCATACGCCATCTGAGCAGCACTGATTACATTTCTCTGAGAGTTTTCCCAAAAAGCTGCAACGTGTAGATTATCGCACTCAATACTATTCTGACGATTCTCAGTGTCTTGCATCCTAGCTTCTCGAAGTACAAATACTCCTAGGTCTTCAGGATCAGCATATCGCTGACTAAACTCCTGAAAGGAGAAGCTGCGATGACGTAGTATCTGTTTTGCTATGTCACGAGTAGTTTCAATCTCCATGCACACAGATACCATCTCGAAAGGAGACCAGTGTTTATGCTTGATAAGATATCGTATTAACTTTTCTGACGTAGCTGTATTGTTTTGATTACTAGGGTTAGATACTCGCGCAATATATGCTATATCTTCTAGTAATGTATTTCCTCCCATTCCTTTTGAATGGCTGATTAGTTTAACTTTCACTTTGCAGTTATCCTTCTGTCATACATTGCGTAGTTGTCGTCCCACCACTCAGGTCTATCTCTATGTGACCAAGTAGCGAAGGTTGCTTTATCTAAGTGATAATAATCTCTGTACGATTGTATAGGATTATCATAGTCTTTTAAATCGTCTGGCATTGCTAAGCCGAATGTAGTAAAACCATTCCTAGGCATATTCTTAGGCTCAGGTAGTTTGTTTACTACATCAACTATAGACTTATGCTGCTTGCCATAGCGATAGTAGTACTCATCATTCAGAGCATTGCCGTAACAGTGTGTCCACTCAAAGTTATCTAAAGACGAACGCACCCATATAGTACAGGGGTGATTGTACATCATAGGCAGGTAAGGTGTAAGAGGTCTTTCTTCCATAGAAAGGTGTTTGATTTCTTTCTTAAGTTCGTTGAGGTGGTCACGCTCTTCTTTGTTAAGAGCTCGAGGTACAAAACCTAGATGAGCATCTACCCATATTGCGGTACACATTAGCTGTGCTACTTCTAAAGGCATTTTTACTATATGCTTGTCAACATGGTACTGCGCACACTTATCCAGGTCTTGGTCTAAATAAAATAAATTCATTGAGGTTATGTCTCCATTGTAGAATATATTATACTAAAATGGAGACACTTTGTCAAGAAACATTTTCCAGTCGAGACATAAGCCTTTCAGCCCTATTTGGTACTTGGTTATACCATTTACTATCCCTCCCTTCTTTTGCTGCGGTTTTCCAATCTTGTTCTAATAATGCTGCTTTCATATTTTTAAACTTTCTCATACGAGTTCTTCCCATATTAAACATCATATTAACCAAAATTTCTTGCACTTCTGAAGGCCAGCTACCAAATCTTTCTCCGTATAAAGCTTCGCAGTCTCCTACTGCTATACAGAGATCTGTTTCAAAAGCAGTTCTTACTCTTTTTTCAGATATTTCAGTACCTAGTGGATCCCAATATTCTTTATCATCCCTAGTAATTCTATGTCCGATACCAAATGTCGGGTAACCGAGGTGATCGACATAGATGACATATTTAACTCCTTCATCAATTTCTAACTGCTTTTGTAGTCTGTCTACATTCATTTTTTGCCCATAAATCCTACTGCTGCTCGTACACCAAATGATGCTGCAACAATTACGCTAAGTGTGTATTGATACCATGCTGGCATTTCTTCAAGAGCTTGAAAGCCTGCATGAACATATTCTACAGTTTGAGGAAAGAAGCACAATATCATAGGAATACTGAAGAGTAGTGTTAGCCACTCATCTTTCCACGAAGACCCAGAGTTAGCTGCCATGATTGATTCCCAATCTGCTTTACTCTGTGCCGCTGTTACTATTACCTTGGCTTCCGCCTCGGCTTTGGCTTTCATCTTACTGTTTTTGCCCTCTAGCCAAGTTTGTCCTAGCCCCGCTATGGAGCCTATTATTCCTCCCCACATATCTTAATCTCTGGTCTTTCGACTCCTGCTTTAACTTTACTGCTGATTCCAGCGGCTAAAGCACATATTACTATTGCTATAAATAAATGTTTTGGATCTAATTCAATCATTACGTGTGCCTTTGAAGAACGGATCTTCGCTTTCTCGTACATACTCTACGAACGTAATTCCCATTATTCCCCACACATATAGTGCGAGGAATAACAGGCCGGCTACTGAAATATTTATTAGTAGTTCTTCCAAGTAAATGCTCCAAAAAACATCTCATCTTCAGACATCTGTCCCCAAGGTACTTCTCTGCTGGGGTCTGGGTTCATAGGGTTATCTGCTGAGTTGTCAAACCATCCTTGTACATGTAGTCTAGTTCCTGCAGGCAAGAACTTAGGCTCTCTCCATGTGTATGAAAGCTGCCAAGCATACTCATAACGAGGAATATCAATCAGCTCTTCTTCTGTGCCGTCTGGATAGAATGCAGTTGCTCGCATTGCTTTACCACGGAAATGCATATGAGGTAGAAACGTATGCAGCATTACATCATTCTTTAAAACAACATCTGCTTCTTGCATGAAGTTAGGATCATACGGTGGAATTGGTGTCCACTTGTCAGGAAAGATACAAGCACAGTCGCCTGCCATTCTTTCTTCTGGTACTACCCCTTCATCATGAAAGTACAAACCAATTCGAGCTTTATCAGTTCGAGGTGTTCCATCTGGTGTGTAATGTAGTTGCAAGTTCACTTTACTACCTGCCCGCAACAGTCCCCCAGTATTCTCATCATAGAAGTCAGGATCGCCTCCAGGTACATAGGCACTGATAGAAGCATAGTTCATTTCTTCTTGACCAGCACCTTGTGTGCCCAAGATGTTACCATTGCGCTCGCCAGGTACTGCTACTGAGTTTAGCATATGATGCATGACAGTAGGCTCTGAAGGTAGATATTCTGAACCCCGTAGCCACTTATCTTCAGTGAGACCTAAATCAACACCGACATAACGATAAGGTATTGCTGATGGGCCTGCAGGTATCTCTTGTGCAGGTACTTCAACAATCATATCAGGCTCACCGTGTACCCACTCTGAAGTAGAGTACACTGTTTCTGTTAGAGGATCTCTATCGCCTTCAACAGGTGCACCGGCATCAATCCAAGATACAATAGTTTGCATCTCATAATCGCTAAGTGTACGATGATTAATAATCACATCTGCATACTTACGATTGATCTGCCCAGGAGGCATCTCTAGATTTACTATTGCTTCTTTGATTGCAGGCGCAAACGCTTGAAGCATTCTGTAGTCGGTCATTGCCCATGGTGCTATACCACCTTCACGGTGACAGCTTTGGCACTGCTCTACAAAGATGGGTGCTACATTCTCTGCGTATTCACTAGCTTCTGCCCTAAGACCGAGCAGCAATACTATAATACCGAGAGTAGCAGCTGCTGAATTTAATCTAGTCATTGATCATCTCCTTGATATATTTCGCCATCAGTTCTATCTCTTCATCTGATAGAGTAGCGGCTTGTCCAAACATGATGCCACTCATGTCGCCACGATTAATCATCTGCTTGTAGTCAGTCAATGCTTCTACAATGTAATCTTCTTCCATCCAGTTTAAACTAGGAAACCCTGGCTTACCCTCTGCCTTAGTGCCGTGACATGCTGCACAGGTTTTCCATTTAATTTCTACTGAACTAAGGTCTACCTCTTGTGCGTATAAAGTTCTTGCTCCTAATAATACTACGAACTGAAATGCAAGAAGTCCTAAAAATATAATTAAAGAACCCCATAAACCGTTTCGTGCTTGTTTTAATGTTGGCATTAATCTACTCCTATCCAAATTTAGCGCCAGAATTAACTCCTGACTTCGCTTTTTGCCAGAACCACTTTCCTGTTTCTTTTCTATCGCCGTAGGTCAATCCTAAAAACAGTACAGGTGGTGTTAATAACAGAACATAAAATATAATACTAACTGCCATCACTCTTCCTCATCTAAAACTGCTTGGGATTGTTCTATCCACATCTGCATAGTTTTATTAGTTTGATAGTTAGACTCTTTGGCAGCTTCTCCAAAAGTGTCAATAACCCACTGAGCACCGTCCTTGCTGAGTCCGTGTATGTTTAATACTGAATTAGTCATTAATCATCTCCCATTGCACTTCGCTGTGCTTTCAATTGCTCAAATCCTTCGTCATCTAGGTGTGTGATAGCAAGCCAAGCGTGAGTCATTTCATCTCCTGTACGTGAGCCACCCATTACAAACATATCTGGGTCAGGATTATTTGGATTGTTTGCAGTATTGTCATACCATTGCTTGAGTACAATCACAGCGCCTGCTGGTATGAGAGGTGCAACTTCTGGAGCATACAAATGACTATGATGCCACGTAGCGCTCCACTTAGATATCTGACTTATGGCTTGAGTGCGACCAGTTTCTGGGTAAAAAATCTCAAGGCTCGCTGCATTCATACGCAAGTGACCATGCGGCTGAAAACTATCTAAACGTACAGGATGATCGAAACTGTGAAAGCCCTGTGTCATTGCATATCCATTGGGTGGGACTACTAAATCGTCCTGATCTCCAAGGCGATACAAACTCAAATCTTGTTTGTATTTCAGTTGTGCGCTTTCCTCTTCTGTATATAACCAAAGTCCAATTTCCACTACGTTGTCTTTGATAACCGCTCCTGGAGCCATTGCGCCAAGTCCACCTGGAAACATATGAATGTCCCAACTTACTTGTGCGTCTGCTGGGATAGTTCGACATACTCCTTCTGGAACTATCTCTCCCCACTTTCCCATAGCGTACTCCGTGAGCATGCCTTCACGCCCTTCTGAAGTAATAATACTAGAGTTAGCGTGGTGTACTACTGCCTTTGCTTCGCCTCGTGGTTTTACTTGTACTGCTTTGATGCATCGATCTTCAGTAAGACCTGTTGGTACTAAATGCTTGTGCCACAGATCGTTTCCGTTTGCAGGAATGTCAATAGCTACTGAAGGAATGATTGCGTCTGGTGCGCCGAAGTCTGCTTCGAAGTTCCATGCTTCTGGATCTTTCATTTCAGGTGCTTGTACTATTCTATCAGGATCGCCATATAATGACCCCGCTGCGACCCAATTCACTACTGAATCAATTTCTTCTTGTGAGAGACGCCAGTCTCCTTGTAAGTCTTGTATGCCGATACCGTGATCATATGCGTACGGAGGCATTTCTCGATTTGCTACTCGCATTGAGATGAGAGGAGCCCAGGGACGTACTTGCTCGTAAGTCTCAAAGCTCATGGGACCTATGCCACCTTCACGGTGACAAACTACACAGTTGTTATTGATAATATCTGCAACGCCGTCAGTGTAGGTTTGTGCGTCCACTGTCCCTACTAGCGCCACGCTTATAGCTATAGCTTTTTTTATCATATTTTTCTCCAAAGAAAAAAGGGTCGAGATTTCTCCCGACCCCGCTGGTCTTACATATTGGTTGCTACGATACTGAAAGGTATCATTATGCTTATTGCACACAATGCTACTCCTTCTACGAGCGCACAAAACCTGCATGCTCTATCGTAAGTCTTTAACTTATTCAATGACTTCTCCTAATTAATCGCTATGGTAATGGGACGATCTTCCTCAGGAACCTCTTCCTGAAGATCGATACAAAGCAGTCCCCGGCTCATATACGCTTTTGAAAGTTTAATATGATCGCCTACTCTGAAATTGCGGGTAAAACATTTACCACTCAATCCTTTGTAAACGTATGTTTCGTTTGGATTTTCTGTCTGCTTTGTAGTGCCTTTTACGCTAAGTACATTTTTATGTAGCGAGATTTTAATATCCTCTTTATGCCATCCAGGAACTGCGATCTCGACTCTATAGTCAGTCTCTCCTGCTTTTACGACGTTATAACGAGGATAACCTCCATCTACTGTACTTGCAAAGAAGTCATTTTCTAAGCGGTCAAACCCTAAGAAGAACTTAGGTAGGTCTGCCATGGACAATTTATGTGTTGTCATACATATCTCCTTCCCCCTTTCGGTGGGACTTTATAAAACCCTTTCGGCGTTTTATCCTTACACAAAAAGGCCCTCCCCAAACAGAGAGTGCCGCATATTGAGCATTAAAGGCTGCTCTGACCTAGAATTAGGTGGGCGTTTTTTCAAGCAGGACGTCACCCCCCTGCTGCACACTCGTTAGGCGAAGAGTGTGCCTCTACTCGCTGGAACAGTAGTAGTAGAAATTAGGTGGTAGTTGCAGCTATGGGAAGCTGCTTACGGTACTACCCGATCCGAGAACATCTGCGTTACTATACCACATTCACTGCGTTGAATGACACGCTCAAGTTTACACATTTATCAGACTGTGAAAGATTTGAGAACCTTAGGACTGCACGATTAACGCTTTGTGATGCGCCAGAGTTAACTTTGTTACGAAGTGTGAGGCCTGGGGTTACCGCTCCGGTTTTTTAAAGTTGTTCTCTCAACTAAAAATATATTATACGCAATTTTGAGCAGTTTGTCAAGAAATTTTTTATGGCATCTCTCGTACTTTTTTCTCGGCGTATTCAGACGCATTTTTTAACATTGCAAGAAGTTGTTCTACCTCTTCTTTGTGAATATTAGCAATTTTGCCCTCGAATTCGTACGATTCGAGCGTATTGTCAATAAGGGATTCTAAGGTCTCTGTCTTCACTACTTGAGGCATATCTACATCGCCAATATAGACTATAGTCTCTATTCCGTTTACATCTAGCCAAGAGCTTGCTTCTATTTCTACACTTACCTTATTCATTTTTTATCCTCCAAAGACTGAAGGGGCTAACTCAGCAGCCTGTTCCATATAATAGTCACTTGGGTAATGCTTGAGCAGCCCTCGCGCCCGTAAACGAATCTCACTGGGAACACCAGGAGTTTGATCTGCGTCACATAAGGCAAGCAAAAACGCTTCAGTATTCTTTACAGCAACTTTTCTTTCTCTTGGCATTGTCATTATTGTATCCTTCTCTCAGTTTATAAATACATTATACAGAGAAAAAAGCAAATTGTCAAGTATTTTTTATTTTGTCTAACTCTTCTGCAAGCATATCTGCAGCAGTAGTAAATTTCATTTCGACATACGTACTGTTTGCATCTATTTCACACTCATAGCTGCAATACTCTGCACCTTCTAGTATAACTTCGAACTCTTCTCCACACTCTGGGCAGGTTTTATTATTAGACATGTAGCTCTCTTGCTGCCTCTAGCTGTTCTGCCAGATCGTCTATATTTGAACAGTAGAGCTTGCAAGTTTTCCATTCTTCTTCAACGTTTCTGCCGCTCACTTCAATTGTATATCCATTGTTGATAATTTCGATATGGATTCCAGAGTTTACATCTTTAAAAGTTTCTTTAATCATACAAATTACTCCAGCTTTTGAGTTTTAATTTTTTCATTTTCTTTCGTTCGTCTAAGTCAATCTGGCGTAGGTGTCCAAGTCTAACGAGTAATTCAATCAGACAGAGTACATCACCTGCTTCATCTGCTAGATCGCTAATACTCTTTTCGTCCCCGCCGCGACGTATTACTTTCGAGCATGCTTGGGTTAGTTCTCCACACTCTTCCATAGTAAGTATAAGTGCTGTAAGTTTCTTATCCATATTTCTCTCTCTTTACTACGCACGCATACGCACGGTTTACAAAATCTTTATCCTTGTCTGTCAGTTGATCCCACTTGCTCATGCAGTGATTGCAATAGCTCTTCACTAGTGCTGGATCCTCCAGGTGCAGGTCTGTCATCATCATTCTGTACAGAATGTCCAGTCTCATTTCTATGTTTGTTGTGGGCATTATAAGGTCTCTGCTTCGAAGTTATTAACTTACGGATAGTTTGATATCTATTCATTTATTCCTCTCAGGAGGTGGAAAACATACTTCACTGAAGGTACTGAACAACTTATTAAATCTTAACTCATTCATGGCTCTTATGCCGATAAGCAGATTCATCAACTTATCACTATATTCAGCCTCCATATCTTGGAAAACAGAGTCATGCTCTAGAGCATCAAGTATAACTTTGAGCTCTTCTGTCACTTGCCAACATGACAAGATATCTTCTTCTAGATCAAATCGTGTCTTCATATTTAACACTCCGGGTCGAAGTCATGCCACTCTTGCGCTTCGTCTGGCTCTGAGTAATCGTTTTCTTCAATTTCTACTAGGCATTGTTCACAGATTAAATCTACTCCGCAATCCATGCCACAGATTTCGCATTCATTCGTCATCGTCGTGTTCCAATGTTATGTATCCTTCACTTTCTAGATGAGTTAGACAGTCGCTAACTCCCCTCTTAAAACCTATATCATAACTTGCGAGTCCGCTTCCAACTAGACAAACCCCGTAGATACCGTACTCGATCCAATCCATGATTTTTTCCTTAAATTTTACAATATGTATATTATAATGAAAATTCACCATGATGTCAAGAAAAATTTTTCCTTCCTTTCAACTTCGCATATTTTATACTTGACAAATATGGTGAAATTTATTATAATATACAAAATGAAAAAACAAATGTGGAAATCAAAAGAAGTAGAGGTGCTTCGTAAGCATTATAACGAAGTCTCTATGGAACAACTACTGGAAATGCTTCCAGGTAGAACAGAGAATTCGATTTACAAAAAAGTACAGTACCTTCGCAGGAAGGGTTTTATTATCAAGAGGACTAGAAATGGGAATTAAGTTTAAGCCAAGTGAAGTAAAGTTTAAGAAGAATGCAGATGGAACGCAGGTAAAAACAAATGTACACCACTACATGAAATCAATGCCCAAGAAAGTCTTGGAAGAGTACCTTACGGCAAACAATGCAAAGCCAAAGGTAAAGCAAAAGGTTCAAAATGAACTTGTAAGGAGAAAGAGTGCCAAGAGTAACAGTTAGAAATGGAAACGTGGATGCAGCACTTCGCGTGTTCAAACGAAAGATGAACAACGACGAAATACTGATGGAGTATCGTGAGAGGCAGCAATATGTAAAGCCCTGCCTCAAGCGCAACAAGAAAAGACAAGCAGCGATAATACGCGAACGCAAAAGGCAACAAAATGATTGATGTAACGAATTTTGAGAAAGTTGGGGACTTCATGGAAGCGTGTGATCAAGAAGTTCATGTAGATCCTCACTTTCCTGAGAGTGATACTATTGCTCTTCGAATTGCTCTGATTGAGGAAGAAATGTCTGAGCTGATTGAAGCACATGATGATCGTAATCTTGTAGAGGTAGCGGATGCACTTACTGATCTTCTCTATGTTATATATGGTACTGGTCATGCTTATGGTATCGATCTGGACGCCTGTTTTGAAGAAGTTCATGAAAGCAATATGTCAAAGCTCGTAGATGGTTATGCTCAGAAGAATGAAATGGGCAAGGTCATGAAAGGTCCAAACTACTTTGAGCCTGACTTAGTTGGGGTACTTGGTCTTTGATTAAGTGCATCGCTTGTGGCGTAGGCCACATACTGAAGAACACCTGCACTCATTGTGCATTCCCATATACTACTAGAGAAGAGCAACGAAAATGGATACAGAAGCAAGAGCAGCAGCCTCAGAAACCCTCCTTCAAACAATCGGAGTCGTAAACGAAGCCAGGCTTGCGCTCAAAAACGAAGATATAAATGTAACTCTTGAGTTCATGAATGACGCTATCTTTCTCATGGAGATGACGTTTCGTGAACTCAAGATAGAAATGCTTGAATCGCAAGAGATTGAGGTAACAAGAGGATACTCATGAAAGAACCCTATCAAAAGATTGCAAAGCACATGGTTGAATACCTAGAGCTGCTTGATAAGAATTCCTGGCACTTTACTGAAGTGGAGGAAGCTCCTGAAGGTCTGGATGATGTGCAAGGTTGGGAGTGGGCATTGAAGGAAATGCACAAAGCTACGAAGAGTCCAAAAGCAAAAGAAAGTGCTCTCGGTTTCTTTCTGATTGGTAAATATTTTCAGCACTTGAGGTACTAATGTTAAGAGTTATACCTTTCTTACTTCTTACCTCTTGTGCTACAGTAGAAAGAAATACTTCACTTTCTTACGCAGATCCCTATAGTTATTCAAATCGAAATACTTTTTGCGCTACTTCTAGCTCTGTGCTTGTAGGTGGATTATTTGGAACTACTCTCGTAATAGCAGCTCCTGTTGCTACTGCTGCTGCAGTTGGAGTTGCTACTACTCTTTCTGTTTGGTGGGGCAATGAAATAATTCACGGTCCAAATGCATGTATTGTAAAGGAATGAATAGAATGATTTATCAGCAACTTGAACTCTTTTCCCTCACCAAAGATGAGCTACACATACTTGCAGGTATTACTCAAAGCAGAAGTGTAGCTGCATACTGTAACGACAATAATTTGTGGGATGTACCTATCTACAATCTCTGTAGACGAGTCTGCCCTCTGCATGATAAGGGAGAAAGCTGGAAGCCTTACATTGTAGAATGGGCAGGGTTAGAGAAAGAGATGAAGAGAAACACGAACGAACCTTACGAATTCCCACCTATCGATCCAGCCATAGAATACGATCTTGAGTCCATACCTTTAGGTTAGTCCTGCAGGGTTTTAGAATATTTTTTTGTTTCTGAAGCCCCGCACAACCCCGTTGCTCTATCACATGGGCAAAAAAGATACTTTACTTCTGCTAAAACTCATGGTATAATAAATTCATATTTTGATATACAATCAGGTCTACTTAAAACCAGATGCTAGCGAAAGTACTGTGATGATATGTGTGCGAGTACCTCTGGTACGGAAGTACCATAGGGTATCCCACAAAATTATCGAGGTTAGTATCGAGCTAGCATAATTCCCATAATGACTTCGCATTAACCACTAAGCGAGACCGATGACCAATATCAATCGGATAACCAAATAATTCTACAAACACCCCGACGGGGTCAAACAACCCCGCTACAACCTCTAAAACTCCTTTCCAAAGTTGCGTCTTTTAAAAACACACATAATTGCGCTCAATTCGCGAACAATAAAAAACCCGTTAAAGACTTCTAATCGATAACGGGTTTGTGTGTAATTTTATGGAATTATATCCCTAGGGCACCTAGTTTTTCCGCAATATTCTTTAGTGTTTGCTTTGGAGATTTCTCTAGTCCTACTAGCTTTTCTGGGTCTATGCTCAACCCCGCCGCGATTTCATTTACTAACTCTTCTTTCGTTACTGGTGTGTCTCCAGTCTTCGTTTTATAACTCTGTCGTTGATAAACTCCTTCTCGTGCTAGCTTACCAATGATTGACTTAATCGACTTTTCGTATTTCTCCGCCAATGCTTCTACTGTAGCTCTCGACGGGGTTGCAGTGTACTCCTGAATCATCTGCAAGGTTTGTTCTTCAGTATAATTGCTCATAGATAGTCTTCCTCGCTAATTGTTTGTGTTGTTGAATATATTTTCCAGATTAATGGAATCTCGCCTTTGTACTTTGCGAGTAGTGCTTCATAGATTTCTTGCTGCTCTTCGAGTCTCCACTCGCAGTCGTTCAGAGCTTCCATTAAATCATCTAATTCTTTATGAAGCAACTCTAATTTTTCAATTTGTGCTTCTATTTTTGGTGTAGGGTCTACAACAAGCTGTATAATATTGCCCATATAATGGCTCCTATGATCAGTATCAACCCCGTTACGGCTTTTACTTCGTCGTGTTCATAATCAGACATTGCTGTCTCCTTTTTTCATTATGTGTATATTATACTAAACTTTCTTAAAATTGTCAAGAATTTTTTTCAACACATAAGAAAAAACCCTCCTAAGAGGGCTTCATCACTTGTTTAAAAAGCAGTTCTTCCATAGCGTATGCTTCTTTCTCCCAGGGAGCATCAAGATATGCTAGATCATCACTGTCCATTGTTCCGTCATACCAAACCATAACGGGTTCATAGCGAAGTTTTCCACTTCGAAACTGTGCTACATGAACCATCTCATGCATTGCAGTCTTCATCATTGCATCGACCCCGTCGGGGTTATAGTACATTCTAATTGTGTATTCTTTCAATCGCTCCTGTTCTGTCAACCCAACATAAGTGCTATGGGCAGGGAGAAACTTTACTATCACTCTTGTTTTGTTCTTTATCTCCAGTACGTTCCAAGCGTATACCATTGATTGTATACACGCTTCTAACTCATGCTTATTCCATTCTTTACTAATTACTTCCAATTCTAGCATGTCGGTCCTGTAGCATTCTATAGACTTCTGGGTGGTTATAGGCTGCATCTCCTAACAATGCCATGAGTCTACCACATATCTCAGCATAGTTAGTATAGCCTTCCTGGTTTGCTTTCCATTTCTTTACTAATTCAGTGATTAGGTCATCACAGTCTTTCATACTAGTCATCGGCTATCCACTCCTGATATCGTGTCCAAAGATCAGTGTATTCGTTTACTTCCATCATATCTTTTACTTCATCTTCGCTCATGTACTTAATACAAGCGATTAAAACTTCTCTGTTGTTTAACCAGCCTTCGTCGACTAACTCAAGTAGATTGTTTCTCATTTTTTCTTCCTTTTTTAAGAATGTATATATTATACTAAAGTTCTACCACTTCGTCAAGATATATTTGAGGCATGGACGGGCAGGGAACGCACTCTAATTCCGGGGGCCGACGCGGGGTTTTTGTCAACTGTTTTTTGCTACCATTGGCCCAAATTTACTAGAATTTGCCTCGCATATGGGTAATTTTTCTAAAATTTACTCATATTTGCCTCGATATGTGTAAAAATTTAAGTTTTTTACACATAAACCCCGTTGCGGGGTTTCTACGGGGTCTCAGAAGACCAAGCGTGTGGGATTAATTTAAGGAAATTGTAAATAACACTTGACAAACCCCGTGGGGGTCTGCTATAATCGGCGCGGCCCACCATTTGCGTTGATTTTCGACTTTGCACTTCGGCGCCTCGTTATTAAAGCAATTACTTTAATAATCGTTGCGGGGTTTATGCAAGTAAATGCTTTACTATCTGCGGAGACTAGCCCTGCCCGGACTAATTTCACCGAACCTCAAAAAAAGACTTGACAAACCCCGCTCGATTTGGTACAATGGCGCGAGCGACACCATCGTAATTCCACTTCGCTTTCGCACTGGCGCCGGGGCGCCGAAATGAGAATGATTCTCATTTGGGATCGTCCAGCCCTGGCGATTCTGGAATGCCCGTTTTTTATCGGACAAAAAAAAATCCGCGAGAGCCCTGGAGCTAACGCGGATTTTCTGGAATGTGTGTTTTAGAATGAGAGTAAAAAACCGATTGGTAAATAAAATGCCATGCCGAAAACGAAAATGAAAAGCAAGGCAGT